>Ga0114939_10000529_pt1 | contig 31818 bp, 16 predicted proteins | sample AshMeaCrysSpring_FD_87196 | JGI IMG/M metagenome (GOLD analysis project Ga0114939, IMG submission 87196) | Groundwater microbial communities from Big Spring, Nevada to study Microbial Dark Matter (Phase II) - Ash Meadows Crystal Spring | ecosystem: Environmental > Aquatic > Deep subsurface >...
CACTTACTAGGGCTATGATTGATGAAAATTTTGTCTTTGCAGCACAGCAGTACAAAATGCTTGGTGCGCAAACGCCTGCCGACCGCATGCCAAAAACCTTTACCAACGGCAAACTGGAAACATCGGCTACTACGTGGTGGACGAGCGGCTTCTTTCCCGGCAGCCTATGGCTTATTTATGAGGCTACTGCCGACAAGGCCATTTTGAAGGAAGCCGAAAAGCGCCTGAAACTGCAGGAAAGCATACAGCGCTATACCGGCAACCACGATATCGGATTTATGATATACTGCAGTTTTGGCACTGCCTACCGCCTTACCACCAACCCGGCGTACAAAGCCATCATAGATACGGCTGCCCGCTGGCAAATCACCCGCTACAAGCCGCAGATACAATCTATCCAAAGCTGGAACGGCAGCGAACGCTACAAGTGCCCGGTAATTATTGACAACATGATGAACCTGGAGCAGCTGCTTTGGGTGGCGCAGCAAGGTGGCGATAAGCAATACCGCGACATTGCCATTGCTCACGCCAACACCACCCTCAAAAATCACTACAGGCCCAATCACAGCTCGTGGCATGTGGTGGATTACGATTTGGTAACCGGACAGGTAATTAAAAAAGTAACACACCAGGGCCTAGCCGACAGTTCGACCTGGGCACGTGGCCAAGCCTGGGGACTATATGGCTTTACGGTAATGTATCGGTTTACAAAAAACAGAACTTACTTAAAACAGGCACAGGATATTGCCAACTTCCTGCTGGACCACCCTAATTTACCGGCCGATAAAATTCCTAATTGGGACTTTGATGCGCCTGCCGGCAATACTACGCTCCGCGATGCTTCGGCGGGTTCTGTTATGGCCTCGGCCTTGCTGGAACTGGCACAGTTTGCTGGCAAAAAAGAAAAGACAAAATACCTGGCTGCAGCTGAAACCATGCTTACAAACCTGGCTTCGGACAAGTACCGTGCCAAAACTGGGCAAAATGGTGGGTTTATCCTTCAGCACAGCGTAGGACATTTTAGGGCCAACAGTGAGGTAGATGTGCCCCTCACTTATGCCGACTATTACTTTCTGGAGGCGCTGGGCAGGTATAAGAAATGGTATTTGAGGTAGGCTTGTGCCTGGGGTAATGGGAAAAGGATGGAGCCAATGAAACTGATTTGAACGGAATGAAGCTTTTTCGCAATAGGATAGGCCTTTTAACCTGATGTCTACCTGTTGCACCAAAACAAAATCACCTGCCAGAAGCATGATAGCATGCAGTGTTTTCCGAGCAAAGCAAGCCGTCTAAATACTAAGCTCCCCAAAGTTTAGCAGGTCGAAAATGGGAGCAATTCAATTTGTTCCAGATTCACAAGTTTTTCGCCCTGCGGGCTTTCCATTTGCGCTCCCAAGGAGAGTCCTTTGGATCTTCGCTACCCGAGAAAACCCTATGTATTTCTTTGTGGTTAAAACGAACCTTTTCTTGCAACACAAAATTTAAAATAATGATCATACGAAACACAGCCAGGTTATTACAGGTTACTATTGCCTTGCTCCTTCACCTTACCGTGCAGGCGCAAAAGCCCAATGTAATCATCATATTTATGGACGATATGGGCTATGGCGACCCCGTGTGCTATGGTGGCGGACCATACCAAACGCCGCAGATGGACGCGCTGGCCGCGCAGGGCATGCGCTTCACCAACTTTTACGTGGCACAGGCTGTGTGTTCGGCCTCGCGGAGTGCCCTGCTTACAGGCTGCTATCCCACCCGCATTGGCATATCGGGTGCCTTGTTTCCGTATTCAACCATGGCGCTCAATCCGGAGGAGCAAACCCTGCCCGAACTGCTGCAAGGCGCAGGTTATAAAACCGGTATGATGGGCAAATGGCACCTGGGGCAAAAAGAACCCTTTCTGCCCCTGCAGCATGGCTTTAACGAATATCTGGGCATACCCTACAGCAACGATATGTGGCCAGTAAATTTTGACGGCACACCCCAGCGAGACACCTCTACCAACAAGGGCAAGTACCACCCACTGCCGCTAATAGAAGGCAACAAAACAATCCGCACCATCAATACCCTGGAAGACCAAGGGCAGCTTACCCAAACATTTACCGAGCGGGCGGTTCGTTTTATTGGCCAAAACAAGAGCCATCCTTTTTTCCTGTACCTGGCGCACCCCATGGTACATGTACCCATAGCTGCTTCGGAGCACTTTAGGGGCAAGAGCGGCGCGGGCCTGTACGGCGATGTGATGGAGGAAGTGGACTGGAGCGTGGGCGAAGTGATAAAGGCGCTGAAAGCAAACGGCGTGTATCAAAACACAATCGTCATCTTTACCAGCGACAACGGTCCCTGGTTGACGTTTGGCGATCATGCGGGCAACACGGCCGGCCTGCGCGAGGGTAAGGGCTCGCATTGGGAGGGCGGCCTCAAGGTGGCCTGCATGATAGCCTGGCCCGGCAAAGTGCCCGCCGGCAAAGTATGCAACGGCCTGATGACCACCATGGACCTGCTGCCTACGCTGGCAAAGTTGTGTGGCGCGCCACTGCCTTCAAAGAAGATTGACGGCCTGGACTGCAGTGCCCTGCTATTGGCTAAAACCACCCTAAGCCCGCGCACCGAATTTGCCTACTACTACGACCGCAACAACCTGAAGGCCATCCGCGACCGTGAGTGGAAGCTGGTGTTTGCCTGCGTATCGCAAACCTACAACAAGCCGGGGGCTGTTGGCTTTGGCGGCTTTCCAGGGCGCCATGAAACCGATAGCGTGCCGCTGGCCTTGTACAACCTGCACCAGGACCCCGGCGAAGAGCGCGACCTGAAGGATAAATTTCCTGAAGTGGTACAAAGGCTAAGTGCTGCAGCCGAACGCTACCGCAGCGAACTGGGCGATGGGCTTACCAAACGCGAAGGCGCCGAAGTGAGGCCGGCGGCTAAGGTACAATAGAGGTAAGGGCAGCATCAGACAGTTTATTATAAAATGTTATGTAAAAAAGAACACGGATTGAGCAGATGAAAGGAAAATGGGTTGTGGGTGGTACGCAGTTTGTACAGAGAAAACGGATTGGCGGGCGGAAAGGGACACAGATTGAGCGGATGAAGGGGTTTGCACTGCCCCATTTTAAACACTGTTAAAACAAATTTCCTAGCTACACAACAATTACAAATGCATCAATGCGGATTTTCTGAAAGTTGCCAATGAAAAACAAGACGCAACCGCCACCTACCATATTGTTAACGATGTGCTCAACGGCAAAGAAATCACATTGCCCGACGGACTGTCGTTTACAAACAAAGACGGCTTCATACGTTATGAGGCAAGAATCAAATGGTAGCGGAGCCAACATGAAAGTGGTCAAGAGGCAACATCGTGGTACATGCTCCCGAAGAACTCAAAGACAAACTACTAAACGACGAAACAAAATCGGTGTACGCCTACTAAACCAGTAAGTATGTTTTCTTAGACCATTACTAGCTCAAGGGTAAACCATCAATAAAAAGTGGCCAATCCATTTGTTTTGATCAAAGCGTAGGGAAAGACGGATTGCTCGTAGCCTGCAAGGTAGATGATGCGGACAATGGCATAAGGCTGAATTTCAAATATTGAGAAAATTCAATGGTATGGAAGCGCCAAGCATTGTAAATGGGTATTGATTGGGCGGGGTGTATTATATTTTTTGGGGGAAAAACAAAAAAAAGAAACTGCCATTGTTTTGAAACAGCTTCTTTTAAGTGGTGTGGGCCGGAATCGAACCGGCGACACAAGGATTTTCAGTCCTTTGCTCTACCAACTGAGCTACCGCACCATCCCGATTTCGGGGCTGCAAATATAGGTTGGCGCCTTGTTTCGCCAAAAACAAATTCTTTGGAAGCGCTGCCTACTGTTTGAGGCTTGGAGTAAAGCAAGAGGTATTATTGCTTTCACCCTTTGTAACTTTCTGCATTTCTGGCCAAAAACTACCGTGGAAAAAACTGCCACGAACACAGAATCGAAGACCTCAGTTTTAGCCTTAGCAACCCTTACAGGAAATAAAAGGTTCTCCCGCAGATACTCGCGGATTTCCCGCGGAAGAGAAAGTCCGCAGGGCTTTCCCTTCGTGCCCTTGGCTGGTAACTTAACAACTTCTTTGAGAACCGTAGCGTCTTCGTGGCAAAAAACCGGCTTCGTGGCTCACACTTCATTAGAAATCAAGCCCCAGCGAGAAGTACCAAATTGGTTTGGTATTGAAGAACCCGCTCATGGGCCAACCGGCATCTACGCGCAAAAAGTAGCCCAGCACAGTGCTGCGGGCGCCAAAGCCATAGCCTCCGGCAAAGGGGCCTATACCGCCGGCTTGAATGTTTACAATCACGGGGTTGTTGGGGTCGGCACTGTAGCGCTGCCCGGGGCGCTCAAAATTGCTGAATGTGCCCTCCCAGGCCGAACCCAGGTCGATAAACTGCGTGAGCTGGAAATTGCGGATAAAGGCGCTGTTGATAGGCTTATTGCCAAAAGTGGTAAATATGGGCAGCCTCAGTTCGCTGTTGATGACCATGGCGCTGTTGCCGTTGGCCAGGTTTTGCTTGTAGCCGCGCATGTTTACAGCCAGGCTTTGGTACACATAATTTACCGTGGGGTTGGGCTTGTTTTCGTTTACAAACTGCGGGCTTATCCAGCTGTCGGCTCCGCCAAGATAGTAAATCAGTTTTTGGTTGCCCCAGCTGGCATCAAAGGCGCCACGTACAGCCCAAGTAAAGTTGCGGTAAATGGGCAGGTAGTAGCGGGCATCGGCGCCCAGGTTAAAGGTAAACTGCCTTTCTTCCTGACCCTCGGCTTTCTCCAGCTGTGCTATGTTTTCTATATAAAACTTATATCGCAGCCCGTTCCAGATGTTTTGTGCCCGATATAGCGAATTGTCGTACACATATTCAGCGCGCAGCTGGGCATATTTCATGTTTTGATTATCAGCTTCCAGGGTAAGGCGGTCGCTGGCCGAAACACTCAGTAGGTCGTTTCGGTAGCCACCAACCAGTTGCACACGGCGCTTACGGTCGAAGGGGTAGCTCACATTGCCCTGGTAAATATGGGTTATCACCTTGCCAGGGTAAACCGTGTTGTTGGCTTCAAAGCCAACGTCGGCCTGCGAGCCGCGGTAGAAACTCAGGCCCCAGTCTATACTGCGGCGCAGGTTCTGAAAGTCGAGAAAATATTCGTTTCCGGTAAAATCGATGCCTGGCTTCATGGCGCCGGTAAAGTGATAGTCCTCCATAATGTCGCTCATGCTGGCCACAAAAGCCCAGCTTATATTGTTGCCATTATTAAGGTAAATGGGGCCAGCGCCGCCGGCATAAGGCTGGTAACGGTTGAAAATAAGGCTGTTAGATACCCCCAACAATATCATATCGTTGCTGAAGCGGGGTTTGTATTTATACAGCTTGGCACTCTGCAGCACCGATTTTTTGGCAAATCGTGGGTCTATATACAGTTCCTTAAAATTATTGGCGGCAGTATCCTTGTCGTTTTCAAACTCGGTAAGGAAGCCACTGGGCCGTTTTACGGTTGTGTCTGTTTTTTGATACAGGGTAGCATTACCTTCAGCATACCGGGCCTCGTTTATTATCTGCCGCATGTAGGTGGTTGGCTTGGCGTTTACATTGCGCCGGCGCAGGGCTATGCTGTCTACCCGCAGGCGGTAAAGCATTTTGGCGCCGCTTTGCTGCGTTACCTCGCTTACCATGCCCGCATCGCCGGCTATGCGCGTTTCCAGCAGGCTGCTTTGGTAGTTGGTTATTGGAAAGGAGTAGGTGCTGTCTTTGGTAATAGCAATATAGCCTATCGAGTCTGGCTCGGGCCTTTCCCAGGCACGCAGGGTGCTGTCCAGTTCTTTACGTTCGGGGTTGCGCAGCACTTCGTCGCCTATATACATCAGGGTGTCCAGCCCTTCGGCCTTGGTGGTAAAAAAGCCTGCATAACGGTTGCCCACACCATTTTCGTCGGCCACAAAGGTGAAGTGGTTCATGTTGTACTGCATGGGGTAGCGGGCGTTGCCATACTTCAGGTTGGTTAGCTGCGATAATTGGCGGAAGCCGCCCTTATCGTCCAGGTCTATAAGAAAAATATTAAAGCGGTTTTTGCCTGGCAGGGTAGTGTCGGCGCTTTTAGCTTCGGGGGAAGGCCTGTTGCTTGCAAATAAAATGCCGTATTTGTTGGGAAACGATACAAACGAGGCATCCAGGTCGTCCCACACATCGCTGGTAATGGGCTGTCCGCGGCCGGTGCTTATGTCCCACATAAATATGTCGGAGTGGCCGTTTTTCACGGCACTGATCACCAGCTTCTTGTTGTCAACAAAATATTGAGCATCGGTTACCTGGTCGTAAGGAAGCGCTTGTCGCACGGTTACATCACGGTTTACCAGGTCATACGCCAGCAGTTTTACCACGCCTTTTTCCCAATACACCACGGCCAGGCGGCTGCCTTTGCCATCCCAGCTCATAATGGGGTACACAGGGTTGCGTTCGTGTTGTATCAGTTTTACACCACTGTTTACCAGCACCTTGGTACGGTAAAAATTTTCGTACAGGCTCACCTTGTAGTTGCCCTTGTTGTACTCGGCCACGGCGTAGGTGTACAGGCGCACATTGGGGTTGGCGGCAAAATGGTAGAAGTCTTTATTGGCGTTTACATCTTCGGTTACGGCAATGCTTCCTTTGGGGTAGTTGCGGCGGCCGCGTATATCCTCATAGCAACGCTCGGTTTCTTTTTGCATAAACTCATCCAGCAAATCTTTGAAGCGCTTTTTGGTAATGCGCAGCGATGCGGTATTCAGGTTTTTATACAAAATGGCCAGGTACAGGAAGTAGGTAACATTATCACGTTTGTAGTTGTCGGCAAAAAACTTCCAGAAGGCGTGGCCTACCAGCGTGGGATTGGCAAAGGCAAGCTGGTAAAAATTGCGGTAATCGCGGGCCAGCAGGGCATTTTTGAGGGCATCGTCTTTGGCTATGCTCCAGTTTTCGGCGGCATAGCTTACATAGCCATCGGTAAGCCACTTGGGCAGGTCCAGCAGGGTGGCATTACCAGCTATTTCGCCTATGCTTTCGCCAAACATGCGGTTGTCTACCAGTATGCGGGCTATGCCTTCGCGTATTTGCCTGCGCAGGTCGGCATGGTTGCCATTGTGATACACGATCATTTTATTGTTCACCAGCCGGGTAAGTCCACCTACATCAGCTATATCGTTGCCCAGGCCTATGTTCGACGATTTCATGTCGTCGAAGGTGTTGTAGAGCACAATATTAGCCCGACGCTGCAAGGCCGTTTCGGTGAAGGCTTCCATGTTGGGCAGTTCCTCTTCGGCTACCTGCAGTACAAATTTGGCCAGCTCCAGTCCGCCGTCGGTAAACTGCACGTTGAAGTTCTCAGTTTGGTAATACCGCCAGTTGAATTTTTTGTGCTGTATACGGTTTTTGCCATACTTAACGCTCGTTACCTGGGCCTGCACCGTTTCGCCGGCCAGCACCAGCCAGCATGCAGCCATCACAAAACTGTAAAACCGCCCTTTCCGATTGCTCATTATCATGTGCTTCATTTAATTATTCTGTGGTACAACCTGCCACTATCGCAAATACTTACAAAAATACGGGCGACAGCCAAGGCCACAATGCATAAAAGTAGATAAACATCTTTAGCAAGCCGGGGTTTAACAAACAAACAATTTTGGCAACTTTAAACAGCTATCTGTAGCTTCAACCTCCCATTATGTGGCATATCCATCTTTTTACATTTAGTCCTATTCAGGAAAACACCTACCTGCTTTACAACGATGCCCGCGAGGCTGTTATTATAGACCCCGGCTGCTATCACAGCTACGAGGAAGACGAGCTGAAAGATTTTGTGCAGGCAAAGCAATTGAAACCTGTGTTGCTGCTGAATACACATTGCCACCTCGACCACGTGTTTGGCCTGCGCTGGGTAGCTGCCCAATACCGGCTTACACCCCACATACATGCCAACGAAGAGCAGGTGCTTAAGCTGGCCCCCGTAGCCGGCGATATGTGGAACATGCCGTTTGTAAACTACAACGGCCCACTCAATTACTTAAAGGAGGGCGATATCGTAACTGTGGGCGACAGCACCATTCATGTATTGTTTACCCCAGGCCACGCACCGGGTCACGTATGCTTTTACTGCCCGCAGCAGCATTTCGTTATTGGGGGCGATGTGCTATTTCAGCGCAGCATAGGCCGCACTGACCTGCCGGGGGCCAACCACCGGGTATTAATTGAAAGCATCCGGCAGCAGTTGTTTACCTTGCCCGATAACACAGTTGTTTTTCCGGGCCATGGGCCCAAAACCACCATTGGCGAAGAAAAGAAGCATAATCCCTTTTTGCAGCAAGCCTACTAAAAACAGCGCCATGCTGGAAGTAAAATCAAATATTGTTATTGCCAAAGACAACTTCACTGTGCTGGATGCTTTTACGCTGTACTACCATACCCGGCACTGGTGGGGCTGCCAGGGCACCTTGGTACGTACAGCGCCCGGCAGCATAGCCAGCTGGCAGTGGCGCCCGTTCGACAGCCACTTCAGCTACATAACCCATGGCACGGTAAAGCAATACGAGGCAGGCCTTTTTCTGGAGGTAGAAAATATTTGGCAATACGATTTTGAAATGCCCGAGCCCCTTGGGCCTATCACCCTGCTAATAGAATGTACCCCGCAGGCAGGCAGCACCTTGCTTACGATTGTGCACAGTGGTTTTGTGCCCAACGAACCCTTGTGGCATGAGTATTACTCCTCGGTAAAAGATGGCTGGGAAGTTGTGCTGCCGCGGCTGAAGGATTACCTGGAGCGGTTGTAAGGAGTTGAGGATCAGGTTGAGGTTGAGGTTGTCCGAAGGACTCCTTTGGAGAGGATGAGGATCTCAAACGCTCAAACATTCAAAATCAGGAACCCCTGAACTTACGAACTCACGATCATTCAAACACTCAAACATTCAAACTCACGAACCGCTGAACTCCCGAACATTCAAACTCACGAAGAGCTGAACACCTTAACATTCAAACGCTGAAAATCATTTCTCAAACCTGAGTTTACGAATCTCTTTTCCAATGTTTTTGCCGGCGGCGTAGGCATTGTCGTTATCCATGGGGTAGTGTATGCCCCCGTACAGCCTGCTTACGGCAGCTTCCTCTGCGGCCTCAAAAAAGGAAGTGAAGTTGCGGGGAGTAAAACCCAGGTAGTCGTTGGTGTGATCGGTAAAGGCATAGTTGATGCCAAACAGGTCGGTGAGTACCTGGCAGGCAGCGGCGCTTTGGGTGGCATGGCCCGAGCCATAAGCCGGGAAGGACGGGGTAGGCAAATGGGGCAGCCAGGTGGGGTCAATGTATGCCCTTATGTAGGTAACGGGACGCATGAGCACATATATGTATTTGGCCTTCCAGCAGCTTACAAAGGCATCGTTTACCGCCATGCCCACTTTGCAGTAAGCCAGGGTTGCTTGTGCCAGGCTGGCCTGCTCCTGCTGCAGCGCCTGTGTGGTAATGCTTATCATGTGGCCGGGCGGGGTAATGGTGCCGCCACCATCGGCCCAATATGCGGCAATAGTTGCTTGTGCAGCTGTGAGGTTTTGATACACGTTGTACACCTCCATGGCCTGGTTGTAAAACGGTGAGCCAACTTCGGTACTGAAAGGAACAGGATTTATCGGTAGGCATAAGCCTCCTGTAGAGCCTTTGCTAAAAGTGCGCGCACTGCCCCAATGGGGCTGCACAGGAGGTGCATAGGCGGGCGGGGTGGGTTGCCATGCCCCAGGTACGTTGGGTATTACATAGCTGGGGTCGGTATTGTGCATTTGGCCCTCATGGCCAATGGGGTCAGTAGCCGACCAGGCATATATGGCTGCAGCTACGGCTGCACCATGGTTTTCGCTACGCTTCATTTTCAAAGGCGGCACGTTAGCCGAAAAAGCCTGCATATTTTGCTGGTACAGTTGCTGGCAGGCAAGCTGCACCTGATTGTTGCGGGCATTGCCGGGATAGGTAAAAAAGGCAACCAGCAAGTCGTGCATGGCTTTGTTGGCAGCCAGGGCTTCATCTATGGCATCGTTGGGCATGCCAGGCATATCGGGAGCGCCAATTTGCGCGGCAATACTGTGGTACTGAGGCATTTTGCCCACCACCGTTTCGTACAGGGTAATTCCTGCATAGCCCAGTGAGCGGGATGCAACGGGTGGTGTAAAGTTGCCATCGGCTTTTATGAATTGCAATTGGAGTGTAAACCAGCTATGGGCTACCTGGGCGCTGGTTTTGTCACTGGTAGCCAAAGATGCATCGGAAGCCTGCATGGTGGCTGGTAAATCCTGCTTGCTGCATGCTGCAAAAAGCAGTGCCAAACCGCATGCAATGGCGAGCATGACACGTTTGTTGCTCATAAGAAAGGTTTTAAGCATGGAAAAGAACCAGGTATCAAGGCAGGTACTGCCCAATCTTTAACAAGGCATAAAGTTACGGCATTGTGCAAGTGTGAGTGCTAACGAAATAGGTGCCTCAAAAATCTTTTTTCTTGATGGGTAATCCGGTTCAACAAATGGCCATTAGAAATGTGCTAATTAGCCAATGTGCTAATATGCCAATAGGTTTGGTGCTCTGGCGGATTGGATTACAGCGTAATTGCACAATGGCTCAATTATTCAATGGCGCAATGATAATGTGATAATTAGCTAATGTGCTAATATGCCAATGGGGTTGGTGCTCTGGCGAATTGGATTACGGGTTAATTGCTCAATTGCGCAATGACTCAATGGCTCAATGACAATGTGCTCATGAAGGATTTCGATTGGAGAATGACATTTTGACTATTCAATTAGGTTTTGGAAAAATGACTCAAACCAAATCTTTAGGGTCTCAATGACTCAATATTTCAGACACGTGAAAATTAATTATAGAGCCAGCAAAAAACTTCCTTATTCTTTATTTTTTGTTTCTTATTTCTTATTTATTCATGTCCCGTTTCCAGGTTCACCAACCAACTGACCTGATGTTGTAAAACCTTCCTTGTTTCTTTATCCCACGCACTCTACCAAAGTAAAAGCCGCTGAGGAATTGTTTACCTCAGCGGCTTCTGCAATCAAAAAAAAGTGTCAAGAAATTACTGAACGATGAGCCTGGCAGAACGGGTTTCGCTTTCGTCTTTCACCTGCAGCAAGTAAACGCCGGCGGGCAGGCTTTGGATGCTGAGCCTGGTAGCACTGCCATCGGTACGCAGGGCGCCGCTTTGCACGGTTTTACCAGCCATAGTAATAATGCTGTAATTCACTTGTGCTTTTGTTGTGCCAGCAAATACGTTTACAAAGCCCTTGGCGGGGTTGGGGTACACGGTAAGTTCGTTGGTGCTGCCAAAGCTTACCTGCTTTATAGCCGAGTAGCTGAACTTGCCATCCGTATCTTCCTGCCGAAGCCTGTAGTAGTTCATGCCTTTGGCCGGGTTAAGATCGGAGGAGGAATAATTACTTCCCAACCCGGTGGGGGCAGCGGCCTTTACAAATTCAATTTCTGACCAGGATTGACCATCTTTGCTTCTTTCTACTGCAAACCCACGGTTGTTGGTTTCTGTAGCCGTTTGCCAGTTCAGCACGACGGACTTGTCCTTTTTAACTACTGTAAATGAAGAGAGTTTTACAGGCAAAATGTTGCTTGTACTCGAAAAATATATATCGTCTACGTAATATACATTATTAATAAATGGTGCATCTCCAACAAATAATAATTGAAAAAGCTTATCTCTGTTGGTTAATTTTAAAGCTCCATTTGGAGTAGCATAAAGCGATAATGGAATACTATATACATTCCACTCACCTTGTTTTGGTGCTGGACCGTATGTATGAGAACTTGCCTGAGGTCTGAAGCTTACAATGTTTTCATTTTCTGGACCACCTCCCTGATTCACCAGTTTCAATGCAAATGTTGGTGCACTTGGGGTCCATATACTTATGTGTACAGTATCAGCCATAGTTACATCAATGGGTGGCAATTCAATACCCACAAAATCTATACCAGTATACTTTTTAATAATATTACCATTAACTATGGTATCTAATACAGCACAACCACTACAACTCCAATCTGTTCTCCACGTTGTAACAGGCACATTAGGATAAGTATCACTAAATAAAGAAATTACCCTATTAGCCGGCTTAGTGGGGGCTGGGGCGGGAGTGCTTAATGGAGCAACACCTACTGTGAGATTAGTAGTAATACACGCCGATGCATAAGGTGCCGCTGCTGCCTGGGTTGCAGTAATAGTACTTGTACCACCACCAATAATAGTAATGATGTTGCCACTAATGGTTGCAACATTAGGATTGCTGCTCATGTATGAGAAGGCTCCGGAACTGTTTGAGGTAGGTGGTATTATGGCAAATGGAGCATCGCCAATAAACTTGGAAGGGATTGAAAAATTAGACAGCGTAGGCAATGTTTGGGTTGTATAAAAGAAAATATTATCTAAATAAATATTAGCCCCACCGCCTGGATTTTGAGTAACAAACTTAAACTGTATAATGGAAGTTAATGGAATGCCTTGGATTGCATAAGAGGAAAGAGGAATTTGTAATCGGTTCCATGCGTTTAAAGTTAAGGACCTATTAACAGGTCTTTCACCATTATCTTTTGTAACCAAATAAATGTCAAGAGACGTACAATTGGATGACCAAACATCTAAATTTAAGGTTTCTAATGAACATAGATTTAGCGCAGCATTAGCTCCATTATTTGCAATATCAATTCCCTGATAGTTCATATTAGGGTAATAGCGCATATTGTTACCACTCAGGGTAAAAGTTGTTGCAGATCCATGACCGGATTGTCCCCAGTTTGGATTAAAGTCCACACCGGTTAAATCAGCGTAGAAATTATCCGTGTAAATTGAAATCACCTGGTTAGGTGCAAGTGTAGGCAGTGCATCCGGATTTGTTGCAGGCTGCGCAAACGATATTGCCGCTATGCAGCAAATGGAGATTACCAAGAGTAAATTTTTTTTCATTGTTTTTTAAATTTAATATTTAATAATGATCGAACAAGCTTTCGTTTTGATAATATGACTCCTTGTGAATTTACAGATTTTAGCTACTTAAAAAAGGTAATTTAAGACATTTTTGCCGTTATTGGCAGATTAGTTAGCGTGAGTATTCTTCAGTTAACTTTTTCCGGCCAATGATTTTTTCCCGTAGCACGCATCACCATTTTCGGGGTTCTATCCACCTTGTACACACCCCAGTGTTTTTCCGGTTCATTGGGGTCGGCAGAACCTTTCCAGGGCTCATCAAAGGCCTCAAAGAAATACGTAAGTACATGTCGCATATAGGCCCATTGCATCAAATCTGTAAAATACACTTTCTGTGCCTTTTCATTTACCTGCTCAGGCAATATGCCTCTTCCGTTGGAGGTAGTGGCCCATCCTGCTTCGGTAATAATGGTGGGTTTGCCAGGGTACAACCTGGCCACCATTTCGTAGTTTTCTGCGGTGTACTCCATGGCTTCGTGTATATGCTTGTACTCCCACACAGGGTAGGTATGAATGGAAATAAAATCAACTACTTCTGCCAGCGGCTTCAACTTGTTGAGCCAAGGTACGTAGTTTTCGCAAAAAGTTACCGGCTGCTTAGCTTTCCGCTTCACAAGCATTACATAATCCACCACTTTTTGCACCGGTACGTAGTTGCCGCTCCAGTCTACACAAGCCTCATTACCCACCGATAAGGCCATGATGATGCCGGGGTATTGGTTGGCCCAATCAATGAGCCGCTCAATTTTTTTGAGGTTGCGCTTTTTATTTTTGTCCAACTGCTCCTCTGTGTATACTCCACCGCCCCAAGGGCAGCCAAAATTGTTCATTTCGGCTTCAATATAGGCTCCCTGCAAAATTTTAAAATCCAGCTTTTCGTTGGAGATTACCTCCAACACCGTTTCGGCATGCGGATCGCAATCGTACAATCGAAGGTATTGCCAGTGTGGCTTCAGGATCAGCAGGTCTTCTTTTACCTCTGCGTACGAAGGATAGGTATGCCCGGGCTGCTGACCATTTCTGAAACCCGAATAGCAAATTGCCTGCGCTTCTTCCCATCCAAAGTATTCGAATGCATTCATGCTCAAAACTTCAATTTTTCGTCTTTGTCCCAAATACCCCAATATGCGCCTACCGTACCTTCTGCACCCACCTTCCACGATTCATCGAAAGAAGAAAAATAAAACACAGAAATATTTTCGTTGGCCGACCATAACTGCGTATTGATAAAATAATCCCTTGCACTTTTTTCGGAAGGGAAAGAACCGCGGAGATTTTCGCCCTGACTTGGCCAACCCGTTTCGGTAATAATCACCTCTTTACCGTTACCGGCCGCTTTCGCTTGTTCGTACATCTGCTTCATGTAATCAAGCGAGTATTCAAAGGGGCACCCTTCCCAAAACGGATAGCAGTTGCACAATATCACATCGCACAATTCGGTAATAAGCGGTCGGTGCGAAAATTCATAATAGGCATCTACATATCCTACGGGAATGTTGGGAATCTCTGCTTTTACGCGCCTCATAAAGTCAAGCAATTCATCTTCTGTCAGATCTTTGCGGTACATTACTTCGTTGCCTACAGCAGCTATATCTACATAGCCATCTTTGGCCAGTTGTATTAACCCGGCCACCTCACGTTCATTCACCTCAGCATCGTTGCCCAGCCAGGCCCCTACCAGCGTTTTAATGCCCATTTCTTTAGCTACCTTGGGAATGAACTCGTTACCCTCGGTGCACGAAAACGAACGTACCCACCGGGTATGCGGCTTTAGTATTTGCATACGGCGCCTTACCTGTTCTTCTGAAATAATATCGCCGGGTTTCTGCCCATCTTCATAAAGGCTGAAGCAAAAGCCGTGCACGCCAGTTGCAAGAATTTCTGCAAACAGGTCTTTCAACGATTCTTCTGATTCGCCTGCTATATAGCCCCCAGTAGCTTCGGGACGTAATGAAACAACTTGTTCCGACCTGTATGTCATATTGGTGTGTTCTGGTCTGTACGACATAGGATTAAATTTATGAATGATTTGTTTATAATTCGCCTCTTCTACTTACAAGTTCCTCGCGTATTTCTTTGGCACGAGCTTCCGATATGTTGTAGCCCCACATAATAGTAACCGCCAGTATGCCGGCAATTGAGGGTACCAGAATGTCGGCCAAACGTAGCGAAGTGATGGTGCTGGCAGCCTGCACCTGAGCATTTTGATTGAACCCCACACTGCTTAAAATTACCCCGCTTAAAAACAGGGCTAGGGAGGTGCCCAATTTTACCATCCACCAGTACACCGCTCCAAATAGGCCCTCTTTTCGCGGCATACCGTTTTTCAGTTCATCGTAATCGCACACATCGGCCGTCATGCTCATCATAAGGGTAAATAATCCGCCAATGCCAAACGACATTAGTGGTATCGGCATAAAGATGAGCCAGGGGTTGCCGGGGTGAAAGCCATACCACTTAAGCGCATAGCCAACAATGGAAATGAAAGTAGAAACAATAAAGGCATTGCGCTTTCCAATGCGGGTGGACATGTAGGTGATAACGGGTATTACAAGAAATGCAGTAGCAATAGCGCTTACAGTTCCAAACCAGGCGGGCCATTGGCCTGCTGCCTGCTGATCGCCCTTATACATGTAAAAAATGATAATGAAAAATGCAAATTGAGCCACAATTTGAAAACCATTGAACACAAAGAAAGTAGCGCCGCACAAGCGCAGAAAGGGCTTGTTGGTCACCGTCTTCATAATATCCCTGAAAAAGCTCTTCAGGTTATTTGCCAGCCCGCGTAATGAAAGCTTTGTTTGCCCATGCAGGTTTGCCTGGTCTATTTCTTTGCAAAAAAGGGCCGGCATAATACCCATAACCAGGCAAAGAAGACCTACGTAAATTGACAGCGTTCTTACCCCATGCGGTGCAGTAGGAAACAGTTCGGGCCGTGAAATCAAAAACCAGAACCAGGGGGCAATCATCCATGCAATCTGTCCCATGATTTGCGACATAGCCATTAAGCGGGTACGCTCGTTGTAGTCGGGTGTCATTTCGTATCCAAGCCCAATAAGGGGAGCAGCGAAAACGGTATATCCGAGGTAAAAGATTACCGACATGGACAGGAAATACAGGAAGTTGTAGGTTTCGTGGTTATTGCCTGGCTCAGGCAATTTCAACTGCCACATAAGAATAAATGCCAGGCCGGTAACAATGGCGCCTCCAAATATGTAGGGCTTTCGGCGGCCCCACCTGGAGCGGGTGTTGTCGGAAATATAACCCATGATGGGATCGAGGATGGCATCAATAAAGCGCGGTATGGCAGCAAGGATACCGGCTTTGTATGGGCTCATGCCAAAACCCACAACCAGAAAAAACATAAATACACCGAGGGCTGCAGGCAATAACTGATTGGTGAGGTTTCCTGCTCCAAATGCAATCTTTTGGCCAATAGGCACCACATCTTTTGGGTCTGTTTTGTGAATCATGTTGTTGTTTTCGGTGGATATATATGCAATTTATGCTACAGGTCAATATTTTAGCTTACCGTCCTTATCCCAAATGCCCCATCGTGATCCTACGGTGCCTTCCTCTCTTGTTTTCCAGGTTTCGTCAAACGATGAAAAGTAAAACAGGTCAATTTGCGCCCGCTGAGCCCATTCTTGCACCTGCAAAAAATATTTTATTGCATGATTCACCGTTGGCTCGGCCTCGTTTACCTTATCGCCCATACTGGGCCACCCGGTTTCGGTAATGATGATTTTTTTACCACTCGCACATTGCTGCGTTATTTGGTACATCTTCCTCAGGTGGTCCAGTGCACTTACCATACCAGTGCCTTCCCAAAAGGGATAACAGTTTATCATAACCACATCGCAGGCTTCAATCAGTTCCGGATGTTGAATAATATGAAAATAAGTATCTGCAAAACCCACTTGCACAGTCTGCACTTGCTGCCTTACCCGGCGGATGTACCGAATGATTTCCTGCGGACTCAATTCATTTCTCAGCAATACTTCGTTGCCCACGGCTGCTATATCCACAAGGCCGTCTTTGGCCAACTGTATCAATGCCTCTATTTCTTTTTCGTTTCTTTCCTTATCGCTGCTAATCCATGCGCCTGCCAGTGTTTTCAGGCCTTTTTCTCTTGCAGCAACTAATATCTTTTCGTGACCATGTGTGCAGGAAAAAGTTCGGATCCATTTGGTGTACGCAGAAATGATATTCACCCTTTGCCTTACTTCCGATTCAATAAGTATATCGTTTGTATCCTGGCCTTCGGCATATGGGCTAAAGCATATGCCGTGCACCCCATTGTAAAGTTGCCCTTGAACCAAAGCAGAAAGTTCTGATTCAGATTTATTTTGAAAGTCAGTTCCCGAATACGGAGGTATACTCAGAGTTTTGAGGCGATCACCAAGGGCTCCTGACATATAACCCAATGCAGGTTTGGGCAATTTTCGTTTTTCAAGCTGTTGTCGTATTTCATTGGCTTTATCTTCCGAAATATCGTAATTTCTCATGAGCCACATGGCCACAAGGGTGCCCAGCATGGGAACACCGGAGAAAAACAGGCGCAGACCTGTAACAGCGCCTTCGGGCTGCGTAGGGGCATCGGGCGTAAAATGCACCAGCGACATAATCAACCCACTGAGTAAACCGGCAATGGCAAAGCCAAATTTTACCATCCACCAGTAAATTGCGCCAAATATGCCTTCACGCCGCTTATAGGAATTCAATTCATCCAGATCGCATACATCTGCCGTCATGCTCATCATAATGGTAAACAAACCACCAATGCCAAATGAGAATAGCGGCAGGGCAAAAATGAACATATATGGTTTGCCCGGTACAAATAGAAACCAAAATAGCAGGTACCCAACCAATGATATACCCTGTGATATCATGAACGCCCTTTTCTTTCCAAGCTTTTTGCTCATGCGGGCTACAATAGGAATAACAACAAACGTGGTAACCAGCGCGCCAATGCTTCCGAATAAGGTAGGCCACAAGCCGGCAGCATCCGCATCGCCATTATACAGATAGTATACAACAATAAAAAATGAGAAACTTGCAACTGTATTAAAAGCGTTGAATATGAAAAAGGTGGCGAAGCAGATTTTACGGAATTGGGGTATTTTAAAGGCCTCCTTGAAGGTTAAAAGGATTTCCTTCATGCCTTTGCCTATATTTTGTACCGTAAGCGGAACAAGTGATTCATTCGCCTTTGTAGATTTTGCTTTAATAAATATGGCCGGTACCATAGCAAGCACCATGCAAAAAATGCCAACCCAAAAGGCCAGGGTTCGTGTGGCTGAAGCAGGATCTGAAAACCAGCTTTTGTCATACATCACCACCCAAAACCATGGAGCTATTACCCAGGCCCATTGCCCAAGCCATTGCGATACCGCCATAATGCTTGTACGCTCGTGATAGTCATCGCTCATTTCGTAACCCATGGCCACATAGGGTATACTAAAAATGGTAAGCCCGGTGTAGAATACAAAAGACCAAAGCAGGAAATAAACGAAATTGTACACGATGCTGTTGGAAGAATATAGCTGCCACATTAGTACAAACGAAATACCAAGAATAATGGCGCCTATGAACACATACTGCCTGCGCCGCCCCCATACACTCAGGGTGTTGTCTGATATGAAACCCATGATGGGATCAAGAATGGAATCGAACAAACGAGGCAGGAAGAATAGGATGCCCCACATCCAGGCCGGAAAGCCAAGACCTTGCACCAGCACTACCATGAATATGCCGAGAGCGGCAGGAAACATCTGATTGGCCAACATGCCAAGCCCAAAGGCTATTTTAAGCCCAAAAGATATTTTTGGTTTCTCCTGGAAGATTTGATCAGACATTGACTTTTATTTTATTACGATTGTTTGGATAGCCTTTGCTTTTATGGAGGCGTTTATTTGTTGGTTCTGTGCTGAGATACGAAATGATTTTGCCCGCTCGGTAGGGTTAAATACGATAACCACTACAGCCCCATTCACATTTTGGACTGCCGTAACCATCAGTTCAGGATCCGGATTATCAAAACCTATTCTTACCGCCCCCGGCCGTATAAACCTGCTAAAATGAACCAAGGTGTAGTACAGCGGCGTAAAGTATACTTCATCCCTTTCCGGATCAACAATTACCGGGGCCGTACACCAGTTCTTAAACCAGTTGGGCCCGCCCTGCCTGTCCAGCACCATGTTCCAGTCTATCCAGCCGTCCACATGGTTGTTGAGGCAGCCAATTATGTCGCCGGCATACCTGAAAACAGGTACATACTTCGGGTGCAGGTATTTATCTTTTTCGCTTGCCCAAGCCCAGCCCCAATCGGTGGCTTCTTGGCTCCAGTACCATTGATCTTCCTTCCACTTGGGCACCTCGGCATCTACGCAGGATTCTGTATTGATGAGGTGCTTATGGGGTGCCAATGTGTGCGTAAACTGAAGTGAGGCCGGAAAATAATCGTAGGTGCTTGCATACCAGTGTACTGCCGTTCCGGCAAAGTACTTTGCAGATGCTTCATCTCTGAACATTACTTTGGCCCATTTCTCCAATTCCTCGCCACGATTTTGGTCGTATCCCAGTATTTTAATTTTTTCAAAGCCATCCTTTTCCAACCTGGGGCCAAGAAAGTCCTTTACAAAATCGGTCATTTCTTCCGGTGTAAAGTGCATGCTTTCCCAGTTCTTATCATTGCCCAGCGGTTCATTCTCCACCGTTACCCCCCAAATATTAATGCCTTCCTTTTTGTACGCCTGCAAATACCTGGAGAAGTACAATGCCCAGGTTTCGCGGTATCGCGGCAGCAATTTTCCACCGCGCCAATCATTATTGTCTTTCATCCATGGAGGTGCTGTCCATGGCGATGCAATGATTTTGAATCCGTCTTTTGAAACCTTCATGGCATCTATTATCATGGGTATCAAATCATTGCGATCCTCCTCAATGCTGAAATGTTTCAGCGCACTGTCGCCCGGCACATTGGCATACGCGTAGTTGCCCAACGAAAAATCGCAGGAGTTGATATGGGTTCGGGTGAGCGAATAACGGGCGCCGTCCTCACCAAAGTATGCCTGCAAAATCTTGCTACGGCTGGCCGGGCTTAGCTTGTTGAGCAGATAAGCAGATGCTTCGGTAAACGAACCGCCAAAGCCGGAAATAACCTGGTATTTCTGGTTAGGGTTCAATTTGATAACCAACGGATTTGAGGCTGACGGAAAAGCGGTGATTCTTTCCATCACATTTCCCTGGGCCGAAGTTTCATAAACTTCCACAGCAGGTTTGGCTCCCTGTTCAAAACTATGTAATGAAATTGCCACAGATATTGTAGTTAGCGCACCTTTTATATTATAAAACGCTTTCATGGATTCATAACTCTTATGGGTTATCCAACACGCTATCAGGCACAGCCACATCTGCGAACATCAACTGTTCATTGCCACCATAACTTTTGGTCACAGGTTTTCCATTCCTTGTCAGCCCGTTAAATACCCCTTGATCCACCAAGCCCCAAAGCGCATATTTAGCCTGGCCCTGCAAATTGATGAGCCCAAAGTGGTTTTCGGAATGCATGGGATTGGAGGCGTTTTTCCAGTTTTCATCAAATGCTTCAAAATAGAAACAGGTGATCTTTTCCTTGTCGGTCCGGGCCCGCATCAATTGGTAATACCAGGCAGCTTTGTATTCATCCGTGGCCTTTGACCCCTTGTTGCCATACAATTCTTCAGAAGCGGAAGCCCAGCCGGTTTCTCCAATATGTACAGGCTTGTTTACCCCAATTGATTTTATGTAGCGCACCACACTATCATATTGACCCATTGCATAATCCCTGGCCCTCAGCATAGCAGCATCTATCTTCTCCTTTGCCGATAAGGAAGATTCAGCTTTATTAATACCCCAAAATGCAGGATTGTAGTGCGTATCGTGCATCGGGTATGTATGCAGCGAAATGTAATCAACTGCTTTTATTAACGCATTCAACTCCGGCACATGATATTCGTTGCCACCGCCGCCCCACGAGGCAAAATTATCGGAGCTGGTTATCCATAAATCTTTAGGCAATTTACCCTGCTTTTTCAGGCCTTGCAGGTGATCTACCCATTTCAGGATAATACCGGGCGAAACATAATAACTGGTAGCCCATTTTACCATGGCTTCATTTCCTACCGCTATTATCTTTACAATGTCCGGATAAGCATTGGCCAGCCTTACCGCCTCCTCAATTTCAACGGCATTCCTTTCGCTTTCTTCGTCATGAATGGGGGCATTGGCTGTCCATGCATTTTTACAGTCAATCCAGGCGCCAAGCATTACATACATTTCAAAACCGCTACGCTCCTTTTTCAGTTCGTCTATTGCAGCCAGCAAATTGGCAACCTCTTTGAAATGTACGTTATAGGTTCTGACAATTTTAATTTTCATAGCGGACAAAATCCGCATGTCTTCTTTAATCTCTGCCACGGTAGGTACTACCTCCCTTGTGGGGGTTCGGTAGCCTCCATAGCAAATTGCCTGGTAATCGGGGTTGCCAAGAATGACCGATGCATTTACCTTGCCAGTGCCTGCATCAGAAACTGAACTGCCTGAACAGGCAAAAAAGAAGAAAGCAATTATGTAAATGAAATGCTTCACTACCTTAGCATGTTTTCAGCTACAAATACGGTCACATTATTCACTTCACAAGTTCTTTCAGCAATCTTTCTGCTTACAGATTCACTTAGCTCAGCAGATTCAAAAGACTCCTGTGTTCCGTTGGCGTAGAATACTTCTATACGGCTTGACGTTGCCTTTTTGTAGATTACGGGTACCTGGCATATTGTAAATGCGAGGCTCCCGGGTTCCAAACGCATTTGCTTCAGGCTGTTGTCGGCCAAAATGAATGTAGCATTGGTTTCATGCTGCAAAAACTCGCTGCCATGCAGCAAGCCCGGCTCAAACACAAGTTTGCCGGCCTTTTGTTTTACACCCAGTTCGCCTATTCTTGCCAGGATGTCTTCCTTCACCTGTCCAGTCATACCGGGTTGCTGTGCGCCCTTGTGCAGCGGTGTATGCGAATAAGGTGTTATGGGAAAGGCCCCATAGTTGGCTGGTGATTTATGTACGCCGATGCCATCGTTGATGCTGTAGTAATGTTCCACCAGGCGGTTAATGGTATCGGCATCCGCAGCTTGCTGCATTGCCCGCTCGCATGTTTCCAGCACAGCCAGCGACAGTTTGGAAACCATATGCCAATAAATGGACCCAAGGCCTTCGAAAGCAAAAAATGTTCCCGACCTTCCGGTGAATTCTTTGTGATTGAATACTTCTTCAAAAGCCTGCAGTACCAGCTTTATTTCTTTGTCTACAAGTGGTTTGTAGTCGCTTCCCAAATTATCGAGGGCGGCGTTTAAATCGTTAGCATTCTTGAAGTTGCCGTTAAAATGGTAGGCACCCTTGATATCCTGATCTATCACAAGCTTGTTGCGGCTACGAATTAATGCTGTGAGCAGTTCCGAACCTTCAACCAATGCCGCAGGAATGGTATTTCTTTCGGCAAACTTGGGCAGTGCTTTGTTAGGGTAAAGAATGTAGCTGTTCTGGTCTTCGCGGTACAGTGCACTTTGCCTCAGGGCATCGAGCACCTGTAAGCTTTCCTGCGGCGTAAGCAAAAACGAACTGAGTACAGCTACCTGCCCTTCGAGCATTTCGCTGAGGTAAGCAATCTTTATACCGTCGTTTTCAAAACTCAGCAAATTGTAGGCATGGTACAGGTTGTCTGCTCTTCTATTGGCCCTTATGGAGTGTTCAATAAACTGCAGAGCGTGGTGTACAAAAGTTGCCAATTCATTGCCCGAAATCAAATTTGTGGTGCCGGAAAACTTATTATGATAAATCTGATTCCTGAAATTGCTGCCTGCCTGCCCCAACGCATCAGTAATTTGCTTTCTATCAGCGTCGTTTATAGAGGCGCTGAGCATGTACAACTTGTCTGCAAATGTGTTCGACAAGGTTGTGAAAAACGTATGGAGCTCAGCTGATACAGGATAAACTTGTCCATTAGCCTTTTCGAATACAGGCTTAAAAAAGGTGAGGAACCTCCGCAGGTAGCAGAGGGTCACCATAGAAACTCCATTACCTACAAGCGCATTATTAGCATCGTTCCACTCAGGCCGTTGGGTGTTCATCCAAATACCGCCTTCGTGTACAAAGTTGGAAAGCTTGGAAAGCACGGTGGCCAATATCTTTTCCAGGAAGTTGACCCTATGTACTTCGCCATTTGCTGTTGTGAGCAAAGCACCATCTGCACCCATAGCCTGCATGCGTTGGCGAATGGTGTGCTCGCTGTGATGATCAAACTCTATAGTGTCTTTTGGATTCTTTACAATGTCATCATAACTTTTAATGCGGTACGGAACATTGGCATACACGTAGTTGCTTCTGTTCAGGGCCTTTTGGATGGCGCCCGATTCATACTGCTCGGCAAACTCCAGGAACTTGAGCAGGTAAATGATTTGATGGTCGCCCCAGTAGCCAATATACGACCATGGATTATCCGGCTCAATGGTTTCCCAGTCAAACCCATCTTTTGTCACTCTGTAAGGGTTGTAGCCGTCGAAAGTGGAAGCATTGAGAAACTTGGAAATCATGCCTTCAATAAAGGCAGGGTATGCATGAGCCAAAGCTTCCCAATTTTGAAACAGGTCGCGCCAATTGCCCTGGTAGTCCAGAATTTTGGATCCATCCGTCTCGTTAATCATATTGATGGAAAACTGGTTCCAGGGTCGGCTTGGGTCGCCATGCCTGCGGCTGAATTTCAACGGAAGATATTCGGCAGCCAAGCGGTTGAAATCAGTATCATCCAAATGAGCAGCGGCACTCTTCAAGTTAAACAGTGAAAACACTTCGCCAAGTTGTGCCAGCGTGGGTTGTGCTTTGTCAAATACATTATTGTTGGCTTTGTGCAGGTAGTTCAGAAAGTCCCACTTTTCAATTTGGTAGTTGTTGTCAAAAACGCCGCCGCGCATAATGTTGAACAACACGTTTGAATAGTGACGGGAGTCTTTCAATGTATCTGCCGTGTACTGAAAACTGTCGGCTGCGGCAGTCAATTTTTGCAGGTTCAATGAGCCCACCTCTATATCGGCAAGCAGTTTGGATGCCAGGTTGCTGTCTTGTTTTATCTGCTCGTTCAGCGAAACAGTTGCCGAATGGTTCAGGTTTACATTGGCTACGAACATCCATTTCTTTTCGCCACCCGCAGCAAGCGTTACTGCAGCCGTTACAAAATATGCCCCCTTCTCGCCTTTTATATCTTCTTCCTGCACTATCGGTTGGCTGGTTCTAAAGTGCTGAAGCTGAAGGGACGACAACAGATACGTAGGTTGTTCCAATCCTATGCTCCATGCCACATTTGCTTTTAAAGCTTCGGCGGGTTCGGCTTTGTCTACAATAATGGCGCTCAGTGCAAAAATGCCGAGCCCTGTTTGGGCACTAAGTTCAGCGCGCTTATAAGCATCGGCCAGGTTACTGGTGGTAGTTTGCAGGTCGGATGGTATGCCGTACGGCAATATATTTTGCAATCCGTCAATCACTTCCAGTTGCATTTGTTGGCCGGATAGGTTGAGCAGCCTCGATTGTTTTACAAAGCCAAACAAGTTGCTGTTGCTCCACTTGTATTGAAAGCAAAGTTGCAGGTCGTGATTGATTTCTTCAAACAGCACCTTATTGCCCCATTTATTTTGATACAGGTTTCTGGTAAGAGCAAATCTGCCTTCGCTACGCACCGAAAAAGGCTCCCATACAACAGTGCCATTGTCAGCACGAATAATCGTCTTGCTACCGGTAATCTCTGATGATTCGGTTATCTTATCGTCGGTGTAGTAAGGAAACAGGGCAAGGTTGGAATTCTTTCTTCCGGCGCTCATGCCGCCATTGCTGGAAACAAACATCCAATGGTCGGAGTCGCTTACGATGCTCATAAAGAACGATCGCATTTCATGAACATTCGAAATCATATAAAAGACTTCACCCTCAATTTGTACTTCCTGCAGTTGGGGCTTAAAGGAATTTTCCATATTGGTTGATTCTGCCATCGTGTACTAGGATATTCGTTCAATACTTCATGTACATTTTAAGGATACGACTCTCGGGATTGCCCTGGTTGTACAGGGAAACCACTGTTCATGGTGCCGGAATAATTTTCCCGTGTTTAAAATGCTGCTATTGCTGCTTTTCTTTGTACACTCTTACATAATCCACTGTCATTGTTTGTGGAAAGGGTGTGCCAGATGTTGGGAACCCAACAAAACTGCCACCTACCGCAACGTTTAGAAGCATATAAAAATTTTGGTTAAATACCCATTCTCCTTTGCCCGCAACGTCATCGGGAGTAATACGTTGATATAGGTAATTATCAATAAAATAGTCAATATAATCTGGGCCCCACTCTACCGCATATAAACGGAACTTTGAATCCAATCGGTCGTTTGGCAAGGAATATGATTTTGTAATGGCATTGCCACTGGAGTATCCCGGGCCATGAACTGAACCATGTAAAATATGCGGTTCCTGTCCCCTTACCTCCATAATATCCATTTCGCCACATTCAGGCCAAGGAACAGTACTGATATTATCACCTAACATCCAGAATGCCGGCCAAATTCCGGGACCGTACGGTGTTTTTATTCTTGCCTCAAATCTTCCGTATCCGTAAGCAAATTTCCCCAGGGTTTTTATCCTGCCTGAGGTATAGGACCCATTGCTCCCGATTGCTACAATCAGCAAATTTCCTGCTCCATCTAATCTTACATTAGCTGTGCTGCTCGTGTACGTTTGCAATTCATTGTTTCCCCATCCGTCATTATTTGGACCACGCCCAATATCATAACTCCATTTCGTACTATCTGGCGCAGTACCTGCTGCACCGGCAAATTCATCGCTCCATACCATCTCCCATGCTCTTTGCGGTAAGGTTTGCACTGCTTCTTTCTCACAGCTTGTAAACGTCAATACAAGTAGTGCAAATAAGCAAAAATTGCCTACATACTGTTGCATATATTTTATTTTATTCTTTTGCATAATAAAGATTTTAAGATAGCCAATTAGCAATAAACTGATTTTTCGTAATATTCAAACTACCTGTAGAAATACATATTATCTATATATACATCGCTTCCGGTTCCGCCATCAAACTTTAATTGTATTATTTGACTTAAATTGACCCCACTAAAAGAGGAAAGAGGAATATCCAGGCTTCTCCAACCGGTGGTGGTAGGAACCGTGAGTGAAACGAATCGTTCTACAGGGCCAGGGCTAATTAAGAATACACGCAAAGTAGCAGCATTTGTAGAAAAATAATCTATGTGAAAATGCGTAAATGTACTCACATTCTGGCTGCTGCCCAATTCAATGCCCTGATAATTAAAGTTTGTGTAGCGTAAGGTGTTGTTACCCGCTATAGGCACCTGGGCTACGACCGTTGTTTGTCCCCAGTTAGGGTTAAAATTTGTACCGGCTACATTCGTATAAGAATCGCTAAAAACAGATAGAACATTAGCTGATGACCGGTTCGGTATGGGTGCAGCGTTTGAAGGTGCAGTTTCATTTCTGAAGAAATAAATATTATCTACATACATAACTCCCCCATCTCCCCCATCAAATATAATTTGGCCCAAATTGCTTCTGCTTCTTAAATTAGGCATTGCAGAAAAAGGAATTTCAATTGAAATCCAACGTCCTGATGCCAATGTAGGAGCTGTGAAAGTGGTAGCATGCTCGGTATCATCACCGCCACCAGGAGCCCCATTTGCACCAAAATCAACCACTTTTATTATTAATTGTCTTCCAGGTAAAATTTGGCCCGGAAAATATGCATCTAAATGTATGTGGCTCATACTAGTTGCATTTACTGTGGGAGAACTAATTTCAATGCCCACAAAATTGAAATTGGTATAGTTGAGTACATTATCACCATTCACCGTAAAATCATTTGAAAGTGTAGTTTGCCATGGCTGCCAATAGCCATTGTAGTATTTTACAGGCACGTTAACATAAGCATCTGAAAAAATAGAAATTACGTTTGATTGATTTCTTATTGGTGTTGGGGCTGGGGTATATGTACCGTTACAATTGATCATCAAGCTGCCCTTAGCTGCAACACCCCCTACAATTGCTGTAATAACCGAAGTTCCGGCACTTAGAGAAGTTACAACACCCGCAGCATTTACACTTGCAACTGCAGTATTTGAAGACCTGAAATTAAAATAGGCTGGACTTAAATTAACCGATTGGTTTACGCCGGTAGGCAAATTGAATGTGGATGTTAAGCCTGTAATGGTGCTTGTAACACCTACAAAAGTGGTTATGGATGAATTGGCCCCATTCATAATGGAAGACTCTACAGGGAGTAAAGTGCCTAGGTTTTCATATTTTACTTCATCGATCCAGAAAGTAAAACCTCTGTCATTGATAGGAGCGGCAGCATAATAAAGCAAGCCTCTTTCTGCAGTTAATTTACCTGGATCCGGAATGGGTATAATCACTTTCTTCCACGCAGCAGTTACAGGGATATTAGAAATGGATACTACATATTTATTTTCGCCTAAATCATTTCCCAAACCAATTGTACCTATTGTAGCTGCCTGATTGGATTTTATATAAAAAGTAAGCGCATTGAAACCGCTTAAGTCCCTGCCAGTCTTGCTGAAAAAAACGCCTCCGGCATAAGAGCCGTTGGGACTATTGGCATCAGGCACATCAAATCTCATTGATTTTTCGCTGGTGTTGTATGTTTCATTTATATCTACATTAAAAGCCTTTACATCAGAACCCCCAAAAGCAGCATAAGCAAGGTCACTTGTAAAATCATCAATAAACACATCGGCAGTTGTTGGGAGTTGCAATGGATCTAATTCATTAACATCCCTTTTGGTACACCCCCCTGCAAACAAGAGGCTTACAGCTAACAGGTTAAATAATATCTTATTCATAAACAATATCTTTTTAGTGTGAAAACTACTTACCAATATTAATCTGCAGATAAGTCCTTATTTCCCATTCATTGCCATCGGGAAAACCAACGGCATTGGGATCAGGTATCCATATTCCGGAAGGATCCTGTGTCTTTACGGGCGCATATCTGTTTGAATATTTATCGAGCGTTCTGTAAGTACCCCGGATGCCAATGCGACTGCTTGGAAGCAAAAACCAATCGGGCTTGCCCACTTCGGTTGAGATATCTGCCATCAGCTGCAAGGGAAAGGTCAGGTTGAAATCGCGGTGGTAGTCAAATGGCCCCCAATCGTTGAAGCGGGCAATCGTCATGAACTTCATCCTTTTATAGATGGTTCTTAAGTCAATACCCACTCTTTCAATTACCCTTGGGTCAATACCATTGGCTTGCCCATTGCCTACATACAGGCTGGCAATAAAACCAAGGTTGGGGTTGAGTTTTGAAACGATTCGGGCATTTGCTTCCCAAAGGTCTTCGGCCGGTACCGACCCGGGAAAGGCAAAGAATGTTCTTCCATTGGCCAAAATACCAATGGCGGCATCCTGAATGGTGGGCAAATGCCGATACATCACATCAAGGCTCATGGCAAACTTGGCATCTTCTGCCCGGTCGTTGTCCCACTCGTACATCCATGTGCCGGGTGTAGGGTCGAAGGTAAACAGGATTTCGCCACCTACAGTTTCGCGGTTGGACCTAACCGAGAAGGGATCGTCCAGAATATTGCGCGGGCGTGCAGGTGCAGGCAGTCCGGCAGGAATGGGGCCCTCAATGGGCTTTTGATACAAGAAGTTGGGAGCAATTTGCAGTTTGCCCACATTCATGGTAAAGCCGCTCAGCACGTTGTACATATTGCCGCTGCCCACATCTTTCAGCCTCCAGCCGGTGTATGTTTTGGTTTGGTCTACTCCGCCATTGGCCACCAGGCCCATGTAAGAAGCCTGGCCATACCAGTTTACCAAACCGCCTGCGTAGGTAAGCTTGATTTTACCTCCAAAATTGTCCTCAGTCTTAATCACGTCTTGATATACTACACCATCCCGAATCAACTGAAAGGTTCTGCCGTTCAACGGCTGACCACCCCACAAGCCGCCAATGTCAATACCAAAATTTCCGAACTTACGCGAAGCGCTTAAAGACAGCCTGCGTGTTTTGGGCATGGGCACCGCTATGGAACTCTGCGAATTGGTGCGCTGCACCAGGTCTTCGTGGAATATGCCAGTAAGGTCAAATTTGGCCACTTTACGGCTGTACTTTACCAATACAGCCGGGTTGGCGCCCCACCACAATTCCGGGCCAAAGGCAACTTTAAGCCCTTTTAAAAACTGCTTTGCGGTAAATTCGAATCCAAATGGCGCCTGGCCATTATAGATATCTATGTTCGGCCCATAGTTCGCCTCCTGGTACAGGTTAAAAAAGTCGCCCTCGTAACCCCAGTGGTAATGCCCCGTTCTGTAAAAAGCATTCAGGTCGAAGTAGCGGTTGTTCCAGGTAACACTGCTGCGGTACAGCTGTACGCGGTTTACATCGGTTATTTCCTGCTGGCCAGTAGGTGTTAATACGGTAATGGGCCGTCCGCGGTTTTCATAAAATATTTCGTCAATGGGGTTTTCGGCCACATTGCCCAGAACGTTGAACTGCACATTGGCAGTAAGGTTGGGCGCCGGCCTGGCGGTAGCCCCAATAAATACTGACTGCATATGGTCAAAACCCAGGAACTTAGGATATATGTTGGGGTTGGCTGGTGGCGGCTCCGATTCTTCAGGCGTTGAAATGAGGCTGCCACCGGTATTGAAGGTGGTAAAATCCATCCGCAAATCGCTCAGGTAAAGCACGCCTTTATGTTCTGCCTCCAGCGCTGCTTTGTCGCCCCGGGCCCTCAGCAGGGCATCAGCAATCTGAATACCGGCAAAATGCATGTCCAGGTTTTTGCCGGCTGTAGCATATGGATTAAACTGATGCGCTTCCTGGAGGCTGTAATATGCTGCCCGGGGGTACAAATCGTAAATACCACGCACGTTGGTAGGCCCCTTGGCGCAAATGCCAAACCACTCTTCGTTCATGTTGTTTTCACCCTGCTTAAAGTCGAACAGGTAGCCCCCGTTGGACCACGAAGCAGCGGCATCGTGTACATCAAGGCGTTCGGTTTGCCCGTTCTTCCACCAGCCGTCGCTAAACTGGAAGGTGAAGCCGCCCAGGCTATTACCCGCTTTGCCCATGCCGGCTGCATTGCCGTAAATTTCCTTCCAGTTGGATAGCAGATATTGGGCCTGGCTTAGCTGGTCTTCGGCATTGGCAATGGCATTGTACGCATCGCTGCCAAACTCGGTAAGCACAACAGGTTTTCCGTATTCAGCTTTCGCGCGGGTGTACAGGTCGCCAAACGACATGCCCCTGTACACGTTTATGCCAAGAATATCTACATCCTTACACTCTTTGGCAATAATGTCGAGAAACAACAGGTCGCCGTTGCAAATGGCCACCGGATGTGATTTATCGATGTTTTTCATGGAAACCACCGCCTCGTTGAAGAGCTTGTACAAGAAGGCGGCATCTTTGGTCGATCTTCGGTCGGCAACGGGTATATCCTCCGTTTCGGCGCCGCGCCAGAAAAGGCCATAGTTATTTTCGTTGCCCAGCAAAAACAGCAGCAACCCGGGCGTATTCTTGTACTGCTGTACCATTTCAGCAGTTTCTTTTAGCAACAGTTCCCTTACCAGCGGGTTTGAGTAATCCGTATTGGCCTCCCATTTGCCGCGCAGGGTAAGGCCATACCGGCCAAACGAGTGGTTGAGCATGGTGTAGATGCCATAGTTCTTATAAATATATTCTATCCACTTGGCAGGCACACCGGTGTACTGACGGATAACGTTTACCCCCATGTTGCGTAGCACGGGCATTTCATTGTCCAATGCCGCTTTAATTACATCGCCCGGCTGGTTCCACAAACTGTAGCTGAAGTTGGTACCAATGGGAAAATAATCCCAGTTCATACCATTTATAAAAACCTCTTTACCATCTACTGTTAATTTATAACCGTCGGCACCTGTATTAACAGAAACAGATTGACCCTGCCCGTAACTCGCACAGGCTCATGACAAAAACAACAGAGAAGCGATGATCTTTCTCATACAGCAAGCCTTTTTAGTTTAATGATTTGTGTACACCCAATTTAAAACCTGCAATCGTTTTGCACCCAGGTAAGATGCAGCAACTGTTTTTCAGTTGGTTTGGCTTAAAGACGGGACGACCAAAATACTGGCCACAAGTTTCAAAACAATAATTGCTACTACATCATTTCTACTTCATAGCACAACAACCTACTGATTTACAACTAAAAATTGCTCATCTCTGGTACTTCATCACTTTTTTGATTAACTATAATTTGCCAAATTGGGCAAAAGCTTTGTCAAACACCTTTTTGTTGGGCTCATGGTGCCCAAATTGCCTGGCATGGAAGACACCCAAAAAAAATCAATAATTGAGCCCACGCTCTGTAATAGGATAGGGTCATTTCAAAACAGGCCTCTTTTTACAACAAGGTGCATTGGGTAGCCAAAGGCTTCAATAGAACCGGTTGGTGTGGAGATCAATAACCAAGGCCAGTATATTCGCCATGCAAGGCTAAGTGAGAGTATAGCCTGCAAATGGATCTCTATTGAAGCATGCACATAGTAAAGCAGATATTTTTCGCTTGTTTATTGCTGAGCTCGCATTGGGCCTTCTGTCAGTTTAATGTTAAGAAGTTTACCCGTAATGATTACAGGGCCGGCTTACAAAACTGGACCATCCGGCA
>Ga0114939_10000530_pt1 | contig 31765 bp, 31 predicted proteins | sample AshMeaCrysSpring_FD_87196 | JGI IMG/M metagenome (GOLD analysis project Ga0114939, IMG submission 87196) | Groundwater microbial communities from Big Spring, Nevada to study Microbial Dark Matter (Phase II) - Ash Meadows Crystal Spring | ecosystem: Environmental > Aquatic > Deep subsurface >...
AGCTAATGAGCTAATCAGCTAGTTCTTTTTCTCCAATTTAGCCACCCTGTCCCACAGTTCGCTGATCCGTTTGATCCAGACCAGCTCCCTTCTTTTGTACGATGCTTCTTCCGCCGGGTATCCAAAATAGACTTTGCCCTCGGCCAGGCTTGAAGGCACACCACTTTGCGCGAGCACCACCGCATTCTGTCCAATGGTGAGGGTTTTGCTCACACCCACCTGTCCCCACAGGACCACGCCATCTTCTATATGCACCGCACCGGCGATGCCCACCTGTGCGGCAAACAAACAATTCTTTCCAATCACGGAATCATGGCCGATGTGGACCATGTTATCCATCTTGGTACCGGCACCAATCCGCGTGTCATGCGTCACGCCACGGTCGATCGTACAACCCGCGCCGATCTCCACATCGTCCTCAATCACCACCCGACCACAGCTCTCCATCCGCCTGTACCAGACCTCGCGGTTCTTTTTCGTATTGTAATAAAATGCGTCCGAGCCAATCACCGTTCCCGCCTGAATCACCACCCGGTTGCCTATCACACAATGATCCAGGATCGTTGCGTTGGGGTATATCACACAATCCGCTCCAATCTCCACGTCGTGACCAATGGTTGCGCCCGGATACACCACCGTTCCCTGACCGATCTTGGCGGATTCGCTGATTTCAGCCGTCGCCGGCCGGAATGGCCGGAAATGCCGGACCAACTTGAGGTAAGCTTCGAAAGGTTCCGCTACCACCAGCAAAGCCTTGCCTTCCGGGAAAGGAGTTTCCTGGTTGATGATGATAAAGGATGCTGCGGACTGGATACAGGTCTCATAATATTTGGGATGATCCACAAAAGCAAGATCACCCGTTTCCACTTTATGCAACTCATTAATGCCCGTTGCCATTGCATCTGCGTTGCCCAACAAGGTTGCGCCAATGAAATCAGCAACCCATGAGAGCGGAACCGGTGAAGGAAATTTCATGCGCGTCAGTTTGTGTGCATGCAAGTTATTGCATTCATGACGGAAGAAAATGGAATGATGCACGGTAAAAAAAACAGCATTGGGTCCAGATCAAATCGGCAGATCCTTTATGGTAATTCACATCAAATCAAAAAATGTTAATAAAATACCTGAAAAAAATTTTCCGTATCGGGAAAATTATTTTTAATATTGTGATGGGAAATTTCTATTTCCCGTACTTACTAACCCATTCATATAACAAAGCTCAGTGCAAACTGAGCTTTATTATTTTCTCCCCCTCAACAAGGAACTCCTTAGCTTACGCTCTAAACACGCCAGCATGCTTAAATCGATGACCGGGTACGGAAGGTCAGAACAGATGGTGAACGATAAATTGTTCCTCATTGAAATCAGATCCCTGAACGGCAAGCAGTTTGAACTCCTGCTCAAAGTCCCGCAATTACTGCGTCCATACGAATTTGAAATCCGGAATATCCTTTCGGAGAAGCTGATCCGAGGAAGCGTGGAATGCACCATCAACCTGAAACAGAACGGCGCTTCCAAACCGGTTACCATCAACACGGAACTTGCCAAAGCTTATTTCAGGCCGCTGCAGGAACTTTCTGCGGAACTGGGCCTCGAAACATCCCATATCCTCAGCACCCTGCTGAAAATGCCGGAAGTGGTAAATCCCTCTGCTGATGTACTGACAGATCAGGAGTGGGATGCTTTCCGGAAAGTCCTGACCGATGCCATCGGCGCTATTGATGCGCATCGCTTGGATGAAGGAGCGGCTTTGGAAAAAGACCTCCGGCTGCGCATTGGTCAAATCAGCGCATTCCAGGAAGAGGTGGTCAAACTCGACCCCCTGCGCAAAGAGAAAGTAAGGGAGCAGATGAAAAAACTCCTCGACGAACATGTAGGCTCGGGCAAAGTGGACAATAACCGGCTGGAACAGGAACTGATCTATTATATCGAGAAAATGGACATCACGGAAGAACAGGTTCGCCTGCACAACCATTGCGCCTATTTTCTGCAATTGCTGGATGAGGCCGAAACTGCCAAAGGAAAAAAACTGTCCTTTGTCCTCCAGGAAGTGGGAAGGGAGATCAATACCACCGGTTCCAAAGCCTATGATGCCAGCATCCAGAAATGGGTGGTGATGATGAAGGACGAACTCGAGAAGGCCAAGGAACAGGTGCTGAATGTGCTTTAGGTTGTATTTTTGACAAAACAGGCAACCTTGAACCGAATCCTGCTCACACTTTATTGCTTCCTGGTCCTGACCGTTTCCTGCGAAACCATCGACCTATTTGAAAAAAATGTCTCCGTTCCAGGCAGAGCCTGGGATTATAGCTTCAAACCGGAAATCAGTTTTGAGATCCGGGATACTGCCGCCTATTACCAGGTCTATTTTGTAGTCCGCCATACGGACGCCTATGGCTACAATAATATCTGGATTAAAGCCAACAGCAAGGCCCCGGGCGATAGCAGTTTCAGTTCCCAGCGATTCGACTGCCCCTTGGCAACGAACGACCGCTGGACCGGCAGCGCCATGGACGACATCTACGAACATCGCATCCTCCTGTATAACCAGCCCGTGAAATTTCGCAGATCCGGTACTTATACCGTACAACTGGAACAGGTCATGCGGGAAAATCCCCTGAAGCACGTCCTGAACCTGGGTATCCGCATCGAAAAAATGAGGTACTGATGGTCCGGTCCTATCAGAAAAAAAGACTTGCTCTCATAACCATCGTTTACTGGTTTCTGCTGCTCTATCTCCTGGCTGCCCTCGGTTGGTGGTTTTTTGAACTCTGGCAACAGAACGAAGCCATGTACGCGTTCAAGAAAGACCTGATCCAACCCTCCGATCCGTCATACCAACAGATCTTGCAGAGTATCCGGCTGGAAAGGGATCGCAACATCGGTCAATACATCGGCGAGGGTGCCACCTTCATGCTGCTCACCATAGCGGGCGCCATTTTTGTATACAGGGCCACCCGCCGGCAAATCCGGATGAACGACCAGCAACGAAATTTCATGATGGCCGTAACCCATGAGCTCAAAACACCCATCGCGGTAGCCAAACTGAACCTGGAAACCTTGCGCAGACATAAACTGGAACCGGAAAAACAACTCCAAATCATAGGCACCACCCTTCAGGAAACCAACCGGCTCAACGATCTCTGCAACAATATCCTGCTCAGTTCTCAAATGGAAGCGGGTGGCTTCCAGCTGACCAAGGAAACCTGCAACCTCAGCGAGATCACCACGCAGAGCGCAGAAGAGTTCCAACAAAGGTTTACCCACCGCATCATCGAAACAGAGATCGCCCCGGAAATCCGGCTGCAGGCGGACATGCTCATGATGAAACTGAGCATCAACAACCTCCTGGAGAATGCCCTGAAATACTCCCCGGGCAACGCACCCGTTAAAGTGCGCCTTCTTCAGGATGCCAATGGCATTGAAATTTCCGTCGCGGACCGGGGTCCCGGTGTACCCGCAGCGGAAAAAGGAAAGGTCTTTGAAAAGTTCTACCGGATTGGGGAAGAAAAAACCAGGCAAACCAAGGGCACCGGGCTTGGATTATACCTCACCCGGAAAATCGTGGAAGACCATGGAGGCCGGATTTTCATCCGCGATCATGAAGGCGGAGGAAGTATTTTTGTAATCCGTTTTGACCGATGACGAACATGAACCAGAAATACAAAGGCTCCATTCTCCTGGTGGAAGACGAAGAGAACCTGCAGGAAGCCCTGAAGCTCAACCTGGAACTGGAGGGCTATGAAACCAGCATCGCATCAGACGGGGCCGTGGCTTTGCGCAAAGTGGAGGAAGAGTATTTTGATATCATTATCCTGGATGTCATGCTTCCGGAAATTGACGGGATCAGTGTCTGTGAAACCATCCGACTTAAAAACACGGAAGTCCCCATCCTCATGCTCAGCGCCAGGGCAAGCAGTGCGGACCGCATCCTGGGCCTGAAAAAAGGGGCCGATGACTACCTCACCAAGCCTTTCAACCTGGAAGAACTCCTGCTCAGAATTGATAAACTGATCCGGAAAAACAAACAACTGCAGGAAAAATCAACCGTCGAAGACAGCTATGCATTTGGCGGCAACACAGTGGATTTCACCGCGCAAACAGCGGTCAATGCAAAAGGAGAAAACATCGAACTCTCCAGAAAGGAAGCCATGCTTTTGAAGCTCTTGATCCAGCATCGCAACGAAGTGGTGTCAAGGGAAAAAATCCTGCAGAGTGTATGGGGATACCAGGTCTTCCCCACCACGCGAACCATTGACAATTTCATCCTCAACTTCCGGAAATACTTTGAAGCGGACAGCAGGGAACCCCGCCATTTCCATTCCGTCCGGGGAGTAGGCTATAAGTTCACGGATTGAAAAAAAGAAGAAAGGCAAATGCGCTAATGAACTGATTAGCTCATTAGCTGATTAAATTGCAATGAGCATTTCCCCGGAAGGTGTCCCTCGGGCGAAGCCCGGGGTCACCTTCCGGGAAAAATGAGCTAATGCGCTATTTCTGCAACCCATCCAGCACCACCTGGGCTTCCATGAGGTCATATTCCATCGCCTCCGGATCCGAATGCGGTGCATAGAGCGCCTGCTGGGAACGCGCCAGTACGCGGAGTGTTGCCTGCACAACAGCAGGATCAACCCATGCTTTTTTCAATCCCGCTTCCACCAGGTCTCTCCCCTCCCATCCACTCAGATTATAGCGTTCCGCCAAAACCGCCCGGATGACCCTGCTCAACTCTTTGTAAAACGCCCCTTCATCCCCCTGCTCCTGGAACAACCGGGCCTGGTCGAGGGAATAAGTAGCCGGGAAAATACTCAGCTGCTTCACCGTTTCCCGGTCCTCCGCTTCATAACTGTCGAGCTCACGGGTAGCTATAACCGATTTATTGACCGGCTTCCGCCGAAGCAACCAGGTCAGCGCGATGAGCACGAAGGCCAGGCCCACCCAGACCCATTTCCAGGGGCTTTGAAGCCAGCGGGAAGGGTTGGCCGTTCCGCGGTTGCCGGATCCGGCCTTGTCTGCACGCGCATCCCCGGCGGCAGGGTCCCGGGGTTTAACGGAACCAGGCTGGACATCCACTTCAAGGGAATCCGTGCGGACCGTTTTGTATTTTCCCTCCCCCGGTTCAAAATACACCAGCATCGCCCTGGGCAGGGGATGCCTGCCAGGCTCCAGGGGCGTCACCGGGAACGCATATGTTTTGGTGCCAGACAGCGGGCTGAATGTCCGTTGAATGTTTTCCCGAATCTCCGGTTCAAAACTTTCCCATTGACTGCCCCACTGCACGATTGGCGCGGCAATCACCGGCAGGTTACCCCTGCCTTCCAACACCAATTCATAGGTAAAAGATTCTCCCTGTACCAGGGGCCTCGCGGGGGGCTTCAATTTGAGGCTGAACTGCCCAACGGCTCCGGAATAGAGGGAGGGCTGACCCGCTTCCGGCAGCGGTTTTACCTCGACTGCAACCGGAGGATTCTCCAGGCTGACCTGCTCCTTCGCCCATGCATCCGGCGGCAACGCTTCGGCACCCATGGAACGCAGTATCCCGTTCAGCGTACTGGCATCTCCCACCACAGACTCCCGGATGAAACGGATGGTATTGTCCACCTGCATCGATTCCAAATCATAGGTACCGGCCTGCAGTGGATAGAGCTGCACATGACGCAGTAGGTACACGTTGTAATCCCTGCCGTTGAGCCGCTCCGTCACGGGCAGCGCCGCTTCAGGTTCCGCCATGTCAAACACACTGAAACCCGCAAAAGATGGGCGGCGCATGACCTTGGACTCCGAATTCAGCCTCGTATATAGTTTATACACTGCTTCCACCGGTTCGCCTACATACACGGACCGCCGGCTTACGTCCAGCTTGACAAAAATATTCTTCCGGATTTTGGAAGCCATATCCTCGCCCCGGTGCAGGATCATATCGTCCAATGGCTGATCTCCCCCAGCAGGAGGTATGATGTTTTTGGGGGGCGATGGCTGGCTGCTCACCTGCACGGTCACCGTCTCCGTACGCAGGGATTTACCATCTGCCACGGCCGATGCGGATGGAATGGTCAGTTTTCCGGTTTTCTTTGCCCGCAGCGTGAAGCCGATCGCTACATATTCCTTCATCTCCCCATTGACCAGGGTCCAGCCATTGGTATATTCAGGACCCTGCAGGACCACAAAACCCTGGAATACAGGTGGTGAAAAACGGGTGACTTTCTGAGCGTTTTCAATGGTAAACTGGACATGCAGATAGTCCTGCAAACTGATTTGCCGCTCATCCACCTGAACCGTCATCCTCAATTGCGCAGAGAGGGGCCCCTGCAGCAAGCAGTATAAAAAAAAGAGCAGGACGCGCTTCAGGTTCATGGCCCGGTTCTGGTATGCTTGAAAAATTTTATAAATCGCCCAACAGAGGCCGGATGGTGATTTCTTCCACGCAGGCCTGGGGTGATAAATCCTGCATTGCCAAAACCAGCTTCGCGATGTCTTCCACAGCCATGATCCGGTTGGAGGAAACGCCTGAGCCTGCCCACGCATCCGTCATGACAGCTCCGGGATGAAGGGCGGTCACTTTGATGCCATGGGTTTTCATCTCCTCGCGCAGGTTGGCGCTGAAGCCGCGCAGCGCCCATTTGCTGATGCTGTAAGATCCGCCCGCTTCGTAAGCCTCAAGCGCTGCGATGGAACAGATATTGAAAATATGTCCCTTCCCGGCTTTCATCATCCCAGGCAGCAAAGCCCGGGTCAGGTGATAGGCCGAATACAGGTTCACCTGCAACATCCGCTCCAGTTGCCCCTCCGGCTCAGCGTGCACCGAGCCCGGTTCAAATACGCCGGCGTTGTTCACCAGGACATCCACGCTCGGAAAGGCTTCCTGCACTTTACCGGCAAATGCTTTCACTGCCGCCCCATCGGCCATGTCCACATTCATGCTCATGATGCTGCAATTGTATTGCTCCATCAGGTCCTGCTGCCAGTGCAGGGTGTTGTCCATCTGCCGGGCACAAAGAAAAAGGTTGGCCCCATGCCGGGCAAACCCCTCCGCAATCGCCCTGCCAATGCCCCTGCTGGCGCCACTGATCACCACATTCATAACCATTTGATTTAAGTGCCGGTAAACCAATTCCACCGACAGATGTAAAGAACATAAAGCTATAGTAAGTTTGCAAGATAAATTTTGTCCGGTGGCTGCACGCAAGTATGAACACGTGTTTTTCGACCTCGACCATACCCTTTGGGATTTTGAAACCAATTCCCGGGAAACCCTTCAGGATCTGTATGAGGAACTGAACCTGTCCGACCGTGGCATTCAGCAATTTGAAGTCTTTCACGAGACCTACCACCACTATAACCAGATTTTCTGGGACCGGTTCAGAAAAGGGTTTATCAACCGGGAAGAACTACGCTGGAAGCGGATGTGGAGGACCCTCGTGGATTTCAAAATCGCAGACGAGAACCTGGCCCGGGACATGAGCGAGCGATACCTGGAAATCCTGCCCACCAAGAAGAACCTCTTTCACGATACCCTGGAAATCCTGAACTACCTGGAAGCCAGGGCCTATCCCATGCACCTCATCACCAATGGTTTTGAGAAAGTGCAGCACGCCAAGATGAAACACAGCGGGATCACGCATTACTTTACAGAAGTCATCACCTCGGAAGCGGCGGGCATCATGAAACCCCACGCCGCCATCTTTGAATACGCACTGCAAAAGACCGGCGCATTGGCTGCACAATCGATCATGATCGGAGATACCCTGGACGCAGATATCCTGGGCGCCAACAATGCCGGCATCGATACGGTTTATTTCAACCCCGCCGTGCCGCATACGGAGGAGATTGTTCCCACCTTTGTTATTCAGCAGTTGAGTGAGCTGAAGAAGATAATTAGCTGATTAGCTTATTATCCAATCCTCGCAATCTCCGTCACCCCACCCTTCACCGTCTGGCCGATCTTGACGGATACAGGTGTGCCGGGGGGTAGGAGGATGTCCACGCGACTTCCAAATTTGATGAAACCCATCTCTTCGTTTTGCACCACGGACTGTCCTTTCCGGAGATAGTTGACAATCCTGCGGGCAACGGCACCGGCGATTTGTTTTACGAGGATCGGAGCGGATGCACCCCGGATCACCACGCTATGTCGCTCGTTTTCCGTGGAAGATTTGGGATCCCAGGCAACCAGGTATTTGCCCTTATGGTATTTGCTATAGAGCACTTCGCCGTCGATGGGATTCCGGTTGACGTGCACATTGGCCGGGCTCATGAAGATGGAAACCTGCAGCCGGCGATCATGAAAATATTCCACATCGGTCATCTCTTCAATCACCACCACTTTTCCATCCGCCGGCGCAATCACGGCATTTGCATCCCTTGTCATCACCCGGTTGGGAACCCGGAAAAATGAAATGATGAACAGGAAAAAACCAGTCAGCAGGACAAACAGGATCCAGGCCAGCCAGGGAAGCCGGTAACTGACAAAAGTAAAAAACAGGTAATTGAGCAACACATATACCAGGCCGGAAATGGCGATTGTCGTATAGCCTTCTTTGTGAATCGTCATGGGACAAAGGTAGGATTATTCAGCCTTCGCATCCAGCCTCGCAGTTGCAGGAACCTATAAAGCATCCTTGAGAAAACGCAGGGCATTGCCGTGCATGATGCCCAGGATATCTTCCTGCCCATAGCCCCTTTTTGCCAGTAGATCCGGAAGCAACTGAATATGAGCGATGGTTTGCATGTCCGCCGGTGCCTGCTCTCTTCCGAAACCGCCATCCAGGTCTGAACCGATGCAAAGGTGCCGGCTGCTTCCCGCCAGCTGGCAGATATGATCCATATGTTCAATGAGGGCAGTGAGGTTGCAGGCCATGGCCTGCGGGTCACTCTTCCCGCGCACCCAGCCCGGCACCATCATCCAGGCGTCCATCGCCGCCCCGATGACAGCGTCCCGTTCGATAAGGACCTTCAGTTGTTCATCTGAAAACTGTCGCTGATGCGGAACCAGGGCACGGCAATTCTGATGACTGGCCCAGACGGGGCCCTTGTACAATTTCACCGCCTGCCAGAAAGCCTCATCACAGAGATGCGTCAGGTCCAGGATCATCTGATGCTGATCCATCGCACGCAATAAATCCAATCCCCGCACCCCCATCGGTCCGGAGGAATCTGTTCCGTTGGCATAGACACCCGGACCATAGTGCGCCGGGCCGATGGCTTTGAGTCCATACGCCACCGCGCGGTCGAGGTAGGAAAGATTAACCAGGGAATCTGCTCCTTCGAGCGACAAAAAATACGCGATGGGCAAGCGATCCTCATGTCCGGAATCATAGGCGTCCAGGAATTGCTCCAGGCCCGCGCGATCCCATACCTGCACCAATTCGCCCGCTTCTTCCATCGCCCTGTACCAGGCCAGTTGCGCCTGGGTCTGTGCCCAGGCCTGCTCCGGTGATTGCCATCCCGGCAGGCTGTTTCCGGGCGCCACATAACGCGCGATCTGGGTAGCCACCACCAGGCCGATCCGACCCTTCCTCATTTCCGGAAAAGAAACCATGGCATGACCACGACCCGCCAAATCAGTCCTTCCCGCTTCCCGCTCATTGATCACATCAACGGGCAACCGAAGATCACGGTTCCATTCCATCGCGTTCATGGAAAGGTCCAGGTGCAGGTCGATGGTAAACATTTTGGGCCGTTTTTTCTTGATTCAAAGAGATCATTCTACCAGCGATGGCGTGCCGCCACCTCCCAGAAACCAATCGCTTCCCCATCTTCCACCACCACCAGCTTATCATACAGCGCCACCGTGGGACAAATATGATAGGGAATCCCATAGAGCAGGTCCCCGGGACAGTATGGATGGCCTGTGGGTGCCTCCATCACCAGGTGCTCCTCACTCTGACCCACGGGCACCAGCTCCGGCGCTTCCGGGAAATAAACCCGTCTGCCCAATTCATTCTCCGCAGCCACTGCTTTGTGGCCCAGGTCCAGGCAGATGCGTGTGTCCGTAGGAAGAGAAACCACCCGGGTGATCAGGACCGCTGCCGGTTCAAAAGGTTGCTCCCGGCAGATATCGCTATAGCCCTTATCCCAGAAGATGCAGGTGCCCGGGCTGCATTCCCGCCCGTTGTGCCGTGCATGCACCGCAAAAGAAGGCGAGCCTCCGGCTACGATCACCGGGCGTTCAAATCCCTCCGCACCCAGCGCAGACTGTAGGGAAAGGACCGGGGCAAAATCACGATCCGTCTCCACCGTCCGCTGCACAATATCCGGATTCCGCTGATGCCCATCATATGCATGGAGGCCCCGGGGTTGGATGCCCGGCAGGGAAGCACAATGGCGGTAAAGTTCGATGACCTCCGGTCCGGGACGAATCCCCGTCCGGTTCATGCCGATGTTCAGGTCAATATAAACGGGCACCTTCAATCCCGCCCCTGCAAAAGCCACGGACATCATTTCCGCGGAATGCTGGTTGTCTACCAGGCATGCATAACCGCTAAGCGGGTAGTTCCGGATCACCTCGATGAAACGCTTCAGCTTGGGACCATGCGGCTGATAGGCCAGCAGGACATCCGGGGCCCCGGTTCTGCCCAACAGGGCCGCTTCGGCAATGGTGGCGCATTTGAATTTCAGCACCCCCGCATCCATCATCATCCGGATGCCCTCGGCCGTTTTATGGGTTTTGATATGTGGCCGAAGCCTGGAAGGATCACCGGCCATTTCCACCATACGGCGAATATTTTCGGCTACACGAGACCGGTATATAACAAGCGCGGGAGAATCCAGTTCTCCCGCCCGACGAATATGATACCATGGCTTTTCCATATAAAACAACGCCGTTTTTTATACCAGCTCAAACAGCGCTTCCACTTCCACCGGGATACCGTCCGGCAGGGAACCCATGCCCACGGCGCTGCGCACCCCGACTCCGTTTTCTTCTCCCCATATCTCCGCGAAGAGCTCACTGCAGCCATTGATCACATAGGGATGCTGTTCAAAATCCGGGGTGGCATTGACCATGCCCAGCACTTTGATGACCCGCTTCACTTTATCCAGGCTGCCCAGGTGCGTGCGGACGCTGGAAAGAATGCAGAGCCCCACATAGCGGGCAATTTTCCTGGCCTCATCCGCATCCATGTCCTGCCCCACTTTTCCGCGGATCCGGGTGCCGTCATCGCGCACCGGCACATGCCCGGAAACCCATAGATTCTTCCCATCCACGAGGCAGGGCTTATAAATGGCTTTGGGCTTTGGTATAACGGGCATGAATACCTGAAGCGCTGCGAGATTCTGTTCCGGGGTGGGCATACGAAGACAGCTTGAATGTGGGGTTAAATTAGGATTTTTTTCATTCGGATAGCACAAAGCAAAATCGCGCATCCCGCATGCGCGGTGCAGGTTCGCGGAGACTTCGCTCCGTTCAATCCATAATCCGGATTCGGAATCCGCAATCCGGAATCACAATACGGCATCCAGGACGAGCACTCCCGCCAGACCCGCAATGGACACAATGCTCTCCATGATGCTCCAGGACCGGATCGTTTCCCGGATGCTGAGGTTGAAATATTCCTTGAACATCCAGAATCCGGAATCATTGACATGGCTGAACATAAGGCTGCCCGCACCGATGGAAAGTACCATAAGATTGGGATCTGCGCCGGAACTGCCCAGGACCGGCGCGATGATGCCCGCCGCAGTGAGCCCGGCCACCGTGGCGGATCCCATCGCCACCCGAATCAGCGCCGCAATCATCCAGCCGAGGATGAGCGGATGCATGCGCCAGGATTGCATCAATGCACCCAGGGATGCACTGACGCCACTCTGGATGAATACTTCTTTCAAAGCGCCGGCACCGGCCACGATCAGCAGGATGATGGAAACATCTTTCACTGCTTCCACATAAATGTCCATGACTTTTTTCATGGACATCCCCTGGCCAAGTCCCAGGCTGAACGTAGCGTAGAAAAGCGCAAGCAACATCACGATGGATGGCTCCGCAACAAACGCGAAAATCTTTTTCACGGATCCGTCCAGGGTTATCATCCATGGCAGGAGGGTGGTCAGCGCCAGCAGTAATACCGGCAGCAGGGACGCCATAAAGCTGGTGAAAGTACCGGGTAGCTTATCGGAAGCCATCAGGGATGGCTGGAAAGTGGCCAGCGGCTTTGCATCGATCTTCTTTAGGGTCTTTGCAAAAATGGGACCGGCCAGGATGATGGCCGGAATGGCAACGATGATGCCATACAATAAAGTGAGGCCCATATTGGCCTGGAACTGTCCCACCAGGGCAGAGGGAGAAGGATGCGGCGGCAAAAATCCATGTGCCACGCTCAGCGCAGCCAACATGGGAATACCCGTATAAACGGCCGGCATGCGGGTCTGGTAAACGATGGAAAAAATGATGGGCACCAGCAATACAAAACCCACATTGTAAAACAGCGGGATGCCCACGATGAAACCTGTCACCATCAGGGCCCACTGCAGGTTTTTTATGCCAAAGGCGCGCATCAGGACTTCGGTGATTTTTTGTGCGGCGCCGGATTCCGCCACCAGCTTGCCCAGCATTGCACCCAGCGCAATGACGATGACCAGTGATCCCAGGGTATCGCCGATGCCTTTCTGAACCGCCGCTGTAATCTTATCCCAGGGAATGCCCAGCAGGAGACCCGTTACAATGGACACCAGCAGGAACGCGAGGAATGCATTCACTTTACCCCAGGAAATCAGGAGCACCAATGCCAGGATGGCGGCGAATATGAGTAGAAAAGTCATCTGCAGCTTGATTACCAGGCCATCACCATACAATAGAGCCAGACAAAGGGTACGGCCACCAGCAGGGAATCAAAGCGATCCAGGAAACCGCCGTGTCCCGGCATAAAATGCCCGCTGTCCTTCACCCCTGCCATGCGCTTCAGCTTACTTTCAAAGAGGTCTCCCAGGGTTCCCGCGATGGCAGAAATTCCCGCGATAAGGGCAAAGGGAAGGACATCGCCATGCAATCCATACACCCCAACCAGGGAAAGGGTCAGCACGGAAAGCAGGATTCCGCCGATCGTTCCCTCCCAGGTCTTCTTGGGGGAAATGGAACTGAGGGGCGTCCGGCCAATCAGCGAACCTACAATATATGCCATGGTATCATTGATCCAGATGGATGCGATGATTAATAACGGGATCGTATAACCGGTGATCAGGCCCAGCGAAGTGGTCAGGGGGCCCAGTGGCCCGGCGGCATTATCCTGTGGCATCCAGATGGAGCCGCTGCGCAGGTGCATAAGCAGGGCGAGCGGCATGGAAATATAGATCAGCCCGAAAATGGAATGGGCGATGTTTTTGGTGGCCAGTCTGCGCGCAAAAAGGATTTCCAGGATCGGCAGGCAAAACAGCAGGATGATGCCCAGCCAGAAACCGATGGAGTCCAGGTGAATCTGGCCCAGGGGCAGTAGTTCGCAGGAAGCAAAAAGCATCATGCACCAGCCTGCCAGCATCACGCCAAAAGCGTGAAAGGGCGTGATTTCCCGGTAGCCGGGATCGATCAGTGCCACCAGTTTCTGGTACTCCATCCAGCATCCGAAATGCACCACGGAAAAAAGCAGGAAGAAAGACCATCCATTCCAGAGCAGCCCGGCGAGCATGACCGCCACAAAGACCAGCGCCGTGCCTGCCCGGGTGCGGAATGTATGCCAGTTGATTGCCATAATTTTCGGTTATGCTAGTTCGTGATGGTGCCTTCGGCCAGGCCGCGTGCGAGCTCTTTGAGGTGAAGGGGTACGTAGACTTCAATCTCACCCAGGAATAAGTAGGATGAATCCTGCCTGTTGACCACCACCACGGGAATGAGGTTCTCTTCGAGCATTCCGCGCAGGATGGCGGCCTCCGTATACTGTGTTGTCTTGCGCAGGAGGTACCAGTTTTCCATCAGGCCAGCCATTTTTCTTCCAGAGCCCTGTCTTCCGCGGGCATCATCGCCTGCCTCCGCTGCCTGCTGTAGATCCGGAAATAGTAAAATAATCCAGCCAGGACGGCCATTGCCAGCAATCCAATCCAGATCGGGGCCGTGTCATCGCCGAGGTCATCCACGGACTTGCCCATCCGGGTCATCACGTAGATCTGTGTGACGATCAGCCCATTGTTGAAAAAATGCCCGGCAATGGCCAGCCAAAGGTTACCGCTGTAATAATAAATCAGTCCAAGTACGATCCCCAGGGCAATCCGGGGAATGAAACCGTAGTATGAAAAATGGATCAGGCTGAAGATTACCGATGTGATCCCGATGGCGATCCAGGGATTTCGGGTCCAGCGATGCAGGATATTCTGCATGCCCCCGCGGAAGAAAGCTTCTTCAAATATGGCCGGCGCCAGGGCCATGACCACCAGGGAGAAAAGATAATCCCCGAAGCCGGTGATTTTGGACAGGACTTTTACCTGCTGTTCAAACGTGTCTTCGAGTTCCTGGAATATTTTCTCCCAGTTGGCTGGGATCGGGATGGCTTTGTTGATCTCCGCCAGCGCGCCTACCATGGGCAGCGAGGCCAGCATAATGCCCACCACAAAAGCAAGTTCCCTCCATCCAAAATAGGGATTGAAGCCCATGAATTTGAAAGGCCTGCGGTTCATGAGCAGCGAGGTGAAATAAGCCGGGAGGAAGAAGATGAAAAAAGTACTCACCAGTTGCAGCATGCGGACGGCCTGCACATTGGCGGGATTGGTCATTTCCTTTTCCATGGAGAAAATTCCCTTGCCAGTCATGGCAAACCAAACGCCGGCACCGGCCAATGACCCCACGATCAGACCAACTCCCAGCAGTCCTAATAGAATAAAAAAAGCCGCGGGATATGTCATTCCGGGCCTGCTTTGCATGTCATACTGCATGGAATCTGATTCTAGGTCTGCTAAAATAAGGTCTGCGGCCTCAGCCGCCAAGTTTCTTTCCCTTGCACGTGACCCGCCTTGGGTCACCCTCCCCAAATTCTGTGCACGTGACCCGCCTTGGGTCACCCTCCTCAAATTCTGTGCACGTGACCTGCCTTGGGTCACCTTCCCCAAATTCTGTGCACGTGACCCGCCTGAGCCGGACCACCCGGCATCAGCCGCAGCCATAGGTAGTAGCCATAAACTCAGCAGATTTCCTGGCTTCAAACCGGTATCCGGTATAGGTGTGGGTGATTTCTTCCAGAACGGATGAGATCTCTTCGAAGGTCTTCACAGTGACCAATTGTTGCCTGAACCCGCGGATATTGGGCAGGCCCTTGAGATAGTTTCCATAATGTCTGCGCATTTCATTGATGCCCGGTACCACGCCTTTCCATTCGATGCTGCGCAGCAGATGCCTGCGGATCACATCCACCCTTTCTTCCACGGAGGCGGGCGGGAGCAATTCCCCGGTACCCACAAAATGTTTGATTTCCCGAAATACCCAAGGGTAGCCGATGGCGGCCCTTCCAATCATGATGCCGTCCACCCCATATCGCTTCTTGTATTCCAGGGCTTTTTCCGGGCCGTCGATGTCCCCGTTTCCGAAGATGGGTATTTGGAGGCGGGTGTTCTCTTTAACGCGCGCAATCCATTCCCAGTTTGCCTCGCCTTTGTAGAGTTGCGCACGGGTGCGTCCATGAATGGCCAGGGCCTGCACGCCTACGTCCTGCAATCGCTCCGCCACTTCCATGATATTAATCGAGGATTCATCCCAACCGAGCCGGGTTTTGACGGTGACGGGAAGGTTGGTGGAGCGCACCACGGCAGCAGTAAGCCTCGTCATCAGCGCAACGTCTTTCAGCACGGCGGCGCCCGCGCCCTTGCTTACCACCTTTTTGACCGGGCATCCAAAGTTGATGTCCACAAGGTCAGGCTGGACGGCGTCCACGATCCTTGCGCTCATGGTCATCGCTTCTTCATCGCCCCCAAAAATCTGGATTCCGATGGGCCGCTCATCCGGGTAGATATCCAGTTTTTGTCGGCTCTTGATGGCATCCCTGATCAGTCCCTCGCTGCTGATAAACTCGGTATACATGAGATCCGCCCCGTTTTCCTTGCATACCGCACGGAAAGGAGGATCGCTCACGTCTTCCATGGGCGCCAGCAGCAGCGGGAAATCCGGCAGGGTGATATTTCCGATCCTGACCATCAGGCCATAAATCTACGAATTATCCCCGGGCGTGATCCGCTTATGGCAGGCCAGTTTCCGGTATTTCACGCGCATTGCTGAGGATAAACACTTTGAACCGTCTTCTGGAGGGGCCCACTTTTGTTTATTATGCCAACACAGCGAAGCATTCCATACAAAGACGGAATTTATTTCATCACTTTTACCTGTTTTCAGTGGTTGCCGCTGATCGAAAAAAGCAACGCTTATGGAGAAATTTACAGTTGGTTCGATCACCTGGTTAGCATCGGGCACTACATCAATGGCTACTGCATCATGCCCAACCATCTTCATGCCCTGATTGCATTCAGCACGAAAGAAAGGAGCATAAACACTGAAATAGGTGAAGGGAAAAAGCACCTGGCTTATTCAATCATCAAGCAGTTAAAACATGATGCGGACTATGAGACCTTGATTCAATTGCGAAATTCTGTTCCGGAGAGAAAGCTGGTCAATGGCCAAAGGCACGAAGTTTGGATAAAGTCATTTAACTGGAAAGAATGCCGATCAAACTACTTTATCAATCAGAAACTGGAATATATGCACGAAAACCCATGCACGAAGAAATGGATGCTGGCCCGCAGTCCAATTGAGTACCCGCATAGCTCAGCTTCTTTTTATGAAACCGGAGTAGGAATCTACCCTGTTACTCATTATCAGAAAATGGAAGACATTTCATTTATTGATGTAAAATCAGTGGAAAACAACAAACTGTTTCGGGGAAGGTGACCCAAGGCGGGTCACGTGCACCGAAATTGGGGAGGGTGACCCAAGGCGGGTCACGTGCACAGAATTTGGGGAAGGTGACCCAAGGCGGGTCACGTGCAGGGGAATTAGAGAATGTTAAGCTGCGTCCGGATCACCGCCTTGGTAGCCACCCAGGCTTTGGCATAGTTGGGGATGCGGATCCGTTCTTCGAGTATGCGTTGGGGTTGGACTCTCTTGATCTTTCGGAAGAGGCTCAAATAATATTTGTACGCAAGATAAACGCCAAACCGGGCTTTCAGCGGAAGTTGCACGATACCCTCATAGGCATGGCGGAAATCTTTTTCAATGTCCTGCTCAATCTGTGCCTTCATCTCAGGCGTAAAGCAATTGAAATCCACGCCCGGAAAATAGACCCGGTTGAGCTGGAGATAGTCAGACTTCACATCCCGCAGGAAATTCACTTTCTGGAATGCCGCACCAAGCGATCTGGCATGGGGCTTGAGTTGCTCATACTCTTGCTGGTCCCCGTCCAGGAAAACATACAGGCACATCAGGCCAACCACTTCCGCGCTTCCATAGATATATTCCTCGTAGCCGAGTTGATCGTAGGCCTGTTTGTCCAGATCAAATTCCATGCTCCGGAAAAAGGCTTCGATGAGGCTATGGTCGATGTTATACTGGTTGACGGTGATCTGAAAACTGTGGAGGATGGGGTTCAGGCTGATGCCGCGGGCAATGGCATCATAGGTTTCCTGCTTGAACCTTTCCAGGAGATTTTCTTTGTCGTGCCCGTGAAAAGTGTCCACGATCTCATCGGCAAAACGCACGAAGCCATAGATATTGTAGATTGGCGTCTGAATGTCTTTATTGAGCAACCGGATAGCGCTGCTGAACGAAGTGCTGTAACGCTCCGTGGTGATTTGGCTGCAGGACTGGCAAACGTCGTGAAAAATCTGTAGCATTCGCTCCTTGATTTACCTTGAACAAGTTAAACAAACAAAATTTAAATCAGTTCACATAGGGAAAAATATCATGTTTCAGGCGGAACTAGGAAAAGTGTTTAACCACCTGTCTTGCCACCACTTCACCACTGATCAGGCTGGGTGGCACGCCCGGGCCGGGAACGGTCAGCTGTCCCGTATAGAACAGGTTCTTCACCTTCCTGCTCCTGCAACTTGGCTTTAGGATGGCCGTTTGCATCAGGGTATTGGCGAGCCCGTAGGCATTGCCTTTGAAGGCATTGTATTGGTTCAGAAAATCGGCGTGGGCAAAGGATTTCTTATAGACAATCTGCGGGCGTATATCCATGCCCGTTTGTTGTTGCAAACGGTCTGCCATGATCTGAAAATATCGCTCCCGCATTTCCTCGGTATCTCCCTTCAAACCCGCTGCAAGAGGTATCAGGAAAAAAAGGTTCTCTCCGCCCGGAGGCGCCTGCGTGGGGTCCGTGACGGATGTGGCGCTCAGGTAAAACAGCGGCTGCTCAGGCCACTGCTTCGTGGTGTAGATATCCCGTGCGTGCTGATCAAAGGGTACATCAAAGAAGAGACTATGGTGATGCAGCCCGGGGATGCGTGTGTTCAAACCCACATAGTAAATCAGGCAACCGGGTGCCATGACTTTCTTGTCCCACCATGCGTCCGTATAGGTCCGGTATTCCGGCGCCAGCAGTTTGCTCTCGATGAAATGGTAATCTGCTCCGCCGATGACTACATCCGCCTCATAGACTTTTCCATCCGTTGTCACCACTCGTTTTGCGGCGGCTGAATGAATCTGAATTTCCTTCACGTCCTGGCTGAAATGAAATCTTGCCCCCTGCTCTTCCGCGAGACTATGCATGGCTTTGACAATCTCATACATGCCACCCTTGGGAAACCAGGTGCCTAATTTGATGTCCGCATAATTCATCAGGCTGTAGAGCGCCGGTGTGTCTTCCGGCAAAGCGCCGAGGAAAAGCACGGGAAATTCCATCAGCTGCCGGATCTTGGGATGCTTGAAATGCTTGTGCACGTGGCTTTTGATGGAATTGAACACATCCAGCCGGAACAGCCCCTGGATCAGGTCCCTGTCCAGGAATTCAGAGAGGCTTTGTCCGGGCTTATAGACCAGCTTGTTGATGCCTACCTTGTATTTGAAAGCCGCTTCGGTCATGAAATGGTCCAGTCGCTCACCAGCCCCCGGCTCCAGGCTTTCAAATAACGCCTTCAACGCATCGTAGGATGCAGGAATATCCATGGGCCCATCGCCCCAATAAATTCTGTAAGAGGGATCCAGCCTGACCAGTTCATAATAATCAGACACTTTCTTTCCGAAGCTGGCAAAAAAACGTTCGAAGATATCCGGCATCCAGTACCAACTGGGGCCCATGTCAAAGGTAAATCCGGCTGCCGTCATCTGCCGGGCCCTTCCCCCGGGGATGGGGTGCTTTTCGAGGACCTGAACCTCCCAACCTGCCTTGGCCATGAAAGCCGCGGCGGACATTCCGGCGAAACCGGCCCCAATGATGATTATTTTCCTCGGCACGCAAAGAGAATTTGAACCGAATGTAAGCAATTCATGAGACTCACGCCCATGCATGCCCGAAACATATCCCTCAGAATTTGCGGATTTCTTCTTTCAGCAGTCGGCGGGCAAAGTGAATGCGGCTCTTGATGGTACCCAGCGGTTCATCCAGCGCCTGGGCAATTTCATGGTATTTGTACCCTTCGAAATACAGCATGAAGGGTTGCTTAAAGATATCTGGGAGATTGTGGAGGGCGGCATATACATCCTTCATCCGCATATTGCTTTCTGCTCCATTGTCCACGGCCTGCTGGTTATAATTCAGCAGGAAGTCATTCGAGGAATTATCGAAAATGGTGTTCTGTTTCGACTTGCGCCGGTAATTGTTGATGAAAATATTGCGCATGATCGTGTAGAGCCAGGCTTTGATATTGGTGCCTACACTATATTTTTCCTGGTTGGCAAGGGCACGGTACATGGTTTCCTGCAACAGGTCCTTTGCCGCTTCGTGATCCTTGGTAAGGGTCACCGCGAAAGGCTTGAGAAAATCCGTGTTCTCCAACAGCATCTGATTGAATTCCCGGGTAGCCATAAGATGATTGTTTAAATATTGATAGAGCAAATTTAAACAGAATAACGAAACCAACCATCAAATCTGTGGAATTTATTTGTTAAATAATTAAACAAAAATATTCCGCCTGGTTATAGGCTCTGCGCAAAAAAAAGAGCTGAAAACCAGCTCTTTTTTAGAGAATATATAAAAAACCAGGATAATCTATAGGGTCGCGATGAATTCGGTCACCTCCTGGAGGGAGCGTCTGAAATTGACTTTTGCCGGGATTTTCTTTTCGTAAGCGATGGCCAGCCTGCCGGAAATCACAAAGGGAATCTGGCTGAACTTTTTGGTGGCCTGGGTCATGAAACGATCAAAATTGAAGCCGTGGGATACAGAGGTCAGGTGGGTATAGAGGAAATCCGGTTTCTTCAGGTTGACCACATATTCCACGTCGTCCACCGGCACATTTGCGCCCAGGTAGAGGACATTGACACCCCTGCTCTTGAGCAGGTACTGGATGAACAGAAGTCCCAGCTCATGAAACTCTCCTTCGGGGAGGAAAAGCAGCCCGGTCTTGTCCATTTTAAGGTGGGAAACCACGGCATCTGTCCCTACAATCAATTTCTGGCGAATGATATTGGAAACAAGGTGTTCCTGGGCAGGGTTGATATGGCCGGTGATCCAGAGCACCCCGATCCTTTCCATGTAAGGAAAAATGATCTGGTTGATGGTTTTTTCGATGCCCTTGATGCGGATATATTCGTCCAGCACATCTTCGAACTCCTGAAGGTTCAGGTCGATCATATACTGGATCAAATCATTGATCACTCGCTCCTGTTGGGCCTGCGCATTGGAAAGGGTCATGATCTTGTCCGATATTTCCACTTCGGACATCCGGTCAATGTGCGATATCTTATAGCCATACTTGTTGAGCAGGGCAATGTTGAGGATCTTCTTGAGCTCCTCGTTGTTGTAGTACCGGATATTGGTATCCGTCCGCTGGGGCTTCAGAAAGGAATAACGCTGTTCCCAAATCCGGATGGTGTGGGCTTTGATTCCCGTCAGATTTTCCAGGTCTTTGATGGTAAATGCGTTCATAATACCAGAATAACACCCCCCCGCCGGGATTGTTTAATCTATTGAGATATAAATTGAACAAAACCGAGGGCTATGGTTCCCGGATTATGTCTGCGCCTGGTTTTGGTCACTATTCGGAGGAAAGGACTGGGGCGATGGGAATGGGGCGATTCCCGAATAGTGACCCCGGGCTAGCCCGAAGGGACGCCATCCGGGGAAATGGCACGGAAAGTCTAAATAAGGTGATTGAGGACCCCCTGTTCGTCTATTAGGGATCCCAGGGCGGGGGTGAGGGGAAGATTGCGGAGTTGGTCCAGGTGGCGATGGTGATGGAGATCGGTTCCCAGTAAATCAATCAATTTCTGCTCCACCAGGTATTCTGCGGCCTGGCGGACGGATGATCCGTAATATCCGCTGAACGACAGGAGGTTGGCCTGGAAAAAGCATCCCATGGCTTTGATCTCGGCGTATCTGGAAGGCTGCTGATGGAAATATCCGTATCGCTCCGGGTGCGCCAGGATGGGCTGGTAGCCCTGCATCTGGAGGTTGAATATCACTTCCTTTAACTGGATCGGCGGGCTGACAAAAGAAAGTTCCACCAGCACCCAATTGTCTTTAACTGTCAGGAATGCCCCCTTTCGCTCCAGCATATTATCTACATTCCCATCCACGAGGTATTCCGCCGCGAATTTTATGTTGGTATCCGGCTGTTCAATCGCCAACACATCATTCAGGGCCATATAAGCTGCCTGAATGGTATGGGCGTTGTTGGGATACAGATCCTCCATGGCATGTGGCGTGGCCACAAAGCGCTTGTACCCCAAATCTTCCAGTCCACGGATGAGTTCGATCGAAGTGGATATATCCGGAGACCCATCGTCGATTCCCGGTATCAGGTGAGAATGCATATCCGCTTCCAGTTTGTAAAACGGAAAGCCGATGCCGGTCTTTTTCTTGAAGAAGCTAATCATGTGTTTTTGTTCATCCGGGGCGGTTAGCGGGCGATGCGGTACCTGGAAGACCATGCATCCTTTTCATCGCGCTGCATATTCCTGGTACACCATTTTCAACCCCTCTTCCAGGGATATCCGGTGTTTCCAGCCAAAACCATGCAGCTTTGAAACGTCCATGAGTTTCCGGGGCGTGCCGTCCGGTTTGGAAAGATCATGGACAATCTCTCCTTCATAACCCACAATCTCCTTGATCATTTTTGCCAGTTCTCCAATCTCCAGGTCTTCACCCGTGCCGATGTTGACCAGCCCCGGTTCATCGTACTGATGCATCAGATAAACGCAGGCATCGGCCAGGTCATCCGCGTGCAGGAATTCCCGCTTTGGCTTACCCGTACCCCAAAGCGTAACGGAGGGAGCGGCGGCCAGCTTGGCCTCGTGGAATTTCCGGATCAGTGCAGGCAAGACATGAGAACTGTTCAAATCGTAATTATCATTGGGCCCATACAGATTTGTGGGCATGACGGAAATGAAATTACAGCCATATTGTGCGCGATACGCATCACACATCTTGATACCCGCGATCTTTGCGATGGCATAAGGCTCGTTGGTGTACTCAAGCGGACCCGTAAGGAGGTAATCCTCCTTCAGCGGCTGGGGCGCGAGTTTGGGATAAATGCAGGAAGATCCCAGGAACAACAGCTTCCTGACTCCCTGGACAAAACTCTGATGAATCACATTGTTCTGGATCATCAGGTTATCATAAAGGAATTCCCCGCGATAGGTATTGTTGGCCAGGATGCCCCCCACTTTGGCTGCGGCCATGAACACATAATCCGGCTTCTCAGCGGCAAAAAAATCCGCCACGGCCTGCTGGTTGCGCAGGTCCAGCTCGCGGGAGGTTCGCTGCACAAAATGGTTAAATCCTTCCTTCCTCAGCCTTCTTTCGATGGCTGATCCAACCATACCCCGGTGGCCGGCGATATAAATCTTGCTGTCTTTAGTCATTGATCGTCTGTTATATTTCATTCCCCGGAAGGTGTCCTCGCCGCGCTGTGGTCACCTTCCGGGAAACCACTATTCAAACTGATTCTTAATAGCGTATCCAGAATCCTTCAGCAATTTCTCCTTATGGAACAATTGCAGATCAGCCCCCATCATTTCCGCCACCAGCAGCGGCAGGTCATACTTGGGTGTCCAGCCCAGCTTGGTCTTGGCCTTTGCAGGATCTCCAATCAGCAGGTCCACTTCCGTGGGACGATAGTATTTGGGATCCACCGCCACCACTTCCTTGCCAATAGGCAGCTGGTACTCCGGATGACTGCAGGACTTCACATAGCCTTTTTCTTCTGCATCCTTACCACGGAACTCAATATCAATTCCCGCTTCCGCAAATGCCATGCGCACAAATTCCCTGACCCGGGTGGTGACGCCGGTGGCCAGCACATAATCTTCGGGTACGGGTGCCTGTAAGATCCTCCACATGCCTTCCACATAGTCCTTCGCATGTCCCCAGTCGCGCTGCGCATCCAGGTTCCCCAGGAACAGCTTCTCCTGCATGCCCAGGGCAATCTTAGCCGCGGCACGGGTGATTTTCCGGGTCACGAAGGTTTCTCCGCGCAAGGGGGATTCGTGGTTAAAGAGGATGCCGTTGACGGCGAACATATTATAGGCTTCCCGGTAGTTCACCGTGATCCAGTAGCCATAGAGCTTGGCTACGGCGTAGGGTGAGCGGGGGTAAAAAGGCGTGGTCTCACTTTGTGGAACCGCCTGCACCAGTCCGTACAGTTCCGAGGTGGAAGCCTGGTAGATCCGGGTTTTCTTCACCATACCCAGGAGCCTGACAGCTTCCAGGATGCGCAAGGTGCCGATGCCATCTGCATTGGCGGTATATTCCGGGGTTTCGAAGCTCACGTGCACGTGGCTCATGGCCGCCAGGTTATAGATTTCGTCCGGCTGCGTTTCCTGGATGATGCGGATCAGGTTGGTGCTGTCCGTCAGGTCTCCGTAATGCAGCTTAAAGCGAATGTTTTTCTCGTGCGGGTCCTGGTAAAGGTGATCAATCCGCTCGGTGTTAAACAGGGAACTCCGGCGCTTGATTCCATGGACAATATATCCTTTCTCCAATAATAATTCCGCCAGGTAGGCACCGTCCTGTCCGGTAACGCCTGTGATCAGGGCAACTTTACTCATATCGCTATATTTCTATTGGGTAAATCTTTGAATACTTTATGCATAAGGGAACTCTGGGGGAAAACAATCACCCATGCAGTTAGTAAAATAATCATGAGATCAACGTAAAACCCCTTGTGCATGTTGTACCACATCTCCAGCTCGCCCTTATATGGAGCAATATATTTTTCGTAAAATTCGTGAGGGGGCAGCTTGGCACTGGAAATAAGCTTTTCTTCATCCCGGAATACGATACTCCCAATCCCGGTAATCCCAGGCTTTGAATCATAAACCCGATACCGGATATTTTCCGGGTAGGCATTAAAGGTTCGGTCCACGAGGGGCCTCGGGCCCACGATGCTCATATCCCCTTTCAATACATTGATAATCTGAGGCAATTCATTGATTTTCGTCTTCCGAAGGAACTTGCCCATGGGAAGGAGTCGGGGATCATCCCGCAGGGTAATGGAGCCCGTCCCCATATTGGGGCTGTTCTTCAGCATGGTGGCAAACTTCAGGATATCGAAGTACTGATTTTTGAAGCCGATGCGCTTCTGGCGGTAGAAAACGTAGCCTTCACCGGTGAGTCTCAACAGGATCACAACAGGCAAAAGAAGGGGGGAGAGGACCAGCAGGACCAGCAAACTCAGTACGATGTCAAAAAACCGCTTGATGAGGGGGTACATGTGGTATTCAGGTAGCCGCAAAGGTAAGCATTGAGCGGCTACATCTTCTGATCCAGGTTGAGTCCCGTCTCAATATGCTGGAAACCAGGCAGCAAGCGGTTCAGAAGCAGGACCACATCCGCTTTCTCCGATTGCCCGCTGAACATGGTCTCGAGTTCCGCAATGATGCCGTCCAGTTCAGCCCTGCTTCGCCTGGCGGCGTTCTGGATCACTCCCAGTGCATGAAACCGATCCAGATCGAGGCTTTCCTGTCCTGTATAGAATTCCTCATACAGTTTTTCACCTGAAGTATCGCTGGTAAAAAAATAGACCGGGTACTGACGGCCGGTCAGGCTGCCGGCGCACTCACGGGCCTCCTGTTCTGAGTTGCAGACCAGGGTTTCATACCCCAGTTTCGACAGGAAGGGCGGTACGATATCCGCGAAATTGACCATCTCTTTTTCCTCCAGCTTGGGAAAAAAAATCTCCCCGCTTTTGCCCAGCACACAGGCGGCCAGGCAGATCTGCCCGGATTCCATAGGCGATACAAAAAAGCGCCGCACGTCTGCCGGGCAGGACAGCGGCTGTTGCTTCATGATGCGCTCAATAAAACCGGCCAGCAGGCTCCCGTTGGAGAAAGCCACATTGGCGAATCGGGCCGTAGTAATCTTGAAGCTGTTGGAATAAGCCAGGATGACTTCTTCCATCAGTTTTTTGCTGGCTCCCATGATGTTGACCGGATTGGCGGCTTTGTCTGTAGATACACAGAAAAAATGCTGCGGGGGATATTCCAGCAGGAGGTCCAGGAATTTCTTCGCGCGGATGACATTGTTGTCAATCATCGCCTCGATGGAAAAAACGTCTTTCTCGCTGCGCACATGCTTGTGCGCTGCAAAATTGGCCACGATATCAAAGGGTCCTTCCTTCAGAAAAATCTTCCGGAATACCGGGTCTCCGAAATTCACCGGATAGGACTTAAAATCCGCAGGCAGGCTGCGGTCTGGCATGCTCCGGCAATCCCTGACCAGTTCCGTCAATCCGTTTTCATTGATATCCGCCACCACCAGCTTCGCAGGCTTATAGGGCAGCATGGCCTTCACAAAGGAAGACCCGATGGTTCCTGCCGCTCCAATGACCAGCACTTTTTTCCCGGAGATCTCTTTTTGCAGTGCCTCGTGGCAGCGATGGAAATCCACCTGGAGCAGGCTTTCCTTTCTCCCGGTCACGTGCTCCCGGATAAACTGTTCGATATTAAAGAGGGTTTGCATATGGAATGATTCTAGGGTCTTGGGAGCGATTGATACCAGTTCACCATCGCGGCCATGCCCTCTTTTGTAGGGTAGGGCGGAGTAAATGAAAGCGTCCGGTTGGTGAAGCCCGGATCCACTTCAAAGGATCCAAAGAGCCGTTGATACAAAGCAGGCCTGGCGCTGCGGATGATCTTGCGCAATCCGCCGGGCAGGGTGAAGAGGTTTGGTCGTTTGCCCATCCCCTGGCGGATCATCCGGATCAGGGCATCGGTAGAGATCGGCGCAGCATCGCCCCCCACAAAAATCCCTTCGGCTTCCTGTTGAATGACCTGGTGGATCAGGGCCACCAGGTTGTCCAGGTAAACCATGGATCGTCGGTTGCCGGCATTTCCCAGCGGAAGAGGCAGGTCTTTGGCGGCCAGGTCCATCAACCGGATCATATTGCCTTTGACTCCGGGGCCATAAATCAGCGGCGGTCGTAGGATGGCCACCTTGAATTCCGGGCGGGCGATGGAGAGCAGGTATTCCTCCGCCTGCCGCTTGCTTTTTCCATAAGGATCCGCAGGGTGACAAGCCGAAAACTCCGTGAGGACCTCGTTTACTTCATCCCCGTATACTTTGGTGGAACTGATATAGATGAATTGTTTGACACCGGCAGCCATTGCCGCGTCTGCAAGGTCCCGGGTCAATTCAAAGTTCACCTTGACATAGATCCATTCCGGGATCGGTTGCATTTCATGGGCTTTGCCGGCCAGGTGGACGATGGCGTCCAGTTCCTGCAAGGGCAGTTCCGTAAACGACTTCCCCCTAAGATCAAGGGATCTTTTTTCGAGGCCTTCCGCCCTGATGGCCATGAATCTTCTTCCTACAAACCCGGTGGTGCCGGTTACCCCGATCCTCATGCTGCGGATGCTTTACCCCCCCTGAGTGCCGGGCTGATGTATTCAAATATTTTGTTGAAATACTTCATGGCCAATCGGGCCATATTGGTTTTAATGCCGTTCTCTGCACAGGCCCGGACGATCTCCTTATTGAGGATATACCTGCTCATCAGGCCCTGGTTGCTCACGCCCCCTGTGCGCATGTACACCAGGATGCGCGGGATATAACGGAAACGAATACCCTTCGTATGCATGAACCGGATCAGCAACTCGTAATCCGCCGCAATCTTATAATCCAGTTTGTACAACCCATACTGATCGTAGAATTTTTTCCGGACGTAGAAGGAAGGATGCGCCGGCATATAGCCCGCGGCAAATTTTCTTGGATGGAACCGGGCGGAAGAATAATGCCGAACGATCTTTCCCAGGTTTTCCGGCCGCACAAAGGCGATGTCCCCAATCACGGCATCCACTTCCGGATCTTCAAAGGCCCGGGCGATGGTGGACAGGACGGTTTTGTCCGGGAAAAAATCATCCGAGTTCAGGATGCCCACCACATCTCCGGATGACATCATGATGCCCTTGTTGATGGCATCATAGAGGCCCCGGTCTTTTTCAGATTTCCATTTGTGTATATGCGGGTGCGCTTTGATGATATCCACCGTGCCATCCGCAGACAATCCATCCACCACCACATGCTCCCAATGCGGATAGTCCTGTTGCTGCACCGAGGTGATGGTATCCCCAAGGGTGGCGGCGGAATTATAGGTGGCGGTGATGATGGAGATGGTCAAAGAGCTGAATATAATCTACGACTGACGTTCTACCACACAGTTTTCCAAGACGAGCATATCCATCTGGGTCCGCAGAAAACAATCCAAAGCTTCCTGGGGTGTATTCACAATTGGTTCATTTTCGTTGAAAGAAGTGTTCAATAAAATCGGAACACCTGTTTTGTGCCGGAATTTTTCAATCAATGCATAATATCTTGGACTGACATATTTATCTACTGTTTGTAACCTTCCGGTTCCGTCTGCATGTGTTACGGCAGGAATTACAGCGTGCTTCTCCGGCCTGATGGGAAACACCTTTTCCATGAACGGGACCTCATCAAATTTGGTAAAATATTCGGACGTATACTCCTTAAGTATAGACGGAGCAAAAGGTCTGAAACTCTCCCTGCGTTTTATCTTTAGATTCAGCAAGTCTTTAGCCTTTGGATTACGGGGATCGGCCAGGATAGACCTGGCCCCCAAAGCCCTTGGGCCAAATTCAGCGCGACCGTTATACCATCCCACCACACCGGGCTCGATTAATTTGTTGGTAACCACCTCAAACAGCTCTTCATCGGCAAGGCGCCGGTATGCCACTCCCTTGTCCCTCAAAATCTGCTCTATTTCTTCGTTGCTGAACCGTATGCCCGTGTATGCTGAATATATGGCCGGATTCCTGGCTTTACCCAACTCATGATGATAATAGTACAAGGCGGATCCCATAGAAATACCGGCATCATGACCGGCAGAAGGAATGTACACTCCTTCAAAACCGGTAGCTTCGGCGATTTTCCCATTGGCGACGGAGTTCTGCGCGACCCCACCGGCAATGCACACATTTTTCATCCCCGTGCGCTTCTTCAACTCCCGGAGTATATAGAATATGAGCTCTTCTGTGACCTTTTGCACGGAATGCGCAAGATCTTTGTGATACTGGCTCAGCTCCTCGCCCTTCTGCCTCGGCGGACCAAACTGTTGAACGAAGTACTCTGAATAAAGATTTCCCACCGAAGGGATATTGTTCTCGTACTTAAACCCTGCTTTAGTTGGCTGAACAAAATAACGTTCATCCCAGGTATACAAACCATTAGGCAGGAATTTGATGATTTGTCGCACTTTGTCAACATACTTCGGTTCTCCATATGGTGCCAGCCCCATGACCTTATATTCATCACCATAGTGCGGAAATCCAAGGTATTGTGTGAAGGCGGTATAGAACAAACCTGTGGATACCGGGAAATCCACACTATCCAGTACCTCAATTTTTGTTGCCCTTCCTATCCCAATCATTGTGGTAGTAAAATCTCCGGAGCCGTCTATGGATAAGACAGCCGATTCCTCAAAAGGCGAAGCGAAAAAGGCCGAAGCCAGGTGACTGCGGTGGTGCTCTATATTTTTAATTTTACCCCTCAAGACATGAAGGTCGACGGAAGGATCGATGCGATGAAACAATCTTTCAAGGCTAGTGACTTCCTGGCTATTGTGGTACCGTTTAACTGCACCAAAAACCAGGGATGGATTTTTTCTCAGATAGTTGAGCTTGTTTAGAAACTTTGCCTTTGGGTCCCTTCCGATGGTAATGTAAGCCACTTCATGCAGGCTTATCCCCGCTTCCCTGAGACAGAATTTAATAGCCTGTTCCGGAAAACCTGCCCAGTGTTTCACTCTTGTAAATCGCTCTTCTTCCGTTGCGGCTATCATGATGCCATCTTTAAAAATAGCAGTAGAGGAATCTGCGTGGTAAGCGTTAAGTCCGAGGATAAACATTTACTTAAATAGTTTTAGATATGATTGTCTCAAAGACCCATCAGATAGATATGACTCTGCCTTAGACCGGGCACACCTACACCACAAATCAAGCTCATCTTGATTCCATGAAATTGCCTCTTCAATGGAGGCCCTCCATTCCTCCGGTTTCTCAAGAGGTATATCCCACCCACACTTTTCTTTTTTCAGATTCTGCCATGGTGTTTGGTCGCTTATAAGAGCAGGTCTTCCAATGGAAAATGCCTCAAATATGGAATGTCCAAAATTTTCACCTTTAGTTGGGAGCACGAAAATATGACTCAAATTCATATGCTCATGAATCTTCTCATGGGGCACATTCAGCAGAATACTTGTTTCGATATTCGCCGGCAATTGCGAAATTAACAGCCCGCATTTTTCCTGAAAACCCCGATCTTCTTCGGTTGCAATTACTTTTAGCTGAACGGATCCGCGCACATCCTGGAGAATCCTAAGCAAATAATCCAGGTTTTTAATAGGGTGAAATCTGCCTACAAATACCAATATCAGAGAACCGCTGGACTTCCGAGGCGCTTTCCTTGGCTCAGGCAGCCGTCCAGGAAAATTACCCAGTTTAACCAATTGAACGTGTTGACCTAATCGAATCCGAACATCATTCAATTCCACATCATCTGTAACGTGAAAAACAATGTCACGGGAAAGGCCAAGAAGCTTAAAAATAGCAAGGAACAGTTTCTTTTTTCCAGCTTTGTGGCTTAAAGCAGAAGTTTTGAGCATTCCCCTGGGCGCCAGAATCAGTTTCGCTTCAATATCTCCAAATCGCTTCATCATCAAGGGGTATACGGTACCAAAGCGGGAAAACATGCTATTCAGGTAAACATATTCCGGATTAAGACCCTTCACCACACGTAGCACATTTCGCCAGGAATAAAATGCAGGCGATGCATAAAAAACATGATGATTTTCCCTAACAATCCATTGGTCAACAATAACACCATGATAAGGAGAATCACTGCCCAAATCCCGATCAGAGGTCAAAACATATATGTCCAACTCTTTTTCAAGATGATGAGCGAAATTAACCGCACTTCTGATTGGGCCGCCAGCTTTAAAACCCGGCGCGTACCAATCAACCATCACTAATACTCTAGTCTTCAACCTGATTTTTTTCCATCCAATACGATAACACAATGAAGAGCCACAGTTCAGTCCAACGAATACCTTTATCCCCCGCCAGGAAACGATTCCAATGAAGCTTCAAGGATGTTGCATGAATAAATTCTCTTTCCGAAAGCCTGTTGATATGCTTCTCACAAAATGACCGAAGCTCATTCTTCATCCATAGTTCCCACGGAAAAAGGAATCCCTGCTTTTTGCGATGAACTATCTCATCCGGCAATAGAGGCTTCAAAGACTCCACAAGAAGTGACTTTGGATATACTGGAAACTTGATATTATCTGGAACCTGGAGCAAATACTCTACCAGATTGTGATCAAAAAAAGGCTCTCGCACCTCCAGTGAAACAGCCATACTCATTTGATCAGTATCCTTCAACAAAGTATTCTGAGTGTATCCAAGGTACTCTGCGGCAGAAACCTGGCTTAGAATTGGAAGCTGATCGATTTTCCCGGAGTGTTTCCTTAGCTCTTTCTCCAGCAAGGTTTTCTCTTCTGTATCAAGTTTTGTTAACATACGTAATTGCCCGGGAGTAAGAATACGCCTAAACTCTGGATACAGCGCAGCAATCGATAAATCCGGCGCAGCCAGTAAGCTACCGATCCGCTGGGTTCTGCCAGATCCGTTGGAAAGCAATATTCCAGCAATTATCGGCCTGATGGCTTGGGTCATTCTGAAATACCTCCGATACCCTTGTAATCTGCTGAATCGCTGAAAAAAGGGATATCCCGCAAAAAGTTCGTCTCCACCAACACCAGAAAGTGCCACTGTAATGCCCGCGGTTCGAATTGCCTTTGATACAACATAGGTATTTATACCATCTGCACTAGGCGTATCCATTGCTCCCAAAGCATTCTCCAACTCTTCTAAAAAAGACGAAGGTTTCAGAATAATCTTATGGTGTTTGGTACGAAACTTCTTAGCTACCAATTCGGCATGAACTGATTCATCAAACTCTCTTTCTGCAAACGATATATTAAATGTCACTGGTTGCTCAGTCGACACTTCTGCCATTAAACCCACAATCGCACTCGAGTCAATGCCCCCGGAAAGAAATGCGCCTATGGGCACGTCACTTACCAATCTACGTTCCACGGCCTCACTTAGCAGTCTCTTCACATTGCCACGTACCTTGTTAGGATCAGAAAAATCAATGGAAGTATCCTGGCTCCCAACTTGCCAATA
>Ga0114939_10000532_pt1 | contig 31733 bp, 22 predicted proteins | sample AshMeaCrysSpring_FD_87196 | JGI IMG/M metagenome (GOLD analysis project Ga0114939, IMG submission 87196) | Groundwater microbial communities from Big Spring, Nevada to study Microbial Dark Matter (Phase II) - Ash Meadows Crystal Spring | ecosystem: Environmental > Aquatic > Deep subsurface >...
CGCTGCTCGTCGTCGGCGTGCTGTACCTGCGCCATCTGCCGCAGCCGGGAGTGCCGCAAACCGCGATGCTCGACGAGGAGTTCCGCGCCGAGGATGCCGCCGAGGTGAAGACGATCGCCGCCTATCGCGCGGTCGAGGACCGCGTCTTCGCGCAGCTTGAGGAGCAGGTCTACGACCAGACTCCCGAGGGCCGACGGTTTCGCCTCGACCGGTTCGCGTCGGATAGCCTCTCCGACCCGCTCGCGCGCGACCCGAACTGGAACCGCACTTTCGTGTGGGACGCTCGCGAGCCGAAGGGCGCCGTGCTGCTGCTGCACGGCCTCACCGACAGCCCGTACTCGATGCGTGCGCTCGCCGAGCTGGCGCGCGATCGCGGCTACAGCGTCGTCGGCCTGCGCTTTCCCGGGCACGGCACGGCGCCCTCGGGTCTGGTCACGTTCCAGTGGCAGGACATGGCGGCGGCAGCGCGGCTGGCGGCCCGCGACCTCGCGACGCGCGTGGGCCCGGACAAGCCGCTCTTCATCGCCGGCTACTCTACAGGCGCGGCAATCGCCGTCGAGTATGCGCTCGCGCGACTGCAGGGCGAGTCGCTGCCGCAGGTCGCGGGGCTGATCCTGCTCTCGCCCGCGATCGGCGTTTCGCCCGCGGCCCGTTTCGCCGTGTGGCAGGGCAAGCTGGCGAGGATTCCGGGGCTCGAGGCGGCTACATGGACCGACATCGGCCCCGAGTACGATCCCTACAAGTACGCGTCCTTCTCCATCAACGCCGCGGACCAGGTGTATCGCATCACCCGGACGATCGAGCGCCGCATCGCCGCCCTCGATCGCGGCGACGGGGTCACGGGCATGCCGCCGATCCTCGCGTTCCAGTCGGCGTTCGATGCCACCGTCTCCGCCCCGAAGGTCGTGACCGCGCTGTTCGCGCGACTCGCCGCGCAGGGGCACGAGCTGGTGGTGTTCGACCTCAATCGCAACGCCGAGCTGGAACCGCTGCTCAGACCCGAGGTGCTGAGGGTGCGCGAAGATCTACTCGCGGCACCGGCGCAGCGCTTCGGGCTCACGGTCCTCACCAACGAATCGCCGCAGAGCTCGAACCTGGTGGCGCTCCGCCGTGCGGCCGGCACGACGGACGTGGTGCGCGAGCCCACGAGCCTCGTCTGGCCCGCAGGCATCTTCTCGCTCTCGCACGTCGCCGTGCCGTTCCGTCCCGACGATCCGCTCTACGGCGCGACGCCGCCGAACACCGCGAGCGCGCTCTACCTCGGCCGCACGGATCTGCTCGGCGAGCGCGGCCTGCTCGCCGTACCCGTGGGCGACACGGTGCGCTTGCGTCACAATCCCTTCTGGCTGTGTGTCGCCCAACGCGTCGCGGCCTTTCTCGACCATCCCGCGCGCAGTTCACCCTAGAGGCCCGCGGCGACGCCGCTTCGCGGCCCTCGCCGCCGCTGCCGACCCACCGTTCGTCGATGGCCGCTCGCGGACCTCTGCCCCCCGCCGAACTCGGCACGCCTCGCGCCGCAAACCGGGCGCCGCGATGGCGGCCGTCGCGGATCGTGCGCCTCGCGTTCGCAGTGCTGCTCGAGTCGCTTGCGCTCGCAGCGCTCGGGGTGCTCGTGCTCGGCGTACTGCACGTGCCCTTGAGCGGCGGACCGTGGCGCGACGACCTCGAGCGCGGCGCGACGCGGGTGCTCGGCCGCGAGGTCAAGCTCGACGGCGATCTCGTGCTCGTGCCCGGGCTCGAGCCGAAGCTGTCGATCGGCGGGCTGCGCATCGCCAACCCGCCCGGATTCGGGACGCCGGACTTCGCCACCCTCGCCGGCGCGTCCCTGCAGCTCGCACTCGGGCCGCTCCTGGAGGGTCGCCTGCACGTCATCGCGCTGGAGGCGCGCAATGCGCTCGTGCGTCTGGAGGTGGATGCCAACGGCCGGTCCAATTGGCGGATCGAGCAGACGGGCAGTGCCCGGGCTTCGCCGGGCACTCCGGCCCAGGATCGCGACAAGCCCCGCGGCGTCGCGATCGATGTCGAGCGGCTCGCGATCGCCGACATCGTGGTCCAGCACCACGATGCGCGCACCGGGATCACGCGCGAGTTCGACCTCGACGCGCTCGAGGGCGAAGCGCCTCGCGATCGGCCGTTCACGCTGCGTTTCCACGGCCATATCGAGCGCGAGTTCGCCTACCAGGGCACGGTCCAGGGCGCGCCCCTGGCCGGGCTCGAGGCCGCCTCCGGCTGGCCGTTCGTGCTCGACGTCGCGCTGATCGGCTCGTCGATCCACCTCGACGGCCGTTTTCATGCCACCACCGGGCGCACCGAGGCGACGCTCGGCCTCGGCGCCAAGGACCTCGGCGAGATCGAGCGCTTCCTGCAGACGAAGCTGCCGCCCGTGGGCGCCACCGGCTTCGCGGCCAACCTCGCGTGGGGCGACGGCAAGGTGCGCCTCGATGACATTCGCGCCGTCATGGGCGCCTCGTCGCTCGACGGCAGGATCGAGGTGTCGCTTGCGGGCGAACGCCCGCTCGTCACGGGACTGGTCTCGATCCCCGAGCTCGACGTGCGCCCCTTCCTCGGCTCGTCCGTGAGCCCCGATGCGCGTGCGGATCCGATGACCTATGCCGAGCTCGAGCAGGTCGCACTCGACCTGCGACAGCTCGCGGCCTGCGATGTCGACGTGGGCTTGCGTCTCGGCCGCGTCCTGGGACTGCCCGGCGACGTACGGGATGCGCGACTGAGCGTCGACCTCCATGGCGGCGTGCTCGATGCACCGCTCGCGGCGACCGTGGCGGACGTCGCCCTGACCGGTCGGCTCACCGCCGATGCCCGCCAGGCGTTGCCGAGCGTCTGGCTCGAGCTCGGGTCGCGCGGCACGCGACTCGGCGGACTCGCCGAGCTGCTCGCCGGGCTGCGCGGGCTGCAAGGCACACTCGGCCGCTTCGACCTGCGCGTCGGCGGTCGGGGGGAGACCATCGGCAGCCTCTTGCGCGCCATGGACGTGAAGGTCGCGGCCGGCGATGCGCGCCTGACATACGGCAACGCGCAGGGCGAGCGGCCGGTACGGATCACGCTCGCCGACCTCGTCGCTGCCGTGCCGCCCGGCGAGAAGCTGCGCGCGGAGGCACGCGGCACGCTTCTCGACGTGCCGGTGCGCATGGCGCTCACCGGTGGCGATCTCGCCTCGACCCTGCGCGACCAGCGCGCGCCGCTCGACCTCGAGGTGCGCGCGCCCGGGGCGACGCTCGCCATCAGGGGCACGGTCGCGCCGCCGAGCGCGGCGGCGGGTGCCGACCTGCGGTTCGCGCTCGACGCGAAGCGTTCCGGCGCGCTCGCCGGATGGCTCGGGGTGGCAGCGCGGTCGGCGGTGCCGATCGCGATCGCCGGCCGTGCCCGGGTGCAGAGCGACGAGTGGCATGTCGAGGACACCACCGTGCAGGTGGGCCGCTCGAAGCTCGCGCTCGATGCACACCGCACCGGCATCGACAGTGGGCAGCCGTTCACCCTGGTCAGCCTCCGCAGCCCGTTCCTCGACGTGCCGGAGCTCGAGTCCTTGCGACCCGCGGGCGCCGCGCGACGGCAAGACCGCCGCACCACGCTCGACGTGCCGCTCTTCCCCCGCGACATCGACCTCGCCGATGCCGACATCGGCATGGGCCTCGAACGCGTGGTCCTCGGACGCATCGAGCTCGTGAACGCCGGGTTCGCCGCACGGCTTCGCGACGGCCGGCTGCCGCCGACGCCGTTCGCCGGGACGTTGGCCGGCGTGCCGTTCCAGGGCACGCTCGCGTTCGATCCGCGGCGCGAGACGCCCGACCTCACGCTCGTGCTGGGCGCCGACAACGTCGACGTCGGCGCGCTCCTCGCGCGGCTCGGCATCGCTGAGGGCCTCGCCGCGCGTGCCGATGCGCTGCGGCTCGAGCTCGTCGGGCGCGGCGAGCGAGTCGGCGAGCTCGCTCGGCGGTCGTCCTTCCGCGCGATGCTCGCCGGCGGCACGCTCGACCTGCGCAACCCGGGCGGCAAGCCGCTCGCAAAGATCGCGATTAGTGAGGTGGTCGCCGGTGCCGAAGCCGGGGAGCCGGTGCGCGTCGCCATCGACGGACGCATCGGCAGGGCGCCGGTGACGATCGGCGTCGCGAGCGGCACGCTTGCGGCATTCCTCGAGAACCGCGACTACGTGCCGTTCAAGGTCGATGCGGAGGCGGCGGGCACGCGCATGAACGTCAACGGCCGCATGACGCTACCGCTCGCCGCGGGCCGGGGCGAGCTCACGCTCGTGCTCTCCGGCGATCGGCTCGATTCCCTCAACACGCTCATGCAGACCGAGCTGCCGCCATGGGGCCCCTGGTCGATCTCCGGACCGGTGCGGGCCACACGCGACGCATACGAGGTGGCGACCCTCGACGTGCGCGTCGGCGAGAGCCTGCTCGAAGGCAGCGGCCGGCTCGAGCTGAACGGCGTACGCCCGCGCCTCGACATGTCGGTGAAGTCGTCGCGCCTGCAGCTCGATGACTTCCCGCTCGGGAACTGGTCCGCCTTCGGCGGTGCGAAGCCCGACGCGCAGGCCGGGCTCACCACCGGCGAGGCGCGTGCGCGCGCGAAGCAGGCCGCCGCGAGCGGCGAGGCGCTGCTCTCGCGCGACACCCTCAACCGCTTCGACGCCTACCTGGACGTGCAGGTCGAGGAGGTGCGCTCGGGCGAGGACCGCCTCGGCAGCGGCTGGCTGCGGGCGCAGGTCGATGCCGGCCGGCTGAGCGTCGGTCCGGCGTTCGTGAACCTGCCCGGCGGCACCGCCACGATGTCGGCGGGCTATACGCCGCTCGAGCGCGGCGTCGAAGTGGCGGTCGGCGCGTACGTCGACCGCTTCGACTACGGCATCCTCGCCCGTCGTGCCCGCCCGGGCACGACGGGCGCGGGCCAGTTCAGCCTGCGCACCGATCTCTCCGCCACCGCGCCCACGCTCGACGCCGTGATGGCGCACGCCAACGGCCGTATCGACTTCGCGGTGTGGCCGGAGCGCATCGCCGCGGACGCCTTCGACCTGTGGGCGGTGAACGTGTTCGTGGCCATGCTCCCCGCCGTGGACCCGTCGCAGAGCTCGCGCGTCAACTGCGTCGTGGGGCGCTTCGACCTCAAGGACGGCAAGCTCACCGAGGACCGCCTGTTGCTCGACACCTCGCGCATGCGCGTGACCGGGCATGGCAAAGTCGACTTCGACACCGAGCAAATCGAGCTCCGCATGCAGCCGCGCGCCAAGCGCGCGCAGTTCTTCAGCCTGCAGACGCCCGTGGACGTGCGTGGCACGCTCGAGGACTTCAAGGTCGGGGTGCGCGGCGAGGACGTCGCCGCGACCGTCATCCGTTTCTTCACGTCGGTGATCGTCGTGCCCTTCCAGCAGTTCCGCCAGAGCCGCGCGCCGCAGGACGGGCAAGACGTGTGTGCCGATCCGTTGCGGTAGGCAGTCCGTGACCGAGGGCGCAGGCGGCTACTGCCGCGGCCGGGGCATGCTCGGTCACCGGCCGAAAACCGATCATTCCGTCGGCGAGCGTCCTGGTCACCGGCATTCCCTCGAGCGAGAGGCGAAGGAGATGTTGCAGGGGCCGCGCCGTGTACTTTGGCCTCACCGCCCGGGACGGTCGGCATGATCGCCGTTAGTCCCGTCCGTGCCTGCGGGCACCACCCTGGGACACCGAGACACGCGGCCTTGCGGGAACCGCCGCTTCCCCACGGAGCGTGCACCTCAACGGACAAGGGGCGCCGTTCGCATTAACCTATGCCGGCTTATTGGCATAGGAGCGGAACATGCCCGCGAAAAAGATCATCGCCGTCGTCGGCGCCACAGGCGCACAGGGCGGCGGGCTCGTGCGCGCAATCTGCGCCGATCCGTCCGGCGGGCTCAGCGCGCGCGCGTTGACCCGCAACCCGGACTCCGATGCGGCGCGTGCGCTCGCCGCGCTCGGCGCCGAGATCGTGACCGCAGACGTGGACGATCCCGCGAGCCTCGAGCGTGCATTCGCCGGCGCCCACGGCGCCTACTGCGTGACCTTCTTCTGGGCCCACTTCTCACCCGAGAAGGAGCTCGCCCAGGCGCGCGCGATGGCCGCGGCGGCGAAGCAGGCGGGCGTCGCGCATGCGATCTGGTCGACGCTCGAGGACACGCGCAAGTGGGTGCCGCTCGAAGATGACCGCATGCCGACCCTGATGGGGCGCTTCAAGGTGCCGCACTTCGACGCCAAGGGCGAGGCGGACGTGCACTTCGCGGCGAGCGGCGTGCCGACGACCTTTCTGCTCACCTCGTTCTACTGGGACAACTTCATTCACTTCGGCATGCAGCCCAAGCGCGGGGCCGACGGGCGGCTCACGCTCGCACTGCCGATCGGCGAGGCGAAGCTCGCCGGCATCGCCGCGGAGGACATCGGCCGTTGCGCCTACGGCATCTTCAAGCGCGGTGCGGCGCTTGTCGGGCACCGGGTGGGCATCGCCGGCGACCAGCTCACCGGCAGCGAGATGGCCGCCGCATTCACGCGCTCGTTCGGCGAGCCCGTCGTCTACGAGGCAGTGCCGCCGGAGGCATATCGCAGGCTCGGCTTCCCCGGCGCCGAGGATCTCGGCAACATGTTCCAGTTCTATCGCGACTTCGAGCGCGACTTCTGCGCCGCGCGCAGCGTCGCGCACAGCCGCGAGCTGGATCCGCAGCTGCAGTCCTTCGACCAATGGCTGGCAGCGAACGCCAAGCGGATTCCGCGCGATTGACTGGCGCGTGACGGGTCGTGGCGTCGCGGCGGGGCAGCCGGTGCTTCCCGCCTGTACCCGACGTGCGACGAGAAGGCCCCCCGATCGACGCCGTCCGGCGCGTGCCGGTGCGCCGACGGCGACACGCCCTACCGAGGCTCCTCCGGGGCATCGTTCCACAGCCATGCCGCGCCGCGTACGCCGCTCGCGTCGCCGATCACGTTACGTGCAAGGCGCGTGGCGACCGCATCGGAGAACACATAGCGGGCCCACTGCTCGGGCACGCGCGTGTACAGCGCCTCGATGTTCGACACGCCGCCGCCGAGGACGATTACGTCGGGGTCGAGGATGTTGACGACGTGCGCGAGCGCGCGACCGAGGCGCTCGGCGTAGCGAGCGAGAGTGGCCGTGCACGTTGCGTCGCCGGCGGCGGCCTCCGCCGCGATCGCTTCCGCCGTGAGCCGTAGTCCGGTCGTCCGCAGGTGATCCGCAGCGAGCGCAGGACCGGAGAGCCAGGTCTCGATGCAGCCGGCGCGACCGCAGTAGCACGGCGGCCCGGGTCGTTCGTCGTCGCGCGGCCACGGCAGCGGGTTGTGGCCCCACTCGCCGGCGATCGCGTTCGCACCGGCGAGCGGCCGGCCATGCACGACCACGCCCCCACCGACGCCGGTGCCGAGGATCACGCCGAAGACGACCTCCGCGCCGCGCGCCGCACCGTCGACGGCCTCCGACAGCGCGAAACAATTGGCGTCGTTCGCGAGCCGCACCGGTCGCCCCAGCGCGGCCTCCAGATCACGGGCCAGCGGCCGCCCGTTGAGCCAGACCGAGTTGCAATTCTTCATCGTGCCCGTCCGGGCCGAGACCGCGCCGGGGGTGCCGATGCCCACGGAGCCGCGCCCGCTCAGTTCCGCTTCGAGCGCGGCGACCAGGCCCGCCACGGCGCGCACGGTTCCGGCGTAGTCCCCCCGCGGCGTCGGGACGCGCCGACGCGCGAGCACCGCGCCGTCCGGTGCGAGGGCGATCGACTCGATCTTGGTGCCACCGAGATCGACGCCGATGCGCATGTCGCTGGAACGATGTGGCTCGCTCATGCCCTACGGGCGCGGCTGTTGCGAAGCGCGACCGGTGCGTTGCACAGTGTCACGATTCGGTGCGCTCATGCCGCCTAGATTAGGCAAACTTGCCGCATCGAGGGCGCCGCGGCCCTGTCCGCACGGCGTCAGCCTCGCTGTAGCGGCGCCCGCTCCGGCCCTCTCCCGTGGATGACGCAATGCTGGCCTCCGCTCCTCCCGCTCCCGTCTTCGAGCCCCTCGGCGCGGCGCGCGAGAACACGCGTCGCGGCAACCGCCGCCGCCTCACGGTGTTCCTCGGCACGCTGGCCGCCACCGCGATCCCGAGCCTGGTGTGGGTATTCATGCAACCGGCGGAGTATCGCGCGACGGCGCTGCTGCAGGTGAGCCCCGGCGTGCTCTCGGCGACCGTCCCGGCACCGATCGGCGCGTTCCAGGCCGCGCCCGAGGCCTCCGAGACGCCTCGACCCCTCGCCACCGAAGTGCAGGTGCTGCGCAGCCGGCCGCTAATCGAGGCGGCGCTCACGCGCGTTCCGCCCTCCGAGGAGCCGCAGACGCGCGCCGACGCCGATCCGGTCGCCGCGGCGCAGTCGGCCATCGACGTGCGCGCGTTCGAGGACACGCGCGTGCTGCAGATCGACGCGACGCTGCCGGACCGCGATCGCGTCGCGCCGCTCGTGAACGCGCTCGTCGCCGCCTATCGCGACAGGATCGCTGCCTCGTTCACCGACAAGTCCGGCGAAGCGGTGGCGCGCACCGACGAGGAGGTGCGCCGCCTCGAGACGCAGGTCGCGACGAAGCGGCACGCGCTCGAGCTCTTCCGCGCCCAGAACGCGATCGTGTCCGGCGAGGTGCAGGAAAACGAGGTGCTGTCGCGGGTGCGCGGCCTGAACACGTCGCTCGCCACCGCCAACGACAAGCTCGCGCTCGCGGAGGGCAAGGTGCGCTCGGTGCGGCAGTCGATGGAATCGGGCAAGACGATCGCGCGCTCCAGGGACGACCCGACGCTCGCGAACATGGAGCAACGCGCCTCGCAGCTCCGGGCGAGGTTGCGCGAGCAGGATCGCAACTTCACCGCCGACTACATCGCGCTCGACCCGACCGCGCGTGCCGAGCGCGCCCAGCTCGCGGAGCTCGAGGAGCAGATCAAGGAGCAGCGCATCACCTCGCAGCAGATGGCGCTCTCCGAGGCGCAGGAGGAGGCGCAGAGCGCGCGCGAAGCGGTGGCGCGCATCCGCGAGCAGATCGCGAGCGAGCGGGCATTGGCGCAGGCGCACGTCGCGCGGCTGGCGCAGTACAAGGGCATGCAGGACGAGCTCGCCGAGCTCGAGCGCCTCTATCGCGACCGCACGCAGCGCAAGGCAGGCTTGGAGGCGAGCGAGGCGACGCGTGCGCCCTCGGTCGAAGTGCTGCAATCGGCCACACGTCCCGATCGTGCCTTCCGCCCCGATTACACGCGCGACGCAACGCTCGCGCTCGCCGGTTCGCTGCTCGGGTCGCTGCTCGTCATGGGCCTGGTCGAGCTCTTCAACCGTTCCGAGCGGCAGCCCGGCGTCCTCATCGCGCAGCCGATCTCGGTGCACGGTCTCGCGCTCGACCGCGAGCGGGCGCCGGCGTTGCCGAAGGCCGAGGAGTTGCGGCTCGCGGAGCAAAAAGCCCCCCTCCTCGCCGCGAACGTGCTGCCGGCGTTAGAGCTTAGCGACGACGAGCTCGGGGCACTGTGGAGCGCCGCGGCACCACGCGCACAGGCGGCGATCGGCCTGCTGCTCTCGGGCATCGCGCCGGAGGAGGTCGCGCAGCTCGATGCCGCACAACTCGACGCCGGCGCCGGACGTGTGCGTGTGTCCGGCGCGTCGGCGCGCGAGATCGCGCTGCCGCCTGCCGTAGCGGCTGCCGTACAGCGCGCAACGGCGGCCTGCTCGCGACTGTACGAGACGGGCGACGCCACTGCGGCGCGCGAGGCGCTCGACGCCGATCTGCTATGCGCCGCACACGACGCGGGCCTCGCCGACGCCGATGCGGTGACCCCCGAGGTGCTGCGGCATGCCTACCTGCTGCATCTCGTGCGCCAGGGCGCGCGCATGAGCGACGTCACCGCGCTCGCCGGGCGCCTAGCCCCGGCGGTCATTTCGGCCTACGCGGGCTACGCGCCCGCAGGACCGCGCGTCGCGCTCGATCCCGCGAAGGCCGTGTTTCCGCTGCTCGCGCGCCTGCCGGCCGCCTGAGAGCTTGGTGTTGACGCGGCGCAGCCGCCGCCCGATCGGAGGCAGCATGGCCGCCCGGCTGAGGCGGCGCTACCCCGGTCGACCGCTTCAGCCTGCGGCGGTCGAATCTCGTCGCGGACCACGGCCCCGGCCCTCCGCCGCGAGTCGCCGCGCAAGCCGCGCGAGGCCCTCGTGCTCGGCCCAGCGCTCGACCGGCACCGACAGCTTGCGGCACCAGTTCGGATGCTCGTTCGTCGTGCCCGGAAGGTTCGCCTGCTCCACGGCACCGAACACGTCTTCGAGCTGCACCATGAGCAGTCGCGACGGTGTGCGTGCGAGGAAGGCGTGGATCGCCTCGACGAGCTCCGGCGTCATGGCCGGAACGGACTTAGCGTCGCCCTGGATGGACGCCGGCATGAGGCCTTCCCCGCGAATCGCAGCCAGCAGCTCGTCGCGCTCCCGCGGTCGCGCGGCGCGCTGGTCGGCACGGATCTTCTCGCTCGGGAAGAGCTTCAGACGTTCGCGCAGTGCGATGTCCGAGCCGGCCCACCACCCCGCGAGCGTCGGCAGATCGTGCGTCGTCGCCGCGACGAGCGCGCCGGGGGGATAGTCGCGCGGCGGCAGGAAGCCGTGCGCGTTGCGCTGGAAGACGAAGAGACGGTACGAGAGCACGCCCATGGGCCCGAGCACCTCGCGCACCTCGTCGGGCACGGTGCCGAGGTCCTCGCCGATCACCAGCGTACGATGGCGAGCGCTCGCGAGCGCCACGAGCGGCGCGAGCTCGAGCAGGCAGTAGTGGACGTACGCGCCTTCGGTCGCGACGCATCCGGCCGGCACCCAGAACAGCCGGACCAGCGACATGACGTGGTCGATGCGCAGCGCGCCCGCATGCCGCATGTTCGCTGCAAGCGTGTCGAGGAACGGCTCGTACGCCGTCGCGCGCAGCCGCTCGGGGAGCCACGGCGGCAGCCCCCAGTCCTGGCCCCTGGGATTGAAGTCGTCGGGCGGTGCGCCGATGCTGATGCGGCGCGCGAAGGCATCGCCCGCGGCCCAGGCGTCGGCGCCGTCCGGCGCGACGCTCACGGCAAGGTCGAGGTAGAGGCCGACGCGCATACCCGCCGCGCGGGCAGCCTGCGCTGCCGCCCCGAGCTGGCGGTCGCAGTGCCATTGCAGCCAGAGGTGGAAGTCGATCTCCTCGGTCGCCGCGCGCGCGAACCGCTGCACTTCCTCGCTTCTCGGGTCGCGATACGCCTCGGGCCATTGCGCCGATCCGTAGACGCCGATCTTCACGTCGCGCAGGTGCTCCTGCAGCGCGTGGAAGAGCGCGAAGCCGTGCATGGTTTCGCCGCGCTCCTCGACCCAGGCACGGAACGCCTGCTCGTGCGGCGTTTCGCGCCCCGCGTGGCGCTCCCGGTAATGCGCGTACAGCTTCTCGAGGATCTCGCGCTTGACCCGCCCGACGCCGAGATAGTTGACGAGCTCGGCACGGCGAAGCACGGCAAGGCGCGTCTGGAAAGGCTCCGAAGCGCAGAGCCTGCGTACCGGCTCGCACTCCGCGAACTCGGGCAGCTCCTCGATCGCGAGATAGAGCGGATTGAAGGCGAGACGGCTGGACGGGCTGTAGGGGCTCGAGCGTTCCGGCTGGTCGAGGAAGAGCGCGTGCAGCGGGTTGAGGCCGACCGCGTCCGCGCCCAGCCGCGCCGCATGCTCGACGAGCGCGCGCAGGTCGGCGAAATCGCCGATGCCCCAGTTCCTCGCCGAGCGCACGCCGTAGAGCTGCGCCGAGAGGCCCCACGCGCGGCCTTCGGGCGCGAGCGGGTCGTGACAGCGGTCCGGTGTGATGTAGAGCACCGTCTCGCCGAGCGGCTCGCCCTCCGGCGATTGCAGCGCGAAGCGATGCCGGCCCACGGGCAGGCGGTCGTGCCAGACGAAGCGGAAGCTGCGGCGGGTGCGCCCCTTCAGCGTGATCTGGCCGATCTGCTCCAGTGCCGAGGGACGCACGACGGCGTCGACACGCGTGCCATCCGCCAGCTCGAGCGCCCAGCGATGGTCGCGGTCCGCCATGTCCGCGGACACGAACAGCATGATCTCGTAGGGCGCCCAGCTGGTGCGGTACACCACGACCGGAGGCAGTGCCCGCGAATAGGTGTACTCGTCGACCGCCTCGAGGGACGCCTGCGGATGGGCGGCATCGAGACCCATCGCGGTGAGGATGGCGTTCGCAGTCGCCGGCGAGGTCGGGTGACGGTTGCCCCAGATGTCGTAGTAGTGCGGCGCGAGCCCCACGCGAGCGGACAGGCGCGCGAGCGCGACGGCGTCCGCCTCGCTGGCGCGGCTCGGAGCCCCCGGGTTTCCGCTGGCGTCGTTCATTCCGGGGCGAAGTAGAGCACGGCGAGCGGCGGAAGGGTGAGCGAAAGTGAAAACGGCCGGCCATGCGCGGGCACGTCCTCGGCCTCCACGCGACCGCGGTTGCCGACGTCCGTGCCGCCGTAGATCGCCGCATCGCTGTTGGCGAGCTCGCGCCAGCCGCCCGGACGCGGTACGCCGACGGCGTAGCGCTCGCGGCTCACCGGCGTGAAGTTGCACACGCAGAGCAGCAGGTCACCGCCGCGCGAGCGGCGCATGAACGAGAGCACGCTCGCGTCGGCATCCTTGCTGTCCACCCACTCGAAGCCGGAGGCCGCGGAGTCGCACTCGTGCAGCGCCGGCCGCTCGCGGAGCAGCCGGTTCAGGTCCGCAACCCAGCGGCGTACGCTCTCGTGCTCCGGGTGCTGCAGCACGAACCACTCGAGCGCCTCCTCGTGCGCCCACTCGCGCCGCTGCCCGAACTCACCGCCCATGAAGAGCAGCTTCTTGCCCGGGTGCGCCCACTGGTAGCCGAAGAGGAGGCGCAACGCGGCGAACTGCTGGCTGCTCTCGCCCGGCATCCGGTTGACGAGCGAGCGCTTGCCGTGCACCACCTCGTCGTGCGAGAGCGGCAGCACGAAGTTCTCGCTGAAGGCGTACCAGATCGAGAACGTGATCTGCTGGTGGTGGAACTTGCGGTAGACCGGATCGAGGCCGAGATACGCGAGCGTGTCGTGCATCCAGCCCATGTTCCATTTCAGCCCGAAGCCGAGGCCGCCGAGGTAGACCGGCCGCGACACCTGGGGCCAGGCCGTCGATTCCTCGGCGATGGTCTGCACGTCGGGGAAGTCGCGGTACACCGCTTCGTTCAGCTGGCGCAGGAAGCGCACGGCCTCCAGGTTCTCGTGACCGCCGTAGCGGTTCGGCACCCACTCGCCTGCCTTGCGGCCGTAATCGAGGTAGAGCATCGACGCGACCGCGTCCACGCGCAACCCGTCGATGTGATAACGGTCGAGCCAGAAGAGCGCCGAGGAGATGAGGAACGCGCGCACCTCGTGCCGCCCGTAGTTGAAGATGTAGGACTTCCACTCGGGATGGAAGCCCTGCTTGGGGTCGGCGTGCTCGTAGAGGAAGGTGCCGTCGAACTGCCGCAACCCGTGCGCGTCGTCCGGGAAGTGCGAGGGCACCCAGTCGAGGATCACGCCGATGCCGCGCCGGTGCAGCGTGTCGACGAGGAACATGAAGTCCTCGGGCGCGCCGTAGCGCGCCGTCGGCGCGAAGTACCCGGTCGTCTGGTAACCCCACGAGCCGTAGAACGGATGCTCGGTGACCGGCATCAGCTCGACGTGCGTGAAGCCCATCGAGGCCACGTAGTCGGCGAGCTCGGGCGCGAGCTCGCGATAGGAGAGAAAGCTCCCGTCCTCGCGCCGCCGCCACGAGCCGAGGTGCACCTCGTAGATCGAGATCGGCGCGTCGAGCGCGTTGGCGCGGCGCCGGCGCGCCATCCACTCGCCGTCGCCCCATGGGTAGTCGAGCTTCCAGATGCGCGACGCCGTCTGCGGCGGGCTCTCGCTGTGGAAGGCGAAGGGATCGGCCTTGTCGAGCTTCCGAGCATGCAGCCGCGAGACGATACGGTACTTGTACGACTGACCCTGCCGGGCGTCGGGCACGAAGCCGGTCCAGATCCCGGAGCCGTCCGGCCGCGGCCGCAGCGGATTGCTCGTCGGGCTCCACTCGTTCCAGTCGCCCATGACGGAGACCGACGCCGCGTTCGGCGCCCACACGGAAAAGCGTGCGCCTGCCACGCCCTGCTCCTCCTGCAGGTGGCAGCCGAGCTTCTCGTAGAGCCGCGCGTGGCTGCCCTCGCGGAACAGGTAGATGTCGTGATCGGAAAGGTTCGCGCGGTACATTGGGAGCGTCGCGCGGGAAGCAACGGGCGCCGACTATACCATTGCCTCCTCCGCCAGCCTGAGTGCGCGGCGGCGCGCGCTCATGCGTCGCGCCACCGCGCCGCGGAGAGGAGGTAGACGAGGGTCGCGAACGGCCACGCCGCGGACACGAGGCGCGTGAGACCGTTGAAGTTGAGGAAGTGCCCCTGCCGCCATTCGGCCAGTGCCTGCGCGAGATAGGGATTGGCCGGGGCGACGTTCACTACCGTGGTGGCCGCCATCAGCGCAAGGCCGGCGAGCGTTACAGCGATGGGACGCGGCAGCGACAGCGCGATCAGGGCAACGAGCGTGCCCGCAGCGAGGCCGATGCGGGCACCGGGCGTGAGCCAGGCGAGCGCGTCCTCGGGACTGAACAGCACGCCGAAGGCGACCGTGCGCACCGCGAGCGCCGCGCCGAGCAGCGCCATCACCGCGGCGCTCGACCGCCCCGGCAACACCAGCAGGCGCGCGAGGAGCGCCGCCGCCAGCAGGTTGGTCGCAACGACGAACGCCTCGATGCGCACGAACGCCGCGGGCGGATAGGCCTCGGTCGTCGGCGGAGCGAGCAGTTCGCGCAGGTCGCCGGTCCCGAAGAGCAGCGTCACCGGATCGAGCTGAGACACGAGCCACAGCGCGAGCAGCACCAGGCCGACGTCGATGTCGTGTCCCTCGCGAAAGAAGCGCTCGCGGATGGTGTGCCAGGCGCGCCGGCCGGCGAGCCGCCGGTCGAGCCACGTCGCGGCAAGTGCGCCGGCGAGCGCGCCGAGCGCGTTGGTGGCGAGGTCGAGGTTGGACGGAATGCGTGCCGGCAGGAAGCTCTGCGTGGCTTCGCACGCGAGGCTCACCAGCGCGCCTGCGAACGTGGCAAGCACGATGGCGCTCGTCACGGACCGCGGCGGCCGGAAGCTCGCGGCGAGGAGGAAGCCGAGCGGGACGTACCCGAGGACGTTGACGGCGAGGTCGAACAGCGTCACGTAACGCGGTAACGGCGCCGTGAGGAACGCGAACGGGCCGGCGACTCCCGGACGCCAGCCGGACAGGGGATAGAGGCTGGCGTAGACGACGAGGGCGACGTAGGCGAGCGCGAGATAGCGCGCGAGCCGCGACGGTCGGTCCGGGTCGGGCATCGCGCGGATTCTCGCACGAGGGGGGGCGCCGCCCGCGAACAACTGCACGGGCGCCCGGAGCTCGAATGCGGCGGCGCGCCGCGCGCGGCGATCAGGCGGGGCGATACTCCGCGAGCTGGTAGCTCTGCCGGTCCACGGGGTTCATCGCGAGCGTCCACGTGAAGTAGTCGAAGCGCGCGACCCGTTTCACCTGCGGCGAATACCACACCGCGCCCTGCATCTGCGCCACATCCGCGCTCGGCGAGACGCCGGGGCCGGTGCGCGAGGCAGAGAGGTTGACGCGGACGGCCTGGAGGGTGCCGCCGGGCGTGGTGATCGTCTCCGGGCCCTGCACCTGCGCGCGCGCGTACCAGGGCGTGAGCGGTGCGGCACCGACGGGCATCGGAATGCCGTACCACGTCTGCCCGGGCGCGAGGTTGATGAAGGCCTGCAGGTAGGGGGCGAGCTCCATCACGGCGAACCCCGCGCCCAGTGAGCGCCAGTGGAACAGGAGCGCGCTCGTGAACTCGTCGACGCGCGCGCCGGCGATGGCCTCCGCCGAGAGCTCGTCCCGGACCAGCGCGGGGGTGACTTCGAGCGCGCGGACGGTGAAGAGCCGCGGCGGATCCTGCCGCCAGCCGGAGCTGTACTGGTAACGCCAGGCGTCGCCCGCGCGCGGCGCGGCGTTGGGCACCGCCATCGTGGCGGGGATCGGCGTCGCCGGGCCGGCGCAACCGAGCAGCCCGGCCGTACCTGCGGCGACAGCGCCGAGGAAGGAACGCCGCGTCCAGGTCGCGGCCGGAGTTGGGGACGCCACGTCTCTCTTCATACTCGCGCTCCGAAGTCGATGCCCGAACATCGTACCAAGCCCGCCGAACCGTGCTGCTGCGCCGGTGGTCGTCGCGCCCGCCGCGTACCGGAAGAACGGCGCAGCCGCCGAGGGCGCCGTGTCGATGTGGACAGCATGACGGGCGATGGGGCCGGCCGTCAGCGGCAGCCGCATACGTCTGGAAGTGTTCCTGCGGATGCAGGCGCTTTGCGCTTGCCGCCCCTTCTTTCGGCCTAGGCCGCCGTTTAAGGACGGCTTAGGGTTTCCTTAGCGGACATTTACGAACCCGCACCGCGGCGGCCACCTACGCTTTCCTCGGGCAGACGGTGATCGCCGGTCGATCGGTCGGCGCACCGCCTGGGTCGCCACACCATCCGAGAGGAGGCCATCATGCAACGCAAGTCCATCATCGCGTGGGCAGCCACGCTTCTCGTCGCCGGCGTCGCCGGCGGCATCGCCATCGACGGCGTGCGCGCGCAGTCGCAGGCCGACACGGCCTCGGTCGCCCGCGGGCGCTATCTGGTCAAGACCAGCGGCTGCAACGACTGCCATACGCCGGGTTACCTCGAGAGCGGCGGCACCACAGCGGACGGCGAATGGCTCACGGGCGCCGCACTCGGCTTCCAGGGACCTTGGGGTACGACCTACCCCGCGAACCTCCGGCTCTACGTGCAGACGCTCTCGGAGGAGGGCTGGGTGCAGCGCGCCCGACAGCCCGCGCGGCCGCCGATGCCCTGGTTCAACCTCGCCGCGATGACCGACGAGGACCTGCGCGCCGTTTACCGCTACGTGCGCTCGCTCGGTCCGAGGGGCGAGCCCGCGCCCCAGTTCGCCGCTGCCGGCCAGCCCGTGAACACGCCCGTCATCGTGTTCGTGCCGCAGCAGCCTGCGCAGCAGCAGGTGTCCGTGGCGCGCTGAATCCGTCCCTGTCCCGTCCTCAGTTCCAAGGAGCCTTCCGATGCCCGCCGTTCTTGCCGCGCCCAAGCCCGCAAGCGTCGCCGTCGCGCCCGCCCGCGAGAACCTCTACCTCGTCGTCCACAAGGGCCTGCGCATGTGCATGGGCGATACGCTCGCCGCCGTGGGCCGCATGGACCCGCACGACGAGGACGATGTCGTCGCCACGCTCGCTCGCGTGCGCGGCCTGCTCGACCTCTGCCGCTGCCACCTGGAGCTCGAGGACCGGCATCTGCACGCGGCGATGGAGGCGCGCCACCCGCACTCCGCGGCGCCCACCACGGCCGACCACGTCGAGCAGTCGGCGGCGCTCGCGCGCCTCGATGCATGTATCGAGGCGGTCGAAGCCGCCAACGACGTCGACCGCGACCGCGTCGCGCTCGCGCTGTACCGCGCGCTCGCGCTCTTCGTGGCCGAGAACCTCGAGCACATGCAGGTCGAGGAGACCGCCAACATGGAGGTACTCTGGGCCTGCTACTCGGACGAAGAGCTGCGCGCCATCCACGATGCGATCGTCGGCTCGATCGCGCCTGCGGACCTGCTCTCGTACCTGCGCTGGATGGTGCCCGCGGCAGCGCCGGCCGAGCGGGCCGCGCTGCTCTCGGGGGTGCAGCAGGGCGCGCCGCGCGAAGCGTTCGCGGCGCTGATCGGCATCGTCAGGCCGACGCTCTCGGCGCGCGAGTGGGCGAAGCTCGTGCACGCGATCGGGCCGGCACCCATCGGCGGGTGAAGCCTGCGGGGAAGCCACGCCGCGCTGGGCGCGGCAGGAAGGCCGGTCGGCGTGCGACAGGTCGCGCTCGACGTCTCGTCAGCGAGACCTCCGTGCGGGCTTCCGCCCGGCCTTCCGCACGGGACCGCGAACGACTCACCTGACGCGGCGAGGCTGCCTCCCCAGTCCGAGGGGAAACGCGCTCAGCCGGAGGCGACCTCCTGCAGCTGCAACGGCCGGCTCACTGCGAGGCGGAACCGGCCGCGCCCCGTCTTCTCGATCGTGACGCCCGCGGCGCGTTCCGCGAGCCGCCGCTGCAGCAGCACGAGCCGCGCCTCGAGATTGTCGCTCACGTCGGGCAGCCGGATCGACGCATCCAGGCGCAGCTCGCGGTTCGTGAACTCGGTGCGGCCATAGCTCACGCAGTCGCGCGCGAGCTTCCAGAAGATCGCGCCGGCGACGCCCTTGATCAGATACTCGTCGCCGAGAAAGACGCAGTCGTTGACGGCGAAGTGCCGCACCACGAGCGGTGCGCCGGAAGGCGCGGGCCGCGTTGCCGCGACCGTCGGATGCTCCTCTTGCGACTCGATCACCTGGAGGAGCGCGATCGCGGCCCCGATCTGTGACGCGACCGCGGTGAGCGCATCCTCGTCGTCGTACGTGAAGCGCCGCTCCTCGCCGCTCTCGACGTAGAGCACCCCGATCATCCTGCGGCAGACGACGATCGGCACGGCGAGCTGACTGCCGGGATCGGCGAGCCCGGGGAAAGCGATCTCGGTGTCGAGCAGGCCGGCGAGACCGCTGCGCGCCGCGCTCTCGCGCAACGCTCGGCCGTAGCCGTACTCGGCGGTCGCATGCGGAATGCGTATCGGCGTGCATTCGCGCGCCGCTACCCCGATCACGCCGCGGCCGAGCGGGATCTCCGAGCCGATGCCGGAGGTGGCATAGCCGCGCGTCGCGACGATGTAGAGGCTGCGCCGCCCGGCGTCGAGCATGAGGATCATCGAATGGCGGATGTCGAACGCGCGCTCCACGCAGGTGAGCGCCTCGTCGAGCAGTCGGTCGAGCGTGTCGCAGCCGCTCAGCCGCTCGCACGCGGCGCGCACGGCGGCGAGGAAGTTGCGGCGCGCGGGCGGTCGCTGCAGTTCGGGCCCGGGGACTGCCTCGACCGCATCCACACGGTAGACGTCCGAGCCGAGCAGGCGGAACACACCGGTCATGCCGGTGTGCGAGGCGATGCCGGCGAGCTTCGCCTTCATGCTCTCGAAGAGCGGTCCGCTCGTCTCGGTGCGCAGGTACTGCGCCTGCAGCCGGTGTTGAGCGCCGGTGTCCGGATCGACGACGAGGATCGACGCATGCGGGTTGGCAAGGACGTTCTCGCGCGTCTTGCTGAAGAACTGGTAGGTGAGCGCCACGTGCGCGGCGTCGACATAATGCACCTGCGAGACATAGGTGACGTTCGGCGTGCCGTCCGGCGCGCAGGTGGCGACCATGCTCGGCACGAAGCCTTCGAAGCACGGGCGCAGCGCGTCGAGACTCGACGTATCGCGCTTGATCACGGGTGCAACGGCTTGCCGGCCCGCGGGCCGGGCGTCTGCATGAACGCCGAGGTCGGGGTGAAGGTCACCGCGACGATGTCGTCGGGCTCGCCGCTGAAGACGTTGCGCACCAGCGCCTCGTCGTAGCCGAGCGGCACCAGCTCGGCGACCTTGGCGTCGATCTGCACGCGCATCAGCGTGAGGTCGCGTGCATCGATGGGTCCGATGGCGGCGTCGGCGCCCTTCAGCTGGATGGTCCGGTGCGTGCTCGGCTGACTGAAGCATGCGCTCACCGCACCCGAGCGCGCGAGATCGGCGAGCAGCGGCACGTTGGGCGCGCGCGCAAGGAAGAGCGTCACCCGGCTCCGGTCGGGAGCGACGCGGCAGCCGAGCGCACGACCCACCGACGCGCGGCAGGCGTCGTCGCGGGACGCGAGGCTGATGGTGACGCCGCCGGCGACGAAAGCGGCATCCTCAGGATCGAGCAGCGGATCGCTCACGGGGCTCCTCGTGCGACCTTCTCCAGACACGCCGCGATGCACCCGCGTGCGGCGGCTTGGGCAAGCGCGGGCATCATAGCCACGGCGCCTGACGGTACTCGGACGGCTGTCGCGCCGGTGCGGCTCGAGATGCCGCGCCGCCACGAGCTCGACCGGACCGTGGGCGCACAAGATGCGCACCGCGTGCCCGTGCGCGTGCCGCAGCGCCCGCAGCCTTTCCGGGCTGCAGTAGTGCGACGCGCGGCCCAGCTCCATGCCGGTCTGGTACGCGCGCAGCCCCCGCGTGGATCGCGTCGTGGCGACATTCGTCGCAATGGAAGTCGGCGGGCGCCTTTCCTCGAAGAGACCTCTGTGATCTCTGCGTCTCCGTGTCGGCGCTTTTCCCTCAGCTCCGCACGAGCTGCAGGAACTCCTTGCGCAGCTCGGGGTTGCGCAGGAACGCGCCGCGCATGATCGAGTTCGTCATGTGCGACTCGTCCTTCACCCCGCGCCACTGCATGCAGAAGTGATCGGCCTCGAGCACGAGCGCAAGGCCGTCCGGCGCGAGTCGCGCCTCGAGCAGGTCGGCGAGCTGCATCACCGCCTCCTCCTGGATCTGCGGCCGGCTCATCACCCAGTGCGCGATGCGCGAGTACTTCGAGAGGCCGATCAGGTTCGAGCCTTCGCTCGGCAGCACGCCGATCCAGAGCCTGCCGATAATCGGCACGAGATGGTGCGAGCAGGCGCTGCGCACCGTGATCGGCCCGACGATCATGAGCTCATTGATGCGCTCGGCGTTGGGGAACTCGGTGACCGCCGGCATCGCGTGGTAGCGGCCGTGGAAGACCTCGTGCAGGAACATGCGCGCCACGCGTCGCGCCGTGCCGCGGGAGTTGTGGTCGCTCTCGGTGTTGATCACAAGCGACTAAAGCAGCGCCTGGAGGCGAGTGGCGACCTCGTCCTCGAGCGCGGCGAGCTCTCCGGGGCCCTGGATCACGTCGGAGATGTTGTCGTTGGCATGGAAGCGGCGGCCGGCGGCGACGAGACGTGCGCGGATGCGCTCGGAGGCGGTCGGCACCGCCGGGGCGGGGGTCGGGTTGGGATTCAGCGGAGCGTTCATGGGACGGCCTCGGTCGGGTGAGGCGGCACGTTGGGGTGCAAGGGTCGGCGTGTCAAGCCTGCGCCCGCCCGGCCTGCTCTTGCTCGTGGCGAAAGGAACGCCGGTTGCAGCGTCGGGGGAGACCATTGACCCGCAACGCGGCGGGGCTTGAAGGAGTGACTTATGCACAGTGCGGACGAGACCCGGCGCGCCGTCGTCGGCCATCCGATCGAGCCCGAGATGAGGCCCGGCGACGTCGCGCCGCCCGGCACGCCCGGCACCGGCCAGAAGCTGTGTCCCGCTTGCACCGGCTCGGGCGAGCTCAACGGCCGCCCGTGCGCGCATTGCAACGGCACTGGCAAGGTTATCGAGGGCGTGGGCGGCGAGTAGCGGGGCCGGCTCGTGCGTGCGCGTGAACCGGATGCTCGCTTCACCTGGACGACCGGGCACCTTGGGTGATCGCGGTCGACGGCCCGACGCCACGACGACGACCATCCGCTCGCTTGCCGTCGGTTGGCTTAGCGCACCTTCACCTCCACCCAGAGCCGGTTGAGCAGACGGCGCGTTGCCCGGTCGAAGTCGTGGAGCTGCTGCAGCCGCTTGAACTGCTCGGGGTCCGGAAAAATGGCGCGGTTCGCGGCGATCTCCGGCTTCACCCACTGCATCGCCTCGCGGTTCGCATTGCCGGCGCCGATCTCGTTGGTGATCTCGGCGCTCGCGCGCCCGTCGAGCCAGAAGACGACGAAGTCGTAGGCGAGATCGGGGCGCTGGCTGTCCTTGCTCATCACGAGGTTGTCGAGCGCGAATACCGCCCCTTCCTTGGGCATGTCGTAGCCGATCGCGAAGGGGCGGTTCGCGTTGCGTGCGTCCTGCTGCGCGGTGAACATGTCGTTGGAGTAGCCGTGCGCGAGCCAGATGTTGCCGACCGCAAGCTCCTTGAAGTAGCTGCCGGCGTTGAACGCCGCCCAGTAGGGCTTGGCGCGGAGGATGACATCGCGCGCCTGACGCAGCTTTGCGGGATCGGTCTCGTTGGCGGAGTAACCGAGGTAGATGAGCGCCGCGGCAAACAGCTCGCGCTGGCTGTCGAGCACCGTCACCCGGCCCTTGAGCTTCTCCAGGTACTGCGGCTCGAACAGCGCCGCCCAGGTGTCGGTCGGGATGTCGAGCTCCCGCATCTTCTCCACGTTGAAGCCGAGGATGGTGAGCGAATAGGCGTAGGGGACCGAGAACTTGTTGCCGGGGTCGAACCAGGGATCGAGGAACTGCGACTTAATGTTGCCGAGGTTGGGGATCTTTCCATGATCGAGCGGGCGCAGCTTGCCCGCCGAGATCAGCGCCTGGACGGCGTTGCCGGTCGGCACGATGAGGTCGTAGCCGGTCGCCCCGGCGGCAAGCTTCGCCAGCATCTCCTCGTTGTCGGTGAAGTAGTCCTGCACCAGGCGGCACTTGCAGCGCACCTCGAACTGCCGCACGCCGTCCTCGGTGATGTAGTTGTTCCAGTTGAACAGACGCAGCACGTTCGGCTGCGCTTCTGCGGCCGGCGGTGCGGCGAGCCAGAGCACGGCGGCCAGCAGCGCTCGCGCGAAGCGCGCCATCCGGATTCGCTCGAGTAGCCCGCGGGCGGGCGACGCGTACGCGGGCTCGGGCGCTCGCCACGCGACCCAGGCGACGACAGCCTTCGTCACGACTGCGCCCGCAGGGCGTCGGGTGCGACGCGGCCCGCCGCCACGATCATCGCGAGCGTCAGCACCATGAGGAGCGTCGATACCGCGTTGACCTCCGGCGTCACCGCCACCTTGATCATGGTGTAGATCTCGAGCGGCAGCGTCTTGGTGCCGACGCCGCTGGTGAAGAACGTGATCACGAAATCGTCGATCGAGAGCGTGAAGGCCATCAGCGCGCCGGCGATGACGCCGGGCAGCACCAGCGGCAGCGTGACGAGCCGGAAGGTCTGCCACGGCGTCGCGCCGAGATCGCGGGCCGCCTCGAAGATCGACTCGTCCATGCCGGCGAGCCGGGCGCGAACGATGATCGCGACGAAGCCGATCGAGAACGTGATGTGGGCGATGATGACCGTCGTGACGCCGAGGTCGAAGTCGAGCCCGACGCGCGCGAGCAGGGGCTTCGCCGAATTGAGGAAGAACACGAGTAGCGACACGCCGAGCAGGATCTCCGGCATCGCCACCGGCGTGAACACGAGCACCGGCAGCAGTTTCGACCGGTAGCGGTGGATGGCGATGCCCGCCATCGTGCCGAGGATGGTCGCGATGGCCGCCGAGACGACGGCGATAAGCAGCGAATTGCCTGCGGCCTGAAGCATCGATTCGTTCTCGAACAGCTTGCCGTACCACTCGGTGGTGAAGCCCACCCACTCCGCGTTCAGCTTCGAGTCGTTGAAAGAGAAGATGACCACGATCGCGAGCGGGATGTAGAGGAACGCGTACACCGCGAGGCTCGCGAACCAGAGCCAGAACGAGGGCATCTCGCGACGCGATCCCGCGGCGCCAAGCCCGGCCGCGATCGCGAGCAGCGCGACGCCCGCCCCCATCGCAAGCCAGCGCGCGTCGCCGGCGAAGAAGCTGGCGAACACCGCGAGGATCGCGACCACTTCGACGCCGAGGGCGAGCTTGCGCATCAGTCCGCCTTGCGTCGTGCGATCCACGCCGCGCCGCCGGCGATGGCGAGCACGCAGAGCGTGAGCATGATCGAGAGCATCGAGCCGAACGGCCAGTCGCGCACGCCGAGGAAGCCTTCCTTGATCATGTTGCCGACCATCCAGTCGCCGATGCCGCCGAGGATCTCGGGGATCGCGAACATGCCGAGCACCGGGATGAACACCAGCGCGGAGCCGGCGAAGACCCCCGGCAGCGAGAGCGGGAAGGTCACCTTCCAGAAGCGGTGCCAGCCGTTCGCGCCGAGGTCCTGCGCGGCGTCGAGGAGCGCCGGGTCGTGCTTCTCGAGGTTGGTATAGAGCGGCAGGATCATGAAGGGCAGGTGCACGTACACCATCGCGAGCAGCACGGCGGTCTGCGAGAAGAGCAGGCCGAAGGGCCCGAGCATGATCATCCAGGCATAGACGCGCACGAGGAAGTTCGAGGCGAAAGGCAGCACGCAGAGCAGCACCATGAAGTCGCGATGCCGCTTAGGACTGCGCGCGATGAGCAGCGCGAGCGGATAGGCGAGCACGAGGCAGGCGAGAGTGGTGACGGCAGCGACGACGAACGACTTGAGGAAGATCTCGAAGTAGACGGAGTCGCTGAAGAAGACGCCGTAGTTCTCCGCGGTGAGGCCGGCGTCCTCGCCGGGCTGGGTCGGCCGGAGCGGCGCGAGGCCGCCGAACTCGCCGGGGTAGCGGAACGAGGCGACGCCGATGATGAGCGACGGGATGAGGAAGAAGACGACGAGGAACGCGAGCGGAGGACCGGTCACCAGCCAGCGCGTCATGCGGTCGGAGGCGGGGGTGGCCATGGTCGTGTCAACGATTGCGCGCGAGAGGTACGTGGGGTGCGAAGTCCCGACCCCAACCCCGGCCCTCCCCCTGTCCGGGGGAGGGAGCGCCTCGCCATGCTCCCGTAAGTACTCCTTGCTCCTCCCAGGGGGAAGGCCGGGATGGGGGTTCCGCGGTCGACCCCCTCGCCATACGGGCAGCCGACGACTGCAGCAACACCCTCGCAACCTCTCCTTCCCCCTCCCGGGGGGAAGGCCGGGATGGGGGTTCGGCGGCCGATCCTCTCGACACGTTCGCTCCGCGCACCCCGCTCACTCCGTCAGGAACACGCCCGCGTCGTGCCGCCACGCGACGCGCACCGGCTCGCCCACCTCGAAGAAGCGTGCGCGGCCCGGCGCCGAGTTCGCGAGCAGCGCTTCGACGCGCGTGCCGTTCGCGAGCTCCACGACGTACGTGGTGACGTCGCCGATGTAGAGGAAATCGTGCACGCGTCCGGCGAAGTGGTTGGCGAGCTCGTGCGCCGCTTCCGGCGCCGTGATGCGCACCTGCTCGGGCCGCAGCGCGAGCGCGCCCTTCTGCCCGGCGCGGATCCCGTTCGCGGCCGCCGGCGCGCTCACCTCGCCGAGGCCCGGGACTGCGAGCGTGAGTGCACCCGGCGTCGCCGCCCGCACCTCGGCTTCGAGCATGTTGACGTTGCCGATGAAGTCGGCGACGAAGCGGTTCCTCGGAAAGCCGTAGATCTTCGACGGCTCGTCGAGCTGCTCGATCCTGCCCGCGCGCATGACCGCGATGCGATGCGAGAGCGCGAGTGCCTCGGGTTGCGAGTGGGTGACGAACACGAAAGTGATGCCGACGCCGCGCTGAAGCGCGATCAGCTCGATCTGCATCTCCTCGCGGAGCTTCGCGTCGAGCGCGCCGAGGGGCTCGTCGAGGAGCAGCAGCCGCGGCCGGTTGACGAGGCCACGGGCGAGCGCGACCCGCTGGCGCTGGCCGCCGGAGAGCTCGTTCGGATAGGCCTTGCCCTTGGCCTCGAGATGCACCAGTTCGAGCGATTCGCGCACCCGCTGGTCGATCTCCGCCTGCGACTTCCCCGCCATCTTCAGCGGGAAGGCGATGTTGTTCGCCACGGTCATGTGCGGGAACAGCGCGTAGCTCTGGAACACCGTGTGGATCGGGCGCTTCTCCGGCGGCGTGTCGGCGAGGTCCTTGCCGTCGAGGAGGATCACGCCGTCGTCGGGGAGGTCGAAGCCGGCGATCATCCGGAGGAGCGTCGTCTTACCGCAGCCAGAGGGACCGAGCAGCGTGAAGAACTCGCCCGCCTCGACGCCGAGCGACACGTGGTCGACGGCGACGAAATCGGCGAAGCGGCGCGTAACGTCGCGGATCTCGAGCAGCGGCATGGCGGGCGCAAGGGTAGGCGAGGCGGCCCCGCGCTTCAAGCGCGGCGCGCGAATGCGCTCATCGGCGCACGCCGTCGCGCTCCGCCTGTGCGCGCGGGAGCTTCAGACCGACCTGCGTAACGCGCCCGTGACGCACCTCGCGCACCGTCACGCGCAGGGCACCGAGCAGCAGCCGGTCGCCGACCACCGCGCGACGGCCGAGGCGTTCGGCGAACAGCGCTTCGGGCGTGCTCGCGCGGAGCGCCGGGTTGATGTCGAGGCCGTAGAGGTCCGCGAGGTCGGCAATCGGCGTCGTCCCGGCCACCTCGAACTCGCCGAAGAACGCCCGCGGCGCCAGCGGACCGGTGGGCGCGACGTCGGCGAGCGCAGCGGCGACGGCCTCGAGCGAGCGCGAAGGGGCGAAGAGCGCGACGCGGTCGCCGGGCATCAGCGTGAGGCTCGGCTCCGGGTCGAGCTCGGTGCCGGCGCGGAAGAGCGCGATCGCGCGCGCCCCCTCGGGCAGGCGCAGCGCATCGAGACGCTCGCCCGCCGCCCGCGATTGCGGGCCGAGATCGAACTGGACCAGCTCCCAGCCGCCGTCCCGAGTCGCGGCGAGCACGCTGCGCTCGATCGGCTCGGTGCGCGGCGGCACCACCACGCCGAGCCGGCGCGCGACCCAGGCCACGCTCGACCCCTGCACGAGGAGCGACATCAGCACGACGAAGAAGGCGATGTTGAAGATCACCCGCGCCCCTTCGATGCCGGCCATGAGCGGGAAGAGCGCGAGAATCACAGGCACCGCGCCGCGCAGCCCGACCCAGGCGACGAAGGCGGTCTCGCGCGGCGCGAAGCGGAACGGCGCGAGGCAGGCGACGGTCGCGACCGGCCGCGCGATCAGCATGAGGACGAGCGCGATGAGGAAGGCGGGCCACGCGATCGCCGGCAGCTCGCGCGGCGTCACGAGCAGCCCGAGCAGCAGGAACATGCCCGCCTGCGCAAGCCAAGCGAGGCCGTCCATCGCCCGGAGCACGTTCTCGTCCGCGTGCACGCGCTTGTTGCCGACGACCAGGCCGATGAGATACACGGTGAGAAACCCGCTGCCGCCTGCCGCGTTGACCGCCGCGAACGCCAGCACGCCGCCGGAGGCGATCAGCAGCGCGTAGAGCCCCTCGGAGAGCTGTACGCGCGCGAGCACCCAATGCAGCGCGTGCCCGAGCAGCAGGCCGCCGGCGAGCCCGCCGCCGAACTGCTTCGCGAAGCTCTCGAGGAAGCTCGTCACGCTCGCGGTCTCCGTGCCGGCGAGCACGCCGATGAGCGTGATGGTGAGAAACACGGCCATCGGGTCATTGGCCCCGGATTCGATCTCGAGCGTTGCGCTGAGCCGGTCATTGAGCGCCGCCCCGCTGCCGCGCAGGATGGCGAACACGGCGGCGGCGTCCGTGGAACCGACCACCGCGCCGAGCAGCAGGCCAAGACGCCAGTCGAGCTCGAGCAGCCAGGCCGCGAAGGAGCCGAGCAGCGCCGCGGTGAGCGCGACGCCGACCGTGGCGAGCACGAGCGCCGGCCGCAGTCCCACGCGGAATGTTTCGTACCGCGTGCGCAGCCCGCCGTCGAGCAGGATGATGGCGAGCGCGAGGTTGCCGACGAGGAACGCGACGCGCACGTCGTTGAAGACGATGCCGCCGGGCCCGTCCTCCCCGGCGAGCATGCCGACCATGAGGAACACGAGCAGCACCGGGAGCCCCAAGCGCGCCGACACCGATCCCAGCAGGATCGCGGCGAGCACCATCGTGCCGCCGGCGAGCAGGATCGAGTTGACCTCGGGCATGGCGTGCTGGGTGCGGCTATGGCCGGGAGGGTCGCGGCGCGTGCGCCGATTCGGGGTCATCCTGCCCCCGCTGTCGCGACCGGCCGGGCGACGGGCGGCCTTCTCGCCGAAGTGGCCTGCCGGCGCCGGTCGCGACTCCGAGGATGACAGGTAAAGGCGGACTTGGTTCGTCGCACCGCCGCTGGCCGCGTTGCGATCGACAGACGCGCACGGTCGGCCGCGCCGTCTACTGCAGCAGCCGCCAGAGCTCGACCGCAAGGACCGCGAGGAAACCGAGGGCGGCGAGCTGTGCCCAGCGTCGCAGGCGGCGCTGCTCCGCCGCAAGGCGCTCGACCTCCCGCTTTACGAACGCTTCGGGCTCGGCGACCAATTTACGGTACACCAGCCGCGGGATCTGCGGCAGCGTCGGCGCCCACTGCAGCGCCTCGCTCGCCATCATGCGTTCGAACCCGGCCCAGCCGACCTGCCCCTCCATCCAGCGCTCGAGGTAGGGCTTCGCGGTCTTCCACAGGTCGAGCTCGGGATAGAGCTGTCGGCCCAGACCCTCGATGTTGAGCAGCGTTTTCTGCAGCAGCACGAGCTGCGGCTGGACCTCGTAGTTGAAGCGCCGCGCGATGGCGAAGAGGCGCAGCAGCACCTGCCCGAACGAGAGCTCCGCGAACGGCCGGTCGAACATCGGCTCGCACACCGTGCGAATGGCCGCCTCGAACTCGTCGACGCGGGTGAACGCGGGTACCCAGCCCGCCTCGACGTGCGCCTTGGCAATGCGCTTGTAGTCGCGCTGGAAGAAGCCGAGAAAGATCTGCGCGAGGAAGTTGCGGTCGGCGTCGTTGAGGGTGCCCATGATGCCGAAGTCGAGCGCGACATAGCGTCCGTCGGCGGCGACGAAGATGTTCCCGGGATGCATGTCGGCGTGGAAGAAGGCGTCGCGGAACACCTGGGTGAAGAAGATCTCGACGCCGGCGCGTGCGAGCTTCGGGATGTCGTGTCCGGCCTCGCGCAGCAGGTCCACGCGGCTGATCGGGGTGCCGTGCATACGCTCCATCGTCATCACGCTCTCGGTGCACCAATCCCAGTAGACCTCCGGGATCACGAGCAGCGGCGAATTGAGGAAGTTGCGGCGCAGTTGCGAGCAGTTCGCGGCCTCGCGCATGAGATCGAGCTCGTCCTCGAGATGCTTGCCGAACTCCGCCACCACCTCGCGCGGCCGCAGCCGGCGGCCGTCGGGCCACGCCCGCTCGACCAACCCCGCGGCGGCGTCGAGCAGCGCGAGGTCGTGCGCGATGACGCGCCGCATGTTCGGCCGCAGCACCTTCACCGCCGCCTCCCGGCCGCCGGGCAGCACGGCGAAGTGCACCTGCGCCACCGAGGCGCTCGCCACCGGCACCGGGTCGAACGCCTCGTAGAGCTCGCTCACCGGGCGGCCGAAAGCGCGCTCGATGGTCGCGATCGCGTCGTCCGAGGGGAACGGCGGCACCTGGTCCTGCAGCTTCGCCAGCTCTTCGGCGATGTCCGGCGGCAGCAGGTCGCGCCGCGTAGAGAGCATCTGGCCGAACTTCACGAAGATCGGCCCGAGCGTCTCCAGCGCTTCGCGCGTGCGCACCCCGCGCGGCGCGTCGAATCGCCGCAGGCGAAGGAACGGGTCGCCCCAGCGCGCGAGTCGGCCGGACGGATCGGCCGCGAACAGGAGCTCGTCGAGCCCGAAGCGCAGACCGACCCAGACGATCCGCAGCAGGCGGAAGAGACGGAACAAAGGCGGGAGGAAGCGAGGAAACCCGCGAATCTACACGATCGAGGTGGAGCGACCGGCGGGTGCGTGGCCGCGATCGCGCGCGTGCGCGCCGCAGCCGATGCGAAGCGCCGAGGACCGAACGAAGCTACCCGCGCGGCCGGCCTGCTCGAAAGCGCTTCGCGGCGCAGAGGCCGCGCGACGGCGGGCAGCCTAGGCGACACTCGACGCGAGAGAGAACCGCGGCCGTCAGCAGTCCTCCGGGAATCGGGGGTGAGCGAAGGGGCCTGCGCGCGCGCATCGGGGACGACTAACGACCGTTTTCGGCGCCGTTGGGCGCCACAGCGAGCCGCGCGATGCGCTTCTCGAGCCGCTCCACTGCGTCGCGCACTTCGTCCACGTCCGCCACGAACTCCTGCACGTCGGCGCGGCTCGCGAGGACCGGCTGCTCCTCGGTCAGGAACTCCGAGACGTTGCGCGCGAGTCGCTCGCCGGCGTCGCGCTGCCAGAGACGTGCGGCGCGCGCCGCGGTGCCGATGCGATGGGCCGGCACGTCGCCGACCGCACGCGCCAGGTCGTCCTCGACGTCCCAGCGCAGGTGCTCGAACAGGAACTCCACGGTGCGCGCGAGCTCGGTGTCGCCTTCGATGCCGACACTGCGCGCCGCCCCCGGCTCGCGCATGAGCAGGCTCGGTACGAGCGCCGGCGTGAGCCGCACCGTGAGGTCGAAGCCCTCGGCATCCCGCGCCTCCGCGACCAGTCCGCTGTCGAGAATGGCGAGCGCGAGGTTCGGCAGTGGCGGCAGCGTGAACAGCAGGCGCTTGCCGGCGAAGGCAATCAGCCGGTCACGCGCCCAGGGCTCGCGCCCCAGCAGGTGGTTGAGGGCAGCGATCGGTGCGGCGGTGAGCATCGGCACGGGCGACAATGGGGTAGATCGCCACGAAGATAGCGCGCTTTCGTGGCGACCGAAGTTGCCGCCCGGCCGCGCGAAACGCAAACGGCCGCCCGCCGGGCGGCCGTTGCGGCCTGCCGAGGTGCGTCAGGCGGCCTGCTGGATTCCGGCAAGCAGCCACCCGGCCCCGCCGGCTACGGGTTTCTGCAGATGCCAGACTTCCTCAAACGGTGTCGGGGCTCCGCCCTCCTCTTCGCGCATCAGGCCCGAGAACCGGATGCTTGCACGATACTGGTCGTCCTCGGTGACCACATCGAGCAGTTCGGCGTCGAGCGTCACGACGTCGACCTGCTGCGCGACCCCGCCGCGCGCCCCAACATCGGTGCGCAACAGCGCGTACATCTCGTCGGTCGTCAGGTCGCGCAGCGTCTCGAGGTCGCCGCGATCGTTCGCGCCCTGGAGGGCGACGAAGCTCTTCTTCGCCTGGCGGAGAAAGCCGTCGAGGTCGAAGCCAGCGGGCAGCGATGTTCCCGTGGCCGGCCGCTCGCCCGGACCGGAGTCGTGCGGCTGCGGCGGCGGCGCGCCGACCGTCTCGTGTCCGAGGCCGCCGTAGCGAATCGGCTCGTGACTCACCCGCGCGTCCGCGCCGGCACCTGCGCCCGCGGACTGCAAAGCGGGCGCCGCGCTCCTGCGGCCGCCGAGCGCGCGCATGACGAGCACTACGCCGAACACCACCGCCGCCGCGACGAGCAGTGCAGCGAGGATCGACCCGAGCTGCTCGCCGAACAGGGCCGCCAGACCGAGGCCCGCGGCAAGGCCCGCGATCGGCGCGAGCCAGCGACCCATGCCGGGACGCTGCGGCGCGGCCTGCATGGGCGGCGCGGCCGCCGGCGCCTGCTGCGCTTGGGCCGGTGTCGCTTCGCGGGCAGGCGGGGGGGCCGGTCGTTGCGGCGCGGCCTCGCGCTGCATGCCGATGCTCTTGCCGCCGCCGACGCGCCGCGCCGCCTCGGCGTCGGGCACGAAGCCGCTTACCGCGATCAAGCCGCCAAGCACTGCGGCCATCACCAAGGTCGTGAACTTGCGCAACTCTTCCTCCTTCTGGACGTTCTCATCGGCCGCCGGCCCGTTCGCCGGGAGCTTCAGTACTTGAAGCCCACATGCAAGGCGGCGACCCCGGCGGTGAGATTGTGGTATTGGACGTTCTCGAGGCCCGACTGTTCCATCAACCTCCGTAATGCCTCCTGGTCGGGATGCATGCGGATCGACTCCGCGAGATAGCGGTAGCTGGCTTCGTCGCGCGCCACGCGGCGGCCGAGCCAGGGCAGCACCTTGAAGGAATACCAGTCGTAGGCCTTCTCCAGCGGCTTCGCCACGCGCGAGAACTCAAGCACGAGCAGTCGCCCGCCGGGCCGCAGCACGCGGCGCATCTCGGCGAGCGCCCGCTCCTTGTGGGTCATGTTGCGCAGGCCGAAGGC
>Ga0114939_10000534_pt1 | contig 31704 bp, 26 predicted proteins | sample AshMeaCrysSpring_FD_87196 | JGI IMG/M metagenome (GOLD analysis project Ga0114939, IMG submission 87196) | Groundwater microbial communities from Big Spring, Nevada to study Microbial Dark Matter (Phase II) - Ash Meadows Crystal Spring | ecosystem: Environmental > Aquatic > Deep subsurface >...
CCCGGTGCAGCGTGTCGGGCGTTCCCTCGTACATGACCTGCGTGGCCCTGTTGGCCAGCGGGCCGTAGACGATGTAGCTGTGCCCGGTCACCCAGCCGACGTCGGCGGTGCACCAGTAGACGTCGGTGTCGGGCTTGAGGTCGAAGACGTACTTGTGGGTGTAGGCCACCTGGGTGAGGTAGCCGCCGGTGGTGTGCTTGATCCCCTTCGGCTTCCCCGTGGTGCCCGACGTGTAGAGGATGAACAGGGCGTCCTCGCTGTCGTGGGGGACGTAGGCGTGCTCCTCGCTCTGCGCTCCGACCAGCAAGTCCCACCAGAGGTCTCGGCCCTCCACCCAGCCGACGTCCTGCCCGGTGCGTCGCACCACGAGCACGTTGCGCACGCTGTCGCAGCCGGAGTCCAGCGCCTCGTCCACGGCCGGCTTGAGCGCGCTCGCCTTGCCGCGGCGGTAGCCGCCGTCTGAGGTGATCACGAGGACGGCCTCGGCATCCTCGATACGGGAGCGCAGGGCCTCGGCTGAGAAGCCGCCGAACACCACCGAGTGGACCGCTCCGATCCGGGCGCAGGCCAGCATCGCCACGGCCGCCTCCGGGATCATCGGCAGATAGATGGCGACCCGCTCGCCGTGCCGGACGCCGAGCGACTCCAGCGCGTTGGCAGCCCGGTTGACCTCGGCCTGCAGCGCGGCGTAGGTGATGGTGCGGCTCTCGCCCTCGGGCTCTCCCTCCCAGTGGATGGCGACCTGCTGGCCGTAGCCGGCCTCGACGTGCCGGTCGACGCAGTTGTAGGCGACGTTGAGCCTGCCGCCGACGAACCACTTGGCGAAGGGCGGGTTCGACCAGTCGAGCACCTCGGTCCAGGGCTCGTCCCAGTGCAGGGACCGGGCCTGGGTCTCCCAGAAGGCGAGCCGATCGGCGGCGGCCTCGTCGTAGAGAGTGGCCGCGGCGTTGGCCTGGGCGGCGAACTCCGGCGACGGCGCGAAGGTCCGCTCCTCGTGCAGGAGGTTCTCGAGGGCTTCGGAGGTCATGGCACGCTCCCGTCTGGCGAGTGGTTGCCGGGTCAGGGGCCGCGGCGACGTCGCACGGCGACCCCTGTCCCGGAGCCTATGAGGCGAGGTGGGCCGGGACGGCCGTCTCGCCTGGCCGCCGAACCTAGGAGCGCGGGGCGTCGAGGTCAGGGGGCGCAGGGCCGCGCTGCGACGAGTGGCGCCGAGGTGGCGACGAACGGTCAGAACCGCTTGGCGCTGTCTCGGGCGAGCCGCGTCGAGGACGCGGCCTTGACGGCCTCGCCGTAGGTGGTGATGCCCGCGGCGGCGAGCTGGTCGATCATGCGGACGAGGATCTCGGCGGTTACCAGGGCATCGCCGAGGGCGGTGTGGCGCCCGAAGACCGGCACACCGAAGCGGGCTGCCACCGACTCCAGCCCGTGGGCTTCCCCGTCAGCAGGGTTCAGCGCGGCCGACAGCAGCATCGTGTCGAGCGCCCGACCGGGCACCTCGATGCCGTGCCGGTCTGCTGTCGGCCTGAGGAAGGCCAGGTCGAAGGCGACGTCGTGACCGACCAGGACGGTGTCGGCCCAGAACCGGGCCAGGTCGTCGAGCACCGCCGGCAGCCGGGACCGGCCGGCCACCATCGCGTCGGTGATGCCATGAACGCCGGTGGCCGCCAGGGGGATCGCCCGGCCAGGGTCGACGAGCCGGTCCAGCACGTCGTCCTCGCGGACCCGGCCACGATCCACCCGGACCGCCCCGACCGAGACCACCTTGTCCCCACCCAGCGGGTTCAGCCCCGTGGTCTCCAGGTCGAGCACCGTGAACGCCAGCGTGCGCAGGTCGTCGCCGGCGTCGGGTGCGCTGCGGTCGAGCTCCAGCAGTCGGAAGTCGTACACCACCGGCCGTAGTGCCGGCCGTGGTGCCGTCGCCAGGTGCGTGGCCGCCGCGTCCTCGGCCCTCCCGCGCACCCGCAGAGCGCCTGGCTCCGGCGGGGCAACCAGGACGAACCCGGTCGCCCGGCCGGCCTCGTTGACCGGGCCGACGCGTACCCGCACCACCTGGGTCCCGCAGCGCACCTGCGCCGTCACCCGCTCCCCGGCCAGCGCTCGGCGAACCGGATCCGCGAGGTCGTCACGGTCGAGGACCGAGAAGACCGAGCGGCCGACGCCGAGGTAGCCCTCGCTGCCGCAGGCGACCCGGGCGGCGTCGTTGAGTAGCAGCACCAGCCCGTCCTGGGTACACACGATGACCGGGTTCTCCAGGTCGGCGAGCACGGCGGCCAACCGGTCCCGCTCGGTGGCGACCTCGTGCCGGGCCGCGGCGACCTGGGCCGCCACGTCCCGCTCGGCCCGTTCGGCCCGTTCGGCCAGCGCGTTGACCGCCTCGGCTGCGTCCCGCAGGCCCACGGTGTCGGCTGTGCTCTCGGCACGATGGGCCGGGTTCGTCACCGCGGCGGTGCGAGCGGACGCGGCCAGCCGACGGGCCGCCTGGTCCTGCGCGTGCAGGCCGCCGCGCATGATCCACCAGACCCCGACCACCAGGACGACCAGGCCGAGCACGAGTGCCCACGCCTGGGACAGCGCGGCCTCGGCCAGGGCGGCGCGCTCGGTCGGCTCGAGGTCGACGACCAGCAGGACGCCCGTGACCGCGGGCACGATGGCGGCGAAGGCCGCGACTCGGGCGGCCTTGCGGTCGACGGAGGAGATCATCGGGCCCTCAGTTCGACAGGTCGGTCCGAAACCGCAGCGTGGTGGCCTGCTGGACGGAGCGCAAGGCGTCCAGCGCCTCCCGCAGGGCCCGCTCGTCGACCCAGCGCAGCCGGGCCGCCGGCATCGCGTCGGTGATCGGCTGCCCGTCGCGGGCGCAGCGAAGCTGGTGCTGGAGCCGCAGCCGGGTGAGCAGCGCGTGGGCGTAGCCGAGCCGACCGGCCGAGCGGGGGCTGAGCTGGTGGGCGGCCTCCGCGGCGGCGATCCGGTCCCGCGTGCCCACCGCGGTCGACCGGGCGGCGAGGGCGTAGGTGCGGGCCAGCATGGTCAGCGGTGCCAGGCCCCCCTTCTTCAGGTCGACCTCGCCGTCGGTGAGACGAAGCCGGCCCAGGGAGGTGAGCCCACTGGGGTAGCCGACGGCCGCCCGGGCGAGCCCGTGCAGCAGCCGGTTCGAGTCGGCGGCCGCCACCATGATCGCGGTGAGCCGGGAGATGTCCAGGTCGCCGGCGACCGGGCGGAGGTCGAGGAACACGTCCACGTCGACGATCTCCTGCGGGGTGGGGTCCATGAAGCGATGGCGCAGGATCTCCTCCCAGCGGGCCAGGCTGTGGGTCCAGGTAGTGGCCATGTAGTCGCCGTTGCACCGGCGCAGCCCGGCGGCATCCAGTGCGTCCACCACCGTGGTGGCCAGCGCCGCCCCGTACTCCAGCGCCGTCTCGGAGTCGTCGGCCAGCACCAGGGCGTTGTCCTGGTCGCTGGCCAGGGACGGCTCGCGCCGGGCGTGCGACCCCAGGGCCAGCCATGAGTAGGGCACCGGCGGGGGACCCAGCCGTTCGTGGGCGCTGGCCAGGGCGGCCCGGGTGACCTCGTCGTAGTGGTCGGCCAGACCCGCGACCACGTCCAACGGTGGCCGCTCGGCCACCAGCCGCTCGACCAGCGCCAACGCCTCGGCGCTCGGTGCTCCCACGGTCACGGCCACTGTCCTCCTCGGGTCAGGTTCGCCCCCCGGTCGAGGTCGAGCGACTCGGGGGTGTGCAGCCGCACCATGATGCGCGTGACGCCGGTCGGCACCTGTCGGGAGGTCAGCAGGGACCCCACCACCATCGTGACCACCGCTGCCGGCATGGTCCAGGCGGCCGGCTGGGCCAGCAGGGCGCCCGCCCAGCCCGGTAGCGGGCCGGCGAGCAGGGTGATGAGCACCGCTGCCATCGAGAGCCCGCCTCCGACCAGCAGCCCGGCGACCGCACCCGCGGCGGTGAGCCGCGACCACCAGATCCCCAGCAGCAGCAGCGGGCAGAACGAGGACGCCGCCACGGCGAACGCGAGGCCGACCAGGTTCGCCACCGGGAGGCTCTGGCCGCTGAGCGTGACCAGCACGGGGACGGCCACGGCCACGGTCGTGGCGGCCCGGAACGCGCCGACGGGGGAGCGCATCCGCCGGCCGAGCACGTCCTGACTCAGCACCCCGGCCACCGAGATGGTCAGGCCCGAGGAGGTGGACAAGAAGGCCGCGAACGCCCCGGCCGCCACCACCGCCGAGAGCACCTGGCCGCCCAGGCCACCCACGACCGCGCCGGGCAGGGTGAGCACCACCGCATCGGTGCGCCCGGTGATGAGCAGCTCGGGGGTGTACACGCGGCCGAGGGCGGCGTACACGGGAGGGGCGAGGTAGAACACGCCCACGAGCCCCAGCACCGCCAGCGTGGTTCGGCGAGCCGCTCGTCCGTCGGGGTTGGTGTAGAAGCGGACGAGCACGTGCGGCAGGCCCATGGTGCCGAAGAACAGCGCCAGCATGAGCGCGTAGGTGCGGTAGAGCGGATGCTCGAGCCCGCCGCCCAGCGGCTGCGCCCACGCCTGCCCGGTCAGCGTGGGCAGCGGCTCGGCATGTGGGACGGGCGCCCCGGCGGGGAACACCAGCTCGGTGCCGGCGGCCACCTGGTGGCTACCGGTACCGAGCCGGAGGCCGCCGGACACCTCCTCGCCGTCCACGACCCCGTCGGCGCGGACCCGGACCGGCTGGTCCACCTGCAGCACGACGTCGGTGCCGACGGCCACGCTGGTGCGTTCAGCGAACACCGGCGGGGTCTCGGTGAGCACCGGCGGCGCCCCGTCGGCCTGCCAGGCGGCCAGCACGAAGAACGCCGGCGCGACGATGGCGACGAGCTTGAGCCAGTACTGGAAGGCCTGGACCAAGGTGATGCTGCGCATGCCACCCCCGGCCACCGCCGCGAGCACGACCAGGCCGACGGCGAGCACCCCCACCCAGGTCGGCACGCCCAGCACGGTGCGCAGGGTCAGGCCGGCACCGACCATCTGCGGCACGAGGTAGAGCCAGCCGATCAGCACGACGAAGGTGGTCGCGACCCTTCGCACCGGGCGCGACTCCAGCCGGCCCTCGGCGAAGTCGGGCACGGTGTAGGCCCCCGACCGGCGCAGCGGCGCGGCCACGAGCACCAGCAGCAGCAGGTAGCCGACGGTGTAGCCGATGGGGAACCAGAGCATGTCGACGCCGAAGGCCATGACCAGGCCGGCCACGCCGAGGAAGCTGGCCGCCGAAAGGTACTCCCCGCCGATGGCAGAGGCGTTCATCCAGGGCGAGACCGAGCGGGAGGCGACGTAGAAGTCGCTGGTCGTGCGTGAGAGCCGGGTGCCGAAGGCTCCGATCAGCAGCGCCGCTGCCACGCTGAGGACGATCGCCAGCAGGGCCGTGCCGGCACCGGACGTCATCGTGGGGGTCCGACGATGCGCTCGAACTCGCGCTCGTTGCGCTCGGCCTGCCGGACGTAGCGCCAGCCGACGAGCACGGTCACGGGGTAGACCACCAGCCCCAGCAGCAACCACGGCAGCGGGATGGGTCCGACCATGAGGCTGCCCAGGGCCGGCCAGAGCGCGAACGTGGCCGGTAACAGGGCGAGTGGCAGGACGACCAGGGCCAGCACCGCGATGGCCAACCTCAGCTGGGTGCGCAGCAGCGAGCGCATGTAGGCCTCGCCCAGGGCCGTCTGCTCGTCGATCTCCCTCCCGGCTGCCCGCTGGCGCACTGTGCGGGCCGAGCGTGGCGGTCCGGTGACGGTCACCCGTCGGCGGGTGGGCCCCTCGGTCATGGTCGGAGCCGGCCTCAGGCGCCCGGCCGCTGCACGCGGCCCGGACGGACCTGCCGGATGAGCCGGTCCCGCAGCTCGCGGGTGTGCCGTCGGCTCACCTGCAGCACGTCACCCCCGGCGATCTCCACCGTGCAGCGTCCCCCGTCGGTGCGGATCTGCACGATGTGCGGCACGGCCACCAGGTGGCTGCGGTGGATGCGGACGAAGCCAGCGGGAGCCCAGCGCTCCTCCAGCACCGAGAGCGGGACCCGCACCAGGTGGCTGCCCTCGGCGGTGTGCAGCCGGGCGTAGTCGCCTTGGGCCTCCACGTACCTGATGTCCCGCCGCTGGACGAACCGGGTGACCCCGCCGAGCTCGACCGGGATGGTCTCGTCCTCGGCCGCGTCCGGCTCGGGCGCCGCGCTGCCGCGCCGGGCCTCGATCGCGCGGCGCACCGCCTCCTGCAACCGTTCCTCGCGGACCGGCTTCAGCACGTAGTCGACAGCCTTGACCTCGAAGGCGTCCAGCGCGTGGGAGTCGTAGGCGGTGACGAACACCACCACCGGCGCCTGGCGGAACCGGCCGAGCACGCGGGCGAGATCCAGGCCGGTGAGCCCCGGCATGCGCACGTCGAGGAAGACGGCGTCCACCGGCACCTCCTGCAGCAGGCGCAGGGCGGTGGCGCCGTCGCCGGCTGTGTGCACGGTGGCGATCCGAGGATCGCGGCCGAGCAGGTAGGCCAGCTCGTCCAGGGCCGGCCTCTCGTCGTCCACGGCGAGCACCCGCAACGTCATGTCGGCGACACCCCCTGGGCGTACTTCGGCACCCGGACGACCACTTTGGTCCCCGCACCCGGCGCAGTCTCCACGACCAGGCCGTAGGTGTCACCGAACGTGCGGCGTAGGCGCTCGTCGACATTGGCCAGGCCCACGTGGTCGCCGCCCGGCTCACCGGAGAGGGTCGCCCGGACCTGGTCGGGGTCGATGCCGGTGCCGTCATCCTCGACGCTGATGAGGGCCTCGGCGCCGAGGTCCTCGGCCCGGATGCTGACGTGGCCGACCCCAGGACGGCCCTCGAGGCCGTGTCTGACGGCGTTTTCCACCAGCGGCTGGATGCACAGGAACGGGATGGTCACGCCGAGCACCTCTGGGGCCACCCGGAGGGTGACCTCGAGCCTGTCGCCGAACCGGGCCCGTTCGAGCAGCAGGTACTGCTCGATCGACCGCAGCTCGTCGGCCAGGGTCGTGTAGTCCCCGTGGCGGCGGAACGAGTACCGGGTGAAGTCGGCGAACTCCAGCAGCAGCTCACGGGCCCGGTCGGGGTCGGTGCGCACGAACGAGGCGATCGCGGTGAGCGCGTTGTAGACGAAGTGCGGCGAGATCTGGGCCCGCAGGGCGAGCACCTCGGCCTGGGCCATCCGGGTCCGGGACCGGTCGAGCTCGGCCAGGTCGAGCTGACCGGAGACGAAGGTGGCCACCTCCTCGGTAGCCTTGATCGAGATCGCACTCGGGCGGGTGCGCTCGTAGCTGACCAGTGCCCCCACCACCCGACCGTCGCAGCGCAGCGGGGTGGCGGTGGCGTGGCGCAGGAGGGGCGGGGCTCCGTCGAGGTCGTCGGGGCCGAGCACCTGGGTCCGGTTCGTGCGCATCGCCGACCCCGCATGGGCGGCGGCGGCCGCCGCCCGGTCCGAGCCGACGCCGTCGAACGCCAGCGTGGTCGAGGTGTCGGTGATCGCCAGCGCGTCGGCACCCAGCAGCGACCGCAGCCGCTTGACGGCGGTGCCGGCGCTGTCGGCGGTGAGCCCGGCGCGCAGCGCCGGTGCAGCGAGGCTGGCGGTGTGCAGCGTGCGGTGGGTGGCCACGTCGGCTGGGTGGGCCAGCTCGTTGCGGCCGACGACGGCCCGGGCGAGCAGCAGCGCGGCGAGGATCGCTCCGGCGGCGACCAGACCGGCCAGCAGCCACTGCGGCATGAGGAGCGAACGTAGCGGCTGCGGACGCCGTAGCGTGAGGCTGTGGACCGGTTCGCACGTGTGGCGGGGCTGACGGGGATCAGTCAGGCGGCTGCCTCGGCCCGCGACGGCATCGACGTGGTGTTGCGCCAGCCGGACGTGCGTCGGCGGGCGGCCCGGATCGCCGCCGCCTCCGCCGTGCGGGGCGCGGCGGCCTCGGCCGCGCTGGAGGCCGGCCGCCCGGGACCGGCGGAGGCTGTGGGTGCACCCGACCCGGACGACCCGCTGCTGCAGGGGGCGCTACGGGCCACCGGCGCTGTGCTCGACCTGGCCCCGACCTGGTCGCGCGCACCGCTGCAGGTGCTGGCCCGGCTGCATGTGCTCGCCGCGGCCGACCTGGTCCCCGCGCAGGCGCTGGGCCGCCCGACCGACCGCGAGGCCGCCACCCGACTCACGGCGGTGGCTGCCGACCTCGTCGCGGGTACTCGAGCGCCGGCGCTCGTCGTTGCCGCGCTCGTCCACGCGATCGTGGCGGAGAGCTTCGCCCCTGCCGGTGGCATCGTCGGCAGGGCGGCGGAGCGGGTCGTGCTCGTCGCCACCGGGCTCGACCCGCAAGGCCTGCTCGTCCCCGAGGTCGGGCACCTCACCGCCGGCGAGGACTACTTGCAGCAGCGGGCCGACGGCGTGGCCGGGCAGCTCGCCGGACCGGCCCGGTGGACCGAGCGATGCTGCCGCGCGTACACCGCCGCAGCCGAGCAGACGGCACGACTGGCGGCCGAGGCGGGGGTGCTCGTCGAGGACCGGTGACGCGGTCGGGCTCAGTGCTGCCCGGCGCCGGTCCGCCGGCCCAGGTACCAGCCGACGCCGACCGCGGCCAGCCCGGCTCCCAGCGCCGCCGCAGCCGCCAGCCGGCTGCCGTCGAGCTGCTCGCGCAGCAGCCCGCGCTGCAGGGCCACAGGCTGGCTGAACATCAGTACGGGCCAGCCGCGCTCGGCCGCCTCGCGGCGCAGGGCCCGGTCGGGGTTCACCGCGTAGGGGTGCCCGACCGCCTCGAGCATGGGCAGGTCGGTGCTCGAGTCGGAGTAGGCGTAGCTGCGGGAGAGGTCGTAGCCCTCCAGCTGCGCCAGCTCGGCGATGGCGTGGGCCTTGCCCTCGGCGTACAGGTAGCGGGTGATCTCGCCGGTGTAGCGGCCGTCCACGACCTGAAGCTGCGTCCCGAGGGCCCGGTCGGCCCCGAGCATGAGGCCGATCGGCTCGACCAGCTCCTGGCCCGAGGAGGAGACGATGACGACGTCCCGCCCGGCCAGGTGGTGCTCCTCGATGAGCCGCACGGCCTCGGCGTAGACCAGCGGGTCGACGATGGTGTGCAGCGTCTCGGCCACGATCTCGCGGACGGTGCTCACCGGCCAGCCCACGACGAGGGCACTGAGGTACTCCCGCATCCGTTCCATCTGGTCGTGGTCGGCCCCGCCGACGAGGAAGACGAACTGCGCGTAGGCGCTGCGCAGCACCGACCGGCGATTGATGAGCCCGCCTCGGTAGAAGGGCCGGGAGAACGCCAGCGCGCTCGAGCGGGCGATGATGGTCTTGTCCAGGTCGAAGAAGGCCGCCGGTCGCCGGGCCCGACGTCGGCTCGGACGGGCCGAGGCGGGCCTGGCCGCGCCGGTCACCATCCGACCATAGCCGCCGTCCACAGCCTCGGCGGGTCCGGCGTGTCGTCCCCAGGACCAGCGGGACCACGCGAGCCGCACGTGCGCGGCGGGCACGGTTGGTCAGGTGGCGTCCGGGGAGCGGTCAGGTGCGGCCGAGGCAGCGCACTGCGTGCTGCTGACCTCGTCCGCCTCGCTGGTCGAGCAGGTGCGCCGGGCCGGTGCCGTGGCCCACGCCCGGGTCGAGGTGGTGGCAGCCCCGGCACCGGCCCGACGGGCGTGGACGCTGGCCCCGCTGCTGCTGGTCGCCCCGGATGCGGTGACGCTGCTGCGCGGCATGTCCACCCGGCGGCCCGGGGTGGTGCTGGTCAGCGATCACAGCAGCACCGAGGACTACCGACTCGCCATCGAGGTGGGGGCCGAGCAGGTGGCCGTGCTGCCCGAGGCGATGCCCTGGCTCGTGCAGCGACTGGCCGACACGGCCGAGGGCGTGCGGGCGGGCCCAGTCGTGGCGGTGCTCGGCGCGCGTGGCGGGGTGGGTGCCACCACCTTCCTGACCGCGCTGGGTCGTTGTGCGGTCCGGGCCGGTCTGGCCACTGTGCTCGTCGACGCCGACCCGTGGGGCTCCGGGCTGGACCTGCTGCTGGACTCGGGGGACGAGCCGGGGCTGCGCTGGCACGACCTGGCCGGGACGCAGGGGAGGCTGCCCTCGGGGAGCCTGGCCGAAGCCTTGCCACGAGTGGACGGGCTGGCGCTGCTCACGGCGGCCGCCGACCGGCACGCGGTGCCGTCCGCGGCGGCACTGGACGCCGTCCTGCCCGCGCTGGCCCGGGGCCACGACCTGGTGCTGGTGGACCTGCCCCGCCACCTCGACGAGCCGGCCCGCAGCGCCCTGCGCCGGTCCGGCACCGCGTTGCTCGTGGTGCCCGCCGACCCTCGTTCGGTGTCGGCAGCGGCCCTGCTCGCGACGGCGCTGGCGGCTGAGGCCGCCGACGTCCGGGTGGTCGTCCGAGCCGCGGGCGGGGTGGACCCGCACGAGGTCGCCGACCTGCTGGACCTGCCGCTGGCGGCCACGCTGCGGCACGATCCGCGGCTCGCCCGGCACGACCGTGACGGCGACCCGCTGCCGCGACGTGCCTGGCTCGAGCGCACCTGCCGCGGGCTGCTCACCGCCCTCGCGCCGGTGGGAGCCGACGCGGCGTGAGCATCGGCGTACCCGACGACGTGGTCGGCCGCGTCCGGGCCTCGCTGGCGGCTCGCGGGGTGGCGGTCACCGACAGTGCCGTGGTCGCGGTACTGGCCGAGCACGGCGTGGTCCGCAGCCAGCACGAGGTGCTGGGGCTGGCCGCCGCGCTGCGGGCCGAACTGGTCGGGGCCGGACCCCTGGAGCCGCTGCTGCGTGACCCACAGGTCACCGATGTGCTCGTGAACGGGCCGGACCAGGTCTATGTGGACCGGGGGGACGGGCTCGAGAGTACCGACCTGCGCTTCGCTGATGGCGCCGCCGTCCGGGCGCTCGCGGTTCGGCTGGCCACCGCGTGCGGCCGCCGCCTCGACGACGCGGTGCCGTGGGTGGATGCCGGCCTGCCGGACGGGACCCGGGTGCACGCGGTGCTGCCGCCGCTGGCTCCCGACGGCCCGCTGCTGTCGCTGCGGGTGCTGCGTCGCCGGGCGTTCGGGCTGGATGACCTGGTGACGGCGGGTGCCGTGCCCGGTGAGGTGCTGCCGTGGCTGCTGCGCCTGGTCCGTGGGCGGACGTCCTTCCTGGTCACCGGCGGTACCGGGGTGGGCAAGACCACGGTGCTGGCGGCCCTGCTGTCGGCTGTTCCCCCGGCCGAGCGGGTGGTGCTCGTGGAGGACACCCCGGAGCTGCAGCCGGCGCACCCGCACGTCGTGCGGCTGGTGGCACGGGCCGCGAACGTCGAGGGCGTCGGTGCGGTGGGGCTGGACGTGCTCGTGCGGCAGGCGCTGCGGATGCGACCGGACCGGCTCGTGGTGGGCGAGGTGCGCGGTGCCGAGGTGGTCGACCTGCTCGCCGCCCTCAACACCGGTCACGAGGGTGGGTGCGGGACCGTGCACGCCAACAGCAGTGCGGACCTGCCTGCGCGGCTGGAGGCCCTGGGGACCGCTGCCGGCCTGGACCGGGCCGCGGTGCACAGCCAGCTGGCCTCCGCCGTGCAGGTGGTGGTGCACCTGGCCCGCGCAGGTCCGCGTCGGCGGCTTGCCGAGCTCGCTGTGGTGGCTGCCCACGACGGCTGGGTGCAGGTGGTGCCGGCCCTGGTCCACGGCCCGGACGGCCGGGTACGTGAGGGTCCGGGCGTCGGGCTGCTCGCCTCCCGGCTCGGTGAGCCATGACGTCGACGTCGGCCGGCACCGCCTGCCTGGCCGCGTGCCTGGCCGCCGGCGCGGTGCTGCTGGCCCCGCCGCGACGTCGGACGGCACGCGGGCGACCGCACCGGCGGGTCGGACCGGGCCGGGACCGCTGTGCCCGCACCGGTCCCACCTGCGCCCCGGCGGAGGACGCGCCTGGCAGCGAGGCTCCGGCCCGGGGTGGGGCCGACTCGAGCACCGGCAGCCAGCGGGCACTCGCCGTCCTCGTCGGGCTGGCTGCGGCCGTGCTGATCGGGACGAGCACCGGCACCCTCGAGGTCGGGGCCGGGGCCGCTGCCGGGCTTCTCGTCCTCGTGGTCGCCGCCGAGCGGGGACGCGGCCGTCGGCGGAGCGAGGTCGCCCGGGTGCGCGACGGAGTGGACGAGGGCCTGGCCGCGCTGGCTGCCGCGCTGGCCGCGGGCCGGCCCCCACCAGCGGCGCTGCACGCGGCGAGTGAGGCGGCCCCGTACCTGGCCGAGGCGGCGAGGCTGGCGGCCCTGGGCGCCGACCCCGTGCCCGCGTTGCGCGCCGTCTCAGCCCGCCCTGGGGCCGAGCCGATGGCCGACCTCGCGGCTGCCTGGGGTGTCGCGCTGTGCACGGGCGCGCCGCTGACTCCCGTCGTGCAGCGGGTGCGCGGGGCAGTGGCGGCCCGGACCGCGGCGGACCGAGAGGCGGCCGAGCAGCTGGCTCCGGTGCACGCGACCGGTCGGGTGCTGGCCGTGCTGCCGGTGCTGGGGCTGGGACTCGGCGGTGCGCTCGGGGTGGACAGCCTGCGGCTGCTCACCACCACCGGGTGGGGCCAGGCCTGCCTGCTGCTGGCGGTCGTGCTGGTCGCCGTCGGCCTGGCCTGGCTCGACGCCCTCACCCGCGCGGCGCTGCGATGACACTGCTGGCGCTCACCCTGCTGCTCGGCGCGGCCACCGCCCTCGTGCTGCCCGGCGGCCACCGGGTGCCCGGCCGCGGGACGCGGACCACGGGCCGACGGCCGGGCAGAACGCCGGTGCCGTCCCGGCGGACCGGAACCGGCCACCGGCGGGGGCGGCGCCCGCGCGATGATCGGGTGGACGCCGCTGAAGCCGCGCTGGCGGCAGTGCTGGTGGTGGCGGCCGTCGACGCCGGGGTTGCGGTGCCGACCGCGCTGCAGGCCGTCGCGGACCAGGTGGGCGGCCCGGTCGGCGCCCGGCTGGACGCCGCGGTGCGTCTGCTGAGGGTCGGTGCCGACGCTGCGGCCGCCCTGGCCCCGCTGCGGGCCGAGTCGGCTGCGGCGCCCATGGCGCGCGGTCTGCAGGCTGCGCTGGAGTCCGGCGCCTCGCCCGTGCCGCTGCTGGAGGCCGCCGCGGCCGCCCAGCGCGACCGGGCCCGCTCGGCCCTGGTGCGCCGGGCCCGGGGCCTGGGCAGCCGGGCCGCGCTGCCGCTGTCGCTGTGCTTCCTGCCGGCCTTCGTGCTGGTGGGGGTGGTGCCGTTGGTCCTCGGCGGGCTCGGGACCGTGCTGGGTGGCCGCTGAGCCCGGCTGCCGTCGCCGCCGCCGGCGTGCACAGGCTCCTCGAGCACGGCGCGTCGTCCCCAGCAGCCGAGGAAGCGGGTGACCGTCCCGTGGGCCCCGCGCCAGCCTCGGACCGTCGCCGACGGTGGCGACCCGCACCGGCCGGTCTGCCGGACGAAGGGGAGTGACCCACATGCACCGACTGGCTGCCGGGATCGCCGCCCGCGCCGGGCAGGAGCGCGGCATGACCACCGCCGAGTACGCGGTGGGCACGATCGCGACCTGCGGCATGGGAGGCCTGCTCTACAAGGTGCTGACGAGCCCGACCGTGATGGAGCTGCTCACCGACCTCATCCGCGCGGCCGCTCGCCCGTTCCTCGGATGACCTGCGCTACAGGGTGGGGCTGGGTGGGGCGCCGTCCCCGCCCAGCCCCCGAGCGCGGCATGGTCACGGTGGAGACCGCGCTTGCCGTGCCGGTGCTGGCGCTGGTGGCGCTGCTCGCCGCGTCCCTGCCCGCGCTGGTCGGTGCCCGGATCGGCTGCGCGGATGCCGCCCGGGAGGTGGCGCTCGCCCTCGCGCGTGGCGAGGACGAGACGGTGGTGGCTCGGCTCGCGACGACGGTGGCCCCCGGAGCCGGGGTGCAGGCGACCCGGGTGGACGACCTGGTCCGGGTCGAGGTGGCGCGCGAGGTGCCGCTGGGGCCGTGGCACCTCGCCTCCGTCACCGTGCGGGGCGGGGCGGCTGCCGTGGTCGAGCCGTGACCCCGGCGGCGCTCCAGCCGGAGCGGGGGTCGGCCACGGTGCTGGCGGCCACCTTCGCGCTGGTGGTGCTCGCCACCGCCGCGGCGGCAACGGCCTGGGCGGGGGCGGTCGCGCTACGCCACGAGGCCCGGGTCGCGGCGGACCTCGCTGCCCTGGCCGGGGCCGGGGCCATCCAGCGGGGAGCCGACGGCTGCGCGTGGTCGATGCAGCTCGCGGCGGCCAACGCTGCGGTGCTGAGGCGTTGCACCGCAGCCGGCGAGACGATCGAGGTGGTGGTCAGCCGGAGCGGCCACGTCCGGGTGCTCGGCCGGGACGTGCCGGTGACCGCGGCCGCGACCGCGCGGGCCGGCCCGGCACCGGAGCCTGCTCCAGCAGCGCGGTGAGGAGCGCCACGGCCCCGGTCTTGTCCAGCGGGTGGTTGCCGTGGCCACAGGTGGGGCTCTGCACGCACCCGGGGCACCCGTCCAGGCAGGCGCACCCGGCCACCAGGTCGCAGGTGGCGGTGAGCCAGGGGCGGGCCGCCTCGTAGGCGCGGGCCGCGAACCCGGCGCCGCCGGGGTGTGCGTCGTGGACAACCACGGTGAGGCGGCCGGTGTCGGGGTGGGCGGCGGTGGAGACGCCCCCGACGTCCCAGCGGTCGCAGGTGGCGAACAGCGGCAGCAGCCCGATCGAGGCGTGCTCGGCGGCATGTGCCGCTCCGAGCAGCGCGGCCGGGTCCAGCCCGGCCGCTGCGATCGTCTCCGGGGGCAGCGTCCACCAGCACGCGGCGGTGCGCAGCCGCTGCTCGGGCAGGTCGAGCGGCACCTCGGCCAGCACGGCCCCGGTGTCCCACCGCCGTCGCTGGTAGCCGACCACCTGGGAGGTCACGTCCACGAGCCCGGTCGCCAGCGTGGCCGTACCCCAGTCCTGCCGCTGCTGCTCGGCGACGATGCGCACCGCAGCGACGCTGCGGGCCACCGTGTCGTGGTCGCCCGGGGCGGCCACGACGAACGCCACGGCCTCGGCCAGGTCGAGGTCGGTGACGACGAACGGCGCGCCCTGGTGCACGTACACGGCGCCGGCATGAACCGTGGCCGGGGCTCGGGCCGCGGCCACGGTGCCGAGCAGCCGTCCGGTGTCACCCTCCACGACCCGGACGGCAGGGCCCCCGCTGCCGCGCAGGTCGGTGCCTGCGGCGGCGGACTCCCGCCGGGGCCAGTACCAGCCGTCGGGCCGAGCCCGCAGCCTCCCGTCGGCGCTGAGTCGGTCGACGGCCGCCTGCCCACCGGGGCCGAGCGCCGCGACCTCCTCGGGTCGCAGCGGGAGCTCGCCGGCCGCGGCACACAGCTGCGGCTCGAGCACGAACGGGTTGGACGGGTCCAGCACGGTCCGCTCGAGCGGGGCGTCGAGCAGCACCTGCGGGTGGCCGACGACGTAGGCCTCCAGCGGGTCCGCCCCGGCGAGGAAGACCGCCAGCGCTGCTCGCCCGTCCCGGCCGGCGCGCCCCACCTGCTGCCAGAAACTCGCCCGGGTACCGGGCCAGCCCGCGACGAGGACGGCGTCGGTGCCCACGAGGTCGATCCCCAGCTCCAGTGCGTTCGTGGCAGCCACGCCGCGCAGCCGGCCCGCCCTCAGGTCCGACTCCAGCGCCCGCCTCTCCTCGGGCAGGTACCCGCCGCGGTAGGCAGCCACCCGAGCCCCGGACGTGCTCTCCGCCAGCCGGCGCTGGGCGCGGGCGGCCACCGACTCGCTGCCGCGCCGGGACCGCACGAAGGCGATCACCCGCGCGTCGTGAGCGGTCAGCTCGGCCAGCAGCTCGGCCGCCCACGGGTGCACACCGCTGGGCTCGCGCGTTGCGGTTGCGTCGACGAGGAGCAGTTCGCGCGGTCCGGACGGGGAGGCGTCCTGCTCCACCGCCCGCACCGGGCGACCGGTGAGCACCTGCGCGCTCAGGGCCGGATCGGCCGTCGTCGCCGACATCAGCAGCAGCCGAGGCCGGGCTCCGTACGAGGCGGCCACCCGCAGCAGCCGGCGCAGCACCCACGCCACCTGCGACCCGAACACGCCGCGGTAGTGGTGGCACTCGTCGACCACGACGAGCTCCAGCCCCGCCCACACCTCGCCCCAGCGGCGATGCCCGGGCAGCAGCGACCGGTGCAGCATGTCCGGGTTGGTCAGCACGAGGTGGGAGTGGCGGCGGGCCCAGTCCCGTTCCTCCCGCGGGGTGTCCCCGTCGACGACGCCGACTCCGACGTCGGGAACTGCCAGCGCTGCGAGCCGGGCGGCCTGGTCGGCGGCCAGGGCCTTGGTCGGGGCCAGATACAACGTGGTCGCCCGGCGCCGCCGCGGCGCCGTCCGGGCCCAGGTCAGCGCCGGTGCCTGGTAGGCCAGCGACTTGCCCGAGGCCGTGCCGGTGGCGACCACGACGTCCTCGCCGTGCCAGAGCAGGTCGGCCGCCTGTACCTGGTGCGCCCACGGTCGCCGCACCCCCGAGGCCACGAACCGGTCGCGGACCACCCCCTCGACCCAGGACGGCCACTGCGCATGGTCCGGCTCCCGGCCCGGGACCGTGCGTCGATGAGCCAGGGCCGGCCCGAGCAGGGCCGCGGCGACAGCGGCGGCATCGGCGGCATCGGCGGCGGGGACCACCCGACCAGTCTCCCCGGCGGGTCTCCCCGGCGGGCGAGGCGGTGGTTGACTGCACGGGGCGGGGGCGCCAGCGTGGTGCCGGAGCGCCGGGGGACGGAGGGGCCGTGGACCAGCTGGGTGTCAGCGTGCAGGCCGTGCCGGGGGCCGTCCTGCTCGTCGTCTCGGGGGAGGTCGACCTGCACACCGCGCCGGCTTTGCGCGCGGCGCTGGACCAGGCCGTCGTCGACGCTGGCCGCGGCCCGGGGGCCGTGGTGGTCGACCTGTCCGGAGTCGGTTTCATCGACTCCACCGGCCTGGGCGAACTCGTCGCCGCGCACAAGGCGCTGGCCGCGGCGGGGGGTCGGCTGTCCCTGGTCGTCGACCACGAGCGGGTCCGCCGGCTGCTGCGCATCACCGGCCTGGAGGATGCCATGGCCGTCCACGGCGATCGGGCGAGCGCCCTGGCCGCCGCCGCTGGGCAGTGACCCTTCTCTCACGAAGGTGGGCCGGACGGCCCTGTCGGGCGACCGGAACGCCACCGCACGCTACGTAGACTGCGGCGCCTGTACCCGGGGGTCCCACCAGGTGGTCGGTCGTCGACCGGCTGCCGCGCCCTGCTCTCAGGCGCCCGGAACGAGCCACGCCAGAAGGAGGACGGATGAGCGGGTTGGTCGTAGCCGACACCGCCACCCCCATCGAGCTGAGCAGCGCCAACGTCACCTACGTGGTGATCGTGGCGGCGATCGCGCTCGTAGCGTTGGGGATGGCGTTCAGCTTCCGGCGGCAGGTGCTCGCCGCCGGCGAGGGCACCGAACGAATGCAGGAGATCGCGCACGGCGTGCAGGAGGGGGCGGCTGCCTACCTGAGCCGCCAGTTCCGCACCCTGAGCGTCTTCGTCGTCCTCGTGTTCGGCCTGCTGTTCCTGCTGCCCGGGGACCTCGACGTCAAGATCGGCCGGTCGGTCTTCTTCGTCGTCGGGGCGCTGTTCTCCGCCGCCATCGGCTACCTGGGCATGTGGCTGGCGGTACGTGCCAACGTGCGCGTCGCCGCGGCGGCCCAGAACGAGGGCCGCGACGCTGCCATGCAGATCGCCTTCCGCACCGGCGGCACGGTCGGCATGGCCACCGTCGGCCTGGGCCTGCTCGGCGCGGCTACCGTCGTGCTCATCTACCGCGGCGACGCCCCCGCGGTGCTCGAGGGCTTCGGGTTCGGCGCCGCGCTGCTCGCGATGTTCATGCGGGTCGGCGGTGGCATCTTCACCAAGGCCGCCGACGTGGGCGCCGACCTGGTCGGCAAGGTCGAGCAGGGCATCCCCGAGGACGACCCGCGCAACGCCGCCACCATCGCCGACAACGTGGGCGACAACGTCGGGGACTGCGCCGGCATGGCTGCCGACCTGTTCGAGTCCTACGCGGTGACGCTGGTCGCCGCGCTCATCCTGGGCAAGGCAGCGCTGGGCGAGTCCGGCCTGGTGTTCCCGCTGATCATCCCCGCCGTCGGGGTGCTGACGGCGATCATCGGCATCTTCATCACCCGGCCGCGTCCGGGCGAGGGCGGCCTGAAGACGATCAACCGGGCCTTCTACATCTCCGCGGCCATCTCCGCCGTGCTCTCTGCGGTCGCGGCCTTCCTCTACCTGCCGTCGTCCTTCGCCGAGATCGCCACCAAGGACGACATCGCCGCGCTGTCCACTCACCCGGCGCTGCTGGCCAGTGTCGCGGTCGCCATCGGCATCGTGCTCGCAGCCATCATCTTGTGGCTGACCGGCTACTACACCGGCACCGAGCACAAGCCGGTGCAGGATGTGGCTCGCACCTCGCTCACCGGCCACGCCACGGTGATCCTCGCTGGTGTCTCGGTGGGCTACGAGTCCGCCGTCTACACCGCGCTCATCATCGCCGGCGCCGTGTACAGCGTGTTCCTGCTCGGCGGCGGCAGCATCGCGCTGGCGCTGTTCCTCGTCGCCCTCGCCGGGACCGGCCTGCTCACCACGGTCGGGGTCATCGTGGCGATGGACACCTTCGGCCCCGTCAGCGACAACGCCCAGGGCATCGCGGAGATGTCGGGCGACGTCGACGAGAACGGCGCGAAGATCCTCACCGAGCTCGACGCGGTGGGCAACACCACCAAGGCCATCACCAAGGGCATCGCCATCTCGACCGCCGTGCTGGCCGCGACCGCGCTGTTCGGCTCCTACAACGACTCGATCATCACGGCCCTGGAGTCGGTGGGGGAGAGTGCCGACGTGTTCGTCCGCAACGTCGACGCGCCGAACATCCTGGTCGGGGTGCTCATCGGTGCCGCCGTGGTGTTCATGTTCTCCGGCCTGGCCATCAACGCCGTCGGTCGGGCCGCCGGTGCGGTCGTGTTCGAGGTGCGGCGGCAGTTCAAGGAACGCCCCGGCATCATGGACTACACCCAGAAGCCGGAGTACGGCCGTGTCGTCGACATCTGCACCCGGGACTCGCTGCGCGAGCTCGTCACACCGGGCCTGCTGGCGATCCTCACCCCGATCGCCGTCGGGTTCGGCCTCGGCGTGGGGCCGCTCGCGGGCTTCCTGGCCGGAGCGATCGGCACCGGCGCGCTCATGGCCGTGTACCTGGCCAACTCCGGTGGCGCCTGGGACAACGCCAAGAAGACGATCGAGGACGGCCTGTACGGTGGCAAGGGTTCGGAGCCGCACGCGGCCACGGTCACCGGCGACACCGTCGGCGACCCGTTCAAGGACACCGCCGGTCCCGCCATCAACCCGCTGCTCAAGGTGATGAACCTGGTGTCGGTGCTGATCGCTCCGGCGGTGGTCCAGCTCAGCTACGGCGACTCGGCCAGCCGGCCGGTGACGGTGGCCATCGCCGTCGCGGCGGTCGCGGTCGTGGCGGTGGCCATCGTCGTGGCCAAGCGTCGGTCGAGCGCGATCGAGGCGTCGCCGAGCCCGCAGAGCGAGCTCACCGTCTGAGGCACTACCCGCCGCTCGCGGCGGCCCGACCCGGCTCCCGGCTGGGGACCACCCGGTCCTCGGTCGGGAGCCGTCGGGTTACCGTGACGGGCACCACCCACCGCTGACCACCGACCGGACGGAGCCCGTGGCCGCCTCCCCGCACCGCCTCGTCATCGTCGAGTCCCCGGCCAAGGCGAAGACGATCGCCGGCTTCCTCGGCCAGGGCTGGACGGTGGAGTCGTCCTACGGCCATGTCCGCGACCTGCCGACGGGGGCCAAGGACGTTCCCGCCGCGAAGAAGGCACGGTTCTCCGACCCGGTCGGGGTGGACGTGGAGGGCGGTTTCGAGCCGTTGTACCGGGTGTCCCCGGACGCGCGGTCGCGGATCAAGAAGCTGAAGGGGGCGCTGGCGGGCGCCGACGAGCTGTACCTGGCCACGGACGAGGACCGGGAGGGCGAGTCGATCGCCTGGCACCTGCAGCAGGAGCTGAAGCCGAGCGTGCCGGTGCGCCGGATGGTGTTCCACGAGATCACCCGGCAGGCCATCGAGCAGGCGGTGCAGGAGACCCGCGACATCAACGTGCACCTGGTGCAGGCGCAGGAGACCCGGCGGATCGTCGACCGGCTCTACGGCTACCCGGTGACGGAAGTGGTCTGGCGCAAGGTCAAGCCCGGGCTGTCGGCCGGACGGGTGCAGAGCGTCGCGACCCGGTTGCTGGTCGACCGGGAGCGCGAGCGGATCGCGTTCCGCGCCGCGTCCTACTGGGACCTGCAGGCCTCGCTGGCGCCCCTGGACGCCGCGACGCCGGTGACGGCGGAGGCCTTCGAGGCCCGCCTGGTCGCCCTCGACGGGGTTCGGGTGGCCACCGGCCGCGACTTCGACGCCTCGGCGGCGCTGACCTCGACCGGGGTGCGGGTGCTGGACGAGGCGACGGCGGTGGCGGTCGCGGCCGCGCTGGCGGACCGGGCGGTCGTCCGGTCGGTCGAGGCCAAGCCCTACCGGCGCAGCCCGTACGCGCCGTTCCGGACCACCACCCTGCAGCAGGAGGCCAGCCGCAAGCTGGGCTGGACGGCGTCCCGGACGATGTCGGTGGCGCAGCGACTGTACGAGGGTGGCTACATCACCTACATGCGCACCGACTCCACGACACTGGCGCAGGCGGCGCTGACCGCCGCCCGGGCGCAGGTCCGCGCCCTGTACGGCGAGGACTACCTCGCCGACGCCCCGCGCATCTACCGCAACAAGGTCAAGAACGCGCAGGAGGCGCACGAGGCGGTCCGACCCGCCGGGGAGTCGTTCCGCACCCCGGCCGAGACCGGGCTGGCCGGGGAGGAGTTCCGGCTCTACGAGCTGGTGTGGATGCGCACGGTGGCCAGCCAGATGCGCGACGCCGTCGGGCAGAGCGTGGCGGTGACGGTGGACGCTGACCTGGCCGGGCCGCAGGCCCCTGCCGCCACGGCGACGTTCTCGGCAAGCGGCCGGGTGATCACCTTCCCCGGGTTCCTCAAGGCCTACGTGGAGGGCCGGGACTCCGACGACGAGCAGACCGACGCATCCGAGCGTCGACTGCCCGAGGTGGTCGAGGGGCAGCCGTTGGCCGTCCTGGCCGCCACACCGGACGGGCACCAGACCAAGCCACCGCCGCGCTACACCGAGGCGAGCATGGTGCGCGTGCTGGAGGAGAGGGAGATCGGCCGGCCGTCCACCTACGCCTCGATCATCCGCACCATCCTCGACCGCGGCTACGCGTGGAAGAAGGGCAGCGCCCTGGTGCCGACGTGGTTGGCCTTCGCGGTCACCCGGCTGCTCGAGGAGCACTTCACCGCCCTGGTCGACTACGACTTCACCGCCCGGCTCGAGGACGAGCTGGACCGCATCGCCGCCGGAGAGCTCGACCGGCTGGAGGTGCTGACGGAGTTCTGGTGCGGCGACGCGGACTTCCCCGGTGTGCACCCCCTGGTCACCGCGCTGCCCGAGATCGACGCCCGCCGGCTGTCCACCTTCGCCCTCAGTGGGGGGACCGAGCACGGCGGGCTTGCCGTGCGGGTGGGCCGCTTCGGTACCTACGTGGAGGACGGCGAGGGTCGCCGTGCCGACGTCCCCGACGACCTCACGCCCGACGAGCTGTCCGCCGACCTGGCCCGCGAGCTGATCGCCGCCCGGGAGTCCGGCGAGCGTGTGCTGGGCACCGACCCGGTCACCGGCCGGCGGGTGGAGCTGAAGGTGGGCCGCTACGGCCCGTTCGTCAGCGAGGTGCTCGAGGCCGACGCGCCCAAGAAGGCCAAGCCGCGTCGGGCCGGCCTGCTCGCGGGCATGGACCCGGCGACGCTGACCCTGGCCGAGGCGCTCGCGCTGCTGGACCTGCCGCGGGTGGTCGGCACGCTGGACGACCAGGAGGTGCTGGCCAGCAACGGGCGGTACGGCCCTTACCTGCGCAAGGGCACCGAGACCCGGTCCCTGCCGGCCGACGTCTCGCCCCTGACCGTCACGATCGAGCAGGCTCGGGACCTGTTCGCCCAGCCCAAGGCCGGCCGTGGCGGTCGCGGTCAGGGGACCGGGCGTCCTGCCGGCCGTCCGCTCGGGCCTGACCCTGCCACCGGTGAGCAGGTGGCGGTGCGCAGCGGCCGGTTCGGCCCCTACGTCTCGGACGGCAAGGTGAACGCCACCATCCCCAAGAGCGAGGACCCCGACGCGATCACCCTCGAGCGCGCCGCCGAGCTGCTGGCGGCCAAGAGGGCCACGTGACGGCCCCACCGTCCCGCGGCGTGTTCGTCGTCCTCGAGGGCGGTGACGGGGTCGGCAAGTCCACGCAGGCCGACCTGCTGGTCGGATGGGTCCGGTCCCGGGGCCGGGAGGCCGTGCCTACCCACGAGCCCGGCGCCTCGGCGATCGGGCCGGCGGTGCGAGCCCTGCTGCTCGACCGGGACTCCCCGCTGTCCTCCGCGTGGGCGGAGGCGCTGCTGTACGCCGCCGACCGGGCCGAGCACGTCGCCGGCGTCGTGCGGCCCGCCCTGGATCGCGGTGCCGTGGTGGTCTGCGACCGCTACATCGACTCCTCGGTGGCCTACCAGGGCGTCAGCCGCGGCCTCGGCGCCCAGCGGATCGCGCAGGTCTCGGCCTGGGCGACCGACGGCCTGCGGCCGGACCTGACCGTGGTGCTCGATCTCGACCCCGAGGTTGCGCTCGCCCGCTCGGCCGACCCGGCGGACCGGCTGGAGAGCCTGCCGCTGTCCTTCCACCGCGAGGTCCGCCAGGCGTTCCTGGACCAGGCGGCCGCCGACCCGCAGCGCTACCTGGTGCTCGACGCGGCCGTCGACCGGGCAGCCGTCCAGGCGGCGGTGCGGGCCCGGCTGGAGCCGCTGCTGGCCGGGCCGGGGGGGTCGGCGTGAACGTGTGGGACCTCGTGGTGGGGCAGCCAGTGGTGCCCGTCATGCAGGCGGCGGCCGCCGAGGCCGCAGCCGAGCAGGGACCGGCCGCGGGTGCGGCCATGACCCATGCGTGGCTGGTGACCGGTCCGCCCGGCTCGGGACGATCGGTGGTGGCCCGCGCCTTCGCCGCAGCTCTGCAGTGCCCGCAGGACCCGCCCGGCTGCGGGGTGTGCCGGGCCTGCCGGACGGCCCTGGCAGGCTCCCACCCCGACGTGGAGCTCGTGACGACCCAGGCCCTCGCGCTGAAGGTGGACCTGGTGCGCGAGCTCGTGCGGCGGGCCGCGCTGAGGCCGGCGGAGGGTCGCTGGCAGGTGATCGTCGTCGAGGATGCCGACCGGCTGACCGAGGAGGCCGCCGACGCGCTGCTGCTGTCGATCGAGGAGCCGCCCCCGCGGACGGTGTGGGTGCTGTGCGCGCCGGCCTCGGCCGACATCCCACCGACCATCCGGTCGCGGTGCCGGGTGGTCGCGCTGCGCACGCCTCCGGTGGCCGACGTTGCGGCGTTCCTCGTCACCGAGGGGGTCGACCCGGCGATGGCTGCCTTCGCGGCCCGGGCGGCCCAGGGGCACATCGGTCGCGCCCGGGCGTTGGCCACCGACGAGCAGGCCCGGCTGCGCCGCGCGGAGGTGCTGCGGCTGCCTACCCGGCTGGGCGACGTCGGCTCGGCCCTGGCGGCCGCAGCCGCGCTGATCGAGGCTGCCGAGGCCGACGCGGCCGCCCACTGCGACGCCCTCGACGCCGTCGAGGCGCAGAACCTGGTCGCCGTGATTGGGACCGGACGGGCCAAGGTCCGGGGCAGCGCGGGGATGGCCAAGGACCTCGAAAGGGCCCAGAAGAGCCGCCGCACCCGGGTCACCCGGGACTTCCTCGACCGGGCACTGGTCGACGTCCTCGGCTTCTACCGGGACGTGCTGCGCCTGCAGTCCGGCTGTGCCGACGACCTCATCAACGAGGAGATGCGCCCGTCGCTGCAGCGGCTGGCCCGAGCCAGCACCCCGACGGTGACCGGACGCCGGATGGCGGCGGTGGTGGCGGCCCGGGAGGCGCTGGCGTCCAACGCCGCCCCCCTGCTCACCCTGGAGGCGTTGGCGCTGGCGCTGCGCGGCCCGGACCCCGCCGCCGCCGCGACGTAGGCTCCCGTCCGTGGGAGCCGTCATGGCGGTCGAGTTCAGCCGGCACGGCCGGCTGTACTACCTCGACCCGGGCGGGGACCGTTACGGCGTCGGCGACCGGGTGCTCGTGCCCACCGACGACGGCCCGGAGGTGGCCACCGTGGTGTGGCCGCCGACGAGCGTCCCGGAGGCGATCGCAGGGCTACCGCTGTGCGCCGGACCGGCCGGGCCCGGCCACCTCGAGCGGGACCAGCGCAACCGGGCCGAGCGGGCCGGGGCCCTGACCCAGGCCAGGCGGCTCGTCGCCGCCGCCGGCCTACCCATGAAGGTGGTGGCCGTCGACCTGGTGGACACCCGTCCCGACGTGGACCGGCTGATGATCGTCTACTTCACCGCGGCACACCGGGTGGACTTCCGTGAGCTCGTGCGGGACCTCGCCCGGGCGGTACGGGCCCGAGTCGAGCTGCGGCAGGTCGGGGCCCGGGACGAGGCGCGACTCGTCGGGGGCATCGGCCCCTGTGGACGCGAGCTGTGCTGCGCCACGTTCCTCACCGAGTACGAGCCGGTGAGCGCCCGGCTCGCCAAGGACCAGGACCTGCCACTGAACCCGATGAAGATCGCCGGCGCCTGCGGCAAGCTGATGTGCTGCCTGGCCTACGAGCACCCCCTGTACACGGAGTTCCGCCGAGCGGCGCCCCGGCTGGGCGAGCAGGTCAGCACCCTCGACGGCAGCCTCACCGGCCGGGTGGTCGGCTACAACGTCCCGGCGGACCAGGTGCTGGTGCGCGACGACGAGTCCGGACGGCGCTGCGCCTGCCCGCGCAGCGCGCTGTGCCCCGCCCGGGAGGCGTTCGAGCACTCGTCTGCCGCCACCACCGTGCTGGCAGCCGACACCGCGGACGAGCCGTGAGCCGCGTTCGTCCGGCCGCGCTGATCGCGGTGGGCGGCGCCGTCCTCGCCCTCGCCACCACTGTCGCCGGCTGCTCGCTCGTCGGGCCGGGGGGCGAGGACCCCCAGCCGGCTCCTGCGGCTGCCGCCTCGCCGTCGGGTTCGGCGGCAACCGCTGCCGCCGACCCTGCGGGCCTGCGGCGGTTCTACACCCAGCAGGTGGACTGGCAGCCGTGCCAGGAGGGGCTGGAGTGCGCGAGCGTCGCGGTGCCACTCGACTACGCCGACCCGGACGGGGCGGTCATCAGCCTCGCGCTGCTGCGCGTTCCTGCCCTCGACCCCGACCGACGGGTCGGGTCGCTGGTGGTCGACCCGGGTGGCCCCGGCGTCAGCGCCCAGGACTATGCCGCGGCGGCCGACCAGATCGTCAGCCCTTCGGTGCGCGAGGTGTACGACGTCGTCGGCATGGACCCGCGGGGGGTGGGCGGCTCCACCCCTCTGGAGTGCATCGACGACGCGGGCATGGACGCGTCGGTCGCGCTGGACGCCACGCCCGACACCGACGCCGAGGTCCAGGCGCTGCTCGCCGGGACCGCCGACTTCGTCGCCGGCTGCCAGCGGTCCTCCGCCGACCTCCTCCCGCACGTGGGCACCGCCGACGTCGCCCGCGACCTCGACGTCGTGCGGGCCGTCCTCGGCGACGACCGGCTCAACTACCTCGGCAAGTCCTACGGCACGTCCATCGGCACCGAGTACGCCCGGCAGTTCCCCGCCCGCGTCGGCCGACTCGTGCTCGACGGTGCCGTCGACCCCACGCTCAGTGACGCCGACGTGCTGCTCGGTCAGGCCGAGGGCTTCGAACTGGCGCTGTCGCGGTTCGCCGAGGACTGCGTGGCCCGGGGCTGCGCGCTGGGCGACACCGTGGACGAGGTCGTGGCGGTGGCGGCCGCCGTCCTCGACCGGGCCGACGAGTCGCCCATCCCGACCGGGACGGACCGCCCGCTGACCCAGACGCTTGCCACCTACGGGATCATCTACCCCCTGTACCTGACCCCGCAGGAGGGCTACCCCGTGCTGGAGGCCGGGTTGGCCGCGGCGGCGAGGCGTGACGGCTCGATCCTGCTGCAGGTCGCCGACGCCTACCTGCTGCGCACCCCCGACGGGCGCTACGAGACCAACCAGTGGGACGCGTTCACGCCGATCTCGTGCCTGGACCGACCGGGCTCGGCCACGGTGGCCGACGTCCAGGCAGCCCTCCCGCAGTTCGAGGCCGCCTCTCCCCTGTTCGGCGAAGGTCAGGCCTGGGGGTTGCTGAGCTGCTCGACCTGGCCGGTGGCCGCGGACGGGCTGCCCGCCCCGGTCTCGGCTGCGGGGGCCGCGCCCATCCTGGTCGTGGGCACGACCGGCGACCCGGCGACGCCCTACGCCTGGGCCCAGGGACTGGCCGACCAGCTGGACTCCGGGGTGCTGCTCACCTACGAGGGCACGCCGCACACCGCGTACCGCAAGGGCAGCTCGTGCGTCGACGACGCCGTGGACGCGTACCTGCTGGAGGGCATCCCGCCGCCGGATGGCACGACCTGCCGCTGACCGACGCCCGGTGCGACGGCGGCACGTCGCGCGCAAGGGACAATGGGCACATGCGTCCCACGCCCCCGGTCTCGGTGACGGGACTGCTGCTGGCGTGGCTCGGCTACGTCGCGTCGCTGACGCCGACGATGGTGCCGCGCACCACCGCCGTCCAGGTGCTCATGAGCACGCTCCTCCCGCTGACCGGGTACGCGGTCGGCGCCATCCTGGGAGCGTTGGGGCGGCTGCTCACCGGTGACCGCAGGGTCCTGGGGCGGCGCCCGGCGCTGCGCCGGTTCGCGCTGGGCGCCGGGGCCCTGGGGGCGGTGGCGGCGGTCGCCCTGACCCCGATGGCCCTGCAGTGGCAGCAGGACTACACCGCCGCCGCCGGCTGGTCGGTGCCGTCCTGGCCGGTCGTGCTGGTCCTTGCACCGGTGCTCTTCCTGGCCGGGCTGATGCTGGCGCGGTTGCTGCGCGCCGCCGGCCGGGGGGTGGCCCGCGGCTGGCAGCGGCTGGTCCGGGTGCCCGCCCTGGCCACCGTGCTTGGCGGGCTGACTGTCGCGGCCGTGGCGGCGGTCCTGGTCGGGGTCGGGTTCGCGCTGCTGGTGGCCCAGTTCGACCGCGTGGACGCCGACACGACCGCCCAGCAGCAGCCCGAGTCGGGCCTGCGATCGGGCGGCCCCGGGTCGTTGGTGGACTGGCAGGGGCTCGGCCGGCAGGGCCGCGAGTTCGTCGCAGGTGGGCCCACCGTGGAGCAGATCGAGGCCTTCTCCGGCGAGCCCGCGAAGGAGCCGATCCGGGTCTACGTGGGCCGGGACCAGGCCGACTCCCCGCAGGCCAGGGCCGCGCTGCTGGTGGACGAGCTGCGCCGCACCGGCGGGTTGGAGCGCGAGAGCGTGGTCGTGGTGGCGACCAGTGGCCTGGGGTCGGTGCACCCCACGTCCGCTCAGACCTTGGAGTACGTGGCCAACGGGGACGTGGCGACCGCGGCGACCCAGTTCTCCCGCGTCCCGTCGTGGCTGACCTCGATCGTCGATCGCGGTGGCGCCCAGCGCGAGGCTGCCGCGCTCATCGACGCGCTGACCGCCGCGGTGGAGGGGCTGCCGCCCGACCAGCGGCCCGACCTGTACCTCAGCGGGGAGAGCCTGGGCGCGCTCGGGTCGCAGCAGGCCCTCGACGGCGCCACCCCCGAGCAGGTGACCGACCGCTTCGACGGGGTGCTGTGGGTGGGGACCCCGGCGACCAGCCAGCTGCTGCGGGAGTGGGTGCGGTTCCCCGCCGGCACGCCGGCATGGGAGCCGGTCGTGGGCGACGGCTCGATCGCGCGCTTCGCGGCCAGTCCGGACCGGGTTCCGCTGGAGGACTCGACCTGGGGGGACCGCCGGGTGCTGTTCTTGCACAGCGCCACCGACCCGGTCGCGTACTTCAGCGGGTCGCTGCTGCGCACCCGTCCGGACTGGATGGGTGCCGGGCAGTTCCCGCTGCTGCCGGAGCGGATGGCTTGGTGGCCGATGTTCACCTGGGAGCAGATGCTCATCGACTTCACCACCAACGGCTTCGTCCCGCCTGGTTTCGGCCACAACTACAGCAACTCCCACGCGACCGGTTGGGCGGCCGTGCTGAACCCCGAGGGGTGGGACGCCGCCCGCGTCGCAGCACTGGAGCGGTACCGGGCCGAGGTCGGCCCACCCGACCCGGGCGTGGCCGCACCGCAGGCGGTCGGCGCAGTACGGTGAGGCGCTTGTGACGACCCCGACCGATCCGCTCGAGGACGACCTGCCGGAGCAGATGCGGGTACGTCGGGCGAAGCTGGCTGCGCTGCGGGAGCGTGGGGTGGAGCCCTACCCGGTGGGCGTGCGGCGCACAGCCGAGCTCGCCGACCTGCACGAGCGCTTCGCCGGCCTCGACCCCGACGCGGCCACGGGGGAGCAGGTCACGGTCGCGGGTCGGGTGATGCTCAAGCGGGACGGCGGGAAGCTGTGCTTCGCCACCCTTCGGGACGGCAGCGGCGACCTGCAGGTGATGCTCTCCCTCGACCGCGTCGGTCCGGAGGCGCTGGAGGCGTGGAAGGGCGAGGTGGACCTGGCCGACCAGGTGGCCGTGCAGGGCGAGGTGATCACCAGCCGGCGGGGCGAGCTGTCGGTGCTGGCCGACTCCTTCGTCCTGACCGCGAAGGCGTTGCGGCCGCTGCCGGACAAGCACAAGGGGCTGACCGACCCGGAGGCGCGGGTGCGGATGCGCTACGTCGACCTCATCGTGCGTCCGGCCGCTCGCGACATGGTCTACGTGCGCGCCGGGGTGGTGCGGGCGGTGCGCGACGCGCTGCACGCGCGCGGCTACACCGAAGTCGAGACGCCGATGCTGCAGGTGCTGCACGGCGGGGCGAACGCGCGTCCGTTCGTCACCCACATCAACGCCTACGACATGCCGCTCTACTTGCGCATCGCCCCGGAGCTGTACCTCAAGCGGCTGCTCGTCGGCGGGGTGGAACGGGTGTTCGAGATCAACCGCAACTTCCGCAACGAGGGCGCGGACTCCTCGCACAACCCCGAGTTCACGATGCTGGAGGCGTACGAGGCGTACGCCGACTACGAGACGATGCGGGTGCTGACCCAGGACCTCGTGCAGGCGGCAGCCACCGAGGTGTTCGGAGCGCCGGTGGCCCGGCGCGTCCAGCTCGACGGTGAGGTGCGCGAGTTCGACCTGTCGGGCGACTGGCCGGTGCGAACCATGGCCGGCGCTCTGTCCGACGCGCTGGGGGAGCACGTCGACCTCGACACCGACATCGAGGTGCTGCGTGTCCATGCGCGGCGATCGGGGCTGGAGGAGCCCCCGGACGCCTCGGTGAGCATGCTGCTCGAGGAGCTGTACGTGCAGCTGGTGGAGAAGCCCACCACCACGCCCGTGTTCTACACCGACTTCCCCAAGGACAACGCGCCGCTGACCCGGTCCCACCGTGACGACCCGCGGCTCACCGAGAAGTGGGACCTGGTCTGCTGGGGGGCCGAGCAGGGAACCGGCTACTCCGAGCTCACCGACCCCCTCGACCAGGCGGAGCGGTTCGCCGAGCAGGCCCGGCGAGCCGCGCGCGGCGACGAGGAGGCGATGGCCGTGGACGAGGACTTCCTGCGGGCCCTGGAGTACGGCATGCCTCCGGCCGGCGGCATCGGCGTCGGCATCGACCGGCTCGTGATGACCCTGACGGGCCTGGGTATCCGCGACACGATCCTTTTCCCGCTGGTCAAGCCCCGCTAGCCGCCTGCGCGCTGGAGCCGGATAGGTCAGCGCACCTCGACGATGCGCGCGACCCCACCGCGGCGGGAGTCGCCGTGCGCCTCGACCCTGCCGTCGGGGTAGCGGACGGCGACGTGCGCGCCGCCGAAGTAGAGGCTGCGGGCTTCCCAGACGTTCACCGGCCCGAGGCTGCGCAGGGCGTCCACCACCTCCGGGGACTGTGGCGGCTCGGCCTGCACTCCCGCGCCGTCCCAGTGCAGGCGCGGCGACTCGACCGCGCCAGGGGCATGCTCGCCCCGGTCGACGAGTCCGACGATGACGCCGAGCATCGCGCTGCGGATGCGCTCGCTGCCCCCGCTGCCGAGCGCTACCACTCGTCCGTCCGGGAGGTCGAGGATCGACGGGGCCATCATCGAGCCGATCCGGGTGCCGGGCGGGGCAGTGTGCAGCCCAGCGGGGTGCAGGTCTTCCTCGCCCATCACGTTGTTGACCTGGACGCCGGTGCCGGGGACGACGACACCGCTGCATGAGCCGTTCGACTGGGTGAGGGAGGCGATGCCGCCATCGGCGTCGACGACGCTGACGTGGGTGGTGCCGCGGACGGCCCCCGGCACCCCCGCGGCCCGTCGTCGCTTCTCGCTGTCGGTCGCCCCGCGCAGGGCGGTCACCAGCCGCAACGCCCCAGCGGCGTCGGCCCCGACCGGGCCGTGCTCGCCGAGCAGCCGGGTCGCCTCGGCGAGGATCGGGCCTCCGAACGACGGCGTCGGGTTGGTGGACAGCACCGCGCCACGGTGCTCGGCCCGCAGCGGCTCGCGTTCGTCAGGGGAGTAGTCGGCGAGGTCGGCGGCGGTCAGCGCACCGCCGGCGGTGGCCACCCGCTCCAGCAGCTCCGGGACGCCTGCCAGGTCGGCGAAGCGCCGGACGGCCCCGGTCCCGATGCGCTCGAAGGTCCGGGCGAGGTCGGCGTTGGTGAGGACAGTCCCGACCTCAGCCGGTCGGTTCCCGGTCGAGCACAGCGCCCAGCAGTCGGGGGACAGCCGCAGGATGTCGGTGAGCAGCACGATGACGCCCGCCTGCACCGGGTCCACGGTCCAGCCATCGGCCGCCAGGCGCGCCGCCGGTGCGACCACGTCGGCGAGCGGCAGCCGTCCATGCCGTGCGTGCGCGTGCAGCAGGCCGTCCAAGGTGCCGGGGACGGCCAGTGAGCCGAGGCCCGCATGGAATGTCTGGTCGGCCCCGCCGAACCGGATCACGACCGTGTCGAGCCGGGGGTGCGGCAGCGCGGGGTCGCGGCCGTGCCCCGGGGCGTCGACGAAGAAGTCGTGCACCACCTGCTCCCCCGCCGGGGTGCGCACGGTGAGGAAACCACCGCCACCGAGGCTCGCCAGCCCCGGTTCGCAGACCGTCGCCGCGCACGCGGCTGCGATGGCGGCGTCCACCGCGTTGCCACCGATGCGCAGCACCTGCGCGGCCGCATCCGCGGCTCCTGCGGACCCTGCCGCGACCGCTGCCTGACGCACGACCACGCGGCGAGAGTACGCACCCCGCGACGGGGTGCGAGGGGCCGGCTGCGCCGCCGGGAGACCGTGCCTCGCGGCTACACTGCTGCACCTGCCGCTGGTCACCCGGCGGTCCGCCGCCTTAGCTCAGTCGGACAGAGCGACGCACTCGTAATGCGTAGGTCGTGGGTTCGATTCCCACAGGCGGCTCCATGAAACCGCAGGTCACGGGCCTGCGGCGGTTCTCGGTCTGGTCGTCGTCCGGAATACACGTGGCGTACACAGCGGCTTGCGCGTCGAGCTGGTCGGCGACCCGGTCGAGGTCGTCGTCGAAGAGCCCGGAGCACACGTCGAGGGTCATGGCGGCGCTGGCGTGGCCGAGCATGCGTTGGACGGTCTTGACGTTCGCGCCGGCGCTGATGGCGAGGCTGGGAGA
>Ga0114939_10000535_pt1 | contig 31693 bp, 24 predicted proteins | sample AshMeaCrysSpring_FD_87196 | JGI IMG/M metagenome (GOLD analysis project Ga0114939, IMG submission 87196) | Groundwater microbial communities from Big Spring, Nevada to study Microbial Dark Matter (Phase II) - Ash Meadows Crystal Spring | ecosystem: Environmental > Aquatic > Deep subsurface >...
AGTGGAATGGTTGAGCAACTGACGCACAGTAAACTTGTCGCCATTGGCAAGTTGACTGAGGATATCTTTAGAAAGATAATTAGCAGCCGGAGCATCCAGTTTTACAAGTCCCCGCTCGGACAGCCTGAGCATAATGGCAGCAAGGTAGGTTTTGCTGATACTATATACCCATGCCGCCATGTTGTCGGTCATTGGCTGCCTTGTTTCAACGCTGGCATAACCACCATTTACCACATACCAACCATCAGCATTTTTCACCATCACCTGCATGCCCGGTATGCCATTGGCAATATGCTTTTGCACAAGCGACACAAGGCTGTCCTTCATAGGATGATTGGGATTTGCATCAATCCTTCCTGGCACAGTTGTTACCGGCTTTCTGTACAATTCCTTCTGGCAAGCGGTCAACAGGCCTGCAATTAGTAAAATGGCAATCATTTTCAACATGCCATACAAATTAATAGATGCAGCACCCATTTGGCGCCATGCCCTGGATGCAAATTGTATATTATTGTACGTTTTCATAACATTTATTCTTTAATCATTATTTTTTGGGAGCATACCTGATTCCGAGCAAAAACTGCGAAGAAGGCAATGGCGTCAAATCCGGCGAATACCGGAATAACGCATTTACCTGGTAAGCTACGTAAGGAGTAACCAATGCTTTTGACGTTTCAATACTTCGATAGCCCAGCCCGATCTGCCCAGGAACCTGGATTACACTTTTTGGACCACTAACCTTCACCCAATTTGAACCATCATACTTTACAGCATCAGTAGGGTAAAAGGAAAGTTGGTAACCGATGCCTGCACCAAGCATAGGTTGAAAATGTTCAGCAATGGTTGGTGCATACCGTATCAACGCCTGCATATACAAGGCATCGCCTTGGTACTTATGCCGGTTGTAGCCTAGTCGCAGGCTCAATTCAAGCGTTTGCCTTTCATTAAGTGCGCGATTAACACCTGCCATAATAAGTGGCTGAACCTGCTGCACCTGAAAATGCTTGAGGGGTACATAGTACGTATGTAGGCCGAGTGCTGCATCAAACCATGTGCGCGTTACAATTTGCTCCTGCGCATTGCCCGCCCGTGCCAATAGCATAAAGGGCAGCATAAGGATAGTGTGTTTCATAAAGTGTGTGTTTGATTCTACAGGACAAAAATGCTATGGAACCTAAGGCTGAACAACCGCATGAATATGTGGATTATCAAAAAAACGGCTAGCCGATAGCGATCAAACTTCACACACTACACAAATCGATTTTTCTACATTTCACTTTCTAAATGCCTTAGTACAGAATTGTTACAAGCAAAACAGCCATACTTAAATTTTAGTTAATGTAAAAGACTCTTTCCATGTTGTTATGGGCATCATAAGCAAAAAGGCCTCGCAATTGCAGGCCTTGAAAACGAAATACTTATTTGTGTCGGGAGAAGCTAATGCACAGTGTATTTAATGGAGGGACAGTGCAAATTGCGTTCAGTTAAGTACTTTCTAAACACATTAATGCTTGCCCAGAAATGAGTGCTGCATAAAAGGGTTAGCAATCATTTATTCATTTCCTGCTCCCAAACCAATTTACCCTTGGTATCGAAATACTTCACACCCGTAAATGCCTCCTTGTTGCCAAACCATTGGCCGTCCTTTTTCGACATACCGATCATCAGCCTGCCATTCTCTCCTCCTATTATCAAGCCCTTGGTTCCATCTTCATGTGCTACCAAATGCACGGCTTCCCCATCTTTGTCATCTACACCCATAACAGATCTTGACTTTCCGTTTTTAGATGTATTGACGCCCGCACCACCCAGTTCCCAACCTTCACGGTCATTCCAGGTAATGCCTGCAATTTCAAACATGCGCTTGCCGCTGTTTGGGTCAGCCAGTTTGTCGCCCACCAGCACCCGGTCAAACCCACTTTCATTCATCACCACCATACCCTCGGCACCATGGTAATAATCCTTGTACCAATTTATGTATTCATTGCTGTCGGGAAAACCGCTTGCCCAGTACTTCTTTACCAAGGCGGTATCATTTCTAACCCGTTGCTTTGAATAAGGAATGGGAGCGCCTATTAAAATACGATCACGCCCGGCACTGTCTTCAATTACAATACCTTTTGCACGAATAATATCGAATTTTTGCTCAGGCGTCTTAAAGGCGAATATGATCAGCACAGCCATTACAGTGTTGTTGAAAAAAATATACCAACGCAATCCATTGATCCTTTTTCGCCATTTTTGTATTTCCGCATACATAGTTAAGTGATTTAATCAACAATCTTTGTTTGCGCAAAAGTAAAAACCGCTATAAACAAGTTAATCACATAAACATGTGAGAGAAAATACCTCTTATTCAATGCTCGTTCAAATCTGCAACACTTATTACGCTGCAGCATCCTGATTGATTAGCGGCCGTATGCATGCTTCAGCATTTACAGCTTGTTCATATATTCAATCCTTCCTGAAGCAACTCCCTGGCATCCATCCATTCTATTACCAATTCTCACAAATTATTGCCACTTATTAAGTTTTCAGTCTCCCGACAAACAAAACCATATCCTTTTCCCCAAATTCCACCAAAACACACTAATTTATATCTTACTATGTTAACTGAACAACACGATGACCCAGGATCCGACTCAGGTGCACCCCCACTTGTTGACCCGACTACCATAGAGCCACGCAATGTACCGCTCGACTTGATGCGCGGCTTTGCTGTGCTGGCTGCCCTGCTGGTGAGTGAATGGGCCTTGGGCGGGTTTACCACCAATATGCAAGCCAAACTACGCACATATCCTTCGGGTGGCAATTACCGGCTGTTTGCATCTATTTCCTTATTGTTTGATGGCAAAATGCGGCCACTCATCGGCTTCGTATTTGGGGCGGGCATGGCATTATATTTAGATAAAAGGTTGCTGGCAAATGCTGCCAAAGCGCACGATTATTTTGTAAGGCTTCAGCTATGGCTCATGGGCTTTGGTATTGTAAACGGCGTTTTGCTGCTATGGCACAACGACCTGCTTTTTCACCTGGGCCTTATGGGTATTTTGCTACTGCCTTTTGCGCAGGCAACGCCCCGCGGCTTGCTGACAGCTTCACTGGTGGCCCTCCTCATTTTTACGGGCAAACAATACTGGAACTACACCGACGATAAAACGGCGCTGCGCAAATTCAATACCGTGGAGGCGGTAGAAAAGAAAATAAAGGCCGACTCTGCTGCCCGCGCCAAGCAGGACAGCCTGTAACACAAATTAGTAGCCGCCGCCATAAGTGCAAAAGACAGCGCAAGCAAGAAAACGGAAGCAAAAAAAGACACGCTAACCCGCAAGCAAAAAGAGGACAAGGAGAAATGGGATGGCCGGCTAAAGCAAATGAAATACGAGCCCAAGGCTGACGAAGGCAATCGCAAAATGATGCGCGAAGTAACCTACGGAAAGCTCTGGAATACTGTGCTGAACATGACGCAGGAGCGCGAAGCAGTATGGACCTACAGAACCGGCGTGTGGGAGCTGGACATGATTATTTTGCTGGGGCTGGCTTTGCTGAAATTTGGGTTTTTCCAAAACCGTTTGTCGCACAGGCAATACCTGCTGCTGGCAGTGGCAGGCATTGGCATTGGCATGTTGTGCGGTTGGTACCGGCTGTATTTTCACAATGCAGCCTTGCTGGATTATGCCAGGTAAGTAAAAGGCCACAGGCTGCCATACAATTTACTCATTCCGCTCGAAAGACTCTCACAAGCGTTGGGCTATACAGCCCTTACCATGTGGCTGTTATCGGCAAATTGGCTGCATTGGCTGCGTACTGCATTGGCAGCATGTGGCAGGCTTTCGCGTACGCTTTGCTTCATGCAACCCATGGTATGCGTACTCTTCTTTTGCGGTAAAGGGCTCAAAAACTATGGCGATTTAAACCAATGGCAGCTATATGCTTTTATGGCAGAATTTTGGCTGATTCAAATAGTCTTCAGCATTTTCTGGTTTAAGTTTTACCCCATTGGCCTGGCCTAATGGCTGTGGCGATGCATGGTTGCCAAAAAATGGCTTCCATTGAAAAACTATACTGAAGCGGCCTGAACCGTCCCTTTTATCAATCAATCAAATTTTGGCAACGTGGAGCATAATCCAAACGCAGTGGCACTTACTGCCGACAATTTTATAAACTACGATATAGCCCCTGACGATGTGGCGATTCAAAAGCCTGCACCCGTAAGCAAGGAAAAACGCATACAAACCATTGACATGGTGCGCGGCTTTGCTTTATGCGGCATTTTACTGGTGAAGATTATCGGTTTTGGCACCTATTATTATACGCTGTACAAAGTAGTCCAGGGCCCGCAACACAATGCCGACTACATTACCATCGGCGCCATCATCACCTTTTTCGACGGCACCATGCGCGGCCTATTTTCCATGCTGTTTGGCGCCGGCATGATTTTATTTTTAACGGGTAAGCACGAGCGCACTACAGGCCCCAGGGTAGCCGACTACTATTACCGCCGCCTGTTGTGGCTGGTATTGTTTGGCGTGTTCAATGCCTTTGTGCTGCTGTGGACCGGCGACATCCTGTATTTCTACGGGCTGGCCGGCATGATCCTCTACCCTTTTCGCAAAACGGCGCCCAAAGTGCTCATTATGCTGGGCTTACTGTGCTTTTTAATAAATGCAGTAAAAACGCAATGGGGTTGGAACGACATGAAATCTAAAAGGGTGGCTTACCTGGAAGCAGTGGTTGCAGAAAATGCCGGGCAAAAGCTTACTCCCGAGCAGGAAGGAGCCAAAGCAGCATGGCCCGAAATGGAAAAAAATATGGTTCCAGACCCGTATCGTTCGTAGGAAAATGTAGAGAAGACCCGCGGCAGCTACGCCACCGTATTTGGGCATTTTTTTTCCCCGCAATACCGGCGGCGAAATTTGGTGGACGTATCATGGAGTTTGGGACTTTTTGGGCATGATGCTGCTGCGTATGGCTTTGCTGGGGCTCGGCTTTTTCTCCAACAAACTATCTACATCTGCGTACGTAATGGTGCTGCTGGTAGGCTATATTGTGGGTACTACCATTAGCTATGTTTCTTTTACAGGTTCTGCCAACAGCTGGGTGCACCCTACAAATTATATTGATAACTATAGGGTGCCGCACCAAATGCTGTACGACCTGCGCCGCCTGTTTATAGCGGTTGGGCACGCCGCCCTGTTGATATTGGTATACCGCAGCAAAGTGGTGCCCTGGCTTATGAAAGGCCTGGCCAATGTGGGGCAAATGGCCTTTACCAATTACCTGATGCAAAGCATTATCTGCACCTGGTTCTTCTTTGGTTATGGGTTTGGCTACTACGATAAACTGCGCTTTCACCAAACTTACTATGTGGTATTTGCCGTGTGGATTTTTCAATTGATTGTTTCATCCATTTGGCTTCGCTATTTCCGTTTCGGACCTTTTGAATGGCTATGGCGCAGCCTTACCTATGGCAAAGCTCAGCCTATGCGCATCAGAAGTGTAACAAGTGAAGTTTGAACATCCTATTGTATCTTTAGTAGTTCAAAGCAATTCAACCATTTTTTCACCTAAGAATCAATTACATGCCTAAGTAGGTAATTGAGAGAGAAATTCCCGGAACAGGCAGCCTCGCTGCCGAACAATTAAAAGGCATCTCGCAAGTATCCTGTGGTGTGCTCAGCAAACTTGGTTCACAAATACAGTGGGTGCATAGCTATGTAACCGGCGAAAAAATCTATTGTGTGTACATTGCCCCCAACCAGGCAATGATGTTGGAGCATGCCAGGCAAGGCGGCATTCCGGCCAACGCGGTAAATGAAGTAGCTAATATGATAGACCCAACAACGGCGGAGTGACACGCGCTACAAAAAGCCCACCATTATTGCCGATTTTCGACAATTTGGGTGGGTTTTCTTTGCAACCCATTTGCCACCAAGGAAATTACACCAACTCAGCTACCAAACCTATCTGGCTGCACTGGTTCATTATCCCTGCGTTTTAGCCTTGTCGCATTTCTTCAACCATTCTCTGATGCTATTACATTTGCGGCCTATGCAGCAAGCTACTCCCCGTGCCCTCGGCTACTATTTCCCTGCCGAATTTGCCCTTCACGAAGCCACCTGGCTTAGCTGGCCACACAAAGAAGCAAGCTGGCCGGGAAAAATTCATACCATTTACCCCAACTACAGCCTGTTTGTAAAATACCTGGCCCAAAGCGAAAAAGTGCGCATCAATGTGGCCGACGAAGCCATGCAGGCCTTTGCCACCGGTCATTTACAGTCCGCCGGGGTAAACATGCAGCAGGTGGAGTTCTTCTTCCATCCAACTAATGATGCGTGGTGCCGTGACCATGGGCCCGCTTTTTTGCTTCATAAAACCGAAAAAAAGAAAGCCGTGGTAGACTGGGGTTACAATGCCTGGGGCGCCAAATACCCGCCTTTCGACCTGGACGATGTGGTGCCCACGCTTATCGCGCAGCACTACGGCTACCCGGTATTCCATCCCGGCATTGTGATGGAAGGCGGTTCGGTAGAGTTTAACGGCACCAGCACCATCATCACCTCCACGGCCTGCCTGCTCAACGAAAACCGAAACCCCCATCTCAATCAGGCCCAGATAGAACAGTACCTGCTTGACTATTATGGGCAGGAACAGGTATTGTGGGTAGACGAAGGCATTGTGGGCGACGACACCGATGGGCATATAGACGATACCGTGCGCTTTGTAAACGAAGACACGGTGATAGCCGTAGTGGAAGAAAACCACCGGGACGAAAACTATGAGCTGCTGCAGCACAACCTGAAGCAACTGAATCGAATGCGCCTGCTGAGCGGCAAGCAACTCAATATTATAGAACTGCCCATGCCCAACCTGGTGTGGTGGGAAGAACAGCGCCTTCCTGCCAGCTATGCCAACTATTACATTAGTAACAAATACGTAATTGTGCCCACCTTTCGCGATGCAAAAGACGACCGCGCCCTGCAAATTATACAACAGGCACACACCGAACGCGAAGTGGTAGGCATCGACAGTACGGATATCATTTGGGGCTTAGGCAGTTTCCACTGCCTAAGCCAGCAGGAGCCGGCTGTATAAGCCACGGCAGGGCACGGATGGTGCGGATAGGGCGGATTAATACGGATAGGTTGCTGTAGACTAAAGATAATCCATGCAAATCGTCATTATCCTTTCAAATCAGTCTGATCCGTTTATTCTGTGTGCTAACATGAATAAACTGCAATTTTCTGCTACTGAATTAGCCAGAGAGCCATTAAGTCGTAAAATGGATAATTATTATTAGTCAACACGGCAACATTACAATAGCATAGGCCTGGTAAACAAAAAGCATGGCCCTCAACAGAAGACCATACTTATTTCGGATAAACTCCGTTCAATTTAGAAATCCAGCCTTAATCCACCAGTAATCCACAGGTTGCGGCTTTTGCCTACGTCTACCTGGCTTATATCCTCCTGGATATTGGTAACCGACCATTCGTAGCTCACATCAAGGAACAGTTTCCAGATATCGATACCTGCGCCGGCGTACAATCCAAAGTCGGTGCTCTTGAGGTCAAGATTGTTTATCGTACTCGAAAAGTCTTCGCTGGTGATAAAGAATGCCGAGGCGCCGCCAAAGCCACGCAGACTAACGGTAGATTTTTCGTTGCCAAGCAGGTTGATACCAAGGCCTACCGGAATACGAATACCCTTTAGGTCAACGGTGCTTACGGTTGTTGTTTGGCCGGAGCTTGTAGAAAACTCGCTGGACTTGCCACGTAGAAGATACCAGGCTCGAAATACACTTTTTTGCCAAAAGCAATGGTACCTCCAATTTGCCAACCGGTTTTGGCTTTGGCTTCTCCGGTGGCGGAGTTCCATGAAAAATCGGTGAAGTTGAGCCCAACGCCGGGCTTTACCGTAACCTAAGCTTGGGAAATAGCAGCCAGCCCCAGCGCACATAGCATGAGTATGAAGCGTTTCATAGTATCTGTTTGTTTCAAAGTTTACAAAAAAATGACAGGACGACGGCATGATTCCAAATAGGGAATGGAAATGCAAAGATTTATTGCACTTTTTTAGCAACCAGATGCCCATACAGTACCTTTTGCCTACCTCATTTGCCACTCCCTTCATGCAGGCCATGCCCCTCAATAGCCTATCTTTGCAGCGCCTTGTTGGCCTAGCGCCGGCAAGGCATTTTAATCAACATCAGCAAGGATATGAACGAACATAACAGGATTCTGGTAACCGCGGCACTGCCCTATGCCAACGGTCCGCTGCATATAGGCCACCTGGCCGGATGCTATTTGCCCGCCGACATCTACGTGCGTTACCAGCGTGCCCGCAAGCGAGACGTGGTATTTGTTGGCGGCAGCGACGAACATGGCGTGCCCATCACCATCAGGGCTATGAAAGAAGGCGTGTCGCCCCAGGAAATTGTGGACAAGTACCACACACAGATTAAGGATTCATTCGAAAAATTGGGCGTTTCGTTTGACGTGTACAGCCGTACAAGCGCCGCCATGCACCACCAAACCTCGGCCGATTTCTTCAAAAAGCTGTACGACGACGGCATGTTTGAAGAAAAGGAAACCGAGCAGTATTACGACGAGGAGAAGGAAACCTATTTGGCCGACCGCTACATTACCGGCACCTGCCCCGTGTGCGCCAACCCCAACGCCTACGGCGATCAGTGCGAAAAATGCGGCACATCGCTCAGCCCCGACCAACTCATAAACCCCAAAAGTACACTGAGCCATAACCCACCTAAAAAGCGCACCACCAGGCACTGGTATTTTCCTCTTAACGAGTTTGAGCCCTGGCTGAAACAGTGGGTGCTGGAAGATCACAAAGAGTGGAAGAACAACGTGTACGGGCAGTGCAAAAGCTGGATCGACAGTGGCCTGCATCCCCGCGCCATGACCCGCGACAGCAACTGGGGTGTAAAAGTGCCCCTGCCCGATGCTGAAGGCAAGGTGCTGTACGTATGGTTCGACGCTCCTATTGGATACATAAGCGCCACCAAAGAACTATTGCCAGATACCTGGCAGCAATACTGGTACGGCGAAGACACCAAGCTGGTGCATTTTATAGGCAAGGACAATATTGTGTTTCACTGCATCATTTTCCCGGCCATGCTTAAGGCGCACGGCGATTTTGTGCTGCCCGACAATGTGCCTGCCAACGAATTCCTGAACCTGGAAGGCGACAAGGTGAGCACAAGCCGCAACTGGGCCGTGTGGGCGCACGAATATGTGCAGGATTTTGCCGACAGCGCCGATGTGCTGCGCTATTACCTCACCACCATTGCCCCCGAAACCAAGGACAGCGACTTTACCTGGAAGGGTTTTCAGGATGCCAACAACAACGAACTGGTAGCTGTATTTGGCAATTTTGTAAACCGGTGCATGGTGCTGATGCACAAGCTGTGCGGCGGCAAGGTGCCCCAGTTGCACCTGGAATCCATGGACGACGATGATCGCAACCTCTTCAACGAAATAAAGCGTACCAAACATGCCATGGAGGACGCTTTAGAACACTACCGCTTCCGCGACGGCCTGTTTGAGGTAATAGACCTGGCCCGCAAAGGCAACCAGTACATGCAAAAGAAAGAACCCTGGATTCAGGCAAAAGTACTGAGCCCCGACCTGCAGGCAGGCGGCGCCGGATTAGCCACCGCAGAACAAAAGGATGCCCGCTTCAGCATCGATAACACGATGCATGTGTGCCTGCAACTGTGTGCTAACCTGGCTGTGCTGGTAAATCCCTTTTTGCCGCATACGGCTAAGAAAATGCTACACCTGCTGAAAGTAGTTGATCGCATGCTCGACTGGGAAAATGCCGGCAAGGAAAAACTGCTGAGCACAGGATACAGCCTGCGGGCGCCCGAATTGCTGTTCAGAAAAATAGAGGATGAAGAGATAACCCGACAAGTGGAGAAACTGAAAAGCGGCGCTGCTGCCAAAGCTGATGCTGCACAAGCCAACGAAGAACCTATACAGCCTGCATATGCACCGCTGAAACCAGAAATAGTGTACGACGACTTTGGCAAACTAGACCTGCGAATTGGAACAATCGTGGCGGCCGAAAAGGTAGAAAAAGCAGATAAACTTCTCAAACTATCCGTGGATTTGGGTTTTGAAACACGCACCATTGTAAGTGGCATTGCGCTGCACTTTAAGGCCGAAGACATTGTGGGCAAACAGGTGACCGTAGTGGCCAACCTGGCACCCCGCAAAATGCGTGGCATTGAAAGTATGGGCATGATACTAATGGCCGAAGATGCAGAAGGCAAACTCAATTTTATGAACCCCGAAATAGCCATCAATAATGGCGCAACCGTAAGCTAATTACTATTAAAAATTTCTTGTATGGAACTTACCCAATTATTTGAACAAGCCGTTGCCAATAGCAAAACGCTGAGCGAAAAACCTTCCAACGACATACTACTTCAACTATACAGCCTGTACAAGCAAGCCACCGAAGGTGATTCATCCGAAGACGGACCTTCCAACCCATTTGATTTTGTTGGCAAAGCCAAGCACAATGCCTGGAGCGAGTTGAAAGGCAAGACTAAAGAAGCGGCCATGCAGGAGTATGTGGCGTTGGTGGAAAAACTGAGAGGTTGATGTTAAGAAACAATAATTAAGGAACAAAAAATAAGGAATAAGGAAGTATTGTGCCCCAATAAACTATTGTATTGCCCATTTACCATTGAGCTCCCAATAGCCATCAGGATGCACCATTAAGCATTCTAAGCACAAAACCAATGCGCAAGGGTTCAAAAAAATTGAGATATTGAGCCATTGAGATATACTTCAAGGAGCTAATCCCAACTGTTTGAACGTAAATTATTTGCACATCCCGTATAGCTATCGGGAACACATTAGCTAATTGGCATTCCTTGGATCCATTAACTTCCCATTTTCCCAAGTTGTACTAACTTGCTATAAACAACGGCTTAGGATATGGCACGTATTGTTACCACTACATACTCGCTCGATATTGTATATGCCCCGTTTGAGCAAATGAGCGACGAGGAGTTTTTTCATTTCTGTTCGCAAAACAAGCATATACCCATTGAACGCGATGAAAATCACCAAATCCTCTTTATGGCGCCCGTTACCCCTGATTTTTTCTCTAAAAACAGTGACCTCACCACCGAACTGACCATTTGGAACCGCATTGTCAAATCAGGCCGAGTATTTGATTCTTCTGCCGGTTTTTATTTGCCGGATGGCAGCATGCGCAGCCCCGATGCGGCCTGGGTTAGCCATGAACGCTGGAATGCAATGCCGCCACGGGAAAATATAGGCTTCGCCTATGTAGCCCCCGACTTTGTTGCTGAACTTCTTTCCCCCACCGACTCGCTTACTGCAGCCAAAGAAAAAATGGAAAAATGGCGCCACAATGGAGTGCAACTTGGCTGGCTTATTGATGTGGCCAACGAAACAGTGCACGTTTACCGATCGAACGGAACCGATTCTGCTGTTACAGGCTTCAACAACAAGCTAAGTGGCGAAGATGTACTTCCGGGTTTTGAGTTGGACCTGACATTGCTTCATAGTAAGTTTGATGCCTTTGGCAAAGGACCAAATACTTTTCAGGCAACTTCAGCAACAAGTAATGCTGACTTTTGTCTGATTTATTCTCAAAGGCATCAAGGCCATAGATCAGACATTAGACATTATCAATTCACATAAGCTTTTCCCTTAACATTTTGTGCAGTTCCGGCACACCTTGCGTAGCCGGCAATTCAATAGCAATAAGGTTACGAACTCCGGATGTAGTTGGTATACTCTTGTCTACAATAAACTTGGGACATAGGGGTGGTGCGTAATGGATGAGGCTTGCCGCCGGGTACACCACCAGCGAGGTGCCAACTACCACAAATGTGTCGGCATCGGCGCAAATGGCCGCTGCAGTCTCTATCATAGGCACCGGCTCTTCGAACCACACAATGTGAGGGCGCAATTGTGCACCGTCGTCGGCAGTATCGCCAAGCTTGATGTCGCCAGTAATTGGATATATCAAGTTTTCATTGCGTTCGCTTCGCATCTTGAATATCTCACCATGCAGGTGCACAATGCGTGTACTGCCTGCCCGCTCATGCAGGTCGTCAATGTTTTGGGTGATGATGGTAACGTCAAAATCAGTTTCCAGGGCTGCCAGGCCCAGGTGACCGGCATTGGGCTGCGCTTTCAATACTTCGGCACGGCGGTAGTTGCAAAAGTCGAGCACCAACTGCGGATTGCGGCGCCAGGCCCTTGGCGTGGCCACATCTTCAATGTCATACCCATTCCATAATCCATCTTCCGAATCGCGAAACGTTTTCAGGCCGCTTTCTGCACTGATGCCGGCACCGGTAAGCACCACAATGTGTTTTCTGCTAGACATGAGGTAAAGTTACAAAACAGATATCGCAATACACACCTGCATGCTGATGCGAAGTCTTTCAGGTTGGATGATGAAACGAAGAATGGAGTGATTAAAAAGATACCAACGGATACCACCTGTCATGATCTGCTCCACCCATTCCATTTGCGTTCTATCCCTACAACAAACAACAGATCGAAAAGACTGAAACGGAGACGCTCTGCGACCCTCCGTCCAATCCTTCCAACCTGCATTCTATCCACACCTACTCCATCTGCTGCTCAAACTCACGAACTCCACGAACACTCAAACATTTAAACATTTGAACTCCCAAACTATCAATCATCTTCATTTTGCCGCCACTTCCCTCGGTTTCAAATGATGTGCTTTATTCACCAGGCTGATGAACTCGCTGCGATAGCCTCCTTCGTCATTGCCACGGCCTTTGTTGGCCAGGTTCAGTACACTTTGAAAACTAGACTGCTGCCTGTAAGGGCTTTCACGCAAGAGCATACCAAACTGGGCTACGGCTGCTGAAAACCGGAAATTGTCGGAAAGCCCATCAACAGATGCAGGTTGCGCAGGCACTACATGCGTAAGCAACCTGCTTGCTTCTTCATCAGGCTTTTTGTACCGAAACTTAATGGTAACAAGATCGGACGTGTTGCCTGCAGCGCCGGAGGTTGGCTTACTGTACTTGAGTTCATCGGTCTTTCTCACGAGGTCGCTTTTTACACCCACAGGTACTATTTCGTACAAGGCGGTTACCGTATGTCCGCTGCCAATTTCGCCGGCATCTTTGGTATCATCGTTAAAGTCTTCATCGTTCAGCAGGCGGTTTTCGTAGCCTATCAGGCGGTAAGCCTGTACGGTGGCCGGGTTAAACTCCATCTGCAACTTCACATCTTTAGCAATGGTAAAAAGCGTACCGCCAAATTCTTCGAGCAGCGTTTTTCGGGCTTCGCTTATGTTATCAATATACCCGTGATTGCCGTTGCCTTTATCGGCCAGTTGCTGCATTTTATTGTCTTTATAGTTGCCCATTCCAAAACCGAGCACCGTTAGAAACACACCGCTCTTGCGTTCACGTTCTATCATTTCCACCAGTTCGTCATCACTGCTTGGGCCCACATTAAAGTCGCCATCGGTGCACAGAATCACCCGGTTGTTTCCGTTTTTCAAAAAGTTTTCGCGGGCCACTTTATAAGCCAACTGAATGCCCTCGCCACCGGCGGTACTGCCGCCTGCCTGCAGGTTTTCAAGGGCCTGATTGATGCGCTCTTTTTTATTTCCCGGTGTACCGGGCAGTACAAGGCCTGCGTTACCGGCATATACTACAATGGCCACCTGGTCTTGCGGGCGCAATTTGTCGGCAAGCAGTAGCAGCGATTCCTTCACCAAGGGAAGCTTATTGTCATCTTCCATGCTTCCCGATACGTCTAGCAGGAACACCAGGTTAGTAGCAGGCAGGTTTTCAACGGGTACTTCACGGCCTTGCAATCCAATGTGCAGCAGGTAATTTTGCGGGTTCCAGGGACTGGCGCCCAGTTCGGTATTGATAGAAAAAGGCTGATCGCCAACGGGCTGCGGATATGCGTAGTGGAAATAGTTTACCATTTCCTCTATACGCACGGCGCCTTTGGGCGGCATCATACCATCGTTGATGAAGCGGCGCACATTGCTGTAGGCAGCACGGTCCACATCTATGCTAAAGGTGCTTAGCGGCCTGGAGGTTACAGAATAAAACGGATTGTCTTCAATACGATCGTAGTCTTCTGTTTCAAAGTCTATCTGCTTTACCTTGTTCTGTTCATCGGACATAATAACCGGTGCGGTAAACTTGTGCGATGCGCCCGGCGGCGGCGCCATTTGTACCACAGCATAATCTTCCACCCCGACCATTTCTACATTGCTAATCTTTGCCTCATCTACCTTTTGCGCCTGTAAATCTTCAACCTTAACGGCACTATCACCTTTGGCATAATTGCTTCCTCCGGTGCGTTGGCTTTCGCAAGCCTGGAAAGTGATGGCAACAGCAAGCCATGCTGCTACCTGCAGTGTATGGTTCATAACCCAAATATTTTATGTGAGTGAATTTATTTAGCGGACGCCGGCAGCGTGCACACCCTTCGCTACCGGTGGGTCCATTGGTTGGTGCGCTTACATCCTATTGGATGCATAGCAATACGCGATTGCACAAAAAGGAAACCCGTTTTTTTTAAAACAATGTGCTAATGTGATAATATGCCAATGTGCTAATAGTGTTGAGCCATGGCGGATTGGATTTTCGGGGAATGGCTCAATGGCTCAATAGCGCAATGACTCAATTGAAATGTGATAATGTGTCAATGTGCTAATATGCCAATGAAGGTTTGGGCCCTGGCGAATTATCTGAGTTTGCCAAAAGAAAATACAAATGACCAAATTGTGTACAATCTAATTAGATGCCCCTCTACTTTCTTATTCTCTTTTCTTATTCCTCCCTTCCTTAACCTTAAACTCAACCTTAACCTAAACCTTACATCCCAGCCAATTCCAAAATAGCCAGCCATTCATCGAGGGTAACGGGGCAAACAGACAGGCGGCCCTGCCTGATCAGAGCCAGGTTGGCCAGCCGGCTATCGGATTTCATAGTGGCCAGGGTTACAGGCTTTTTCAGCGCCTTGAATGGTTTTAGGTCAACTACTACCCAATTTGGGTCGTCGGTGGTGGGGTCCTGGTAATGTTCCTTCACCACTTTGGCAATACCCACAATCTCCAGGCCCTCGTTGCTATGGTAAAAAAACACCTCATCGCCTTTTTTCATGGCATTCAGGTTGTTGCGGGCCTGGTAGTTGCGCACACCATCCCAAAAGGTTTGCTTGTCTTTTGTAAACTGATCCCAACTGTATTTATAGGGTTCCGATTTTACCAACCAATAGGCCATAACGATAATTTATCTGTTTTGAACATTTCTACATTAACAACAGGGATGCCTTCATAGTTGCGCCCCCTGCATGAATCGGGCACAAAAATAGCCGATGCCGTTTCTCAGCCGCACCGAGGCCGGTATTGATTAAGGTCATATTTTACCACACAGCTTATGTTTTTCTTTGCCGTAAGCCTTTAGCACTTTTGGGCAAAACTGCCCCCGCTACTCTTGGCTATTGCTGCCTGTTCATAAACATTCCCTAACATGACCAGCTATTCTTCATGGCGTACGATTGCAGTTGTTTTGCTGATTGCCTGCAGCCTTTTTGCCGTACCGGCGCAGGCTCATACCCGCATAACGGCACCATTTTTTGGTGAGCAGGCTTTTGTTGCCGGATACTCTAAAACGCTTTTCGGTGAAACGATCGGGTATTTTTCCATTTACCCCGAGTATGTAAAAACAGCCCTGCTTACCCGCTGTACCAACGGCGCCAAAACCATTGAATGGGAAACGGCGCCTGTAGCCGCCAACCACCAGGGCCCATATATTTACTTCAGTTGGATTGCAGCACACTCTACCGGCACGAGCTCCGGCACCCGCCATTTCGATTTGTACATCAACGATCATATGGCGCTCACCTTTACAACTAACCCCAAAAGCTACCCACCCTATTGGACCTTTGGCACTGCCGACAGCACCCGCCTGGTATTTGAATACATGAAGCAGGATGGCGCCAAAGACGCCCACGGCGTGGCCTACCTGCGGGTTCCTGTTGTAAGAACGACACCAGGCAAGCCACTACGCCTTAAAGTGGTGGGGCAAAATCAGCAGAGCAACGACTGGTACATGACTTTTCAATACGCTTATGAAGAAAAGGCCGATGTGGAAGCCATGCCATTTTTGTTGCGAAGCGGCAGCTCTGCCCGTAAACAGCCCCTGCAGGTGTCGGTACTGCATTTTGGCAAGCCGGTAAACCTGCAGGTTAACATCAATGGAAAAACTGAACCATCGAGAGAAATACAACACGGTTTGAATATGCTGGAATACGCAGTGGATGCGGTGAAGACTCCCACCAACGTACAGGTTTTGCTGCAGGCAGGCAACCTGCGCACGGAGAAACAAATATCAGTACAACCAGTGATTCATCGCGAAGTGTACCTGCTGCCCCATTCGCATACCGACATTGGTTATTCGCACATACAGGAGGAAGTAGAAAAAATTCATACCGAAAACATCTGGGCAACCTTGCGCACTATCCAACGCACCAAAAACTACCCAACCGGCAGCCGCTATGTGTGGAATATTGAGTCGCTGTGGGCCGTAGAGAATTTTATGCAGGTAGCCAGTGCCGCCGAGCAACAAGCATTTATTGAAGCGGTGCGCAGCGGCAGTATTGCTTTATCGGGCTTTTATGCCAACTGCCTTACCGGCCTGGCCACACCTGAAGAAATGCGCTGGTACACCGAATACGCACAGATACTGAAGAGGCGCTATTCCCTGCCTGTAAACACCGTGATGATGAGCGATATACCGGGAATGAACTGGAGCCTTGTGGAAGCCCTGGCAAACGCAGGCATCCGCTACTTTAGCAACGGGCCCAACTACATGGAGGGTTACCCCGACCGCGGCGACCGGGTAGGACATATTAACCGGGCACTCGGCGACAAGCCAATCTGGTGGAAATCGCCATCGGGCAAAGATAGTATCCTGCTTTGGAGCGGAGGCAAAGGCTATTCGTCGTGGCATGGCTTTACAGGCGAAACCACCCGCGAAAGGGGCGCCAGAAAAATTGCCTCCTACATGCAGGAACTTGCTGCCACACAATACCCTTACAACATGGTGCACTGGCGATACAATATTGTGGCCGACAACGGCCCAATAGACAGCACCATCAGCGATTTTGTGAAGGCCTGGAACGAGCAATACGAATCTCCCCGGCTGGTGCTTTCCACTGTAAACAACCTGTTTGAAGCTTTTGAAAGTAAGTATGGCAAAAGCATACCCGTGCAAAGCGGCGACCTGACCCCATACTGGGAAGACGGGGCATACTCCACCGCGTTGGAAGAAAACAACAACAGGCAAACCAGCGAACGGATTGCTCAATTGGAGGCGGCTGCCAAACTGATACAAATAGCCCTCGACTCGCAACTGCTGTACCGGGCTAAGCGCTCGGTGGTTATGTTTCACGAACATACCTGGGGATCGTGGAACAGCACAAGCGACCCCGACAACCCATTTACTATTCATCAATGGAACTTTAAGAAACGCTTTCTTGATTCGGCAGTTTATTATACCAATAAGTTGGAAGCGCAGATGGCTGCTTCTTCAAAAAGCGGGCAAGTGCAGGTAACCAATACCCTACCATGGCAACGAAGCGCTTACGTGGAAATACCCGGTAAAAAGATTTCGGATGCAAAAAGTTTGCTTGACGGCCTGGGCCAGACAATTGCTTTGCAAAAATTGCAGAACGGCAATTATGCTGCATTGTTGCAGCATATTCCACCACAACAACTTGTGAACCTGAAGCCGCAACCTCAATCTGCAAATGCTGTATTACCCAAGCAGGATTTAACGTATGCAAACCACCAAGAAACGGGCAGCATACACCAGCTAAGCTTTGGTGGCAGGCAGTGGGTAGATGCCAATAGCCCATATGCCGGCATAGGGCAAGCCGTATATGTAAGAGGCCTTGATCCAAAAGATTACTACCTGAGCAAGGCAAATAAAACAGCAGATGTGGATAAGGGCATTGTGGTGAACAGTACACGCATTGACGCAACCCTGGAAGGCACCAATAGTGTGACTTACCAAATATGCCAGGTAAACGGGACCAACGACATGCGTCTATCCGTAACCATTGACAAGAAAGCCATTCGCAGCAAAGAGTCGGTGCACATAGCCTTTCCATTTGCCATTACCAATGCACGGGTACGCATGGGCATAGGCGACACCTGTTACTCGTCCGAACAGGGACAATTGTATGGGTCGAACAAAGATTTCTTTTCGGTACAGCGCTGGATAGATATTTCCAACAGCGATTTTGGCGTAACTATTTCCTGCCCGCAAGGCGCCCTGTGGGAAATTGGCGAAATGGTAGACGAACGACAGCTCAACGGTTCATCCAAAATATGGAAAGACTAGGCAGCATCATCGCCCACCGTATTCTTGTATGCCATGAACAACTACTGGCACACCAACTACAAAGCCGATCAACCAGGACCTGTTACATTCGACTTTGTACTGCGTTTTCACGGTCCGTTCCACCTGGAAGCGGCACGAAAATTTGGATATGAAGTAACGAGGCCGGTATTGGTTTGGTAATTCTTGAGTTTGAATGTTTGGGAGTTTGAATGTTTGAATGTTCGTGAGTTTAGGGGTTCGGGAGTTCGAATGTTCGGGAGTTCAGAGGTTTGAGTGTTTGAATGTTTTAAAGTTTGAAAGTTTGAATGTTTAGGAGTTATCGAAAAACACTTTACATAATACTTTAATTCGAAATACCAATCTCTATCACCCCGCCAACTGATCAACTGGTTAACTTATCAACCCGGTCAACTTCTCAACTATTCAACTATTCAACTCAAAACTAATCAACTCAAAAAAATCACCATCCACTCGCCAACACATCAGCCAGGTGCAGGCACTGAATATCCATACCTTTCTTTTCGGCGTAACCTCCAATATGCATCAGGCAGCTTACATCGGTGCTGATGAGGTATTGAGCGCCGGTAGCGATGGCGTCATTCACTTTTTGGTCGGCCATGGCAATGCTGATGGGCTCAAATTTTACGGCAAAAGAACCGCCAAAGCCGCAGCAGGTTTCCACTTCTGCCATTTCTATCAGTTCCAGCCCGGCCACCTTGGCCAGTAGCCGGCGTGGTTCCTGCTTAATTCCACATTCGCGCAGTCCGGCACAGCTATCGTGGTAAGTTGCCTTACCTTCAAATCGGGCGCCTACATTATCTACCTGCAGCACTTTGATCATAAATTCACTAAACTCGAAAATGCGGTTCTGCAGGTCTTTCATTTCGTTGTGCCGGGGTGTATTTTCAAATAGCTTGCTGTAGTAGTTGCGCACAAAACCCACACAACTTGCGCTTGGGCCCACGATGTAATCGGCGCCGGCAAAGTCGGTCATAAATTTGCCGCAAACATCTTTGGCATCTTCCCAAAAACCGGCATTAAATGCGGGCTGTCCGCAGCAGGTTTGATTGGTATTATAGCTTACTGTGCAGCCTGCCTTTTCCAAAACCTTCACCATATTAAAGGCTGCCGTAGGAAAGAGCTGGTCTACAAAACAAGGAACGAACAACTGAACCTGCATGAATAATAATATTACTTGTTGAGTGAAATCATTTTTAATGCTGCCGCGGCTGCTTCTTCGCCCTTGTGGCCATGTATGCCACCCATGCGCTCAATGGCCTGTGCTTCGGTGTTTACCGTAAGCACACCAAATATAACGGGCGCATTCAAGGTAATGTTCAGCTGTGTAACGCCCTGCGTAACGCTTTGGCATACATACTCAAAATGAGGCGTTTCGCCCTTAATAACGCACCCCAGGGCAATGTATGCATCGGCGAGATAATGATTTCGAGCATGCGATGCCACAGCAAAAGGTATTTCTACAGCTCCCGGCACTACAATGGATTCAATGCGTTGCACACCTGCCGCCTGCAACACCCGTTCAGCGCCCGTAGCCAATTCGTGTACTATAGCAGCATTCCATTCTGCTTTAACCAGCACCACCGTCCATTCGGCCGCATCGGGGTAATTGCCTGCCACTGCTGCCTGTTCATTTCCTAAACTTGCCATGTGTGCAAATTTCACACTTCTGCTAATACCACAAGGTACCTTGCGGCATCAAAAAAGGCCAGATCAACCGGCCTTTTTATTAATTCGTGTATTTTCTTGTTTAACAAGCGGAAGGTCAACTCCGCAACTAACCCCTACTTCACTTCACCCAAACGAGCCAGGTACTTGTCTATTTGATAGCCACGGTCGGTACGGGGGTATTTTTCCTTAATCTCTTTGTAATACTTAACCGCATCGGCATTTTTGCCAAGGGTTTCGCACTTAAGGCCTGCCCTGAAGAGGTTTTCGGCACTCAGGCTTTCCTGCTCGGGAAAATGATGACCTGCCTTTTCGTAATACTTTATAGCATCGTTATTCTGGTTCAGTTCGGAGTAAGCATCAGCCAGCCTGCCAAAGGCTACAGCCTGAATTTCTTTGGCATCGGTGCTAAAGTCTTTCAAAAAGTTTACTGCCTTTTTAGCATCTCCCAGGCGCAGGGCACATACACCTGCGTAAAACTTAGCCGTATTGCCAACCTTGGTTCCACCGTATTGCCTGGCTACTTTTTCAAAACCGGGATACTGACCATCGCCATTCAGCGCTTTTTGCAGGCTATCTTGCTGAAAGTATTTCTGCGCATGCCAAATGGCATCGGCTGCTTTTTGTTCCTGGGGCTCTTTGAAAAATTTGGTGTAAGCGAAGTATCCTCCAAAAAGCAAGATAATAGCACCGCCGGCGTAAATGATTATTTTGCTGTAGCGCTCCCAAAACCCGCGAGCCCTTTCTATCACCTGTTGTGCATCATCGGCCTGCACTTCTTCAAACTGCACGTTTTTCTTATCTGCCATGAATTATAATTGATCTTTTTGAATATATAAATCCTGAATCTTTTTTTACGCCCGATTAATCCATTACGAAGAACTGGGGCTCGTCGATGGCGTATACGTCTTTAAGTACTTCGTTGTCGTCGGGCCATGGACTTTCTTCGGCAAAACGCACCGAATCTTCTACCAGTGCATCTACCCGGCTATGGATGCCATCCAGTTCTTCTTGGGTGGCCAGTTTTTCGTTTTGAATGGTAGCCAGTATCTGAGTTATCGGGTCTTTCTCTTTGTAGCTTTCTACTTCCTCTTTGGTACGATATTTCTGGGGGTCGCTAATGGAGTGGCCCTTGTAGCGGTAAGTTTTCATTTCAAGCAGCGTGGGCCCACCGCCTTCGCGGGCACGGCGCACGGCACGCTCTACTGCCTCGTGCACACTTTCTGGATGCATGCCATCTACCGCATCGCCCGGCATATCGTAAGCATCGGCCAGGGTGTAAATATCGCGCACATTACTGGTACGTTCCACCGAGGTACCCATGGCATATTCGTTGTTTTCGCAAATAAAAATAACCGGCAACTTCCAGGTCATAGCCAGGTTGCACACCTCGTGCAGCATGCCCTGACGTGCGGCGCCATCGCCAAAAAAAGTGAGGCAAACATTATCGGTGCCCTTGTACTTTTCTGCAAAAGCAATGCCGGCGCCGGTACCTATTTGTGCGCCTACAATGCCGTGGCCGCCAAAAAAGTAGTTGTCTTTACCAAAAAAGTGCATCGAACCGCCCTTGCCCTTAGCGTTGCCGGTAGCCTTGCCATACAGCTCGGCCATGCAGCTTTGGGGGCTGATGCCTTTGGCAATGGCCAGACCATGATCGCGGTAGCCTGTAATGAAGGGATCTTCCATGCGGGTGGCCGTCATGCAGCCCGCGGCTATGGCTTCCTGGCCTATGTATGCATGAAAGAAACCACGGATTTTACCAGCCATTTTGTACATTTCCTCAGCCTTCAGTTCAAACTGCCTGATTAGCAGCATCAACTCGTACCAGTACAGGTAAGTTTCTTTAGTGAATTTGGTGGCCATACAGGGGGTCTAAAAATTGGTCGGCAAATATAGGAGTAAACTCAACAGATCCTGCCAGCGCGCCACGCAGCCCCGCTCCTTAAATTATTACGCTATTCCTTTGGAGGGGGTAAAGCTGTACTAAAGACTGGTGAATAGTAGCATGTCATCAGGGTTAATAGTCATTATTGACTTATGCTCTTCAATCTGTTAGCCATCCATCTTATATCCCTTTGAATAATTCAACGTTTTCTAAATAATGTGGCACGGTAGCATTCCAGCCACGCTCCTTCAAGGTGGTAGCAAGCGCACCGGCACTTTCCTGTTCGCCATGCACTGCAAAAGTTATCTTCGGCGGCTCTTTAAACCCGCTGAGCCATTGAAGCAGTTCTTTCCGGTCGGCATGAGCGCTCAGGCCGTTGATGGTGTAAATTTTAGCGTTTACCGGCACTTCCTGCCCAAATAGTTTTAGCGTTTTTGCGCCTTCCTGCAGGCGGCGTCCACGCGAATCTTCCGACTGAAAGCCGGTAATCAGAATCACATTTTCCGGCGTGGACAGCCTGTGATACAAATGATGAAGAATACGGCCTCCTGTCATCATACCACTGCCGGCGATAATAATGTTGTCGTGCAGATATTCATTTATTTTCTTTGAATCTTCCGCCGTGCGGCAAATGTGGAGGTACTTGTCAAGATTCAAGAAACCTCCCTCTTCGTCAATTTCGTTGGCCGGAATGCGGTGGTAAGAGCCATACTTACGGTAAATTTCGGTAGCCGAAATAGCCATCGGGCTATCTAAAAAAATGCGCACCGCCGGTATTTCACGGCTTTGCAGCACATTTTTCAGGTACATGAGCAGGTTTTGGGTACGCCCAATACTGAATGCCGGCATAATCACATTACCGTCTGCATCAAAACAGTCATTCAGCATTTCAATGATTTCATCCCGTGGTGTAGCCACCGTTTCCCGATTGCCGTAGGTGCTTTCTACAAACAGCACATCGGCTTCTTCCATGGCATGAGGTGGGTAGAGAATGGGGTCGTTATACCGGCCAAGGTCGCCAGAAAAGACTATTTTTTTTGTTTGTTTGCTGCCACTAATGGTGAGTTCAACAATAGCAGCCCCCAAAATATGACCGGCATTGCAGAACCTGAGGGCAATATGCGGCGCTATCTGCAAGGTGTGTTCAAAGTGGGTCGTTTTCAAATGATCGGCAATAGGAACCACGTCATCTGCTGTATACAATGGCTGCGGGTCTTCGTGTTTGCTGTAGCCTTTCTTTTTGGCCCATCTGGCTTCTTCCTCCTGCAGTGTGGCGCTATCCATCAAAATGAGGTGCATCACTTCAGCCGTGGCGGTTGTGCAATACACAGGGCCTTGGTAGCCCATCTTAAAAAGCCGTGGCAGGTAGCCTGTATGATCAAGGTGTGCATGGGTAATTATCACGGCATCTACTGACTGTGGCGGCACGGGAAAATCATCCCAGTTCAGCAATCGCAGCTGTTTGCGCCCCTGAAAAAGGCCGCAATCTACCAGAAGGTTAAAATCGCCAATCGTAAGCAGGTATTTTGAGCCGGTTACTTCTCCGGCTGCTCCTAAAAATTTAACGCGTACATCCATTTGTGATTGAATTGTGGTTTGTGCCTGGCAATAGAGGCTAAAGATATCTAAACCACAAACAACGCCTCCCCTATTGACGAACAATCTTTTTTGAATAAAACGACACCTGCAACTGCGGGCCCAACAGTTGGAAGAGCACTACACCGTGGGTAAAATGGTCGGTAAATTCATTGGCTGCCTTCGGTTAGCATGCTATTAACAATCACAAAATCAAACAATCCGGGTTTTGCGCCTGTTTATCATTTGCCTCTTTGCAGCGTTTGCTCCTTTAACAGTTAATAATACAACAACAGGAATTGTCATTTAATACTCATTGGGCTGCATACAAGCAATAAATTAATTTGAACCACCTATCCTGATATGCAATCATTAAACCGGCACCTACACAGCCTTTCTCTCGCTTTTTGCCTAGCTCTTTTCACTACTGCACTTTCTGCCCAGGTTACCGGCACCATTACGGGTTACGTACGCGAAGCGGGTACACAAAGGCCCCTGGGTAGCGTTAACGTATCAGTAGAAGGCACCACCCTTGGCGGCACTACCGACAGTAACGGCCTGTACCGCATATTGAAGGTGCCAACCAAAAGCTTTACGCTAAAAGCCACGCTGGTGGGCTACCAGCCTGCTTTCGCATACGATGTAATGGTAACCAGCGGCAATTCCGTACAAATAAGCTTTGAAATGGAGCCACAAGCCAATACCCTGCAGGATGTGGTGGTAAAGCGGAGCACTTTTGTAAAACCCCTGGGTGTGGTAAACAGTGTGCAGGCACTTGGTTTTAACGAAATAGCCAAGTATCCCGGCGCCAACTTCGACATTGCCAAAGTTGTGCAAAGCCTGCCCGGCGTAGGCGGGTCGGTTGGCTTTCGCAACGATATCATCATACGAGGCGGCGCCCCCAACGAAAACGTGTACTACCTGGATGGCATTGAAATACCCACCATCAACCACTTTGCCACGCAAGGTGCTGCCGGTGGACCGGTGGGCATGCTCAACGTGTCGTTTGTAGACCAGGTAGCGTTGTACACCAGCGCTTTTCCGGCCAAGTACGACAATCCGCTGAGCGGTGTGCTACAATTCAGGCAGCGCAGCGGCAACCCCGACCGCACCGAGGGCAACTTCCGCCTCAGTGCCAGCGAAGCCGCCTTTACCCTGGAAGGCCCTTTTAGTAAAAAGAACCCCAAAACCACCTACATCGTGTCGGCCAGGCGCAGCTACCTGCAGTTTCTTTTCAAGCTCATTGATTTGCCCTTTTTGCCCGACTACTGGGACTACCAGTTTAAAGTAACACACAAGCCCAATACCAAAAACGAATTTGGCTTCCTGGGCCTTGGTTCTATTGACAACTTTTCTTTAAACCCGCCAGAGGACCCTACCCTGGAGCAGCAGGCCATCCTGGACGGATTGCCTCTGAACAGCCAGTGGACTACCACCGTAGGCGGATACTGGAGGCGCCAGATAAAAAACGGCAACTGGCAGCTGAGCCTGAGCAAGAACATACTAAACAACAGTGCAGATAAGTGGGAGGACAACGAAAAGCCCAGCGACGACACTCGCGTGCTTGCTTATAACAGCCGCGAAGATGAAACCCGCCTGCGCTATGAATATAACAAGGTGTGGAACGAATGGAGCTTTAGCGCCGGCGCCCACCTTATTAACAGCGATTACACCAACAGCACCTACCAACGCAGGCCCGATTATGAAGCCAACTACAGCACCGACATCAATTTTTGGCGCTACGGTATGTTTGGCCAGGTGGGGCGGCGCTTTTTCAACCGCAAGCTGAATGTGATTTTTGGCCTGCGCACCGATGGTAACACGTACACTAACACCGGCAACGAACTGGGCCGCATCCTGAGCCCACGCCTGGCACTGGCATATACCATTGTGCCCGGCCTTACGGCCAATGCCAGCTTTGGTCGCTACTACAAAATACCGCCTTACACCATACTGGGCTATACCGAAAACGGCGTAGCTGTAAACAAAGACAATGAGTATATCCAAAACGATCACCTGGTGGCCGGGCTGGAATGGACCCCCGCCAGCGCCACCCGCATCACGCTGGAAGGCTTCCGTAAATGGTACGACGATTACCCGGTAAGCGTACGCAACAGCATTAGTATGGCCAACCTGGGCGGAGGCTTTGGCGTATTTGGCAACGAAAGAGTCAGCAGCACAGGGCTGGGCCGCACTTGGGGCGTGGAGTTTACCTACCAACAGCGCCTCACCAAAAATTTCTATGGCATTTTTGCGTATACCTGGTATTACAGCGAGTTTACCGGCCCCGACCGCAGCACCTACCTGCCCAGCGCCTGGGACAACAGGCACCTCGTAAGCTTTACCGGCGGCTACAAATTTAGGCGCAATTGGGAAGTAGGTATCCGCTTCCGCTATCAGGGCGAAGCGCCTGCCACCCCATGGAATGACTTTGAATCAAAAGAGAACTATCCTTTTACCGGCGAAGCCGTGCCCGACTGGGCCAATATCAACACCCTGCGGCTTGACGCATTCAACGCTATGGACCTGCGGGTGGATAAGAAATGGAACTTCAAAGGCTGGAGCCTCAACCTGTTTCTGGATATTCAGAACCTGTACAACAGCCTAAACCCCACGCAACCGGGCTATACCCTGCAGCGCAACCCCGATGGCAGCATAGCCACCAGCACAGGCGTGCCCTACAACCCCGGTGAATATGGCAACCCCGCAGCACCCAATAACCGGCAACAGGCTATTGGCGTAGTGCTGCCCAACGAAAGTGGAAGCAGGCTGCCGAGCGTAGGGTTTGTGATTGGATTTTAGCATTTTGTACAATCACCAACGCGCCCCCATATCCACCAACAGGATCGATTTGACGCAACAGTCTTTTACCTGGCAGGCCGTAAACATTCGTACGCAGACGAACAACCTGCAGACGAACTTCTTGCAAACTGACCAACTGCAAACTGAAACACCATTTATGACATAGTGATGTGCTGAATACTCATGCACAGTCGTTACCTTCCACGGATAATTTACCGCTGAGCAGGCATGAAAATAAAATTAGACAGGTTCGTAATTGCCATCATCGTTGCGATTTGTATTGCGTTTTTTTTTCCTCAATGGGGAAGCAAAAACAGCCGCATTCCGCTTGATGCTATTGGTAGTATTGGCGTATCGCTCATCTTCTTTTTTTATGGCCTGAAGTTGAGCCCCGACAAACTGAAGAGCGGGCTCAAAAATTGGAAACTGCATGTGGTAGTACAGCTTACCACTTTTATGCTGTTTCCCCTGTTGGCAATCATGCTGTATCCATTTATGAATACCGAAAGCCACCGCACCCTGTGGCTGGGTATTCTATTCCTTGCCGCATTGCCTTCTACTGTTTCTTCCTCGGTAGTAATGGTAAACTTAGCCAGGGGCAACGTGCCGGCCGCCATATTCAACGCCAGTATTTCGGGGCTTTTAGGTATTGCCATTACCCCATTGTGGATGGGCCTGTTTGTACAAGCCACGCAAACCGACTACAAGCTTGGCAGCATTTACACCAGGCTGTTGCTGGAAATTTTGTTGCCGGTAGTAATTGGCATTCTGCTGCAGCGACGCCTGGGCAAATACGCCATGCAATACAGCCGGCAGCTTACAACTTTCGACAAATCAGTGATCCTGCTTATCATTTATAAAAGTTTTTCCGGCTCCTTTGAAGCACAGATTTACAGTACTGTCCTTGCAACAGATTTTGTAATAGTGGCGATGGTGGTCATAGGCCTTTTTTTCCTGGTGTATTACCTCACAGGCTTAATGAGCAGGTTATTGAGCTTTAGTACCGAAGACACCATAACAGCCCGCTTTTGCGGCACCAAAAAATCGCTGGTGCACGGCACCGTTTTCTCTAAAATACTGTTTGCCCAGTCGGCAGCCATCGGCATTTTGTTGCTGCCGCTCATGCTGTTTCATGCTTTTCAGCTTTTTGTAGTAAGCGTGTTTGCAACAAGGCTGGCAAAGCGGCCCGTGCAGCAGAATTGAAAAGCACGCACCAAAACCTACAGGGCATTTTCAAATTATCTACCAGCTGAACAAGTGTCAACTGGAAATGAAGGCAGCATTTTTTTTGCCCCCAACACCCTGATGTAAGGTGTTGAATGCGTAATTAAATGCCCAAGTGCACATTTGTCCGCTTTTTGTCCGCCCCAAAATTTGCATGCTACCTCGCTAAGCTTTCTGATAATGGGTTACAGGCAAACCAGGTATCGATAATTTAAGTTGATGCCATCAAAGGACTTACGGAGCTTATACTTTTTGTTAATACCCACGGTGCATTCTGAACGTTGTCTGCCTTTTGTCCGCCTCAAAACTTGCATGCTGCCTTGACTGTCCGATAGTTTTAACCGATGAACCCGCTGCGCCGTTTTTGGGCACGCCACAAATACCAGCTGTTGCTGCTGGCCCTGCTGCTTGCAGCCCTTGCGGCCGTGGTAGGCTACTACAACCGCCGCATAGCCGGCTACAACCAACAAATAGAACAATTGACCAAACCATAACCGATCAATCACCTCCGATAAACTTCTATCGTATGAAGAAACAATCCCTGTATTCCGCATTGGCCTGCCTTCTGGCATCGTTTTGCCCGGGTGGGCTGATTATGGCCCAAAACGTGGGCATAGGCACCCAAACACCCAGCGCCAGCGCTCAACTGGAAGTAAGCAGCACCAGCAGCGGCCTGCTGATGCCCCGCATGACCACTGCCCAGCGCGATGCCATTGCTGCACCTGCAAAGGGCCTGCTTATTTACAACCTAGACGATAACAGCATTGACCGCTACGACGGCGCCCGCTGGCAAAAGGAGAACGGCCTTACCACCCTCGACAGTATTGCCGCCGCCGGCCACCCCACCCCCAATAGTTGGGTGCGGCGTGCGGATGCCGGCCCTTCCATGAGAGAAGATGCAGTAGCTTTTAGTATTGGGAATAAAGGCTATATGGGCACGGGCTTTTCCAGTTCGCTGCTTAAAGACTTTTGGAGCTACGACCCGTTGAGCAATACCTGGACCCAACTGGCCGATTTTGGCGGGGCTGCCCGTAGGTATGCTATGGGTTTTGCCATTGGAACAAAAGGATATATCGGTACAGGCACAGTTGGCAATCAAGTTAATGATTTTTGGGAGTACGATCCATCCGCTAATGAATGGCTTCCAAAATCGCCTGTGCCAGGCGGGGGGCGTACGGAAGCGGTTGGATTTAGCCTGGCGGGCAAGGGATATGCCGGATTGGGGGAAACGCTGGGTGGACTTCAAAGCGACATGTACCAATACGACCCAGCCACCGACACTTGGACCGCCGTTGCAACATGGCCGGGAGGCATTAGAACTGGTGCAGAGGCATTCACTGTAAATGGAAAAGCTTACGTAGGATTGGGTTTCGCAGGTAGTGCTCAATCAACCATTTTTCCATATAACCCGATTACCAATACCTGGGGACCAGCTATTGCTGCGCAGACCGGTTTAAATGGCAATGGCTGGAGCAGTTTTACCCTTGGCAATAAAGGTTATTTGGGTATGGGTCAGGGAAGCAAAGTATTATTCGCCTATGATCCATCCGATAACACCTGGACCGCCAAAGCCAATTACCCCGGTAATGGAATAAGGTTTGGAATTGGCTTTGCCATTGGCAATAAGGGGTATATGGGTACAGGTACCACCGGGAGTGCAAGGACCAATGATTTCTGGGAATATATGGACAATAATTTGCAGCCGCTGGCTTCCTCATTGCCCCCCTCTGCCACCGGCGCCGTTACCGATGGGGCATGGACCCTGGATGCCGGAACCGTGTACAAAAACAGCCCCGGCAATGTGGGCATTGGCACCAGCAGCCCCAGCACCCCGCTGGAGGTAAATGGCATTATTAAAACCACAGCCCTGCAACTTACCACGGGCGCGGCAGCCGGCCGTTTTTTACAAAGCGATGCCAGCGGAAATGCCAGCTGGGCAGCATCCCTTACAGAAACGGATCCCAAGGTGGGCACCCTTACCGGCAACAAAGTGCCAAAATGGAACGGCGCCTCCCTGGTGGATGGATTGATAACCGACAATGGCTCGCTTGTAGGCATAGGCACCACCACGCCAACGCATTTGTTCACCCTGGTAAGTGCAGGACAAAACACTTTCGCTGATGGGCAAACCCTTTCTCTCAGAACTTACAGTACCACATCCTCGGGCTGGGGAGGCGGGGCGGCCTTTGGCTTTAACAGTGCTTCTGTAATTATGGGGCAATTAAGTAATGTGGCTACCATTGGCGGGCATAATGCCACCCTCAGTGCTTGGGCCAACCTTGCCATTAACCCCGGAGGTGGCTATGTGGGGATAGGCACCAGCTCACCTACAACACGCCTCGACGTAAACGGCACAGTAAAAACAACCGGATTTCAACTAACTACCGGCGCCGCAGCCGGCCGGATATTGCAAAGCGATGCAAGCGGCAATGCCAGCTGGGCGGCAGTTTCCCTCACCGAAACTGATCCTTCAGTTGGAGCCAACACCACCGGCTTTTTAAGCAAATGGAATGGCTCGCAACTGGTGGCCTCCACCGTGCGGGAAGATGCAGGCAATGTAGGCATTGGTGTAGCCGCTGCAGCCAATGCCCGGCTGCAAGTAAACAGCGCCAATACCGACGGTGGCAGTACAAACTGGATTGCTGCCAACTTGGGCATTAGCACCGGCAATGCCGACCGGCTGGTGCTGGGCACTTTAAATGGTGTGCCCACCGTGGGCGCGCATAAATCAGATCTTGCTCAATGGGCAAACCTGGCTATAAACCCGGGTGGTGGCACTGGCGCTGGCTTTGTGGGCATTGGGCTCAATAACCCGCAGGCAAAGCTGCATGTAAATGGTAGTACAAGGCTTGGCGGCCAGGGCACTCCAATCATTTCCATCTATAGTCAGGATGCCCCAATTGGTGCACTTAATAACCTTCCGCCTGGAGGAGCCGGTATTGCATTAATCAACTGGCCGCAGACTATTGCGGATGATGCTACCATTATTGTAACACCCAAAGCTCAACTTACAGGTGGCATTACGCTTGGCTATGCATGGAAGTCCAGCCCCACTCAAATCTCCGTGTATTACTACAATCACTTCAACTCAACTAATATAAGCCTTGCTGCACACACAGTTAGAGTAACAGTAATAAACTTCGATCAATAATACAATAGCAAGGGCTTCCCAACCCGCAGCTTGATACTATCGCACCTGAATGCACTGCCCATGAAATTTTCTATCATCGTATGCATAGGACTGTTTGGCGCCACCTTACAAACTGTATGGGGGCAGTCGACGGCCAAGCCAGTAGCCACTGCCAAAGCCGGGCCTGAAGCAACCAAGGCCATGCCGCAGCTGCAGTACTTCGTCATCAATGCCGAAGCGGGCACTTTTGGCTATGACATTTATTCCGATGGCAACCTGTACATACACCAACCTACCATACCGTCACAACCTGGCAACCGGGGCTTTGCCGATACCGCGCAAGCAGGCAAAGTAGCCCGGCTCGCCATGGATAAAATGCGCAAAGGGCAGGTGCCGCCAATCATTGCGCCAGAAGAACTGAAAAAATTGAACATACCATTGCCGGGCAGGCAAAAGCGCTAAGGCTTTTTCTAGGGTTGCGTGAATGCATCAAGGCTTATTTTGGAGGCGTGAAAATTCAGTTTTTCTTGTTCCTGCTTGGTTTCGTTGCCGCCATTCAGAAGCCAGCCTTGTGCCAAAGGCTAAACAGCGATAGCCTGGAAAGGGTATGGCGCAAAACGCTGGATGTACCCGAGCAGCAGGTGCCTTCAGCAATACTACAAATTAGCAAGAACCTGGGTAAACAGCCCGCCGAAGTAGGCTTGCAAACCAGGCTTCTTGCCCTGAAAATGGCCGGACAAGGCACCACTGAAGCGCGTCAGAACTTTAGCTTGCTGGCCCTCTGCTTCGAAACCGAGTTTCAACGCTATATCAACAAAGACTCGCTGCAGCAAAGCCTCATCAAATACATTACCGAAGCCACCCTGGCCAACAAACTTTTCCTGGCTGCCGAAGCATGCTTTCGCCTGTCGGCCTTTGCCGAGCAGCGGCTCGATTATGCAACCAGCGCCTACTTTGGCCTCAA
>Ga0114939_10000536_pt1 | contig 31675 bp, 26 predicted proteins | sample AshMeaCrysSpring_FD_87196 | JGI IMG/M metagenome (GOLD analysis project Ga0114939, IMG submission 87196) | Groundwater microbial communities from Big Spring, Nevada to study Microbial Dark Matter (Phase II) - Ash Meadows Crystal Spring | ecosystem: Environmental > Aquatic > Deep subsurface >...
GGCCACTGGTCGAGCGGCGTGCGCGCCAGGATCAGGTCACAGATCTCCTCCGCACGACGTGCGTCGACGTCGCCGACGGGCCGGCCGTTCACCAGCAGCGAGGGCGCGTGATCGCACATCCCGATGGAGGAGGTGCGGTCCACGCTCACGAGCCCGTCCTCCGACACCTTGCCCGGCTCCACCCAGAGCTTCTGGCAAACCTCGCGCAGCCGGTCTTCCGAGCCACGCATGCGATCGGTCACATTGTCCGAAAAGAGAACGCGGTATTCCCCCATCGGTTCGGCGTACAGGAAGGAGTAGAAAGCGACGACGCCGCGCACCGTCGCGATCGAGACGCCGAGCGAGGCAGCCACGCGCGCGAGCGCCGCCTCCGGCAGCCAGCCGAGGCGCTCCTGCGTCTCGCGCAGGACCTGCAGCGTGTGAGTCGGGTCGGGCGGCCAGGCGCGGAGCGCAGCCTGCACGGCCGCTTCTATCGCGGCTTCACTCGGTGTATTCGTGTTCACGATCCGTCGCAACGCGGCCGCAAGTCGCGGCGGGCGCAAGGGTGCCGCCCGGACATGACAGCCACAATCTCGGAAAACCGTTGCGGCTGCACGGCGGCGTCACTGCAATCGTATGCGCTGGGCCTCGGCTGCGCGAAAACGCAGTTCGGGCACGACTTCGCGCTCGAACCACGGATTGACCTGCAGCCAGCGCGTATTCCGGGGCGAGGGGTGTGGCAGGGGAAGGAACTCGGGCAGGTAGGACTCCCAGGCGCGCAGACGGTCGCCGCTCGGGTCGTTCCAGGGGAGGCCGGTGGCGTGCACGCGCGTCCCGGGCGCCTGCCCCACGATCAGGACACTCGCCCTCTCGTCCGCGCGCAACACCGGTCGTGGACCGAGCGGCAGCTGCTCTTCGCACAGCCGGCAGGACCGCACTTCCACGAGCAGCCGTCGCAGGGCCTCGGGATCCGCCTTCATTCGCCGACGATACCGCGTCCGTGGGCCGCCCCGCCCGCCCTTGCCCGCATCCCGCGCCTCTTCCACTATCCCCTACCCCCTACCCCCTACCCCCTTTCCCATGCACTCCGTCTTCCTCGACTACGCCACCGTGAGCTTCGACGGCGACCTCGATCCCGGCTCGCTGCTCGATGCGCTGCCCGGCCTCGAGCTACGCCACCACACCCCCCAGGACGAGGTCGCGACGCGCATCGCGGGTGCGGAGGTCGTGCTCGTGAACAAGCTGCGGATCAGCCGCGAAGCGATCGAAGCGGCAACGTCGCTGCGACTCGTCGCACTGGCCGCCACCGGTACCAACAACGTCGACCTCGTTGCCGCCGCCGAGCGCGGCATCGCGGTCTGCAACCTGCACGACTACTGCACGGCTTCGGTTGTGCAGCACGTGTTCGGCGTTCTTCTCGCGCTCACTCACAGGCTTCGCGAGTACGACGCCCTCGTGCGCACGGGCGCGTGGCAGCGGGGCGGGCAGTTCTGCCTGCTCGACTTCCCGATCCGCGAACTCGCCGGCCGGAACCTCGGCATCCTCGGCTACGGCACGCTCGGCAAGGGCGTCGCGCAGGTGGCGCGGGCCTTCGGCATGCAGGTGCTGATCGCCAACCGTCCGGGCGCAACACGCGAGGCAGGCCGCGTCGATCTTCACGAGCTCTTGCCGCGTGTGGACGTGCTTAGCCTCCACTGTCCGCTCAGCGCGGCCACGCAGGGCGTGATCGGCGCGCCCGAGCTGGCGCTCATGAAGCGCGACGCGGTGCTGGTGAACACGGCGCGGGGCGCGCTCGTCGATTCCGCAGCGCTCGCGGACGCGTTGCGTGGCGGCCGGCTCGGCGGCGCCGCGATCGACGTGCTGCCGCAGGAGCCGCCGGTGGACGGCAACCCGTTGCTCGCGGGCGACATCCCGAACCTGGTCGTGACGCCGCACATCGCCTGGGCCGCTCGGGAGGCCCGGCAGCGCTGCGTGGACGAGATGGCGGCGAACGTGCGGGCGTTCAGTTCCGGCGAACGGCGAAACCGGGTGGTGTGAGGGCGGGGAGCGGAAAACCGCTAGTCACTTCCCAGGTTCATCGCCTGCGCGGCCCACTTGAGCACGGGACGCACGCGCGGAGAGACGAGTTCCATCGCCTCGTCGAAGCTCACCCAGCGAAACTCGTTGTGCTCCGGCCGTCCGAGTTCCGGATTGACCGGCAGCGTGACCTCGGTGGTGTTCGTGCGACCGATGAAGTACCGCGCCACCTTGCCGCGGCTGTAGGGCCCGGTCTGCGTGGAGGACTGGCCCCACTCGAAGGCGAGGTCGTCGATGAGCGACTCCTCGCGAACCTCGCGCACGGCGGCTGCGAGGGGCTCCTCGCCCGCCTCGACCATGCCCTTGGGAAAGTCCCAGTGGTTGAAGGCGCGCAGCAGCAGGAAGCGCCAGCCCTCGTCCGTGCGGCGCACGACGACGACTCCGGCCGACAGCCTCTGGGATCGCGGGGTCATCGCGCCAGTATAGTTGAAACGATCGTGCGTCTGCCGTCCGCCGCTGCGCGTCCGATTTGCAGGCTGGATGGTTTTGCCACGCTTCATAGCCGGGAGCTATGCTGCAGCCATGAACCTCCGTGACCTGCGCTACCTCGTCGCGCTCGCAGACGAGCGGCACTTCGGCCGCGCCGCGGAGCGCTGCTTCGTGAGCCAGCCGACGCTCTCGGCCCAGATCCGCAAGCTCGAGGAGTACCTCGGCGTTCCGCTCGTCGAGCGACAGCCGCGTCGCGTGGCGCTCACGAGCGCCGGCGAGAAGATCGTCGAGCGCGCGCGCCGCCTGCTGCTCGAGGCCGATGCGATCGTCGAGCTTGCGAAGACCGACCGCGACCCGCTGTCGGGCGCGATCAAGCTCGCGCTGATCCCGACCGTGGGACCATACCTGCTGCCGCACGTCGCGCGCCGGCTCCGCAAGGACCTGCCGCGCCTCAAGCTGATGCTCTACGAGTTTCAGACCGCCCCGCTCCTCGAGAAGCTGCGCGCGGGCGAGATCGACATGGGCATCCTCGCGCTGCCGGTGCCACTCGACGGGCTCGAGGCCGAGCCGCTCTACGAGGAGCCTTTCACGCTCGCCGTGCCCTCCGGCCACAGGCTCGCCGATCAGGAGCGCGTGAAGGTCGACGACCTCAAGGGTGAGACGCTGCTGCTGCTCGAGGACGGCCACTGCCTGCGCGACCAGGCGCTCGAGGTGTGCAGCCGCATCCGCGTGCAGGAGGAACAGGACTATCGCGCGACGAGCCTCGAGACGCTGCGACAGATGGTTGCGGCAGGTCACGGAGTCACGCTGCTGCCTCAGCTCGCGGCCGACTCGCCGGTCGGAGCCGCGCGCGGCCTCCGCGCAAAGTCCTTCGCCCGTCCCGCGCCCTCGCGTACGATCGGGGCGGTGTGTCGCAAGTCGACCACGCGCGCAGCGGCCGTCGCCGCCATCGGCGGCTCGATACGTGCGGCCATGAGAGAGGAGATGAAGCGATGAGGTCCTGGATTCTCACCTTGCTGACCTCGCTGCTGCCCATGCTCGTCGCTCCGTTCGCCGCCGCCGCGGTCGGCCCGACCGTCGAGCAGGCCTGGGCACGGGCGACGCCACCTGGCGTCGACGTGGGCGCGGTCTATCTCACGATCGTGGGCGGACCGGCCGCCGATCGGCTGACGTCCGCGACGACCGCGCGCGCGTCGATGGTCCATCTCCACACGATCGAGGAGTCCGGCGGCGTGGCGAAGATGCGCGCCGTTGAGGGAATAGAGGTACCGGCCGGGAAGCGCGTGGTGCTCGCACCCAAGGGGACGCACATCATGCTCATGGGCCTCGGTCGTCCGCTCGTGGCGGGCGAAAAGTTCTCGCTGACCGTCCGCTTCGAGAAGGTCGGCGATCGCACCGTCGAGGTTGTGGTGCAGCCGGCCAGCGCCGACGGACCGACGGCGAGCGCCTCAGCCCACTGATCTGCCGCGTGGCGCCCGGCACATGGAAGCTCGCGCGGCGCTGCCCCTGCACCGCCTGCACGATGAGGACATCGAGCGGCTGCTCGCGAGCGGCGAGCGCAAGCCGGAGCTTACCGCGCTCTTCGGAGCGGAGGGTTACCGCGAGCTGAGCGCGCTCGCCCGTCGCGCGGCCGAGGCTCGCACGCGTGCCGGACAGGTCGTCTACGTGCTGCCGGGCCTGATGGGCTCGCGCATCGGGACGCGCGGACGCCTGCTCGACGACGTGATCTGGATCGACCCGATCGAGGTCGCGGCCGGGCATCTCACGCGGCTCGCCCTGCCACGCGGCGCGAGACTGACCGCGCTCGGCGTGATGCTGCTCAACGCCCTGAAGCTCAAGTTCTCGCTCGTGATCGCCGGGTTCGACGCGCGGCTGCACGCCTACGACTGGCGACGCAGCGTGGAGCGCCTCGCGCTCGAGCTCGTCAAACGCATCGAAGCGGACGGCGCTCGCGACCCCATGATCGTCGGCCACAGCATGGGCGGCGTCGTGGCGCGGGTCGCGCTCGCGATGGACGGCGGCCGGATCGCACGGGCGGTGCAGCTCGGCGCACCGAACCACGGGTCGTTTGCGCCGGTGCAGGCGTTGCGAGGCGTGTATCCCACGGTGCGCAAGCTGGCGGCGCTCGACCTCCGCCACGATGCCGAGGACCTCGCGCGGATCATCTTCCGCACGCTGCCCTCGCTGCACGAGCTGCTGCCGGATGCCGCGCGCACGCAGGGTCCCGATCTGTTCGACGCGGGGAGCTGGCCCGACGATGCATTGCGGCCCGCGCGGGAGCTGCTCGAGGAGGCGGCCGCTGCACGACGTCGCTGGCCCGCGGCAGACGAACGCTGCCTGCACGTCGTCGGCGTGAAGCAGGAAACGGTGACGCAGGCGGAAATCGCCGGCGACCAGTTCATCTTTCACCTGTCGAGCGACGGCGACGGCACCGTCCCCCGGGTCCTCGCGGAGGTTACGGGGGCGCGCTCTTGGTACGCGCCCGAGAAGCACGGTGGACTGCCGAACAACGGCAAGGTCATCTCGGCCGTCGTGGACCTGCTGCGCGACGGAACGACCCCGCGCCTGCCCGCCACGCATCGCGTCCGCGTCGGCGGGCGCCGGGCCGTTCCGGAGGCCGTGCTCCGCCGGGTCGCACCGCACAAGGTGCGCTGGCAGGACCTCTCCCCGGACGCGAGGCGAAGGCTGCTCGAGCCGGTGGTCTCGCCCGAGTTCCACGGTGAGGTGCCGGACCAGGTCCTGCGCGCCCGTCGCCCGTCCCCCGCGGCCGCAGGCAGCGCGGGCCGCGGTCCCATCGAGATCCGCCTGAGCCCGGGCAGCCTCGCGGATGCGAACTCGCGCGCGCTGGTGCTCGGCGTGTTCCGCAATGTCGATCCCGCGGGCGCATCGCGCGCCGTCGACGAGCGGCTGGGCGGCACGATCCGTGAATTCACGTTGCGCCGGATGTTCGGCGGTGACCTCGGCCAGGTGTCCATCCTGCCCTCGACGCGCCACGGGATGCTGGCCGAGTTCGTGCTGCTGGCCGGACTCGGAGATTTCGACGAACTCGGCCCTGACGCGCAGTCGTTCGCCGCCGAGAACGTCGTGAGAACCCTCGCGCGGACTCGTGTCGAAGACTTCGCGACGGTGCTGTTTGGCACGGGCTCCGGCATACCGGTCGCGACCGCGCTCGAGCAGCAGCTCGAGGGCTTCTTCGCTGGCCTGCGCCACGCGGATCCGGAGCGCGTCATCCGGCGCATCACCTTGTGCGAGATCGACACGCGCCGTTTCGCGACGCTGCGTCGCCTGCTGCCACCCGTCGCGGCGAGACTGGCGGGCAGCGACCTCGCCGTGGTCGTGGACGAGGTCGCGCCGTCCGCCGATGGAGCCGAAGCGCCGAGCCGCGCGCGCCGCCGTCGAACGGGCACCGATCTCGACCCGGCGTACCTGCTCGTGTCGCTCACCGATCCCGGCCGCAGCGAACACGAGTGCAGGGCGTCACTGCTCACCGCGGGCGCCAAGGCAGCGGTGCTGAGTGGCAGCATGCGGGTGAGTCGCGCCGCGCTTCGCGAAACGCTGGCGCTCGCCAATCCGGGGACACTCACGGTGCGCAGCCTGGCGCGATACGGCTCGACCCTCGCCCGGATGCTGCTGTCGCAGCCCGTGCGCGACGGCCTCGAGAGCGTGAGCCGCCGGCCGCTCGTGATCGTGCACGATCGCGAGTCGTCGCGAGTGCCGTGGGAGGTCCTGAGCGTCGCCGACCGTCACCCGGCGCTCGGCCAGGGTCTCAGCCGTCGCTACGCGAGCGAAGGACTCACCGTTGCGCGCTGGCGCGAGGACCGACGGCCCGGCGACAAGCCCCGCGTGCTGCTCGTCGTCGATCCCACGCTCGACCTGCCCGGCGCCGCCCGGGAGGGCGCCGCCCTGCGCAGGATCCTCGACGCCGCAGGCGCCGGGGTCGATTGCCTGTCGGGACGTGAGGCGACGCGAGCGCGGCTGCTGCGCGAGATCGGCGCGGGAGGACACGACGTCCTGCACTTCGCGGGCCACGCGTTCTTCGATGCGACCGATCCGGCCAGGAGCGGGCTCGTATGCGCGGGCGGCGACGTGCTGCGCGGCTGCGACCTCGACGGCGTGGCCGATCTGCCGTCGCTCGTGTTCTGCAACGCCTGCGAAGCGGCCCGCGTGCGCAGACCGAGGGCGAGCGGCGCGCGCCGGCTCCTCGGCCTGCGTCGTTCGAGCAGCCTGGCCGAGGCGTTTCTCGACGGCGGCGTCGCGAGCTTCGTTGGCACGCATTGGCCGGTCGGGGACGACGCAGCCCTCGTCTTCTCGACGGTCTTCTACGAGCGTCTGCTCGACGGCCTGTCGCTCGGGAGCGCGATCCTGGCGGCGCGCCGGCGCGTGTTCGAACTCGGCTCCATCGACTGGGCCGACTACGTGCACTACGGCAATCCCGCGTTCCACCTCGCGAACGGGGCCACCTGAAGCGAGACACGAATCACATTCCGGCGCAGGTCACCGCGCCGGGCAGCCCGGTTGACATAACAAACGGCGACCCCCGTCACGTCCTGCGGGGAGAGCGCGGCTCGAAAATCGCGCCCACGCGTTCGAGGACGTGCGCCGAAGGGCATCAAGAACCCCTGAAGCAGCGCCTTCGATCTCGGGGTTCCTGGCCTCCAGCACGTTTCACAGGGAGTGGACGGCCCGGTGTCGGGAACGGCAAGAAATATGTCACCCACACTGAGGATGAACCATGCGTAAACAGAATATTGCTTCCATTTCGGCTGCGATTGCCCTGGCCCTGGCGGCCGGCGGCGCGCAGGCCGCGACGAAGACCGACACGTTCACCGTCAATGCTTCCGTTGCAAAGAACTGCCTGGTGGACACCACGGACCTGAATTTCGCCGCCTACGATGGCACCGCTCTGGTGGACGCCACATCCACGGTCAGCGCCAAGTGCACGAAGGGGACGTCTTTCGCGTTCAGCCTGGACGGCGGCACGACCAGCGGCGGCACGATCGCACAGCGGTTGCTCGACGGCGCTACCACCGCCGACACCTTGCAGTACAACCTCTACACGGATGCGAGCCGCTCGACGTTGTGGGGCGACGGCACGACGGGTGTGACGGTCAGCGACACGGGCACTGGCATGGCGAACTGGATCGCCAAGACGGTCTATGGCCGGATCCCCGACAACGCGACGAACCAGGCGGCCGCTCCGGACGACTACTCGGACGTTATCACGGTCACGGTCTCGTATTGACCGAATGCCAATGCGCTTCCAGCACGTCATGGCAAGCGTCCTCGCGTCGGCGGCAGCCTTCTGGCTGCCGCCGGCGTCGGCGGGGTCGTTCGGCCTCTCGCCGCTGCGCCTCGACCTTTCGGGTCAGGCGGCGACGGCGTCCGTCAACGTACGCAACAACGACTCGTCGCCGGCCCTCGTCCAGGCCGAGGCCGTGGTCTGGTCGCAGGTCGATGGCGAGGACAGGCTGGAACCCACGACGGACCTGATCGTCTCGCCGACGGTCTTCACGCTGCCGGCGGATGGCTCACAGCTGGTGCGCGTCGCCCTGCGTGGCGCGGCGGAGGCGAGCCGTGAACTCAGCTACCGGCTGATTCTGCAGGAAGTTCCGGCTGAGGCGAGCCCGGACTTCAAGGGCCTGCGGGTCGCGTTGCGCCTGAGCGTCCCTATCTTCGTCGCCCCCAACTCGGGCAAGGCCGAACCGAACCTCGAATTCTCGGCGACGCGCAATGCCGACGGCGCGCTCGTCCTGCGCGCGGACAACAAGGGCAACGGCCATGGCCGCGTGCTCAGCTTCTCATTGACGCCCACGAACGGCCACGGCCCGGTCCTGCAGGACTCCGTGGCGAGCTACGTCCTGCCGGGCCAGTACCGGACCTGGACGATCAAGAACAACGAATCCACCCGGGATGACAGCACCGCTCAAGCGGACCGCTACAGGTTGAAGGCCACCACCGAGCGGGGCGAAGTCGTCACGGAGCTGGCGGTCACGAGGTAGGCCCTGTGCGCCGCCGCCTGGCCGTCGCCATCGCACTCGCACTCGCGGGCGCCGGCGCGCTCGCGCAGCCGGGCCCGGACACGTTTACCGAGTCGGTCCTGCAGGTGACGGTGAACGGCGAGCAGCAGCCGACGGCGCTCGTCGTGCGCCGCGACAGTGACGGCACCCTGCTCGTCAAGGCCGCGGACCTCAAGGCGCTGCGCATCAGGACGCCGGCGAGCGGCGCGGTGCTGGTGAACGGCGAGCGTTACTACCGCGTGGGCAAGGACCTCGGCGCAATCGTCACGTACGACGACGCGACCCAGAGCGTCGACATCAACCTGCCGGCACAGGCGTTCGTTGCGTCGCGGGCGAGCGTGTCCACGCCCGACGCCGTACCCAAGGTGACGACCTCGACCGGCGGCTTCTTCAACTACGACGTATTCACCGAGCGCTCGACAGGCTACTCGGGCACGGGCGGCCTGTTCGAGCTCGGATTCTTCGGTGCCAGAGGCGTACTCACCTCCACGATGTACGGTATCAAGGAGACGGGCGATCAGCGCGCGGTACGACTTGACACGGCCTGGACGCGCGATTTCCCGGAGCGCATGACGACGCTGCGCGTCGGCGACTCGATCTCATCCTCGGGGCCGTGGGGACGCTCGGTCCGCTTCGGCGGCATCCAGTACGGCACGAACTTCGGCACGCAGCCGACGCTGATCACGACGCCGATGCTCGCCGCGCGCGGCGACGCGGTCGTCCCCTCCACCGTCGACGTCTTCGTCAACGGCCAGCCGGTCGCGAGCCAGCAGGTGCAGCCCGGCCCGTTCGAGATCGACAACGTGCCGGCGATCACCGGTGCGGGACAAATGCAGGTCGTGGTGACGGACGCGCTCGGCCGGCAGCAGGTCATCGCGCAGCCCTACTACACCGGTCAGTCGCTGCTGCGCCAGGGTCTGACCGAGTACTCCGTCGAGGCAGGTGCGATCCGACGCGACTACGCTGATGCGAGCAATGATTATGGCGACGTGGTCGCCTCGGCGACGTACCGTCGCGGCCTGACCGACACCGTGACTGCCGGCGGGCATGTCGAGGCGCAGGCCGACGGTGCCGCCGCAGCCGGCGCCGACGCCGCCGTGCAGGTCGGCAACCTCGGCATCGTGTCGGGCTCGGCCGCGGTCGGCGGTGACCGTGACGACCAGGGCTGGCTCGGACGGGTGGGCTTCGAGCGCAATGGCCAGCGAGTCAGCCTCTACGCGCAGGGACTCTACGCGTCGCGCGGGTTCGCGCAGCTCGGCGAGTCCGTGCTGGTCGACCAGCCGAAGCTGCGCCTCTTTGGCGGGCTCGGTTTCAACTTCCTCGATTACGGCAGCCTTCAGCTCGCCTACGGGCTGCAGTCGAACTGGCTCACGCCGACCGTCGAGACCTTCGGCCTCGGCTACTCCTACGGGCTCGGCAACCTCGGCTTCCTGAACCTGTTCGCCAGTCACACGAGCGCCGAGGACACCGAGTCCGACGTCTATCTCACCTGGACCGTGCCGGTCGGCGACCGCCGGACGGCCAGTGCCGCCCTCGCGCGCACCTCCGATGCGGTGAATGGCAATGGATTCGAGGCGACCGCTTCATTCCAGCAGAGTCTGCCGGTCGGCACGGGTTCCGGGTTCTCCGCATTCCTTTCGAGCTCGGACCGCGCGAACCTCGGCTATGCCTACCAGGGATCCGCCGGGCTGATCGGGGTCGACTACGCCCGCGCGAACGGACAGAACGGCGTGCGCGTTGGCGGCAACGGCGGTCTCGCGATCACGAGCGCCGGCGTGATGCCGTCGCGGCGGCTCGACCAGAGCTTCGCCGTCGTGAAGATGGCGGACTACGCGGGCGTCGAGGTATTCGTCGAGAACCAGCCCGTCGGCCGCACGGACAAGAAAGGTCGCATCCTGCTCGATCGCCTGCTGCCCTACCAGGCGAACCGGGTGAGCGTCGATCCCAACAAGCTGCCGATGGACGCGCGTGTGTCCAAGGCATCGGTCAACATCACACCCGCTTATCGCAGTGGGGCCGTCGTGCGCTTCCCGGTCACTCGTGCCAACGCGGTGACGCTGAGGCTCGTGCAGTCCGGCGGCTCCCCGGTCCCGGCGGGCGCCGAAGTCCGCCTCGACGGAAACCGCTACCCTGTCGGCATGCGGGGCAGCATGTACCTGGGTGGCGTCGAAGGGCGTACGCGTGCGACGGCCACGTGGCGCGACGGCGCCTGCACATTCGAAGTCGCGCGACCGGGCGGCAAGGATCCGCTGCCGGACGTCGGAGAAGTACCGTGCGTGCCGGTCACCGAGTGAGCCTCCGCGCGCCGGCAGCTCGCCGCGCGCTCGCGGGTCTCGGGTTGCTCGCACTGCTCGCGTCACCGACACCCGCGCTCGCGGCCCTCGACTGCACGATCTCGACCGTCGGCGTCGCCTTCGGGGTCTACGATCCGTCGCTCACTACCCCGGACGACTCGAACGGGTCGGTCAACGTCACCTGCTTCTACACCGGACCGGGTGGCGCCGACTCGACGAACTACTCGGTCGCGCTGTCGACCGGATCGAGCGGCACGTATGCGCCGCGGCGCCTCAGCGCCGGCGCATCCCTGCTCAACTACAACCTGTTTCGCGACGCCGGACGCTCACAGATCTGGGGGAATGGCACGGCGGGCACATCCATCGTCACCGGGAACATCAAGGTGGGCCCGGGCGCGGGCAACAACACGCGAACCGTGAACCACCCGGTGTACGGGCGCATTCCGGCGCTCCAGGACGCCGACACCGGCAATTACAGCGACACGATCCTCGTGACGCTGACTTTTTGACCCCTCAAAGCGTGCAGGCCTGGAGCTGCACGGGCCAGGAGTACGTGCCCGGCACTGCCGTCGCGTCGAGCAGCAGTCGGAAACTCAGCCGCAGGTCGAGAGGCTGCAGCACGGCCGGCTGCGACACGTCGACCACGTCGTCACGCACGACGACCGGCGAGGCGAGCCCGGTCACCTCGATGGCGCGGGCGAGCCCCACTCGCGGCGCGAGCCGGACGACGTAACCTGCTGGATCGTTGCTGCTGACGCGGTAGATCGCTGCGAGATCGAGGTAGCCGCGATCGACGTCACCCGCAGAGACCGTGAACTGCGTCGGCTGAGCGTCGCTGTCGATGCTGGCACGCGCCGTCACGTAGGCACTCACCCTGAACTGGGCGCGAGCCTCCCCTCCCACGGCCGCCGCTGGCATGGCCGAGACCACCATCAACGCCGCCAAGACACAGCGTCGCATCCCTTCATCCCCGGGGGACCGCTCCACGACCCGGACACGGTCCCCAACCCACCGTTCTTGTCGCACGTGCCGGCCCGCAGCGCATGGGGCCCAGTGCCGTCACGATTGTGTCGTCGGTCACAAAATAGCGCAGCCAGCTTGACGGTGGCGGCCGATTTAACCTTGGCGACCACGGCGTCTCGCCTGCTGCGACGCAACATCACGGTCCCGGCGCGGTTGCGCCCCCTCGCAGAAAGGCTAAGCTGCCGGACTGATTTCGCCGCAGTGGATCCGCACGCCCGTGCAACCAACCGACACCTCGAACCCGGACTATTTCCACCGGGTCGTCGACTGCCAGTGGGCCTGTCCCGCGCACACGGACGTGCCCGAGTACATCCGCCTGATCGCGCTCGGGCGCTTCTCCGACGCCTACATGGTCAACCGGGAGTCGAACGTGTTCCCGGGCATCCTCGGGCGCGTCTGCGACCGTCCCTGCGAGCCCGCCTGTCGCCGCGGCCGCGTCGAGGAGAAGCCGGTCGCGATCTGCCGCCTGAAGCGAGTCGCCGCGGACCACAAGGACTCGATCGTCGATCGCCTGCCCGTGGTGCCGGCGACGAAGAACGGCAAGCGCGTCGCCTGCATCGGCGCGGGCCCCGCATCGCTCACGGTGGCGAACGACCTCCTCCCGCTCGGTTACGAGGTCGTGGTCTTCGAGCAGTGGGACAAGCCGGGCGGCCTGATGCGCACGAACATCCCTGCCTTCCGGCTGCCCGAGACGGTGATCGACGAGGAGATCGGCTACATCACCGGGATGGGCGCCGAGATCCGCTACAACTCGCGGATCGACAGCCTGAAGAAACTGCTGGCCACGGGCGGGTTCGACGCCGTGTTCGTAGGGTCGGGTGCCCCGAAGGGCAAGGAACTCAAGCTGCCCGGCCGCAAGGAAGGCGATGCCAGCATCCACATCGGCATCGACTGGCTCGAGTCGGTCGCGTTCAAGCACGTCGAGAAGATCGGCGAGCGCGTGCTTATCATCGGCGTCGGCAACACCGCGATGGACTGCTGCCGCTCCTCGCTCCGTCTCGGCGCGAAGAACGTGAAGGTGATGGCCCGCAAGCCGCGCCAGTTCTTCAAGGCCTCCGAGTGGGAACTCGAGGACGCCGAGGCCGAAGACGTCGAGATCGTCGTGAACCACGCCCCGAGGGCGTTCGTCGTCGAGAATGGCCGCCTCGCCGGCATGCTGTTCGACAGGATGGAATACGACCTCGACGCGCGCGGCCGGATCGTCGGCGAGCGCATCGTGGGCGAGGCCTTCTTCCCGGCCGACGACGTGATCCTCGCCATCGGACAGGAGAACGCCTTCCCGTGGATCGAGGACGACCTCGGCATCCAGTTCGACAAGTGGCACGTGCCGGTCGTCGACGAGAAGACGTTCCAGTCGACGCGGCCGGACGTATTCTTCGGCGGCGACGCGGCGTTCGGCCCGAAGAACATCATCTGGGCCGTCGAGCACGGCCACCAGGCGGCGATCTCCGTGCACAACTTCTGCATGGGGCGGCCGGTCAGCGAGCGGCTGCCGCCGACGATGAACCTGTCCTCGCGCAAGATGGGCCTGCACGAGTGGTCGTACAAGAACGACTACAACCCGGTCGAGCGCCGGCTCGTGCCGCACGTGAGCCTCAAGGAGCGCTTCAAGCAGATCAACATCGAGGTCGAACTCGGCTTCGACCCCGGGCAGACTGCCGCCGAGGTCCAGCGCTGCCTCAACTGCGACGTGCAGACGGTGTTCGAGGCCAGGGCCTGCATCGAATGCGACGCCTGCATCGACATCTGCCCGACCGACTGCCTCACGATCACGAGGAACGGCGAGGAGGCTGAGATGTCGACGCGCCTCAAGGCGCCGCGCCGCAACCCGCACGAGCCGCTGTACGTCTCCGAGCCGCTCAAGCAGACGGGCCGCGTCATGGTCAAGGACGAGGACCTCTGCGTGCACTGCGGACTCTGCGCCGAGCGCTGCCCGACGGCGGCCTGGGACATGCAGAAGTCCACGATCAACCTGCCCCACGCGAACGACCACACATGGCCCAGCCCGCAAGAACGCAAGACCGCGTAAACGACTTCGTCATCAAGCTCGCGAACGTGAATGGCACGGGCTCCGCCAGTGCCAACACGCTGCTCATGAAGTCGATCTTCCGCATGGGCGTGCCCGTGATGGGGAAGAACTACTTCCCCTCGAACATCCAGGGCCTGCCGACCTGGTACGAGATCCGCGTCACGCGCGACGGCTACGTCGCCCGCTCGGGGCGCGTCGACCTCATGGTCGCCATGAACGCGGAGACCTACCAGAAGGACGTGCGCGAGGTGTCCCCGGGCGGCTTCCTCATCTTCGACTCGACCTGGCCGCGATCGACGCTGCTCGCGCGCGAGGACATCACCATCCTCGGCGTGCCGCTCGCGAGGATCTGCAACGAGAACTTCGTGGGGGTGCGCAACCGCATCCTGATGAAGAACATCATGTATGCGGGCGTGCTCGCGGCGCTGCTCGAGATCGACCTCGAGGTGATCCGCCAGCTCCTCACCGAGAGCTACTCGAAGAAGCCCGCGCTCGTCGACGCCAACATGAAGGCCGTGCAGCTCGGCCACGACTACGCGAAGGCCAACCTGCCCTGCCCGCTCGCCCTGTGCGTCGAGCGCATGGACCGGACGAAGGGCCACGTGATGATCGACGGCAACACGGCGGCCGCGCTCGGTTGCGTGTACGCAGGCGCGACCGTAGCCCCCTGGTACCCGATCACGCCGTCGACTTCGCTCATGGACGCCTTCAAGAGCTTCTGCCAGAAGCTGCGCGTCGATCCCGAGACCGGCAAGGGCAGATTCGCCGTGATCCAGGCCGAGGACGAGCTCTCCGCCATCGGCATGGTACTCGGCGCGAACTGGAACGGGGCGCGCGCCTTCACGGCGACGAGCGGCCCGGGCATCTCGCTCATGAACGAGTTCATCGGCCTCGGCTACTACGCGGAGATCCCTGCGGTGATCTTCGACGTGCAGCGGGTGGGCCCCTCGACCGGCATGCCGACGCGCACGCAGCAGTGCGACCTGATGCTGTGCGCCTACGCCTCGCACGGCGACACGAAGCACGTGCTGCTCTTTCCGTCGAACCCGGAGGAGTGCTTCTACATGGCGGTGCAGGCGTTCGACCTCGCCGAGCGGCTGCAGACGCCGGTGTTCGTGCTCTCGGACCTCGACATCGGCATGAACGACTGGATGTGCCCGGAGCTCAGGTGGGACGACGCGTACCGTCCCGACCGCGGCAAGGTCCTCTCGAGGGAGGACCTCGAGGCACTGCCGAAATTCCACCGCTACCTCGACAAGGACGACGACGGCGTCCCCTACCGCACCATTCCGGGCGTCTCCGCCAGGGGCGCCTACTTCACGCGCGGCTCGGGCCACAACCAGTACGGCGGCTACACCGAGGACGCGATCGAGTACCAGGTGGTGGTCGACCGGCTCGCGAGGAAGTTCAAGCGGGCCCGGACGATGGTGCCGGCACCCGTCATCGAGGCCACGGGCACGAGCAGCATCGGCCTCGTCACGATCGGATCGAGCCGCGGCGCCGTGAACGAGGCCCGCGACATCCTCGCGAAGCGCGGTATCCCGATCGACTACATGCGCATCAAGGCATTCCCCTTCACCAGGGAAGTGGAGTCCTTCATGGCGTCGCACGAGAAGATCTTCGTCGTCGAGCAGAACCGCGACGCACAACTGAGGGCGCTGCTCACGCTCGAGACCGACGTGCCGAAGACGAAGCTTCACTCCATCCTGCACTACAACGGCCTGCCGATGACCTCGCAGGGAATCGTCGAGACCGTGCTGGCCGAGCTCGGCGACGCGAAGCGCGCCGCCGCAGGCGCCTGAGGAACCGGACATGTCGTTCATCAACAAGCCGAAGGTCCGCCACCCGGACCTGCCGAAGAACCCGATCGGGCTGACGCGCCGCGACTACGAGGGCGCCATGTCGACGCTCTGCGCAGGCTGCGGTCACGACTCCGTCACCGCGTCGATCATCGAGGCGATCTGGGGCCTCGGGCTCCGCCCGGAGCAGCTCGCGAAGTTCTCGGGGATTGGCTGCTCCTCGAAGACCACCGCTTACTTCGCGAGCGGCGCGCACGGCTTCAACGGCGTGCACGGCCGCATGCCCTCCGTGGTCACCGGCGCGAACGCCGCCAACAAGGACCTCTACTGCATCGGCGTGTCGGGCGACGGCGACTCGCTGTCGATCGGCTTCGGGCAGTTCGCGCATGCCATCCGGCGCAACGTGAACATGCTCTACCTGTGCGAGAACAACGGCGTGTACGGCCTCACCAAGGGGCAGTTCTCGGCCTCGGCCGACATCGGCACGAAGTCGAAGAAGGGCGAGGAGAACCTGCAGGCGCCGGTGGATCCCTGCCTCGCCGCGCTCTCCCTCGGCGGCACGTTCATCGCGCGCAGCTTCTCGGGCGACAAGGAGCAGCTCGTGCCGCTCATCCAGGCGGGGCTCATGCACAAGGGCTTCGCGATGATCGACGTGATATCGCCCTGCGTGACGTTCAACGACCACGTGGGCTCCACGAAGAGCTACACCTTCACGCGTGAGCACTACCACGAGGCAGTGCATGCCGACTTCATTCCGCCGCGCCAGGAGATCACCGCGACCTATGCCGAGGGCGAGGCGCTGCCGGTCGAGATGCACGACGGCAGCCGGATCGTGCTGCGCAAGCTCGACAGCAGCTACGACCCGACGCACCGCGGCAAGGCCTTCGAGTACCTGCGCACGAAACTGCGCCGGGGCGAACACGTGACGGGGCTCATCTACTGCGCCTCGAGCGGGCCGGACATGCACGCCATGAGCGGCACGACGGACGTGCCGCTGAACCAGTTGCCCTACGAGACGCTGCACCCGGGCGCGGCCGGGCTCGCGAAGGTATTGAAGCGCTACGCCTGAGCCCCCGGTCCGTGAACCAGGTGCCAGACCGCGGCCTCGGGGCTCGCGCGGCGGGGCGAGCGCGGGCATGATTCGCCCATGAACGGGACGGAACGGACCCTGTACCGGCGCCGCGTAGCGGCTCTCGTCGCGACCCTGGCAGCCGCCGCGGGCCTGCTGGTCGGCCCTGCTGCCCATTCGTCCACCGTCTACAAGTGGGTGGACGAGTACGGCACGGTGCACCTCTCCACCACCAGGCCGCCGTCCGGAACCAGGTTCCAGACACTCAGCGTCGGCTCGACGTCCGGTGGCGCCTCGCGCTCGTACTCGGGATCGAGTGCACCGGCGACGAGCAGGTCGCCGCCACGCCCGGCGGCCTCGCCGCAACAGCTCGCCCAGCGCACCGAGGTACTGTCGAACCTGCAGAACCGCGAGTGCGTGCTCGCCCTCGAGGCGCTCGAGCGCCTGACGAGCGGCAGCGTGCGCACGACGTCGGCCGAGCTGAAGCGCCTCGACCAGACGGCCGAGGCGACCTGCAGCAAGGACCCGGCCCGCCGTCGCGAGCAGGAAGAGATGGCGTCGAAGCTTCGCGTCGCCAATGGCCCGGAATGCGTGGCGGCCCGCAACCAGCTCGCCGACATGATGGCGAAAGGGCTGCAGACCCCGCGGGTGCGCCTGCAGAGCCAGCAGCAGTTCGTCGACGAGCACTGCACGGCGCCCGTGCAGTAGGCACCGACCGCCCTAGAGCGAGCGCGGCCCCTGCGTCAGCAGGTGCATCAGCTCGGCCTGCGACTGCACTTCGCACTTGGTGAAGATCTGCTTGAGGTGCGTGCGCACCGTGTTCGGCGACAGCCTGAGCGCGGCTGCCGTCTGCTCCACGCTGCGGCCCGCGAACAGGCGCCGCGCCACCGCGGCCTGCGCACGCGTGAGCCCGTAGAGTTCCCGCAGCAGTTCCGCGGAGATCTCCCGCCGTCCGTCGGTCGCGTAGATGAAGAGGGAAGCCGCGACGTTGCGCTGGTTCGTGTCCGGCGGTACCGGCCGCACGACGACGAAGTACGACTGCGCTCGCGGACGCCTGAATCGCGCGGCAATCGGTTGCGGCGCGTGCACCGCTCCGGTCCGCGCGTAGCCGAGCAGACGGCTCAGCCTCACATCGAAATCCGCGTCGCTGGACTTCAGCCGGCCGTTGCGCAGCGACAGGCCATCGCCGCCATCGAGCACGTCGCGCGCCGGCCGGTTGGCATCGAGCACGCGGGCGGAGTGATCGAGGAGGATTACGCCCCGGTCGAGGCCGTCGAGGATCAGCCGGCCCAGCGAGCTGAAGGCGCCGGCCAGCCGCGGCGAGGCCGACCGGGGAGTGGTCCTGCCCCTCGCCGTCCGGTTGGCGGGCTTTCCTGTCCCCCGCGATCCACCGGCCGTCGCAGCAATCAGCCCGGACTGGGGAATCGGTCGTCTGGTCATGCGTGGCGGGGCCGGTCCACTGCCCTCGTTATGTATGGTCCGACTAGACCACATTCGCCAGCCGTATTAATCACCCATTTGGGTGAGAGATCGAGCCCCTGCCGTCATGTACGGCGAACGTCTCGGTTTTCCACGATGTCCGAGGAAACGGCACTTGCATCACCGAAAGCCCGGGCGCCGCCGGCGAGAATGTGCGCTGTCCCGGCCAGTGCCGCGAGGCACGCCGCAAGGAGACTGCTCACATGGAACTCGCCGCCCTCGTCCTGTTCGCTTCGATCGCGCTCTGGGTCGTCGGGGAAGCGAGCGGGCCGCAGCACCTCTAGTCCGGGGCAGCAGGGCGCGGGTACAGCGCGCGAAGCACTCCGTCCGAGACCGCCCGCAGCAGTTCCACCAGTCGAGGCCGCAGTTCCGTCTGGGCTGCGCCCGACGCCGCGTCGGCCCAGATCGCGTCCAGCGCCTCACGCCGCCCGGACACCTCGCCTGCGACGAGCCCGGGCCAGTGCGGCGGATATTCGGCTTCGACGAATTCGCCTCGACCGCGACCGAAATGCGCCACCGCCAGGTAGCGAAGGATCGCGGCCGTCACCCGGCCGTTGAGGAAATCGGCTGACCAGCGCACAGTCGTCGATTCGCGCCCCCGCGCGACGTTGTAGGCCCGCGCGAGCCCGTGCGCGCCGGCGGCCCCGAGCAGCGCGCCGAGCAGCGCCCCGGCCCCGAATGTGAGGCCACCGGCCGCGAGGTCGGCGGCGAGCCCACCGAGCGCGCCACTGACGAGGCCACCGAGCACGCTCGACTTCGGCACGTCGAGCGCCGCGTCCACGCGAAACGCAGCTGCCATGCGTCGCGAGATCTCGGCAGTCGCCCGCCCGGAAAGGCCGTGCAGCCTCACGAGTTCGCTCGTGGATTCGCACAGGGACTCGTCGAGACGCCGCGCCAGCGAGGCCTGTGCCTGCTCGAGCGCCGCGTCGGATCTGGATTCGCCGCGCGCGAGCTCGCCGAGCTTCTCGCGTGCGCGCTCTGCGAGCGACAGCGCCGGCACGGCCTCCGAGTCCGCGGCCGCAGCAAGGAGGTGGTTCGCGAGCACACCGAGCGACCGGGCATACAGCGCGGCATTGCGTCCGCTCCACGCACGCAGTATGCGCTCGGCGCCTGCGCGGCGATCGTCCGCGACGGCCGCCGCGACCCGGCCGATCAGGGTCTCTTCCTGCACCCAGCAGCGGGCGAACGCGTCGAAGGCGAGTACGTCGCGCACGAACGCGAAGCCGGCCAGGCTCCGCGACCAGCGTTCGACGTCTCTCGCCTCGGCCTCCGCGGGCCGCGGCGGGCCGAGCTGGTTCAGGAGCACCAGCACCGGCTTGCCGGCCCAGCCGAGAATCTCCATCTCAGCTGCGACGTACCCGGCCGCAGCGGGATCCTCGCCGGCGTTCACGAGGTAGAGCACCACGTCGGCCGTCTCGCGCACGTTGCGCATGGCCTGCTGGCTGCTGAAGAACGGGCGGTCCGTGTAGCGGTCCCAGACCTGCGAGAGGAACCACCCGAACGGATTGCCGCTCCGGCGGAGGCGTCGCAGAAGCCGGGCACTGTCGCCGAAGCCGGGCGTGTCCCACAGCTCGAGCACGTCGCCTTCCGGCGTCTCGATCAGCACGTACCTTTCCGCCAGCTCGGTGACGTGGGCTGCGTCGCGCACCTCTCCCACGTCGCGCTTGAGCAGGGTTCGGGCAAGCGTGGTCTTGCCGACGTTCGTGTGCGAGATCAGGCTGATCCGCACGACGCTCATGTGGCGCGCAGGTCCACGAATGCCGGATCGAGCCCGTAGCCGCGCACGAATTCGCGCCACAGGCGGCGTCGCTCGTCGACGCGCCCCGCGAGCGAGGCGTCGCCCTCGAACCGCGCGAGCAGCGGCGCCTCGTCCACCACGACCCGCAGCGCCCGCGACGGCCGCGCACCAGCCGTCGCGTCGCGCACGGCCGCGACGGCGAGCCCGTGGTTCTCGGACTCCGGCGTCGCCGCCAGCGACATGAGCAGCACGACGTCGCCCGACCCGCCGCCCGGTCCCTCGAGTGCGGCGCGGATGCCGGCCTCGTCGCCGTATCGAACCATCGGGCGCACGTCCGCTCTCGCGCCACGGCCGAACTCCGCTTCGAGCCAGCGCGCGAGCGCCACACGCGAACCGTCGGCGGGTTCGTGCGCGTAGGGCACGATGACGAACTCGCCTCCGCGCCCGAACTGCGCTGCGCCGAGCGTGGCGCGCGCATAGCCGACCAGTGCCGCGGGCAGGGCGCTCGACCTCGCCAGGCGCCACGCGTCGACGCGCGCGAGGAAGGCGAGCACGAGCCGCGGACCGACGACGTAGAGCCCGAGTGTGACGGCGATCAGGTGGATCCACGGCGCCGCCTCCCCGCCCCCGCCACCCGCGGTCCAGCGCAGCGCGGCGACGGCCTCGTCGGTTCGGGGCAGCTCGACGCCCGTCAGCGCCGAGGCCGGCCCGAACACGATCCCGAGGATGGCGCGCACGCCTCGCGGCCCGAGGAACGTGCTCTCCCAGCCCGCTTCGTAGCGAAACACGACGCCGCGCAGGTACAGGCCGACGATCAGCCCGACCGCCAGCGCGGCTGCAGCGAGGTGCAGGAGCCGCCGCGCGTGCGCCGCGAAGAGGGGTGCCCCGACCTGCGCCCAGTCCGCGGCGTAACGGCCGACCACCTCGCCGAGCCTCGCGTGCACCGCGGACGTGCGCGCGACGAGTCCCGCGAGGCGGCGCGTGATCGCACTCGCGCTCCAGCCCGGCGCCGACGCGGCGGGCGCCGCGCCTACCCAGCGACGCACAGCGAGCACGCCGACCGACACGTAGACCGCGAGGTTCCAGGCGGTCACGCCGAGGAACGGAAACGCGAGGATGTTGATGCGACGCGAGCCGTCGAGCGACGCGAGTCCGAAGCCGCTTGCGAGCGCGACGCCGAGCAGCAGCCAGGTCGCCCAGTGCGGAACGCGCGAACGCTCGAGGAGATCGCCGAGGACCGGGAAGCGCGCGGCGAGCGGGCCGAACAGGCGATCGGCGCGTTCGCCGAGGAGTTTCAGCACACGCTCATCACGCGCGCCGGGCGGGAGTTGTCCTGCCGTGCCTTCCGCGGCACGCAGCACGTCGCGCGTCGCGTGATCGCGGTCGGCCAGCGGCAGCAGCTCGCCCGGACGGTCGCACTCCTCGACCGCCTTCACGAGCAATATCCTGCCGAGCCCTTCTTCCCTCATGACGGCGATGCTACTGAATCGCGGGCACCTGTGGCACGGTCACTCAGGAGCGACGGACCGAGGCGACTTCGACCGGCGCTCGTCGGCCCACAGGTCGGTCGAGTCCGTGGACAAACCGCGTACGTTCGCGGACACCTCCGGCACGCTGCGACGTCGCGCGCGGGCGCGGGCCCGCTCCTCGGCGAGCCGACGTGCGGCCCGGCGGCGCGCGGCCCGGGCTGCGCCGAGCGATGCCAGCAGGAGCAGCAGCGCCGCAAGTGAGAAAGGGTCGACGTCCATGTCGGCTCCGGTTTCACGGAGCATGCTGGCAGGCGGGCCGCGGCCGCGACAGTCGAATAATCGCGGCTTCGCGGCTCGAAGACTGCGTGACCTGCGCCCTAGTAGCTGATCTCGGCGCGGCCCGAGTTCGTCCAGTAGCGGCAGTAGGCCGCCATGAGCGGTCCGCCGTTACCGCGGCGAACCTGCATCTGCATGCCGTAGCCGCCCGAGACCGGCCGCGGTGCGGATTGCTGGTACACGCGCAGGCCCTGCCGCTGCGCCTCGCCGAGGCAGGCCCGCTCGGCCTGTGCCGGACCACTGCCGCCCGATCCCCCTCCACCCCCGCCGCCACCGCCGCGTCGCGAGAGCTCGAAGCGGCCCTTGCAGCCGTAGTTCACCCAGATGAGCCCGTCGCGCGTGCCCCACGCGCTTGCGTTCCGACACTTGCCGCCGGAGTCGTCGCGCACGAGCTTGGCGACGTAGCCGCTGGGGATGCGGCACTCGCGATACCGCTGCTGCTCCGACCAGCACTCGACCTGCTGGCCGGTCCCGCTGCCGACCGAGACCTCGAACTTCGCGCGGCAGCCCTTGTCGACCCAGACTCGGTCGCCGCGCTGGCCCCACGACCGGCCCTGGATGCAGGGCGCGTCGGATTTCTGCTTCACGAGGAGCGCGCGGCCGTCGACCGGCAGCTGGCACTCGCGGTACTTGCCTTCGACCGAGGCGCAGTTGAACTCGAAGCGATTGCCGTCGCTCCCGCCGCTGCCACCGCCACCGCCCCACCCGAAGCCGAACAGGCTCACGTCGCCGGTCTTCGTCTCGACGAAGCACGAGCCCCAGGACACACGCCCCGCCGGGTCGCGCGCCTGCAGGTCGACGGACCAGCCGTCCTTGTGCTGCTGGTAGTTGCGCGTCGAGATCACCGTGTAGCCGCGGCGGGCCGCCTCGCGGCTGCAGTCCGACTGCGCAGAGCGCTGCGCCGGGGAGTCCGCGAAGGCGGGCCCCGCGATCATAACGCCGAGCCACGCGATCCCTGCCAGCACCAGACCCCTCACGCTCCTGCCCATGCTCCTGTCCTCGCAGTGCCGACGGCCCGCGCCGCCGCTACCAGTGGATGCCACGCATCAACGACGCGAAGATCATCGCCTCGCGCGTCGGCGGACGCTGCTCCCCGCCGTCCTTCTTGCCCTGGGCGGCGGAGGAATCCGGGAACATCCGGTACGCCGAGTTCATCACCACCTCGGAGAGCTTCGGCATCACGAGGTGCATGATCTCCGCCATCACGCCGAGGCGCGTCGCGATGCGCTGCGGCTTGCGGATGATGGCGTCGGCGATCATGTCCGCCGCCTCGTCCGGCGTGATGATGGTCGGCATGTCCTCGTAGATCTTCGTCGGCGCGATCATCGGCGTGCGCACGAGGGGCATGTTGATGATCGTGAAGTGCACGCCCTCGTCGTGGAACTCGGACGCCGCGCAGCGCGCGAACGACTCGAGCGCCGCCTTGGATGCGACGTACGCGGAGAACCGCGGCGCGTTGGTCAGCACGCCGATCGAGGAGACGTTGATCACGTGCCCGCCCTTGCGCGCCGTCATCGACGGCAGGAAGTTCATCGTGAGGCGCACGCAGGCGAAATAGTTCAGCTGCATCGTGCGCTCGAAGTCGTGGAAGCGGTCGTAGGAGAGCGCGAGCGAGCGACGGATCGAGCGGCCGGCGTTGTTCACCAGCACGTCGACGTGGCCGAACTCCTTCAGCACGTCCTTCGCGAGCCTGTCGTTCGCGGCGAGGTCCGTGATGTCGCAGGAGTAGGTCTTCACGAATCCGCCGAGGTCGTGGATCTTCTTCCTGACCTCCGCGAGCTTCTCCTCGTCGCGGGCCACGACGACCACCTTGCCGCCGGCCTCGGCGATGCGGATCGCCGCGGCCTCGCCGATGCCCGAGGAGCCGCCGGTGATGACGACGACCTTGCCCTTCACCGCGCCGCGCAGGCTGCGGTCGATCGAGAGGTCCGGGTCGAGGTGGCGCTCCCAGTAGTCCCACAGGCGCCACGCGTAATCCTCGAGCGGCGGCACGTGGATGCGGGCCCTGGCGAGCGCCTTCTGCGTCGCCGTGGAGTCGAAGCGCGTCGGGTAGTTGACGAACTCGAGCACCGCCTTCGGGACCTGCAGGTCGCGCAGCACCTGGTCGTACACGTTCTGGATCGGCTTCGTGCGCTCGACCGACTTGCGCACGGAGTCCGGCACCAGGTCGAACAGCTTCGAGTCGAGCCGGAACGCCATCTCGGGGGCGTGGGCGGCGCGCGCGAAGATGTTGAGCACCTCGCCGACGCGGCGCACCTTGGGGTCGGTCAGGTGGAAGCAGCGCCCGTCGAGCTTCGGCTGGTGCGCGAGGTGGACCATCGCGTCCACCACGTAATCGACCGGCACGAGGTTGATGTAGCCGCCCTCGACACCGACGAGCGGAATCCAGCGCGGCCAGGATTCGCGCAGTTTCTGCAGTGCCTTGAAGAAGTAGTACGGGCCGTCGATCTTGTCGATGAAGCCGGTCTGCGAGTGCCCGACCACGGCGCCCGGGCGGTAGATGCGGTACGGCACGCGGCCGTTGGAGCGCACCATGCCCTCGGAGTCGTGCTTCGTGCTGTGGTAGGGGTGGTTGAGTTCCTCCGCCTCCTCGAACATGTCCTCGGTGAACGTGCCGCGGTAGAGCCCCGCGGCGGCGATCGAACTCACGAGGTGGAAGCAGCCCGCGTTCACCGCGGCAGCGAGGTCGAGCGCACCCTGCGTGCCGGTGATGTTCGCCTTCTTCATCGCCTCGGCGCTCGCCTCGATGTCGTACACGGCGCCGAGGTGGAAGAAGTGCTTCACCTTCCCCTTGAGCTTGCGGACGTCGGCGGGCGACACGCCGAGCCCCGGGGCGCCGAGATCGCCCTTCACCGCGACGACCCGCTTCACGCTCTCATTGCCCCAGAATTCGCGCAGCTCGTCGAGCTTGCCGATCGACTTCGGGCGCACCAGGACGTAGATCGTGCCCTTGCCGCGCTTCAGGAGCGCCTGCACCAGGAAGCGGCCGATGAAACCGGTCGCGCCGGTGACGAAGTAGGTCATGCGAGTCTCCCGATGATCTGCAATGCGGGACGGCCCGTGGGCCCGCCCCCTTTTTGCGTCTACCTTAGGGGCCGGGCCGCCACAGGTCAACGTGGCAGGACGGCCGCACTGGCCTAAGATTGCACTTCCGCAACGCCACGACCGCCGGACCACGGGGGTACCGCATGAACGCGCCGAGCCACCAGCGCATGTCGAGCATCGACACGGCGTGGCTGCGCATGGACGGACCCGGCAGCCCGATGATGATCGTGGGCGTCTCCGCCACGGAGACTCCCATCCGGCCCGCGGACTTCCGGCGGATGCTCGAGACGCGGCTCCTGTGCTTCGAACGCTTCCGTCAACGCCCGGTCACGGACGCGATGGGTGCGTCCTGGGTCGAGCACGAGTCGTTCGACCTCGACGAGCACCTCGTCGTGGACGACCTCGAGGCGCCGGCCGGCAAGCGCCAGTTGCAGGCGGTCGCGGCGAGGCTCGCGAGCGAGCCGCTCGACCCCGGCCGGCCGTTGTGGCAGTTCCACCTCTTCCCCCGCTACGGAGCGGGCAGCGCCTGGATCACGCGCGTGCACCACTGCTATGGCGACGGCATCGCCATGACTCGGGTCCTGCTCTCGATGACCGAGCAGGACGCGCCGCCGGTGTCGGCCGCCCGACGCACCGGACGCGGTCCCGGACGACGGGGCGGTCGGCCCGGCTTCGGCACGCCGGCCATCCCCGAGTGGCTCAACCGACTGACGCAGCCCACGAGTGACATCCTCGAGCAGGCACTGGCCGGGGGCGCGAAACTCCTCGAGGCCGGCATACACCAGGCGTTCCACCTCGAGACGACCGCGGGCGTGCTCGCCCAGGCCGGGAGCATGATCGGCGAGTTCGCGAAGGTCCTCGTGCTGCCCGACGAACCGGCGACACCCCTGCGCGGCGCCCTCGGCGGCCGCAAGGCGATCGCCTGGGCCGACCCGATCCCGCTCGCGGACATGAAGACGATCGGTCACGCGCTCGACTGCACGCTGAACGACGTCGTGATGGCGACCGTGGCCGGCGCGCTCGGCAGTCACCTCCGCGAGCGCGGCTTCGACACGGACGGGCTGGTGCTGCGGGCGTCGACGCCGGTCAACCTGCGCGGCGTCGACGAGCCCCTGACGCTCGGCAACAAGTTCGGCCTCGTGTTCGTCGACCTGCCGGTCGGCACACGCAACCCACTGCAGCGCGTCTACTCGATGCACGGCACCATGCAGGGCATCAAGAGATCGGTGCAGCCACCAATGACCCTGCTCGCGCTCGGGCTCATGGGCTTCCTGCCCGCGGGGCTGCAGGCCCCGGCGATCGACCTCCTGAGCCGCAAGGCCTCGGTGGTCGTCTCGAACGTCCCGGGACCGCAGGCGCCGCTGTACATGTGCGGCCAGCGCATCTCCGACATGCACTTCTGGGTGCCGCAGAGCGGCACCATTGGCGTCGGCATCAGCGTGCTGACCTACGCGGGCCGGGTGCATTTCGGCGTGATCGCCGACCGTAACCTCGTCGACGATCCCGCGGCCCTCGCCGAGCGATTCGGGCCGGAGTTCGAGCAGTTGCTGCTGGCGGCGACGGTGGGTGCGCTGGCGGCGAGGCAGGCCCGGGCGCCGGCCAGGCCACGCCGACCCGCAGGTACCCGGAAACCGACGAAGTCCCGCAAGCCGGCAAGAAGGCCTGCGGGAACTACCTAGGCCTCGGATTGACACGGTGCAGCAATGCACCGCAAATGAGAGACAATCGGGCGGTCGGCGAGCGGCAGGTGCCGCTGAGGGTTATCCATGGCTGCACGCAAGAAGAGCCGGCTCGAGTCCAACCTGCACAAGGCCCGCGAGGCGTTCGAGACGGCCCAGGATACGGTGCAGTCGCGCATCGAGACGGCGCGTGACCAGGCGTCGGAAACCTGGGACAACCTCGAGGCGCTGTTCCTGAGCCGCGTGCACGTGGCGCTGCAGCAGCTCGGGGTGCCGAGCGCGGAGGAAATCCGGCTGCTGACAAGGCGCGTCGAGGAGCTGAACGCGAGCGTGCAGGCGCTGTCGGGAAAAGCCGCGAAGCGCCGCGCGAGGAGCAAGCCGCGCAAGACCGCCCGCACCGCGCGCTGACCATTCCGGCGAGGTATCGCCATGCTCGACCTGCAACCCGCCAAGCCCAGGGCCCGTGCCAGCTCGGGAAAGTTCGGCCTGGCGCTCGCAGGCGGCGGACCGATCGGCGCGTTCTACGAGGTGGGCACGCTGCACGCCATCGGCGAGGCGCTCGACGGCATCGACCTGGCCGCGCTCGACATGTACGTCGGCGTGAGCTCGGGCGCGATGATCTCGGCCGGTCTCGCGAACGGGTTCGACACCGCGGACATGGGGCTCGTGTTCATCCACAACGCGTCGACCGAGTACCCGGCCGGGCCGTGGCTGTTCCTGCAGCCGGCCTTCGGCGAGTACGCCCGTCGCGTCGCGGGCCTGCCGGGCCTGACCGCCGGCATCCTGAAGCAGTACCTGCGCGACCCGCGCAAGGGCTGGGCCGAGGCGCTCGACCCGCTCGGCCGGCTGCTGCCGCCCGGGCTGTTCGACAACCGGCCCATGGAACGCTTCATGCGGCACATCTTCTCGACGGAAGGCCGCACGAACGACTTCCGCGAACTGAAGCGCAAGCTCTACATCGTCGCCACTGAACTCAACAGCGGCGACTCGGTGCGATTCGGCGAGCCGGGACGCGACCACGTGCCGATCTCCCTGGCCATCCAGGCGAGCACGGCGCTGCCCGGGCTCTATCCGCCGGTCGAGATCGACGGCGGCACCTACGTGGACGGTGCGCTGATGCGCACGATGAACGCGTCGCTGCTGATGGACGCCGGGGCCGATTTCGTCATCTGCGTGAACCCGCTCGTGGCCTTCGACGCCTCCAGCGTGCCGCGGCGGCGCAACGGCCAGCGCGAGCGGCTCGACCTCTCGCGCGGCGGATTCCCGACGGTGATGAGCCAGACGTTCCGCGCGATGATCCAGTCGCGCATGCTGGTCGGCATGCGCACCTACAAACGCAATTACCCGAACACCGACGTCCTGCTCTTCGAGCCGGACCGCGGCGACGACCAGCTCTTCTTCAAGAACCCGTTCAGTTACGCCGACCGCAAGCTCCTCGTCGAGCACGCCTACGAACGCACGCGGCGCGACCTGCTCGCGAACGCGGCGGGACTCTCGCGGATCCTCGCGCGGCACGGCATCGGCCTGCGCTTGGACGTGCTGCGCGACCGCTCGAGGACTTTCCAGTCGGCGGTGAACGAACGCCGCCGCCGCCGGCACCCGGTCACCGGGGCGTTCCACCAGACGCTCGACCGGCTCGAGTCCGCGCTCGCCGCCCGCGCCTGAGGCATGAAGATCCTCGGCGTCGAAACGGGCGACGGCGGCGGCCGGCGCGGCGAGGAACCGGGACACCTGGGGCAACTGCTGCGGCGGAACGCCGAGTTGCGCCGCGTATTCGACGGCGAGCCCGAACGGGCGGCGCGGCTGGCAGAGCTTCAGAAGTGGCAGTCGCAGCGCCTGCTGCAGAGCCACGCGGACCTGCGCTCCGACCCGCGCTACCGGCTGGCGGTGGAATTCTTCTTCAACGAGCTCTACGGCGGCGGCGACCCGCACGCCCGCGACCGCGACGTGATGCGCGTGCATCGCGTGATGGAGAAGCTGCTGCCGAAGGAGGCGCTGCACGCACTCTGCCTCGCCATCGAGCTCGAGATCCTCTCGCAGGAGCTCGATGCCGACGTCGTGCGGAACCTGCCGCGCGGGCCGATCTTGGTCGAGACCTACGCCGAGGGCTACCGCGGCGCCGGGCGCCGGGGCGATCGCGAGCGCCAGATCGATCTCCTGGGCGTCATCGGCACCTACCTCGACGCGGTGGTGCGCAAGCCCGTCATCCGTGCCCTGGTGAGGTTCGCGCGCCGGCCGGCGCACGCTGCAGGCTTCGGGGCGCTGCAGGAGTTCCTCGAGCGTGGCCTCGACGCCTTCGAAAACATGCACGGCGCCGACGAATTTCTCGCTACCATTCGCGACCGTGAGACACGGGCGATGGGGAGGGTCTTCTCCGCGACGCCCGACCCATTCGAGTTCGGCAAACGCAACGGGCGCGGCCAGGCGGGATGAGCGGCAAGAAGAAGCGGGCGAAGCAACTGCGCAAACCGGCCGAGCAGGTCGACCTGCCGCTTCCCCCGCCGCCCGGTCCGCCGCTGCCCGCCCCGGAAATCGAGCTCGCGTGGTGGCAGAGGCCTCCGGCCTTCGCCGGCGCAGTGGCGCTCTGCGGGCTGCTGCTGGTGGTCGCCGCGTTCGCGCTGTTCGCTGCGAATCGCGATCGCACGCGGGCGGACCAGCTCGAGCAACAGCTCCGGGCCCGCACGCCGGGTGTCGCAGAGTCGCTGCGTGCGCTGCGCATCGCGCCGAACCCGCGCAGCTGGTCGACGGAGCCGGACGCCGTCGTCGCATGGCCCGACCCGCCGGAACTCCTCGACCTCTACCTGCCGGTCGCGTACACCGACTTCACGACCTTCACCGTCGCCGTGGACAAGGTCGATCACGGCCGCATGCTGGTCGCGCAGCGCCTCGCGCCGGACGCGAACAAGGAACTCCGCCTGACGCTCAACAGCTCCGCGTTCGGGCCCGGCGAATACCGCATCCGCATCGAGGGCTACAACTGGCGCGGCGAGCGCGCGGACGTCGGCTGGGTGCGGCTGGTGATGAAGTGACGGCCGCCCCGTGACTCAGGACTGAGACTGCCTGAGCGTCGCCATCGGCGGCTGCCTCACCACGGAGCGCGCGGCGAGCACGCCCGCGATGCCCACCAGCGCCGCGCCGCCGAGGATGCCGACGAGCCACACCGCCGGGTCTGGCGAGTACTTCAGGTTGAAGATCTCCCGCGCCAGGAAGTAGCCCGCCATCGACGCGCCGGCGGCCGCGAGCGTGCCGGCCAGCAGACCGAGCGTGAGGAACTCGGCCGCCACGCCCTTGAAGACCACGCCGCGGCTCGCGCCCAGCGTCCTGAGCATCGCGCTTTCGTAGCGTCTTTCGTCGCGCGTGGCCTGCACCGCGGCCAGCAGCACCATGAGGCCGGCCGCGAGCGTGAAGAGAAAGACGTACTGCACGGCAAGCGCCGCCTTGTCCATCACGTCGCGCACCTGCTTGAGCGCAGCGTCGATGTCGATGATCGTGACCTCCGGGAAGCGCCGCACCAGATCCACGAGCACGGGCCGCTGGCCGGCATCCACGTGCACGCTGGTGATCAGCGTACCGGTCACTTTCTCGAGCGCGCCCGGCGAGAACACCACGAAGAAGTTCGGCTGGAACGAGTCCCAGCGCACCTCGCGCAGACTCGTGACGCGCGCGCTCACCGGCTCGCCGGCGACGTCGTAGGTCAGCGTGTCGCCGAGCCCGATGCCGAGCCGCTCGGCGTACTCCTGTTCGACCGAGACGCGCGCGCCGCCCCCGTCGCCATCCCTCCAGAAGTCGCCGGCGACCAGGCGGTTGTCGTCGCGCAGCCCGCGCGACCACGTGAGGTTCGCCTCACGCTCCACGAAGCCCGAGGCGCGCTCCGACTCGAAGCGGATCTGCTCGACCGGCACCTCGTTGATCGAGGTGAGCCGCGCCCGCACGAGCGGCACGAGCTCGGAGGGCGGAAGCCCGCGCTCGCGGAAGAACGCGCCGATCGCCTCGCCCTCGTCCGGGCGGATGTTGATCATGAAGTAGTTGGGCGCGTCGGCTGGCAGGCTGGCCTGCCACTCGCGCATCAGGTCGTCGCGCACGAGCGCGAGCAAGAGCAGCACCATGAAGCCGAGACCGAACGCCACGATCTGTACCACGCTGTCACGCCCGCGGCGCGCGATGTTGGCGAGTCCGTAGCGCCAGGCCACGCCCACGCCCCCGCGCAGCGGCTGGAGCGCCCGCACGAGCAGCCAGCCCGCGACGGCAAGCAGGAAGAAGGTCGCCAGGATGCCGCCCGCGACGTAGGTGACGAGACGGCTGTCGCGCACGAGCCAGTACAGCAGCGCGAGGACCGCAGCGACCGCGAACCCGTACACCACCGCAAAGCGAAGCGGCGGCGGCTCGACGTTCCGGCGCAGCACGCGCGCGGGCGGCACGCGCTTCAGCTGCAGCAGCGGCGGCAGCGCGAAACCGACCAGGATGGCGACCGCGGTGACGAGGCCGAGCCAGAACGACTCCGGTCCCGGCGGCGGCAACTGGCCGACGACGAGGTCCCGGAGCAGCCAAGCGAGCACCTGCTGCGCCAGGTAACCGACCACGGTACCGGCCACGGTCACGACGACCGCGATGCTCACGAGTTGCAGGAGCGTCTGGCCGAGTACGAAACGCTGCGAGGCGCCCATGCACTTCATCAGCGCCACGTTGTCGAGGTGCCGCCTCGCGTAGCGCCGCGCCGCCATCGCCACCGCGATCGCGGACAGCAGCACGGCGACGATGCTCGCGAGCGACAGGAACCGCCCGGCCCGGTCGGACGAGGCGCGGATCTGCGGGCTCGCGTCCGCGACCGACTGCAGCCGCTCGCCCTTCTTGCGGCGCGGCTCGAGCCAGCCGCGGAAATCCGCGACCTTGCCCGGGTCGCCGGCGAACAACACCGCGCGGCTCACGCGGCTGCCGGGCTGGATGAGCCCGGTGGCGGGCACGTCCGCGATGTTGACCAGGAGCGTCGTGGAAAGATCCGCGAATCCGACGCCCTGGTCCGGGCGGTAGTCGAGCACACGCGTGACCCTTAACCGGGCCGCGCCCACCGAGAGTTCCGAGCCCACGTCGGCCCCGAGCTTTGCCAGCAGCCGCGAGTCGGCCCAGGCCTCGCCGCGACCCGGGATGCCGTCCGCGGCCTCGGCCGGGCCGAACGGACGGTCGGCGGTCTTGAGCCGACCGCGCAGCGGGTAGCCC
>Ga0114939_10000538_pt1 | contig 31612 bp, 29 predicted proteins | sample AshMeaCrysSpring_FD_87196 | JGI IMG/M metagenome (GOLD analysis project Ga0114939, IMG submission 87196) | Groundwater microbial communities from Big Spring, Nevada to study Microbial Dark Matter (Phase II) - Ash Meadows Crystal Spring | ecosystem: Environmental > Aquatic > Deep subsurface >...
CGATGGGATCCGTTGCGGACCATAGCCGAACACGCCTCGCATCGGCCACCTGGCGATTGGCCCGGATTGGTCGGAAGCGGGGATGAGCGCAGACCACAAAACATGGCTGGCGGCCTGCCGGTCGACTGTCCACCAGGGACCAGGGAGGACACGATGATCACCCGCATGCTCAAGACAATCACCGCGGGTGCGACGGTCGTCGCCGCCTGCCTGCTGCCTGCGAACCCGGCGGTCGCCGCACCGCCTTCATCCAATGCGTACAAACTCGGCGGCGCATGGCAGGTCCACACTGCCGACATTCGGCTCGGGCAGCACTGAGTCCGTCATTTCCTCGGTCGACTGAGCGATGATCCGCGAATGAGCGGATGGCCGGCCGGGTGAGTTCGCCCGGCCGGTTGTCTGGCATTTGCGACGCCGCGTTGAGCCGATCATCGGACTGCCCGTATGCTGCTCTGATGCCGACCCATCCCGACCGGCCGCCGATCGATCTGTTTTGTTGCCCCAGCTGCCAGGCCACCCTCCAGGGTGACGCCTCACTTGACTGTGCTCGCTGCAACAAGACCTTCCCCAGTCTCGCCGGCCTTCCGTGGCTCTTTGCCGATCCCGGCGCCGCGTTGGGCGAGTGGCGCGCCCGTGCCCACGGCTTTCTCGCGGGCCTCGAGTCACAGGCTGCGCGTTACCGTGCCGCCCTTACCGACGAGGTCACACGTGCTGCGACCCGCAACCGTCTGAAGCTGCTCGCGGCGTCCTGCACCGACCACGCGCGTCGCCTGCGTGCCCTGCTCGCGCCGCTGCTCGAAGGCTCGGCCCCTGCCGCGCCTGAGATCTACTCCGCGCTGGGCGCGACGCTGCCGGCGGGCCAGGGGCTCACGGGCTACTACGCCAACCTGCATCGCGACTGGTGCTGGGGCGAAGCGGAGAACGAGGCGTCGTACCGGCTCGTCGACACCGCGCTTGGAGCGGCATCGCCTGGCTGCACACTGCTGCTCGGTGTCGGCGCAGGTCGCCTCGCCTACGACCTGCAGCTGCGACGCCGGCCTGAGCCGCTCATCGCGGCGGATCTCAATCCGCTGTTCCTGCTCGCCGCGAACCGCTTGTACGCAGGCGAGACGCTCGAACTCTACGAGTTCCCGCTCGCGCCGCGCGATCTCGCGAGCCACGCGATCCTGCGCAGGCTGCGCGCGCCCGCACCGGCCGAACCCGGTCTCCATCTCGTGTTCGCCGACGTGACGCGCGCACCGTTCGCCGCCGGCGCCTTCGATACGGTCATCACGCCATGGCTGATCGACGTGCTCGACGACGATCTCGCGGCATTTGTCCGTCGCGTGAACCGATGGCTCAAACCTGGCGGGCGCTGGGTGAACAGCGGCTCGCTCTCGTTCTCGAGCGACGAGCCCGCACGCCGCTATGCGCTCGAGGAGGTCCGCGAGATCGTCGCGGACGCTGGCTTCGCGCCCATCGAGTTGGGCGAGGAGACGGTCCCGTATCTGTGCTCGCCCGCGAGCCGTCACGGCCGGCGCGAGACGGTGGTGAGCTTTGCGGCGCTGAAGTCGGCTGAAGCTGCGGAGCCCGTGCCGTTGCGCCGCGTGCCAGCGTGGCTCGAGCGCACGGACCTGCCGATCCCGCTGCTGCCCGAGTTGCAGGGTCGCCAGCTCGAGCTGCGGGTGCTGGCCTATGTGGCCTCGCTGGTGGACGGACGACGATCGATCCGCGACGTGGCGCACACGCTCGTCGAGCAGCGCCTGATGACCGAGGCGGAAGCGGAGCCCACGGTGCGGGCCTTCCTCGCGCGACTGCACGATGAAGCGCGCACGCGTGCTTGGTCGCCGCCGTCCTGAGGAATATGTCGTTGTGAGTCGCGCTGACGGGCGCTAGTCTTGCCGCGCCTCGACGGGTCCGTGCCCGATTCAGTTTCCCTGCTGCCTGCGAGATTCCCCGTGCGATCTGCGTTCAACGTCCTGCTGCTCTCGATGCTGACCCTCGTGCCCGCGCTGAGTCGCGCCGAGTGGTTCCAGCGCGAGGAGGCAATCATGGGCACGCGGGTCGCCGTGGAACTGTGGAGCGAGGACGCTGCACTCGCCCAGCGCGCCATGGACGCGGTCATCGCCGAGATGCGGCGCACCGACGAGCTGATGAGCACGTACAAGCCCGAGAGCCAGCTTTCGCGGGTGAACGCGGAGGCCTTCGAGCGTCCGGTCAAAGTGGATCCCGAAATCATCGAGGTCGTCACGCGCTCCTTCGAGTTCTCGCGCCTGAGCGACGGCGCCTTCGACGTCACCTACGCCAGTGTGGGTTACCTCTACGACTACCGTGCCCGCCAGCACCCGACCGGCGAGCAGATCGCCGACGCGCTGCCGGCGGTCGACTGGCGGCAGGTCCAGGTGGACCCGAAGCTCAACACCATCCGCTTCCTGAAGCCCGGCATGCGCATCGACCTCGGAGGCATCGCCAAGGGTTACGCGGTGGACCGCAGCATCGAAATGCTGCGCGGCATGGGCATCCGCCACGCCATGGTCAACGCGGGCGGCGACACGCGCCTCCTTGGCGATCGCCGCGGCAAGCCCTGGATCGTCGGGATACGCGATCCGCGCAATGACGGCCGCATGGTCACGCGGCTGCCGCTCGAGGACGAGGCGGTCTCGACCTCCGGCGACTACGAGCGCTACTTTGAGGAAGACGGTGTTCGCTACCACCACATTCTGGTGCCCGGCACCGGCAAGTCCGCTCGCGAGGTGCGCAGCGTGACCATCCTGGGCTCCGATGCGACGCTCACCGATGGCCTGTCTACCACCGTGTTCGTGCTCGGTGTCGAGCTCGGCATGCAGCTCGTGGGTCGCCTCCCGGGTGTCGAGGCGGTCATCGTGGACAAGGACGGTCGCATCTACTACTCGGACGGTCTCACGCCGCCGCAGTAACGCATTCCCTACGCGCGCCCCGGCGTTCTGTGACGCAGTTCGTGCTGCGAAACGCAGAACGCGTCGCACGTTGACAGCCACGCGGCGGGCAGACGAGTATCGCCTCCGACTGAAAAAGGCAAACCCGCCGAAAGGCGGGGACGCAAAGCTTCCGGTCTTCGGGTCCGACCCATGACAGCGGGGTTGCCAGCATGCAGCGCAGAAACTACTACGCACGCGCCCGCGCGAGGGCGATCCTCGAGACGATTGCGATCTTCGTCGCGGTGGCGGCCGGCGTGCTCGCGTGGCCGCTCGCTTCGCGCGCGGCCCCCGCCAATGGCAGCGCCGCACCGGACTTCGCGTTGAAGTCGACCGACGGTCAGAACCTGCGACTCTCCGAGTATCGCGGCGACATCGTCATCCTCACGTTCTGGGCGAGCTGGTGCGGTCCCTGCCGCGAGACTCTTGCACAGCTGAACCAGCTGCCGGCGGGTGATGCCGGTGCGGTCGTGCTCGGCGTCAACGTGGAAGGCGATGCCGGGCGTGCCGCTTCGGTGGTCGCTTCGCTCGGCCTCGACTTCCCGAGTCTCGTCGATACCCGCCAGGCCGTCGGTCGCCTCTACGACGTCGAGCGCCTGCCGCTCACACTGCTGCTGGATCGTGACGGCGTCGTGCAGGCCACCTGGTCCGCCAAGGAACAGCCGGGCGAATCGCTCGCCCGCCGCATCGAGGAACTCAACCCGTGAAGCAAACGACCGAGACCCGCAAGATCTTGCGGCGATGGCGCCTTTGCGCCTGCATGCTGCTGATGGCCGGCGGCCTGCTGAGCGCCGCACGCGCTCCCGCGAACGAGCCCGCGACTGCCGGGGAGCTCAAGGGCGTCGACCAGGACGTGCAGGCCCTCAAGAAGCAGCTCATCGATCTCAACCGCGACCTGTTCCGGCTGGAAGAGGAACTGCTCTACCCGGCGAGCACGCAGGTAGCGGTGTTCCTGTCAGTAGACGTCGGTACGTTCTTTGCGCTCGATTCGGTCACCCTCAAGCTCGACGACAGGGAGGTCACCAACTACCTCTACACCGAGCGCGAGGTGAAGGCCCTGCATCGCGGCGGCGTACAGAAGCTCTACCTCGGCAATCTCAAGGCCGGCGAGCACGAGATCGTCGCCACCTTCGTCGGCAAGGGTCCGCACGAGCGCGACTACCGCCGCGGCACGACCATCAAGTTCGAGAAGACCCTCGGTGCGAAGTACGTCGAGCTGCGCATCAGCGACCGCGAGGCATCGCTGCAGCCCGAGTTCGTCGTGCGGCAGTGGGAGTAGGAGCAGGGCTTCCGTGACAGCTGCCGCCCCGACCTCGATGCCGCCTGGACAGCGCGGAGGCTGCTCGTCATGAGACGCCTGTGCCCGCGGCCACTGGCGCTGATCGCGCTGGCGCTGCTCGCGGCTCCCGTACTTGCGCTCGACCGAGACCTGCCGCCGCCGGGCAAGATCCGTGACCTCGACTACGGCGACGTGCTGTTCCATTTCTTCCAGGACGACTACTTCGGCGCGCTGGTGCGGCTCGAAGCGTCGACCGAGCTCGGGCGCATCGAGCACCACGCGGCCGAGGCGGAACTGCTCTCGGGCGGCCTCTATCTCTCGCTCGGACTGCACCAGGAGGCCACGCGCATCTTCGATCGCCTGCTGGCCGGACCCGTGCCGCAGTCGGTGAGCGACCGCGCGTACTTCTACCTGGCGCGCATCGGCTACCAGCGCGGCTACTACGCCGAGGCAGCGCGCAGCCTCGATCGCATCCGCGCACCGCTGGCGGGCAAGCTCGAGTCCGAGCGAAGGCTCCTCGCCTCGAACGTGCTGATGGCACAGGGTCGCTACGTCGAAGCTGCCGGCGCGCTGCAGGCGACCACCGATGACGATTGGGCCCCTTACGCCCGATTCAACCTGGGAGTTGCCCTGGTGCGTGCCGGCGACCCAGTGCAAGGCCGGCGCTGGCTCGAGTCCGTGGGCACCATGCCGGTGCGCGACGACGAGCAGCGCGCGCTGCGCGACCGCGCCAACCTCGCCCTCGGTTTCTCGCTGCTGCAGGAGCAGGCGGGCGAGCCCGCGATCGCGGCCCTGAGTCGCGTGCGTCTCGAGGGTCCGTTCAGCAACCGGGCACTGCTGGGTCTCGGCTGGGCCGAGACCGACGCACGTCGCCTCGATCGTGCGCTCGTGCCCTGGCTCGAGCTGCGCGAGGGTCGCCTGCTCGATGCCTCGGTCCAGGAATCCTTTCTCGCCGTTCCCTATGCCTACGCCAAGCTGGCGTCAAACGGCCAGGCGGCGCAGCAGTACCGCTTCGCGGTCGATGCCTACGCCAAGGAGGCCCAGCGCATCGACGAATCCATTGCGGCAATCCGTGAAGCAGGATTCCTGGACGCGATCCTCGCGGCCGCGCCGGCGGACGAGACGCCTGGCTGGTTCTGGCAGCTCGAGCAGGCACCGGATGCACCGCAGACGCGCTACCTGTATCACCTCCTGGCCTCGCACGAATTCCAGGAGGGGCTCAAGAACTACCGCGACCTGCGACTGATGCAGCGCAACCTCGAGCGCTCGCGCGAATCGCTCTCCGCCTTCGGCGACATGGTCGAGGCCCGCGAGCAGGTGGCCGAGGCGCGCGCACCGCGACGCGACGAGGTGCTCGCCAGCACCGATGTGGACGCACTGGCCGCGAGGCACGCCGAGCTCGGCGAGCGCGTGGCGGGCATCACCGCTGCGCGCGATGTCGCAGCGTTGGCCACCGACACGGAGGCGGCCCAGTGGGCGACCCTCGAGCGGATCGATGCGGTACTCGAGGGCCTGCCGCCCGGCGCCCAGCGCGACGAACTCGCGGCGCGCGCGCGGTTGCTGCGCGGGACGCTGCTCTGGCAGCTCGACGCCGGGTACAAGCAGCGCCTCGGACGCATCGAGGCCGGTTTACGCGCGACCGCTGCCGGTGTGGAGGAGGCGCGCGAGCGCCTCGCACTGGTTGCGCAGGCCAGTGAGACGGCACCCAGCGACACGGCGGGATTCGCCCGCCGCATCGATGAGCTGGCGACGCGAACCGACACGCTCGGTCCGCGCATCGACGCGGTCGCGGCGGCTCAGGAGGGCCTGCTCGCAAAGCTCGCGGTCAGGGAACTCGAGGCGCAGAAGCGTCGGCTTGCCAACTACGCGATGCAGGCGCAGTTCGCGCTGGCCGCGCTGTACGACGGCGCGACCGCGGGAGCACCGCGATGAACCTGCGTCTCGCCATCGCGATGCTCGTGACCGGTACGGTCGTACTGTCGGCGTCCGCCGAAGCCGGGCGTCGGTCGCGGCAGCCGGCCACGCTCGCCGAGCTTTCCTCGCGCCCGGCGCCGGTCAACACCGCCGAGCCCGTGGACGCCGATCTCGCGCTGGCGGCCGAGAGCTACAAGTCGTTCCTCGCCATACCCGACGCCGATCCCGTGCTGCGCAGCGAGGCGCTGCGGCGCCTCGCCGACCTGCGCCTCGCCGAGGCGGAGTCGCTGCGCGCCCAGGATGGGGCGGACACCACGCGCGCCGACGCGGCGACGCACGAAGCGATCGCCGCCTACGAGCAGCTCCTCGCCGAGCAGCCTTCGGCCGAGGGCAGCGACGCCGCGCTCTACCAGCTTGCGCGCGCCCACGAGGGCGTGGGCGAGTCCGAGCGCGCGATGGCGCGGCTCGATGAACTCGTGACGAAGCATCCGGACGGTGCTCACTACGCGGAGGCCCAGTTCCGGCGTGGCGAGACACTCTTCGCCGCGCAGCGGTACGCCGATGCCGAGTCCGCGTATTCAGCCGTGCTCGCGGCAAGCGCGGCCGGCGAGTTCGGTCAGCAGGCGCTCTACAAGCTCGCGTGGTCGCAGTTCAAGCAGTCGCGCGACGAGGACAGCAGTGCGTCGTTCCTGCGCCTGCTCGACGGCCTGCTGGTGTCGAGCGGCCGCCTGCGGCCCGCGGCCGAGCTTTCGCGTGCCGAGCAGGAGTTCGCTTCCGACTCGATGCGCGCGCTCGCGATCACTTTCGCGGCGGGCGAGGGTCCCGTCTCGCTGCAGGCAGCGCTGGATCGACACGGACCTGCGGCCTACGAGTCGCGGCTCTATCGTGCACTCGGCGATCTCTACGTCGAGAAGGAGCGTTACCAGGACGGCGCCGAAGCCTACCGCGCCTTCGCGAAGCGTCGGCCGATGGACCCTGATGCGCCGCTGCTGCTGGTCGACGCGACGGAGGCCTACGCCAAGGGTGGCTTCCAGTCGCTGGTGCTCGACGGGAAGCGCCAGCTCGTCGGGGAGTACGGGCCGCGAAGCGCGTTCTGGCAGGCCCAGGGCGCGAATCTCGATCCAAGAGTGAGTGCCGCGGTCCGCACCAGCCTGCTCGACCTCGCGCGCCACCATCACGCGCTTGCGCAGCAGGGTGGCGACGCCCGCGAGCGCGACGCAGCGGTGCGCTGGTACCGCGACTTCCTCGAGGGGTTCGATGACGCCCCGGAGGCGCCCGCAACGCGCCTGCTGCTCGCGGACCTGCTGTTCGAGGGTTCGGACTTCGCGGCTGCGGCCGTGGAGTACGAGCGTGCCGCGTATTCGTATCCGGTGAACGCCGAGTCCGGCCGCGCCGGCTACGCGGCGCTCGTGTCCTACGACCGCGCCGAGGAGCAGGCACCCGAAGCCGCGCGAGCGACGATCCGTGCCAGCGCCGTAGATTCGTCGTTGCGATTCGCTGATACGTTTCCGGAGCGTCCCGAGGTGCCGGGCGTGCTGACGCGGACCACCGGGACGCTGTTCGACGCGGGTGACCGGGAGCGGGCCGCGGTCGTGGCGAAGCGTGTGCTCGCCCTGGGGCCGCGCGCCGACGCGGGCCAGCAACTCGTCGCGTGGACGGTGATTGCGCACACGGAGTTCGACGCGGGCCACTACGCCGAGGCCGAGCGCGCCTACGCAGAGCTCGTCGCGCGCCTGCCGGCGGGCGACCCGAAGCAGGCCGAGGCCGTCGAACGCCTCGCCGCATCGGTCTATCGGCAGGCCGAGGCAAAGCAGGCCGCGGGCGATGTCACGGGTGCAGTCAGCGAGTTCCTGCGCGTCGCGAGCGTGGCTCCGACCTCGCCGGTGCGTGCCACGGCGGAGTTCGATGCCGCGACGCTGCTCGTCGTGGCGCAACGCTGGGACGAGGCGGCCACGGTGCTCCAGGATTTCCGCCGCAATCACCCGGGCCACGAGCTCGAAGCCGAGGCGACGCGCAAGCTCGCGGTGGCATACCTCGAGGGTGGACGCACGCGCGAGGCCGCGGTCGAGCTCGAGCGCGTCGCCGCGTCCGACGCCGAGGAACCGGAGCTGCGGCGTGCCTCGCTCTGGCAGGCCGCGGAACTCTATGCGCAGTCCGGCGACGTCCCGGCGGCACGACGGGTCTACGCCGACTACGTGGCGCGATTCCCGCAGCCGTTCGCGCCGGCGATCGAGGCCCGCCACGAGCTCGCGACCTACGCGGCTCAATCCGGTGACCAGACGGAACGTCGCCGCTGGCTCGAGGAGATCATCGCCGCCGATGCAGCCGCGGGCGGCGCGCGTACCGACCGCAGTCGCCTGCTCGCGGCGGAGGCCTCGCTCGAGATTGCCCGTCCACTCGACGAGGCGGCGCGCGCGCTCAAGCTCAGCGTGCCGCTCGACCGCTCGCTGCTCACGAAGAAGAAGGCGCTGGAGTCGGCGCTGGCGGCCTACGGACGCGCGGTGGACTACGGCGTCCCGGCGGTCACGACCGAGTCGAGCTATGCCACGGCCGAGCTGTACCGGCATTTCGGTCGCGCGCTCATGGACTCCGAGCGGCCGGGCGAGCTGTCCGGCGAGGAGCTCGAGCAGTACGAGCTGCTGCTCGAGGAGCAGGCCTTCCCGTTCGAGGAAAAGTCGATCGGCCTGCACGAGCGCAATGCACGTCGTGCGGCCGAGGGCGTCTACGACGACTGGGTAAAGCGCAGCTACGCGGCCCTGTCCGAGCTGCTGCCCGCGCGCTATGCACGCACCGAGATCCTCGACGGTGCCGACGTTCATGCGGCGACGCCGCCGGAGCTGGCCGCTGCCTTCGTGATGGCGCAGGAATCGCTGGCTGCGGGCCGGGACGAGGAGGCGCGCGCCATGCTCGAGGCGGCGCTGCAGCGCGATCCGGTCAATGCCGTGGGCTGGAGCCGGCTCGGCGTCGCCGAGCGTCGTCTCGGTCATTTCGACCGCGCGCGCGATGCGTATGCACTGGCCATTGGCGCAGACCCGAACTACGCGGCGGCGGAACGAAACCTCGCCGTGCTGCTCGACCTGTACCTCGGCGATGCGAAGGCAGCGCTGCCGCATTACGAGCGCTACCAGTTGCTCGCGGGCGATGCCGATACCGAGGCATCCGCCTGGCTGGTGGAACTGCGCTCGCGCCTCGGGCAGGTGTCGCGCACCGCCGACATCAAGGAGCCTGTCGAATGAAGTGCCTGAACCGCCTGCTCGCGTGCGTCGCGATGGGCTTGCCCTTCGCTGCGGGCGCCACCGACGCGCCGGCGCCGAAGCCGACCGAGCGCGTGATGGACCGCCTGGAGCTCGACTCGACGGCGATCACCGGCAACCGCGAGTTGCCGAAAGTGATGAGCATCGTGCCCTGGAAGGCCGCCGAGCCCTCCGCCGGACCCGACCGGCCGATGGGCAGCCTGATCGAAGAGGTCCTCTCGCCGGTGGATCGTGACGAATTTCGGCGGGAGATCACGTATTTCAGCGACCTGACGTCGCAAAGTTCCGACCGCACGTCCCCTGGAGCCAAAGCCCAATGAACGCCCTCGACATGATCATCAACTTCTTCAAGCAGGGTGGGGCCTTCCTCTACCCGATCGCCGCGGTGTTCGCGGTCGGCCTCGGCTTTGCCGTCGAGCGCTTCATTTACCTGCACCGTGTCGCCCGGGGCAACCGGCGGCTGTGGGCCGAGCTCGCGCCGCTGATCCAGGCTGGCAACTTCCGCAGGGCCATGGAGACCGTAGAGAAGACCGACTCCGCGCTCTCGACCATCATGCGCTACGGCATGTCGCGCATCTCGACGGCACACCGCCGCGAGGACATCGAGAAGGCAATGGAGGAGAGCCTGATCGAGGTGATCCCGCGCCTCGAGAAGCGCACGCACTACCTCGCCACGCTCGCCAACGTCGGAATGCTGATGGGCCTGCTCGGCACGGTCATCGGCCTGATCAACGCGTTTGCCGCCGTCGCCGCGGTGAACCCGGCGGAGAAGGCTGCGATGCTCTCCGCCAGCATCTCGGTGGCGATGAACAACACCGCGCTGGGTCTTGGCCTCGCGATCACGCTGCTGCTCTGCCACATGTACCTCGAGACCAAGACGACCGAGCTCGTCGACAGCCTCGAGGTCGCCTCCATCAAGTTCCTGAACAGCGTGACCGAGCGCCGTCCGGCCGTGCCGCAGCCGGCAACTGCCCCGGCGGCTGCCAAGGCCGCCGACCAGATCCTGGGAGCCGCCCGCGCATGAGGCATTCGACGCTCGCCCGCCGGCAGGTGCGCAACCATGCGCGCTACCGCGGGCGCAACGACCTGAACATCGTGCCGATGCTGGACGTGATGGTGATCCTCGCGTTCTTCCTGATCTTCACGGCCGTGTTCTCCAGGACCAGCATCCTCGAGGTGAACCTGCCGGGCCCGGGCGCCAAGGCGGCACCCGTGGTGCCGACGCTCGAGCTCGAGGTCATCGTGCGACGTAGCGGGCTCGAGGTCGCCGACCGCAACCACGGTGTGCTCGAGACCGTGCCGGTCACGGCAACGGGGCAGGACGTTGTGAAGCTGTCGGAGTATCTCGAGCAGGTGAAGATCAGGTACCCCGAGAAGACCAGCGCGACGCTGCTGGTGGCCGAGGACGTCGACTACGACACGATCGTTCAGGTGATGGACGCCGTGCGCGTGCGCCAGAGCACCGAGGGCGGCAAGGTCGTGCGCCGTGAACTCTTCCCGCAGATCGCGCTCGGAGACGCGCCCACATGATCCGCACCGGCAAGGAACGTCACGCACGGCATGGCCGCTCGGGCGGAGGCGGCCACGGGCCGCTGACGCTCATCCCGATGATCGACATGCTCATGATCCTGGTGGTGTACCTGCTGGTGCACTCGGCAGACACGGAAATCCTGCCGAATACGCGCAACATCTCGATCCCGCACTCGGTGTCCGAGCAGAAACCGCGACCGGCGACGGTCGTGACGGTCACGCGAGACATGCTGTACGTGAACGGCGACGCCGTGATCGCGATTGCCGAGGTGGGTCGCACCCCGGAGCCCGTGGTGGAGCCGCTGCGGGCCGCGCTGGCGCAGCAGGCCGCACCGATGCTCGGCGGGGCCGAGCAGCCGCGCGAGGTGACGGTGATGGCGGAGAAGTCGCTGCCCTATGCGGTGCTGCGCAAGATCGTCGCGAGCTGCTCTGCGGCCGACTATTCCAAGGTCTCGCTCGCAGTAGTCGAGCGTGAGCAGGCTCTGACGGCGATGGCGACCCGGGGTTGAAGGCATGAGCGCCGTCGCCTATCGCATCTATGAGCTGCCGTGGACTCCGTCGGAGGACGACCAGCGTCGCGTGCGTCGCGTGCTCGGTGCGGCGCTCGGCATCTTCATCGGGCTCGGCATCGTCATCCCGCTGCTGCCGGAGCGGCCCCGCACGATCGCGATGGCGCCGCCGGTGCCGGAGCGTGTCGTCGAGTTCCTGCTCGAGCGGCCGAAGCCGCCGGAGCCGAAGCCGCCGCCGGTGGTCGAAGTGCCGCGTCCCGAACCGAAGGTCGAGAAGCTGCCCCAGGTCGAACGCACGCGGCCCGTGCCGCCGCCGGTCGCCGAGAGCCAGCCGAAGCCCGACCCGCGCAAGAAAGCCGCCGCCAGTGGACTGCTGGCAATGTCGGACCAGCTCGCCGAACTGCGTGAGCTCGAGGTCGATCCCGACCGCACCACCCAGTCGCTCAGCAGCGGCGCAGGCGAGCGGGCGCAGGTGGATCGGGCACTGCTCACGGCCCGCACCGGGGAGGGCAGCGGCGGCATTGCGGTCGCGGAGGCGAGTCGCGGATTCGGCGGCGGTGGCGCCGGCAAGCTTGCCGGTCACCGGACAGCGAAAGTCCAGTCCGCGACGACGTCCGAGCCGGCGGCCGAGGCCACGCGCACCGGACGCAGCAGTCAGGCCTCGCGCACGCGCGAGGAAGTCGAGCTGGTCTTTGATCGAAACAAGTCGGCGATCTACTCGATCTATGCCCGTGCGCTGCGCGACAACCCGGCCCTGCAGGGCAAGGTCGTGCTCGAGGTGACCATCTCGCCTTCGGGCGAGGTCACCGACTGCCGGGTCGTCTCGAGCGACCTGGGCGACGCCGAGCTCGAGCGCAAGCTGGTCTCACGCGTGAAGATGTTTCGTTTCGAGGCGCGCGACGTGGCGCCCATGACCACGACCAAGCCGATCGAGTTCTTCCCGGCCTGACCCGGACCGGAGGCCGCGCGGCACACGCGCTGAGCAGCGCGTGACCGTGGTTCGGCCAGCCGCCACGACGCTGGGAGGCGCTGCGGCGGGTCGCATGGGCGCCTACTCGCGCGCCCAGGCAACCTCGGCAAACAGTGCGCGGCCGCGGCCGGGAAAATAGCGGTACTCGCCGAAGGCGTAGTCCGCTCGATCGGCGTAGTAGCGGTCGAGCGCGTTGTTGAGTCGCAGCGTGAACGCCCACTGCGGTGTCGCGTTCCATCGCGCGCGCAGGTTCAGGAGCCCGTGGCCACCGTAGTCGTGCTCGTTGGAGGCGTCCAGGTAGTACGGTCCCACCACCAGCCATTCAGCTTCGGTCGAAACGCCTGCCGCGGGGCGCCAGTTCACCGCGACGCGATAGATACGCTCCGGCGCGGTGTCCACTTCGTTGCCGTCGACGATGCGCTCGCCGCCTTCGACGTTGCGGGAGAACTCGTAGCGGTGCTTCGCGAAGGTTCCCGAGGCCACGAGCGCCAGCTCGTCGCGCATCCGCCAGCGCAACAGGTACTCGACGCCGAGGTGCGAGGTAACGCCGTCGCTCACGTTGTTGCCGCTCGAATCACGCAGGATCACTTCCTGCTTGCGCATGTCGAACAGGGCGAGCTCGAGGTCGAGCGGTGACCAGCTGCCTTTCACTCCCAGCTCGACTGCATCGAGCCGCTCCGAGTCGAGCTCGGCGACGCGCTGCTGGCGCTGCAGTCGATAGAGCTCGGTGATCTCGGGCGGGCGGAAACCCATCATCGCGTTGGCGTAGGCGAGTAGCCCGTCGCGCAGGTGCACGGCGAGGCCCAGCTTCGGCGCCACGTTGAAGAAGCCGTCGCTGCGATCCGCTGGGCGGCTGTAGAGGCAGCCGGCCGGGGTGCAGGGCACGCCGTTCGCGTCGGTGTTGCCCGAGATCATCGCGTTGTCGTAGTCGTAGGTGACCCATTCGGCCCGCAGTCCCGCGGTCGCGCGCCAGCGCGTGGCAAAGCGCTGCTCGACGTGCGCATACGCGGCCGCGACGTAGGAACGCACTTCGTAGTCATACTGCCAGCCGGCCGGGCGGATCGCGTTGGCCGGCGGCGAACCGCCGGTGGTGGGGTCCTGCTGGTACTGCTGCAGGAAGGAGTCTGCGATCTCGAGGTCGAGGCCAGTGATCAGGACACGGCCCGGATCGGTGTCCCAGGTGAGCGAGCTCATCAGGCCACCGCTTTCCTGGCCATTGCGCTCGAGCGGCTGGCCGAGCAGGAAATGCTGCAGGAACTGCATGCGCGAGGTGCGCAGGTAGGGCCTGAGCTCGAGCCGCGCGCCTGAGGCGAGCGGTGGCGCGATGAGTCCGGTGAGGCGCACGGCGTTCGCGTCGCGGTAGGCCTCGGGATTGGGGTTCTCGGAGCGCAGGCTCGGGTCGCGGTAGGCACCCTGGCCCAGGATGAAGCCCGCGGTGTCCTGCTCGAGCCAGGTCGCGGCGAGATCGAACTGCATGGGCGTGTCGCGCCAGTTCCCGGCCGCGCTGAGATTGATCTTCGCTTCGTCATAGCCCGAGTGATCGCGCCAGCCGCCGTCGTGCGCATACAGGGCGGCGGCTCCGTAACGGACCGGGCCGTCCTCGAGGCGTCCTGCGAGTCCGATCCGGCGGTACTCGTCGGGTCCCACGTCCACTCCCGCGTGAGCCGAGGGCCGCTGCTCGGGTGCTGCCTGCCGCACGTTGACGACCCCGTGCAGCGCGTTGGAGCCATAGAGCGCTGTGCCGGGCCCGCGCAGGATCTCGATGGCCTGCGCCTGCTCCGTGTTGATCTCCATGAGCTCGTTGACGTTGCAGAAGCCAACCGGCCGGATCGGTATGCCGTTCTCGAGGAACAGGAACCCGCCGCAGGCGCCGGCACCCGTGAGCACCGGGGAACGGATCGCTGTCAGGCTCTCCTGGCCGCTGCCGCGCTGGATCATCACGCCGGCGATGCGGTTCATGGTCTCGGAGTGGTGCGTGGAGCCCACGAGCTCGATCGCCTCGCGCCCGACCACATCGAGGCTGAGCGGCGTGTCGAGCGCGATCGCCGGTCGCCGCGTCGCGGTGACGACGATTTCCTCCAGCGGCTGGCCCGCCGCGCCGGCCATGCCCGGCAGCGCACTCGCAAACACTGCGATTGCTGTCGCGGCGAGCGAAGGCCGTGCTCGTCGCGAGGCGTGCGACTGATCCGTGGATGTCATGCGAGGGGAAGCTCCGACCAAGCCTGGCGATTATCCAACAGCAGCCGCTCGCGCGGCACCCGATGCAGGCGGCCGTGAGGAGGCCGTTTGCTACCATCCGCGCGACTTCAATGGAGCCGCGCACATGCCGATCCGACATGCGATCCTGACGACCTGCGCAATCGGAGCACTGCTGGGCGGTCCCACGTTCGCGAGCGGTTCGCAGCCGGAGCCTGCAACGATTCAATTGCCGCTTGCGATCGACGTGCCGGCGGCAACGGTCGGGGCGGTGGCACCGCCGACCGAAGGAGACCGGCCGCGCATCGGCCTGGTGCTCTCGGGCGGCGGGGCGCGCGGAGCCGCACACATCGGCGTGATCCGCGTCCTCGAGCAGTTGCGAATCCCCATCGATGCCGTGGCCGGCACCAGCATGGGCGCGGTCGTGGGGGGGCTGTACGCCGCCGGGCTGTCCGCGACCGAGATCGCAGACGTGTTCAAGGCGCTCGACTGGCAGGACCTGCTCACCGACCGGCCGCCGCGGCGCGAGCTGGTGTTCCGGCGCAAGCAGGACGACCGCGGCATCCTCGCACGCGGAGCGCTCGGCGTGCGCGAGGGTGAGGGCGTGGTGCTGCCACTCGGCCTCGTACAGGGCCAGAAAATCACGCAGCTGCTGCGTGCCGCGACACTGCCGGTCACGGAGATACAGGACTTCGATCGCCTGCCGATCCCGTTCCGCGCGCTCGCCACCGATCTCGAGACCGGAGATCCCGTGGTGCTGCGATCGGGCGACCTCGCCACGGTGCTGCGCGCGAGCATGTCCGCGCCCGGGGTGTTCGCGCCGGTGGAACTCGACGGGAGACTGCTGGTGGATGGCGGCCTGGTGGACAACCTGCCGGTCGGCCTCGCGCGATCGATGGGAGTCGACGTGCTGATCGTCGTGGACGTGAGTTTCCCGCTTGCGCGTCGCCACGAGCTTGGCTCGCCGCTCGACGTCACCAACCAGATGATCGGCATCATGGTGCGCCGTGGCACGCTCGAGTCGCGCGAGCAACTTACCGCGACCGACATCCTCGTCGAGCCCAACCTCGGGTCGATGACGGCCGTGAACTTCAACCGCATGCCGCAGGTCATCGAGGCGGGGGAGACCGCGGCCCGCGCGGTGCAGCCGCGCCTGGCAGCGCTGTCCCTGACTCCCGAGGAGCATGCGGCGCGGCTCGCTGCCCGCTCGCAGCCCCAGGTGCCGACCGAGGCCATCGCCTTCGTTCGCGCCGGGCCGAAGTCGGAGCAAGACGCTGCGCGCATCGACGCCGTGTTCGGCGTGCTGGCGGGAGCGCCGCTCGATCCCGAGGCGCTGCAGCGCAAGCTCGGCCGTCAGTACGGCCTCGACCGCTATGAGTCACTCGACTACCGGCTGCTGCGCGAAGATGGCGAGCTCGGACTCGAGATCGACGCGCGAAGGAAGTCGTGGGGCCCGAACTTCCTCAGGCTGGGTTTGAGCGTCGAGCAGGACTACGACGGGGGCGCCACCGCGAACGCCGGACTGCGCCTGCTGATGACCGATCTCAACCGCTTCGACGCGGAGTGGCTCACGGACCTGCAGTTCGGCGAGGATCCGCTTTTCTTCACCGAGTTTTTCCAGCCGCTGTCTCTCACCAGTGACCTGTTCGTCGCATCCGGTCTGCGCTACGAGCTCGAGACTCTGCAGATCGTCGAGGACGGCCGGCGCGTGGCCCGATACCGCACGCGCGAGTCGGAGGCCAGCCTGGCGTTCGGGGCGGAACTGTCGAACTGGGGTGAAGCGCGCGTTGGCTACGCGCGCGGCGATGGCAGCACCCGCGTCATGATCGGCGACCCCGGGTTGCCCGGCGGTGACTTCGACCTCGGCGCGATGTATGCGCAGTTCGCCTACGACCGACTGGACAGTGCCACCTTCCCGCGCCACGGCCAGGCGCTGCGCGTCGGCTGGCGAGGCGAGCGCGAGTCGTTGGGTTCCAGTGCGGATGCCGACATGATCGAGGCCGAGTGGCTGATGGCGCGATCGCACGAGCGCTGGAGCCTGGTGATGGGCCTCGAAGCCGGCTCCGCGCTCGACGATCGCGTCGTGTCGCCGCAGCAGCTGTATACCCTGGGCGGGTTCCTGGCGCTTTCAGGACTGCCAGCGGACGGGCTGGTCGGCACGCAATACGGGCTGGCGCGCGCCATCGTGTACCGTCGGGTGAGCCGCGGTGGCGCGGGTTACTTCGAGTTCCCGGCCTATCTCGGCGTATCTCTGGAAGCGGGCGACACCTGGGACAGGCGCGGCGACTTCGAATGGAGCGGGGTGCAGCCCGCGGGCAGCATTTTCCTGGGTGCGGAGAGCCCGCTCGGCCCGGTCTACCTCGCGGCCGGACTCTCGGAGGGCGGGAGGCGGGCGTTCTATCTGCTGCTCGGCAAGACGTTTTGAACCGTGTCGGTGCCTGGCACGGTAAAATGCGCGTCGACAACCCAGCGATTCCCAGATGCCGATCTGCCAAGAGCACAACCTTCGCCAGCCGCTGCCCGAGGAACGTCCCTACGGCATCCGGGTGCGCCTGCGCCGCGGCGACCCGTTCCGCAGCCTGGTCGGCGACGCATGGACACGCGAACACTGGTTTCCGACGCGCGCCGAGCGCGACTCGCGGCTGGCGGAGATGAGCGGCCGTTACCTCTACTTCCGCCCGGGTGACCAGCCGGCGCTCGAGTTCGAGAGCGTCGACCCGGCCTGAACCCCCATCAGGCCGCGCTGCCGCCGCGGTCACCAGCGCCTTCGCGATCCGACCAGCCGAGCAGCCGCCGCGTCACGAAGCGGTAGGCGGGTTTTCCGGTGCGCGCCCACAGCGCCGCGATCGGCGAGCGCCGGGCGAGGATTGTGAGCTGGCGAGCCGTAAGTGCCGCGGGGCAGTAAGTGCGCTTGTGCTTCAGCAGGTGACGCAGGTCGTCGTAGGCCAGCATGCGAAAGCGCCTCCCGCGGTGGCGCGGCCGTGCCGCGAGCTGGAAATCGACCAGCGCCGGCCGGCCGTCATCGCTCACCAGCCAGTTCGGCTCCTTGGCGAGATCGTTGTGCACGACACCTGCCGCGTGCATGCGGCGCACGAGTCGCAGCGCCTCGCGGAAATACCCGGGTCCGACGCCACCTGCATGATGCAGCGGCACGCCCGGCAGCCAGGTGCGCAGCAGATGGCGCCCGTCCCAGCTTACGAGCGTGGGCACCTGGCCGCCGCATCGCAGTCCCTCGAGCGACCGCGTCTCGAGCACGCGCGCCTCGCGCGAGGCGAGGAGGCGTGCGAGCCAGCGGACGCCGCGCCCCGCGACCGTCGTATCGCGCTCAGCGCAATCGAGTTCGCCCGCGGCGCAGCTCACGCGCCGCCTCCACACGGCGCCGAACAGGTCGCGCTTCAGCGGTACAGCAGGTTCCCGGGTCGTCACGGCAGGATCAGCAGCGTGGGAGTCACGCCGGAGGCCTGCAGCGCGTCGGCGAGACGCAACAGCGCGTAGCAACCCAGCAGCGAGCCGGCATCGAGGAATGCCTTCCACAGCACGCGCGGCCGGATCTCGAGCGTCTCGGGCATCCGGAGTGCCGACCAGCGCGGCAGGAAGGCCGGGACCTCGCGGCGGTAGCGTTCGAGAGCGGGGCCGTGGGCGCCGCCGAGAAAGGAGTCTTCGCTCCTCGCGGCGCGCGCGTAGAGCACGCCGAGGATCACCAGCAGTGCCAGCGTGATCACGATGCTGCCCGAGGCGAGCCCGAAGCCGAGCATCGCGAGCATCGACAGCGCATACAGTGGATGACGCAGGGCCGCGTACGGGCCCTCGCGCACGAGGGTCGTGTCCTTGCGGCCGGCGATGAAGAGCGAGGTCCAGATGCGCCCGAGCGCGGCGCAGGCGATGCAGGCGAACCCCGCGAGCGCGAGCGCCTCGCCCGCGAGGCCGCGCGCGAGCGGTCTCCCGGACACGGCCACGAAGGCCAGCACCACCCCGAGCAGTGCCACCGTGGCGCGCAATCGAGGCGTGCTGCGCGAAGCGGACATGCGAGGATTCTAGCCGGCGGCTAGAGTGCGCACATGAACTGGCTGCTCGCGTATCTCGGTTACACAGCCGGCGCCGTGCTGGCGATCCTTCCCATCGTCAATCCGCTGGGTGCGGTGCCGCTGGTGATGTCGGTGGCCTCGCACCTGCCCGAGGCCGAGCGGCAGCGCCAGGTGCGCCGCGCCTGCATCTACACCTTCGTGCTGATGACGGCCTTCCTTGTAGCCGGCAGCCTGATCATGAACTTCTTCGGTATCTCGATGCCGGGGATGCGCATCGCGGGCGGCATGATCGTCGCGTTCCTCGGATTCGGCATGCTGTTCCCGGACGCGAGCACCGAGGCTGCCCAGGTGGCGGAACGCGGGGAGATCAAGTACGACATCGCCTTCACGCCGCTCGCCATGCCGGGACTGAGCGGCCCGGGGACGTTCGCCGTGGTGATGAGCCTCTCGTCCCAGGCGACCGCCCGGCAAGGATGGGACCGCGTCGCGGACTTTCTTGGAGTCGCGTCGGGGATCCTCCTCGTCGCGCTCACCTCATGGCTCGTCCTGCGCGGCGCGGAGAGGTTCCATCGCCTGCTGGGCGCGACCGGGATGGTCGCGCTCACGCGGCTGATGGGCTTCCTGATGATCTGCATCGGCGTGCAGTTCATCATCAACGGACTGACGGTGATCCTCGGGGACCCCAGAGTCTGGAGCGGACTCGCGGAGGCAGTGCGCGCAGCTCGCTAGCCGGCGAGCCTGCGGCCCGGCCACGACTCAATCCGGCGGCGGCGCGCCCGGTGCCGGATCCTCGAGCGGGAAAGTCTTGGCCTCGTCCCCCTGCGGCTCGGGTGGCTTGGGCGCCGACGCTGGCGTCGTGGTGGTGCCCGCCGTCGCGGTCGCAGCATTGCTCGTTGCCTTCGCCAGCGCCGCAGAGAAGGCGATGGCTGCGTCGGTCGGCTGGCCGGCGGTGCCCTCGAGGATCTGTGAGGCAAGGATGCCGGGCACCGCGTAAGAGGCCGCGTTTGCCTTGTCGTCGATGGCGATCACGCTGCCGTCGAGTGCGACTCCCAGGAACAGGCCTTCGTTGCGTGCATAGGTCAGTACCTGGGCCTTGAAGGCGGCGTCCGTCGCCGCCGATGCGGAACGCCCGACCGGCCCGGCCGCTACACTGGCATCTGCGCCCAGGGTGACCTTGCCTCCGGCGATCCCCTCGACGCTCTTTCGAGACATGAGCACGAGCACGAGGTCGGTGGACTGCACGCCCCACTGGAAGCCGATGCTGGCGCCGCCGAGCTTTACAAACACCGGGTTGCTCCACGAACCGTCGGCATTGCGCACGGCCATGACGCCCGCGCCGCCCCGTCCGCCTATGATGACAGCGCCGCGGATCACGTTGGGTACCACCACCACGCCGTAGGCGCGCTCCAGCAGCCACGCCGGGATCGCCTGCTCCGAGAGATTCGAGAACGACTCGAAGACACGCGTCGATTCATCGAGGCGCTGTTCAGTCTTGCTGTCGGCGCGAGCCGCAGGGCTGCCAGCGGAGAGGGCGAGGGCAACGAGCAGAAAGGCAAGGATTCGCGGCATTTCGGGGAGTTTCTCGCGTCTGCTGGGGAAACCAACATGTTACCAGACCGCGGCAGAGTGGCGCGGGAGTGCACGGAGAGAGTTCAAGGCCCCGGCAACCTCCGGGCCTCATCCCGCGGCGCCGCTCCCTCGCAGGGCGGCGATCTCCTCGCCGCTGAGACCCGCATCGCGCAGCAACTCGTCGGTATGCGCGCCGAGTGCAGGCGCGGTCCTTGCGGGGAGCCGCTGGCCATCGAGCTTGATCGGGTTCGCGAGCACGCGGAAATCCGCTCGCATGGGATGGGGAAGGGCACGCACCATGCCGACGGCCGCGGCGAACGGGTTGTCGAGCGCCCGCGGCAGGTCGTACACCGGCGCCACAGGCAGCAGGCCCTGCAGTCGCTCGAGCCAGTGGGTCGTGGTCTCGCGCTGGAACTCCGCGTCGAGCACGGGCGTGAGCGCGTCGCGATGCTCGCGTCGCGCCTGCGCGTCGGCGAAGCGCGGATCCGCGGCGAGGTCCTCGCGGCCGAGCACTGCCAGCAGCTCCTGCCAGAATTTCTCCGTCATGCACATGACGAAGATCCAGCCGTCGCTCGTCTGGTAGAGCTGCACCGGCACTGCCGACGGATGGGAGCTGCGCGGCAGGCGCTCGGTGCGAAGGGCCTCGTTGAGGTACCAGCTGCCCGGATAGGTGAGCTGATGCAGCGCCACGTCGAACAGTGACACGTCGATGTCGCGGCCGCGGCCTGTTTTCATCACGCCTACGAGACACGCGAGTACCGCCAGCGCGGTGGTGATCCCGGTCATGAAGTCGATGATGGACAGGCCCATGCGCGCGGGCGGCGTACCCGGCTCGCCGGTCAGGTGCAGGTAACCGGCCTCCGCCTGCATCAGGTAGTCGTAGCCAGGCCAGCCCCTGCGCTCGTTATCGCGACCATAGGCGGAGAGGTGCGCGCAAAGCACGCGGGGATTGACCGGTCCGAGCGTGGCGTAGTCGAGCCCGAGCTTCCCGGGCTGGTCGCCTCGCAGGTTGTTCATCACTACGTCGGCGGTTCGCGTCAGCCGGTGGAACGCGGTGCGGCCGTCGGGATGCTTGAGGTCCAGCGCCACGCTCTTCTTGTTGAGGTTGAAGGTCTGGAAGAAGTGGCTGTCGTGCGGGCCAAGGAAACAAGGCCCCATGCTGCGCGTGGCATCCCCACCCTGGGCGCGGCTCTCGATCTTCACGACTTCCGCGCCCAGGTCGGCGAGATACATCGATCCGAACGGTCCCGCTCCGAAATTCTCGAAGGTGAGCACGCGGATGCCCGCGAGCGGCAGGTCGAGGCTCATGGCACGAGCATCACACGCCGCAGCGGTCCAAGTCGACGTTGCCTGGATCTTGCCCCCGCGGCCGGCGCAGCCCGTAGCAAGGTGGGGCCCACGGCAGGCCGCCGCAAAGTGTTGCGAAGTCGCAACGCGAATCGGGCGCGCTGTCCGCTATGATTCGGGCGCATCGCACGAGCCGACCCAGCCGCCCCCGAGCGGACGATCCAAGTCAGAGCGCCCGACACGGCAACCCGCGGCCATGGCCCGCAAAGGCATCTTCTTTCCGCTGAAGGACGCGGCACTGCGCGACGACGTGCACGTGCTTGGGGAGATCGTGGGCGACGTGCTGAAGGACCAGTGCGGTGCGGCGCTGTTCGAGGCGGTGGAGGGCGATCGCGTTGCCGCGATCGGTCGACGCCAGGGCGACGCGGACCAGTCGGTCGAGCTCGTGGTGCGCACCCAGGGGCGGAGCCCGCAGCAGGCGCTGGATCTCGCGCAGGCCTTCTCGACCTGGTTCCACGTCGTGAACCTCGCCGAGAAGGTGCACCGTGTCCGCCGGCGCCGGCAGTACATGAACGACAGCAGCACTCCCCAGCCGGGCGGGCTGGAGGAGTGTTTTGCGCGCCTGAAGGGCCGGGGCCTCACGCTTGAGCAGGTCGTCGAGTTGCTGGGGAGGATCCGCATCGAACCGGTCTTCACCGCGCATCCAACCGAGTCCACGCGCCGCACGCTGCTGCGTCAGCGTCAGCGCATCGCGCGACTGCTGATCAGCAGGCTCGACCCGAGCCTCACGCCCGGGGAGCGCCGCTCCATCATCGAGCGGGTGCGCACGGAGCTCACGACCGGCTGGCAGACCGCGGGCAACTCGCGCGAACGGCTGACGGTCGCGGACGAGCGCGAGCACGTGCTGTTCTTCATCGTGGAGGTCATCTACGAGGTCATCCCGGGGTTCTACGAGGAGGTCGAGGCCGCGCTGCAGGGCGCGTACGGGGAGGCGGCGCGCGGCGTGCACATACCCGAGCTCCTGCACTTCGGCTCGTGGGTCGGCGGCGACATGGACGGTCATCCCGACGTGCACGCCAAGACCGTGCGCGAGAGCTGCGCGCGACACAACCAGCTGATCGTCAACCGGTACTTCCTCGAGACTCAGACGCTGGCGGAGCGCCTGAGCCAGAGCGGCAGTCGCGTCCACGTCTCGCCCCAGGTGCTGGCTCGCATCGAGCAGTACCGGAGCCTGGTGCCGGCCGCGCGCAGCGCCACGCCGGCGAGCCACGACCGCATGCCCTACCGGGTATTCCTCGGCCAGATCGCCGAGCGGCTGCGCGCGACCTACGAAGGACGCTCCGGGCACTACGAGCGAGTCGGCCAGCTCATCGAGGACCTCGAGCTGATTTCATCGAGCCTCGAGGCGAACCACGGCCGGAACGCCGGCCAGTTCCACGTGCTTCGCATGTTGCGTCGCGTGCGCACATTCGGCTTCCACCTGGCGACTCTCGACGTGCGCCAGAACGCACAGGTTCACCGGGAGATCGTGGGCAGCGCACTGGGCGAAGATGACTGGGCCGGGCGCACCCCGGAGGAGCGACGGCAGCGCCTCGGCGCCGCCATCGAGCGTGACGAGTCGCCCGTCGTCGACCTGGACGCCACGGCAAAGCGTGCGTTATGGGTCTTCGAGGCGATGGAGTTCTGCGGCCACCGCTACGGCCTCGAGGCGATAGGTTCATACGTCGTGAGCATGGCCGGCGACGTGGACGACTTGCTCTCCGTGCTGCTGCTCGCGCAGTGGGCCGGGCTCGGAGTGGGGCCGGAACGCGTGCTGCCGCTCGACGTCGCGCCGTTGTTCGAATCTGTCGCGGCGCTCGGGGATGCAGGCAGGATCATCGAGCGTCTGCTGGCGGACCCGGTGTACCGAGCTCATCTCGCGACGCGCGGCAACCGTCAGGTCGTGATGATCGGCTATTCGGACAGCAACAAGTCCGTCGGCATCGTCGCATCGCGCTGGCTGCTGCGTCAGGCTCAGGCGGAGATGGTCGAGGCCTGTGCCGCCGCCGGTGTCGAGCTGCTGGTGTTTCACGGCCGCGGCGGTTCGGTCAGCGTCGGCGGCGGGCGTACCGAGGCGCTGGTGCGCAGCTCTCCGCCCGGGGCGATCCGCGGCAGGTTGCGGGTGACCGAGCAGGGCGAGAGCATCAACGAGCGGTACGGCCTCAGGCCGATCGCGCTGCGCAGCTTCGAGCAGAGCCTGAATGCCATCGCGCTCGCCACGGCCGCGCCTTCCGGGGTCGCGGAAAAAGACCCTCGCTGGCACGAGGCGATGGCCGAGTTTGCCGAGGCCAGCCGCGACGCGTACCGGGCGCTGGTGCACGAAGATGACGCGTTCCTGGAGTACTTCCACGCTGTTACCCCGGTCGACGTCATCGAGCGCATGCAGATCGGCTCCCGGCCGGTTACCCGCGCAGTCGGCGGTGGCATCGAAGCGCTGAGAGCGATCCCCTGGATGTTCGCCTGGTCACAGAGCCGCTACATGCTGCCGGGCTGGTTCGGGGTCGGCAGCGGGATTGCCGCGATGAACCAGAGCTTCGGGCCAGAGTTGCTCGGGGAGATGTACGCGCGCTGGCCGTTCGTGGCGAGCCTGATCGACGACGTCGAGATCGTGATGGCCAAGGCGGACATGGGCATCGCCGCGTACTACGGTCAGCTCGCCCGCCCCGAGCACGAGCGCTTCAACAGGGTGATCCAGCGCGAGTTCGAGCTCGCGGTCTCGCAGGTGCTGGCGATAAAGGGCTGCGCCCGCCTGCTCGACTCCGAGCCGACGCTGCAGCGCTCGATCCGCCTGCGCAACCCGTACGTGGACCCGATCCATCTGATGCAGGTGGACCTGCTCAGTCGCTGGCGCGAAGGCGGGCGCCAGGATCGCGAGTTGTTCGACGCGCTGGTGGCCTCGGTGAACGGCATCGCGCAGGGATTGCAGGGCTCGGGCTGACTGCATCAATCCCTTGTTGACTACCTGTGGTCGCTGCACTAGCGTCGCGAGCGATACGATTCACGCGCGGCGAACGCCGCGCTTCGCACTAACGAGGGAGTTTCCATGCCAGCTGCGAAGAAAAAGTCCCGTCGCAAGGTCGCCTACTCGAGCAAGGGAAAGAAGCTTTACGTCGTCCGCGACGCCAAGGGCCGCATCAAGGACGTCCAGTCCTATGCGCGCGCGCAGGCCGCGGACATGCGCCGCAAATCGAAGGCGGAGACGGTCGCCAAGGCCGCGCGCTCGGCGAAGAAATCGGCCAAGAAGTCGGCGAAGAAGGCCAAGGTGAAGGCAAAGGTGAGGGTGAAGGCCAAGGCGCGTGCCGTCGCGAAGAAGTCCCGCCCCCGGAAGGTAAGCAGGGTTACCAGGGCTGAGGCCGCCGTCCGCAAGGCCGTGAGGAAGGCCCCCGCGAAGGCCAGGAGGCAGGTTGCGGCCGTCGCCGCTGCGGTCAAGAAGGCGCCGGCGAAGACGCGTGCCGCCGTGCGCCGCGCAGTGAAGAAACTGCCGGTGCCCGCACAGAAGGCGGTTGCCTCGGCCGAGAAGTCCGTCGCCACGGCCGAGAAGAGCGTCGCGAGGACGGTGAAGGTCATGAAGAAGAAGGCTGCGGAGACCGCCAAGCAGGCGGAGAGCGCGGTGGCCAAAGCCCAGGACAAGGCCGAGAAGACCACAACCAGCATCATCGACCAGGCCAAGGACATGTTCCAGAAGGCCAGCGAGGCGGTCGAGTCGGCGGTCGAGAGCGTAATTCCGGGCGAGTCCAAGTAGTTCATCCGGCCAGCAGCGTCCTCGCGGACGCCGCAGACAGGGCCCCGAGGCTGGATGCCCCGGGGCCCGTTCTTTTCCGGCCCGCCAGATCGTCGCTGCGATGCACGAATCGCCGGCGCAGTTCAGCGCGCCTGGCGTGTGCGGGAAACGATCACGCAGGAACGACGCCGCGAGAGGTGCGGGGGGAACTCGCCCGCGGAGCAGCCTTCGCCCGCCGCCCCGGCGTAGCCAGGGTCCCACGGCATCAGCACGTGGATCTCTTCACCTTGCGCCGCGATGCGCGGCATGACGGGTGGCGCCGGCCGGCCTCGCTCGGCGGCGAGCATGGCCTCCAGTTCGCCGTGCCGCGCGTGGCTTTCGGCCAGGTCTTCCATTGTGAGCAACGTCGGCGGGACCACGCGGATGAGCCCGGAGGCGATCGCTTCCTCGGCCCGTGCCGGTTGCACCCACTCGTGGTGGGTGAGCTCGCCGAGGTCGGCGCTTGCGCCCTGGCCCGGGGGCACCGCGATGGCGAAGAAACGGGTGTCGAAACGCTTCGGCTCGACCGAAGGCGTGATCCAGTGGGACCAGTACACGAGAGGCGCGAGATCGAGATAGAGATCCTCGGACTCGAGCAGCGCGGCAAACTCCGGCGCATTGCTCGCCACCGCTTCGCGCCTGGTCTGCAGGGCGGCGACGCGTCCGGGATCGCAGGGCCGTCCTGTCACGTCGCACGCCAGCAGCACGCCAGCCTCCTCGAACGTCTCGCGGCAGGCTGCAACCATCAGCGCGAGGGCGGTGTCGGCATCGAGCGCCCCTCCTTCGCGCGCGCGCAGGTCGTCCCGTCCCGGGTCCGGGATGTTTCGGATCCGCTTGCGGATCGCAGGGGAGGCATCCGCAGGGTCCAGGCGGCCGCCCGGAAACACCCACATGCCGGCCATGAACGACAGCGCGGAGTCGCGGCGCATCATCAGCACCTCGAGTTCGCCCGAGGACTCCCGCAGCAGCAGTACCGTCGCGGCCGCGTGCATCAGACGAGCTTCACGAGCTGCTTACCGAAGTTGCGCCCGGCGAGCAGGCCAATGAAGGCTTTCGGCGCCGCGGCCAGGCCCTCGGCGATCGTCTCGCGGTACTTGATCTTCTCCGTCGCCACTGCGCGCCCGAGTTCCGCCAGTGCCGGCGGCCAGGCATCCATGTGGTCGCTGACGATGAAGCCCCGCAGCTTGAGCCGCATCACCAGCAGTGCACGCACGTTGGCGAGCGCGATGTCCGCACCGTCATAGCCGGCAATCAGGCCGCACAGCGCGATGCGGCCGAAGGGATTCATGCAGGAGAGCGCCGCATCGAGGCAGATGCCGCCCACGTTTTCGAAGAGGCAGTCGACGCCGTCGGGCGCTGCTGCCCGCAGTGCCCGCGCCATGGACTGCGCGTCCGCATGCGACCTGTGGTCGATGCAGGCGTCGAAGCCCAGCTCGTCGACCACGTATTCACACTTCTCGGGTCCACCGGCGATGCCGACCGCGCGGCAGCCCACCTGCTTCGCCAGCTGTCCGACGACGCTGCCCACGGCGCCGCTCGCCGCAGAGACGAGTACTGTCTCGCCGCGTTTTGGCTCGCAGATGCAGTTGAGCCCATACCAGGCGGTGACGCCGGGCATGCCGACTGGCCCGAGATACGCCGACATTGGCACGACGCGCGTGTCGATCTTCGTGAGCATGGTGCCGTCGGACAGCCCATACTCCTGCCAGCCGAGTAGCCCGACCACCGTGTCGCCCACCGCAAAGCCCGGGTGGTTGGAGGCGTCGACTACGCCGACCGCGCCACCGATCATCGTTTCGTCGAGTTTCTGGCTCTCGGCGTAGGACTTCGCTTCATCCATGCGCCCGCGCATGTACGGATCGAGCGAGAGGTAATGGACGCGAACGCGCAGCTGTCCGGGGCCCGGAATCGACTGCGGTACGCACTCCAGCCGGAAGTTGGCCGGTGTCACCCGGCCCTGCGGCCTGCTGGCGAGCACGATGCGCTGGTAAGTCTGGTCCATCGGCAAGCTCCTGCGTGCGGGCGCTCACCGTAACAGGACGGCGCAGTGACGAGAACTCGTCGCAGGTACGGACCGTTGCCGCCGGCGCCGCTGCGGCCGCGACTGCGCTGCACCGCGACCCGTCGCGGTTCCTGTCCACCATCCAGATCGGAATCACGGCGGTCGGCGTACTTGCCGGTGCGGTGGGCGGGCAGGCGATTGCCGAGCCGCTGGAAGCGTGGCTCGCACGGTGGCCCGCGCTGGCGCAGCATGCCGCCGGCATCGCGTTCACGGCCACGATCATGCTGATCACTTTCCTGTCGGTCGTACTCGGCGAGCTGGTGCCAAAGCGTCTCGCGTTGCTGGCCCCGGAGCGCATTGCGCTCGTGATCGGAGCGCCCATGCTGCTTTTCTCGCGTCTCGCCGCGCCGGTCGTCTGGCTGCTGTCGAAAGCAAGCGACGTGGTGCTCGCCCTGGTCCCGACGCGCGCGGAACGCGAGCCGCCGGTCACCGACGAGGAAATCGCGGTGCTGATGGGGCAGGGCGCGGCCGCTGGAATATTCCACGCGAGCGAGCAGGCGTACGTCTCGAATGTGCTGCGTCTGGACGAGCGACGCGTGACGAGCATCATGACGCGGCGCCAGCAGTTCTTTTCGGTGGACCTCGACGACGACGAGGAGATCCAGCGCTCGCGGGTCGCCGCTGCACCGCACACGCGCATCGTGGTTTGCCGGGGCGGTGCCGACAACGTACTGGGCATCGTCGAGGTGACGGACCTGCTTGCCGATGCGATGGCGGGACGCCCGCTCGATCTGGCGGCACGCGTGCGGGACCCGCTGCGCGTGCCCGAGACCGCCACGACGACCTCGCTGATCGAGACATTCCGCTCGGCGGGGCGCCAGATTGCGCTGGTGACCGACGAGTACGGCGACGTGCAGGGTCTGGTCACCGACTCGGATTTCCTGGGCGCGATCGTGGGGGAGATCGGAGCGGCCGGGGCTCCCGCGCCGTCCGGCATCACGCGGCGCGAGGACGGATCGTGGCTGGTGGACGGCGGGCTGCCGATCGAGGATCTACAGGATGCGCTCGAGCTGGGGCAGCTGCCCGGGCAGGACGAGCACGAGTACACGACGGTGGCGGGATTCATGCTGCACCAGCTCGGGCGCATCCCGCATGCCGAGGATCACTTCGTCTCGAAAGGCCACAGGTTCGAGGTCGTGGACATGGACGGCCGGCGCGTGGACAAGGTGCTCGTACCGCGTACGGGTGGTCGGGATGAGAGGATTTGAACCTCCGACTCCTACGTCCCGAACGTAGTGCTCTACCAGGCTGAGCTACATCCCGTCGCAACGTGCCGAACGGACGGATCTGGCGTCAATGCGATCGACTGATCGCGAAGTCCGCCAATGCATGAAGCGCCTGCTTGTGCGCCGAATCGGGAAGATCGGCCAGGGCTTCGATCGCGAGATCGCGCTCGCGTTTCGCGAGCCGTGCAGTGTACTCAAGGCCCCCAGACGATTCAATCGTGAGGGTAATGGCCTCCAGATCGTCGAGTCCGCCCTCAGTGATCGCCCTGCGCAGCCGCGAGGCCTGCTCGGGCGCGGCTCTCGACAACGCGTAAATCAGCGGCAGCGTCGGCTTGCCTTCGGCGAGGTCGTCGCCGAGGTTCTTGCCGAGTTCCTCACGGTCCGCCCGGTAATCGAGCGCGTCGTCGACCAGTTGGAAGGCGGTGCCGAGGTGACGGCCATAGGAGACCATGGCTTCTTCGACCCGCGGTTCGGCCTTGGCGAGGATCGCGGCTGTCTGCGCGCCGGCCTCGAACAGCTTCGCGGTCTTGCGGTAAATGACCTCCAGGTAGCGCTGCTCGGACGTATCGGGATCGTGGGCATTCATCAACTGCAGTACCTCGCCCATGGCGATGGTGTTCGTGGCCTCGGCCATCACGCCCTGGATTCGCATGTCGTCGAGGTCGACCATCATCTGGAAGGCGCGCGAGTACAGGTAGTCGCCCACGAGAACGCTGGCCTGGTTGCCGAACACCTGGTTGGCCGTGTCGCGGCCCCGCCTCAGGCCGGATCCGTCCACGACATCATCGTGCAGCAAGGTCGCGGTGTGGATGAACTCAATGATTGCCGCTGCCTCGACGTGACGTTCGCCCTTGTAGCCGCAGGCGCGTGCCGCAAGGAGCACGGACAGTGGTCGCAGTCGCTTGCCACCGGCCCCCACGATGTATTGCGAGACTTGGTTCACGAGGACGACGTCGCTGGCGAGACGCTCCACGATGACCCTGTCGAGCCGGGCCAGCTCGGCGGCCACGGGCTCCCTGATCTCTTTGAGTTGCATTCCCGCCACGGCCACCACGATTCGTTGGGGCATGGTACCCGGAGGCTGAGTGCAGTGGGAATGGCGGGATTCGCCTAAGCGCTTGATTCGAAGCCCTCGGATCCGTAGACTTCCGCGTCTTTTCTGCCGGGGCCTGGCCCTGGCCCCTGTGGAGTACGCAAGACCATGTACGCAGTCATTGCGACGGGCGGCAAGCAGTATCGCGTCGCCGAAGGCGACGTCGTGCGTTTCGAGAAGCTCCCGGCCGAGCCGGGCGCCGCCGTGGAGTTCGACAAGGTGCTCGTCGTGGGCAAAGGCGCGGACATCAAGGTCGGCAAGCCCTACGTTTCCGGCAGCAAGGTGACCGGGACCGTGCAGTTGCACGGCAAGGGCGACAAGGTTCGGATCGTGAAGTTCCGCCGTCGCAAGCACTATCTGCGGCAGGGCACGCACCGTCAGCAGTACACCGAAGTGAAGATCACGGGCATCTCGGGCTGAGCCCGGCGCCCTCGAGGAGACAGACATGGCACATAAGAAGGCAGGCGGCAGCACCAAGAACGGCCGCGAGTCCGAAAGCAAGCGTCTGGGCCTGAAGAAGTCCGGCGGCCAGCGCGTCGTTGCCGGAAACATCCTCGTCCGCCAGCGTGGCACTCAGTACCGGGCGGGCGACAACGTCGGCATCGGCACTGATCACACCCTGTTCGCGCTCACGGACGGCAGAGTGCAGTTCCGCCGCAAGGGTCCGGAGCAGCGAGTGCACGTGTTCGTGGATCCGGCCACGAACTGAGGCGCCGCGGAAGCGACCTCGCGAAGGCCCCGGCGTCCCCGGGGCCTTTGCATTTCTGGGCCGCCTGTCCTTCACTGGCTGCAGAGCCGCGAGCACCGATCGGACATGAAATTCGTCGACGAAGCCACGATCAAGGTCCAGGCCGGCGACGGTGGACGCGGAATGGTGAGCTTCCGTCGCGAGAAGTTCATTCCCTTCGGTGGGCCCGACGGCGGCGACGGCGGCGAGGGGGGCAGCATCTACGTCGTGGCGAACCAGGGCCTCAACACGCTGGCCGACTTTCGCTATCGGCGCGGCTTCAAGGCAAAGAACGGTGAGCCGGGCGGCAGCGCCGACTGCAGCGGTCGCGGCGGCGAGGACCTCGAAATCGTCGTGCCGGTCGGAACGGTGATCTACGACACCGAGACCGAGGAAGTGCTGGGCGATCTCGCCGAAGACGGGAAGCGACTGCTCGTGGCCCGCGGCGGCAAGGGCGGCCTCGGCAACCAGCACTTCAAGAGCAGCACCAATCGTGCGCCCCGGCGGGCCACGCCTGGTTACCCGGGTGAGAAGCGCGAGCTGCGTCTGGAACTCAAGTTGCTCGCGGACGTCGGCCTGCTGGGGCTGCCGAATGCGGGCAAGTCAACCTTGATCAGCGCCGTGTCTGCCGCGCGGCCGCGCATTGCCGACTACCCGTTCACGACCCTGCACCCGAACCTCGGAGTGGTCTACGTGGGCGAGCACAAGAGCTTTGTGATGGCGGACATACCCGGAGTAATCGAAGGTGCCGCCGAGGGCGCGGGATTGGGCATCCGCTTTCTGAAGCATCTGCAGCGCACGCGCCTGCTGCTGCACCTGGTGGACATTTCACCGCCGGATCCGCAGGCCGACCCGGTCAAGGACGCCCGTGTCATCGCTGCCGAACTGAAGCGATTCAGCCCCGAGCTCGCCGCGCGCGAGCGGTGGCTGGTCCTCAACAAGCTCGACCTCATGACGCCCGAGGAGGCCGACAGGCGCTGCCGGGAGATCGTCCGTCGACTGCGCTGGAAGGGCTCGGTGTTCCGCATCTCGGGTGCCACGAGAGCCGGGACGAAGGAGTTGTGCCAGGCGATCATGCGACGTCTGGACGACATCGCTGCCGAGACGCCGCCAGGAGAGGCTGCGGAGTGAGCGAGTCCTCCGTTGTCCGTGGACAGCCCCCGACTGGCCGGTCCAGTCGGGGGCTGCGTCGACGACGACCGTGCGTCCCCGAGTTCCGTGTACGGGGACGCCGGTGCC
>Ga0114939_10000539_pt1 | contig 31560 bp, 33 predicted proteins | sample AshMeaCrysSpring_FD_87196 | JGI IMG/M metagenome (GOLD analysis project Ga0114939, IMG submission 87196) | Groundwater microbial communities from Big Spring, Nevada to study Microbial Dark Matter (Phase II) - Ash Meadows Crystal Spring | ecosystem: Environmental > Aquatic > Deep subsurface >...
CCGAGCACGGCCCCATCCCTGTTCGAGGAACTGCTCGGCATCGATCGCGACGGCAGCCCCGAAGAGCCGCCGGTCGGGCAGGAGACGGCGCCCAAACAGGCGGAGATTCCCTGACCCGCTGCGACGGGTTAGGCTTGGCGGGTGATTCGCTGGCTTCTACTGGCAGCCCTGCTCGCGCTCTCGGCATGCTCGGTCGCTCCGTTCAAGACGGAGTCGTCCACTTCAAGCACTGGCGGGGAGGCAGCCAAGACAACCGGGACTGCTCCACAGCCCAGATCGACCACGGGCGAAGCGATCATCGAGCCCGTACCCGCGCAGGTGATCGAGGAACCGCCACCGGCCGTTCTCGAGCCGCCCGCGCCACGCCCGCGGCCGAAGCGCCCCCCCGCGACGCTGACGCCTGCGAGTGAGGCTCTCGTCGCGCAGGCCCGAGCCCAGCGCAAGAAAGGCGATCTGCCCGGTGCATCAGTAGCGCTGGATCGCGCGTTGCGCATCGAGCCGAATAACCCGCTGCTCTGGATCGAGATGGGCCAGCTGCGAATGGACCAGCAGAACTATCCACAGGCCGAGAACATGGGCCGCAAGGCGCTGGCCATGTCGATCGGCGATGACGCAACTCAGTCACGGGCGTGGGAGCTGATCGCGCAGTCATTGCGTGCGCGCGGCCGAAATTCTGAGGCTGCAGAGGCCATGGAGAGGGCCCGCGCGTCGGCACCCCGCTGATCACCCCGTTTCGCGTGACCGAGCGCCGCGCGTTTCCGGGTCTCGCAGCCGGCGCAATGTGTCAGACGCTGGTCGCCTCCGGCGTCACCCATGCGGGTTCACCGTTTCGCGCACACACGAGCTGGTCCAGGAACTGTCGCGTCGCGGCCTCCCAGGTGTAGCGCAACGCATGCTCGCGGCATGCGCCTGGTTCCAGCTCGAGCGCTGCGACCGCCGCGGCGCGCAGGTCCTCGCGCAGCACGCCGGAAACGCCATCGTCCACGACGTCCACCGGCCCGGTGACCGGATACGCCGCCACCGGCACGCCGCAGGCCATGGACTCGAGCAGCACGAGTCCGAAGGTGTCCGTCCGGCTCGGGAACACGAACGCGTCCGAGGCAGCGATGTACGACGCCAGCTCCTCGCCGTGCTTGTAGCCGACGTACACTGCGGCCGGATACCGGGCCCGGCATTCCTCCAGCGCCGGCCCGTCGCCGACGACCAGTCGGGTCCCTGGCAGGTCGAGGCGCAGGAAGTCGTCGATACCCTTCTCGATCGCCACGCGGCCGAAGTAGAGCCAGATCGGCCGGGGCAGCTCGAGAAACGACTTCGCGCGTGGCCGGAACAGTTCCGTATCCACACCGCGACTCCAGAGACCGAGCTTGGCAAAGCCTCGCGCCTCGAGCATGCGACGCATGGACGGCGTTGCTACGAGAGTGCGTGCCGCAGCACCGTGAAAGCGGCGCAGATGCGCGTAGCTCAGGCCCAGCGGTATCGGTGCCCGGGCACGGACGTACTCGGGAAACTGGGTGTGGTATGAGGTCGTGAACGCGCGCCCGTGGCGGATACACCAGCGGCGGGCTGCGAGGCCGAGTGGTCCCTCGGTGGCAATGTGCACGCTGTCGGGGTCGAGCGCCGACAGCTGGTCCGCAAGCCGGCGGTACGGACGCCACGCCAGGCGGATCTCCGGGTAGGTCGGACAAGGCAGCGTGCGAAAGGACCGCGGTTCGATCACCTCGACCACGTGCCCACATCGCTGCAGCTGGCTGGAGGTCATCGCCAGGGTGCGAACGACACCGTTGGTCTGGGGCAACCAGGCGTCGGTGACCAGGGCCAGCTTCATGCAGCCCGACCCAGCGCGACCGCCGAGGCGGGCGCATCGACCGCGACGACGTCGGAGACCTCGGTCCAGCGCAGCAGGCTGAACCGACCACTTTCATCCTCGATCAGCGCGGTGCAGTTCTCGACCCAATCGCCGTCGTTGCAGTAAAGAACGCCGTCGATGTCGACAATTTCCGGACGATGAATGTGGCCGCAGATCATGCCGTCCACACGCCGGCGACGAGCCTCACAAGCTACGGCACGCTCGAAGTTGTCGATGTACTGGACGGCGTTCTTGACCTTGTGCTTCAGGAACGCCGCGACGGACCAATACGGGTAACCGAGCCGCCGGCGCATCGCATTGACGACCCGGTTGAGACCCAGCACAAAGGCGTAAGCCTGGCAGCCAAGGGACTCCAGCAACGGGCTTGCGCGGATGACGCTGTCGAATTCGTCGCCATGGAGAACCAGGAACCGCCGGCCGTCGGCCGCCTCGTGGACCACCTCGCGGCGGATCTCCACGTTCCCGAGCACCCAGCCGTCGAAGTCGCGGAGGCTGCGGTCGTGATTGCCCGGGATATAGATGACGCGGGTTCCATTCTTGGCTTTGCCGAGCAATGTGCGGATGACGTCGTTGTGCTGCTGCGGCCAGTAGAAAGTGCGCTCGAGGCTCCAGAGGTCGATGATGTCGCCGACAAGGTAGAGTTGCCCGCACTCGACGTTGCGGAGGAAATCAAGCAGGAAGCTGGCCCGACAGCCCCGGAAGCCGAGATGAACGTCTGAGATGAAGACGCTGCGCATGCGCAGCGGGGAACGTGGTGGAATCGGGCTCACGTCGCGCTCTCCGGTGTCCTCGATTGCCGGCGGAGGCTGCCGAGAGCGTGTGACTGGTCGATGACAGTGGCGCGAATCTCTAATGAATACGAGAGGTCACAATTTAATTTTGAGATTCAACTCAAATCGACACCCATTTGGCGTGAGGGTACTGGATCAGGCCGTAAACATGCTGAGATTACCGGCCATCTGGTCACCTCTATTTCCCACTAAGAATACGTTTCAAGGTATTCTTACAATATTTTTTCCCACCGTATTTGGCTGTCTCAGCAATTTGTCCACTGTGTTGCCTATGATCTTGCCGATAGAAGCATTATAAGAGTCGAAGGACGAGTATCAGTCCATATTACTCAAAATAGTGGGATTCAAACGCGACTCCGAGAAATATTAATTCCATGATAGGGTTACTACAGAGGGTTTCCGAAGCGAAAGTGGCGATTCATGGCGAGCGCATCGGAGCAATCGGCCCTGGTCTCCTGGTTCTGCTCGCAGTCGAGCCCTCCGACACCCCGGCCGAGGCTGATCGCCTGATCGACCGTCTGCTCCGCTATCGGGTCTTCGAGGACTCGGACGAGCGCATGAATCTGAGTCTGCTCGACACCGGCGGAGGGCTCCTGCTGGTGCCGCAGTTCACTCTCGCGGCCGACACCCGTCGCGGGCTTCGGCCGAGCTTCACCACCACCGCCTCGCCCGAGCTCGGGCGCGAGCTGTTCGAGCGCGCGGTCGCCATTGCTCGCGGGAGGATAGGCCAGCGCGTCGCTGAGGGCCGTTTCGGCGCCCACATGCAGGTCTCGCTGACCAACGACGGCCCGGTGACTCTTTGGCTTCAGGTGAAAGCGACCCCCGTCGCAAGTTAGGCAGATCGATTGGCGTATCATTGCCCGCCCTTCACGACGGTCCGCGGAGATCAGCCATGGGTATTGGCTTTCGAGAATTGCTCATCATCCTGGTGATCGCGCTGATCCTGTTTGGCGCGAAGAAGCTGCGCAATGTGGGCTCGGACCTTGGTGCCGCCGTGCGCGGCTTCAAGAAGGCGGTCAACGACGGCGACGACGAGCAGACGCGCAAGCTTGACGACCTGACCGGCAAAGACGCCGACTTCGAGGAACGCTCCGGCTCCAGCAAGTCGGACAGCAAGCCCGCCGCCTGAACGCGCAATGTTCGAGGTCGGCTTCACCGAGATCGTACTGATCCTCGGCATCGCACTGCTGGTGCTGGGCCCCGAGCGCCTGCCGAAACTGGCCGCGGACCTCGGACGCTGGGCCGGTCGGGCACGCGCAATGGCCCGGCAGCTGAAGACCCAGCTCGAGCAGGAGGTCAACTACGACCCGCTGCGCGATCCCCCGAAGCCGGCGCAGACCCAGAGCCCGGCGACACCGCCTCCCGCCAGCCCCGCGCAGAACGCCGTCGCTCCGGATGAGACCGATGCGTCAAAGTCCACGTGAACCCGAGGCGCTCGCCGAAGGCACCCTGATCTCGCACCTCCTGGAGCTGCGGTCGCGGCTGCTGAAGGCCGTCGTCGCGGTCGCGGTCGTCTTCATCCCGCTCGCTTTCTTTTCCAACCAGCTGTTCACGCTGATCGCGCGGCCGCTGATAGACCAGCTGCCCGCGGACACGTCGCTCATCGCGACCAGCGTGGTGTCGCCGTTCATGACTCCGCTGAAGCTGTCGTTGTTCACGGCGCTTTTCGTGGCCATGCCTTACGTGCTCTATCAGCTCTGGGCTTTCGTCGCGCCGGGCTTGTACCGGCACGAGAGGCGATTCGCGATACCGCTGTTCCTCACGAGCGTGGTCCTGTTCTACGTGGGAGTGGCTTTCGCCTATTTCATCGTTTTCCCGCTGATGTTCGCGTTCCTGGCGGCAACCGCGCCCGAAGGCGTGCGCATGATGACCGACATGGCGAACTACCTCGACTTCGCGCTTCTGCTGTTTCTCGCTTTCGGCATCGCCTTCGAGATGCCTGTCGCGACGGTGCTGCTGGTAGCGACCGGCCTCGTGTCGGTAGAGAAGATGCGCGCAAACCGCGGTTACGTGCTGCTCGGTATCTTCGTCGTCGCGGCTTTCCTCACGCCCCCGGACGCGATCTCCCAGTCCTTCATGGCCGTGCCGATGTACGTGCTCTACGAACTCGGCATCCTGCTTGCCGTGTTCCTGGTCCGCCGTCGTGAACAGGACCGAGCACAGGAACCCGTGACGCCGCCGGGCGACTGAATCGCGCAGCCCGCGGTCCTCCGTTTCCTTGCACTTGCACCGCAACATCGCGGAGACTTGCGGGCCTCGCGCGCTGCCGCGCAAACAACTGAAATAGAAGCCAAATCCAATGTCCAGTCCCGTACTGCCCGCGGTCACGCGGGAGACCTGGCTCGGCCACCCGAAAGGCCTTTTCCTGCTGTTCGCCACCGAGATGTGGGAGCGCTTCAGCTACTACGGCATGCGCGCATTGCTCGTGCTGTCGCTGGTCGCGGGCGTCGAGGCTGCCAACCCCGGCTTTGGCTGGTCGCAGTCCGAGGCACTCAAGCTCTACGGCCTGTTCACCGGATTCGTGTATTTCACGCCGCTCATCGGCGGCTGGCTCGCCGACAACTATCTCGGCCAGCGCAAGTCCGTGATCATCGGTGGCCTCGTGATGGCCGCCGGTCAATTCACGCTCGCCAGTGCCATCCCCGGCAACCTGCAGCTGTTCTACATCGGACTCGTCCTGCTGGTGATCGGGAACGGCTTCTTCAAGCCGAACATCTCGACGATGGTGGGCGACCTCTACGCCGAGGGCGATGCGCGCCGCGACGGTGCCTTCACGATCTTCTACATGGGCATCAACGCGGGCGCGTTTCTCGCGCCTCTGGTGTGCTCGACGCTGGGCGAGGACCCGACCTACGGATGGCGCGCCGGGTACTTCGCCGCCGGAGTCGGCATGGTGCTCTCCGTAATCATCCAGCTTCTGTTCGCGAGGCGGTATCTCGACAGCATCGGCACCGTCCCGGCGGCGCAGCGATCCCTCGCGCAGTCCGGCGGCAAGCACGAGCCGCTGACGCCGGACGAGGTCGACCGGCTCCGCGTGATCTTCATGCTGTTCGTATTCGTGGTGCTCTTCTGGGCCGCATTCGAGCAGGCCGGCGGCCTCATGAACATCTACGCCAATGACAAGACGGACCGCATGGTAGGCGCGTTCGAGGTTCCCGCAGGCTGGTTCCAGTCGCTGAACCCGCTGTTCATCGTGCTGCTTGCACCGATCTTCTCGGCCATATGGAGCCGGCTCGGTACCGCTGGTAAGAACCCGGCGACGCCGCGCAAGATGGTGCTCGGTCTGGTCCTCACGGGCATCGGCTTTCTTGCGATGGTCGCGGCCGCGCTCGAGTCGGCGGGCGGCGGCAAGGCGAGCATGACGTGGCTGGTGATCGCCTACTTCTTCCACACCACGGGCGAGCTGTGCATTTCACCGGTGGGCCTCTCGATGGTCACCAAGCTCGCGCCTTTGCGTCTCGCCTCGCTGATGATGGGCGTCTGGTTCCTCATCAACTTCGTCGCCAACTGGCTCGCCGGCATCATCGGCTCCTATGCCGAGAGCCTCGGCGAGCTCTCGATCTTCGGCGGCCTCGCGATCACGCTGTTCGTATTCGCGGTCCTGCTGTGGCTGCTGTCCGGCACGCTCGTGCGATGGATGCACGGGGCTGAAGATCGGAAGCCCGCCTGATTCCCGGCACGGAGCGGCGCCGCACCTGGGCCGCTCCGTCCCTGACCTGGAGCCGTCATGAACCGACTCGCGCCCCGCCGCTGAACCTGTGCCGCGGAGTCCCTCTTGACCCGGGTTGCCCTGCCGAGTCTTGCCGCCGCAGAGACCGCCGGCGATTTCGTCGAGCGGATGAACCGCCAGTTCGCCGGCCTTGCACACGAACGGAACGTCGCTGGCTGGACGCAGCCCGCCTTCATTGCGTCGGACAACCAACTGCTCAACGCGCACGCCGACTGCTCGATCTACGGCAACGACGTTGCCGGTAGTGAGTCCGGAGCGATGCTCGCCAGGCGCTCGAGCCCGCCCTGGCAGGACCGGTTCCACGAAGTGACCGGCACTTGGCAGATCGACGCCTCTGCGATCATGGACTATTCCGCACCCCTGCGCGGCTGGCTTGCCGAGCAGAACCATCGCCAGCAGTGCGGCTGGTGAATCGCTTGCTCCCCCTGATGTCGCTACTCCTGCCCGGTGGTAGACAATGAATTCGTCAGTTTCTCCTCCGCAGCTCACCACCCGGGCCGTGGTGCTCGCGATCGTGCTCGCCATGATCCTGGCGGCGGCCAACACCTACCTCGGGCTGTTCGCCGGCATGACCATCGCGTCGGCGATCCCGGCGGCGGTAGTCTCGATGGCGGTGCTGCGCGTGCTGGGCGGCAGCACGATCCTCGAGAACAACATCGTGCAGACTGGCGCGTCGGCCGGCTCGTCGATCGCCTCGGGTGTGATCTTCACCATCCCCGCGCTGGTGATCCTCGGTCACTGGGACGACTTCCAGTACCTGTGGGTGCTTGCGATCGCGGGCCTCGGCGGAATCCTGGGCGTGTTCTTCTCGGTGCCGCTGCGTCGCGCACTGATCGTGGACCAAGGCCTCGCCTTCCCGGAAGGCAAGGCCGCGGCCGAGGTGCTGAAGACCGGTGAGAACCCGGCCGCAGGCGTCAGAATTCTGGGACTCGCGGCGCTGGGCGGCGGCTTTGCAAAGCTCGCGGCTGCGAGCGGTCTGCGGCTCTTTCCCGACACCGCCTCCGTCTCGGGCTGGATCGGCAAGTGGCTCGGATACTACGGCACCAACCTCTCGCCCGCGCTGCTCGGCGTGGGATACATCGTCGGGCTCAACGTCGGCATCCTGGTGCTGCTCGGCGGCATGATCTCCTGGAACCTGGCGATTCCGATCTACGCGGCCTTCTTCCTCGACGGCAACGCGGAACTCGCCGCGCGCGTCGCGGCGGGCAGCCCCGAAGATGCGGCGTTCGCAATCTGGTCGGCGCAGATCCGCTACCTCGGCGTCGGCGCGATGCTGGTGGGCGGCGTCTGGGCGCTGATCTCGATCCGCGACTCCCTGCTGTCGGGCATCAGGAGCGGCCTCGCCGCCGCGCGGGCAGGCGCTGGCCAGGTCATCGCGCACACCGAGCGCGACCTGCCGATGAAGGCGATCCTGATCGGCACGCTGCTGTTCACGTTGCCGCTGTTCCTGCTCTACCAGAACATCGTGGGCAGCGTCGGCGTCAGCCTGCCGATGACGATCATCATGGTCGTCGCGGGCTTCCTGTTCTGCTCGGTGTCCGCGTACATGGCCGGTCTCGTCGGGTCGTCGAACAATCCGGTCTCCGGCATCACCATCTGTACGATCCTGTTCGCCTCGCTGGTGCTGCTGCTGCTGATGGGCAAGGACGCGTCGCTCGGACCGGTCGCTGCGATCATGATCGGCGCGGTGGTGTGCTGCGCGGCCTGCATCGGCGGCGACAACCTGCAGGACCTCAAGTGCGGCTATCTCGTCGGTGCGACGCCCTGGAAGCAGCAGGTGATGCTCGCCATCGGCGCAGCCTCGAGCGCGCTGGTGATGGCGCCGGTGCTGAATCTGCTGCTGAAGGCCTACGGGATCGGCGTGCCGACGGCCGAGCACCCCTCGCCGCTGATCGCGCCGCAGGCAACGCTGATGGCATCGGTCGCGAAGGGCATGTTCGGCGGCCACCTGCCCTGGGACATGATTGCGATCGGCGCAGTGATCGGCGTCGCGGTGATCGCCTGGGACCTGTGGCTCAAGGCGCGCGGCTCGGAGTTCCGCGCGCCCGTGCTCGCCGTGGCCGTAGGCATTTACCTCCCGCTTGAGCTCTCGGTGCCGATCTTCGCGGGCGGCCTGCTCTCATGGCTCGTCGAGAGGAAGCTCGGCGTGCACGGCGAGTCCGCCGCGGCCGAGCGCACCAAGCGCAACGGCCTGCTGTTCGCCGCAGGCCTGATCACCGGCGAGGCGCTGATGGGCATCTTCATCGCGATCCCGATCGTGACTTCCGGCCGCGCCGACGTGCTCGCGCTGCCGGAAGGGCTGCGGTTCGGTGGCTGGCTAGGGCTGCTGATCGTCGGCTGGCTGGCGCTCATGCTGTACCGCGTCGGCACCCGGCGCACGTGAACCCTGCCACCGCGGCGGTGGACCCGAGACTCCGTCTCAAGATCGTCGCGGCCTTCGCGGCGATCTACCTCATCTGGGGTTCCACCTTTCTCGTCATCCGCCTCGGCGTACGGGAGTTGCCTCCCTTCCTGTTCGCGGGCGGACGCTTCCTGATCGCAGGTTCACTGCTGGCGATCGTCGCGAGAATGCTCGCCGAGCGCTTCCCTCGCGGGTTGAGCGAGTGGCGGCCGATGCTGCTCTTTTCGGTGCTCATGATCGCTTTCAGCAACGGTATCAGCACGTACGCGCTGCAGTACGTCGCCTCGAACGAGGCTGCACTGCTCGCCTCGAGCTCGGCGCTTTGGATCGCGGCTCTGGGCGCGCTGGGGCCGCGGGGCCACGCGCTCACCGTGCGCGGTTCGGCGGGCCTGCTACTCGGCTTCCTCGGAGTAGCGCTGATCGTATGGCCGCGTGGGGCGATGCCATCGGGTCATCTGGCATGGCAGTTTCTGGTGCTGGTCGGGAGCTTTGCGTGGGCGGCTGGCTCCATCCTCTACCGCGATGCCGCGCTCGGCATCGGTCCGGTGGCATTCAACTCGGTGATGATGCTGATGGGCGGGACGTGGCTGCTGCTTGCGGGAGTCGCACACGGTGAACTCGCGCAATGGCACTGGCACCCGGGCGGACTCGCGGCGATGGCCTATCTCGCCGTGTTCGGCTCGGCGATCGCCTACACCGCATATTCGTGGCTGCTGAAGCGCGTGCCTGCTGACCGCGTCGGCACCTTTGCTTACGTCAACCCGGCGATCGCCACTGCGCTCGGCTGGGTGGCACTCGGCGAGGCGCTCAGCCCCGCGCGTGTGGCCGGCATGATCGTCGTGCTGCTCGGCGTGGCGCTCGTCACGCTGCCGAGCCGGCTCGCCTGATCAGCGCCGCGGCTTGAACATCTCCACGCCGCCGCGCGAGCCGATCAGGCTGGTCGCCGCCCAGGAAACCAGGCTCACGATCAGCGCCGCGCCCACCGCGGTCCAGAAACCCGCGATCTGCATGCCCGGCACCAGCCACGCGACCAGCGCAACCATCGCGGCGTTGAGCACCAGCAGGAACAGGCCGAGCGTTACGATGGTGATCGGCAGCGTCAGGATGAATGCAATCGGTCGCACCAGCGCGTTGACGAGACCGAGCAAGATGGCCGCGATGATCAGCTTCGACGTCGAGTCGAAAGTAAGGCCCTTGAGAAGTTCGCTCGCCATCCAGAGGCCCAGCGCGCTGATTGCGGCGCGCAGCAGGAATCCCGCCATGACTTGCACTCCCGTGGCCGCGAGCGGCCGTTGACGTCGCGACGATGGTAAAGGAATCTCCGCTCCGTACCAATTCGCCTGAGACCGCTGCATGGAACCCGTTGCCATCGTGATTCTGATCGCGTTGCTCCAGTACGTTGCTTTCGCGGCTCTCGTGGGCCGGGCTCGCGGCAAGTACGGCGTGAAGGCTCCCGCGGTTCACGGCCACGAGGTCTTCGAGCGCTACTTCCGCGTGCACTACAACACGCTCGAGCTGATCGTGGTCTTCGTGCCCGCGATGTGGCTGTTCGGCAGCTACGTGAGCCCGACCTGGGCCGCGGTGCTCGGCCTCGTGTACGTCGTCGGTCGCGTGGCCTACCTCGTTGGGTATGTCGCGGACCCTGCGAAGCGCGAGATCGGCTTCGGGCTCAGTGTGCTGCCGATCCTGGTGCTGCTCGTGGGCGGGCTGTGGGGAGCGGCGCGGAAGATGCTCTGACGCCGCTTGCAGGGGACTGCACGGGCGTGGCACGCGCGAGATTCCGTCGCCCTCGTCAGCCATGACCCCTTCAGGCTGCTGGCAACTGCAACCGCTCCTGCACCGCGCGACGCGCCGGCGCGCCTTCGAGCAACTCGATGAGCGCGAGCCCGAAGGCGATCGCAGTGCCCGGGCCGCGCGACGTCGCGACCTTGCCGTCGACGACGACGGCGTCCTCCGAGAGCTCGAGGCCCGGCGTCGATCCGGGCTGCAGGAATCCGGGAAAGCTCGTCGCCTTCCGACCCGCAAGCAGGCCCGCATGCGCGAGCACCGACGGCGCTGCGCAGATCGCGGCGGTATACCGCCCGTCCTCGGCGAAGCGCTTGAGCAGCCCGAGCACGCGTGAGTCTTCCTTCAGGTGCTTGGTACCGGGCATGCCGCCGGGAAGCACGATCATGTCGTAGGCACCCTCATCCGCCGCGTCGAGCGTGAGATCCGCGACCAGCGTGATGCCGTGTGAGCCGGTGACCTCGCGGGGCCCGAGCGACGCCGTATGCACCTCGATGCCAGCGCGGCGCAACAGGTCCACGATCGCCACGGCCTCGATCTCCTCGAAGCCCTCCGCAAGTGGCACGAGCACCTTCGACATGACAAACCTCCGAACCGCCGGACCCTTGTCAGTGCTCGCCGGCGAGCGCGACCTGCGTGCCGAGAGCGCGATCGTTCAGATACTGCAGGGCGGCCCGTACGGCCGCGTCCTCAGCGGGCTCCGGCCGGCTCGCTGCGGCGTTTAGCCCCCCGACGTCGAGACGTACGTCGGGATCGAGGCCCTGCTCGTGAATCGATGTGCCGGACGGAGTGAAGTAGCGTGAGGTCGTGAGCTTGAGCGCCTGGCCACCGCTCAGCGGGATCACGGTCTGAACGGAACCCTTGCCGAAGGTGCGTTGCCCGATGATCGTGGCGCGGCGATGGTCACGCAATGCTCCCGCAACGATCTCCGAACCCGACGCAGAGCCCCGGTCCACAAGCACGACGATCGGCGCATTTGCAAGCAGATCCCCATCGGAAGCGCGCATTTCGAAGCGCGCGCCGGCAGCGCGCCCCTCGGCGCGGACGATGAGTCCGTTGTCGAGGAAATCGTCGGCCACGTCCACAGCAGACTCGAGTACGCCGCCGGGATTACCACGCAGGTCGAACACCAGGCCGCGCAGGGGGCCGACGCCCTGCAGCTGCGCCAGCTCGTTGCGCACATCGCGCGGCGTTTCGTCGTTGAAGTGGCTGATGCGCAGGTAACCGTAAGACCCCGGCAGTCGCGCCGCGCTGACAGTGCGCACGTGCACCTGGGACCGCTCGATTTCGAACTCGAGCGGTGCGGGCATGCCGGCGCGCGCGACGGCGAGACGCACCGTCGAGCCGTTCCGGCCACGCATGCGTTCCACCGCATGGTCGAGCTCGCCGGGCCCGAGGTCCTTGCCATCGATGGCGATCAGCACGTCTCCGGCACGGATTCCCACGCGCTCGGCCGGGGAGCCCTGGATCGGGCTCACCACGACGACTCGGCCGTCCTGCTCCGCGACCTCCAGGCCGACACCCGAGTACTGCCCGGAGGTGCTGATCCGCATCGCCTCGTATTCGGCGGCGTCCAGGAAATGGGAGTGCGGATCCAGGCGGGCGACAATGCCGTCAACGGCCGCGCGATCGAGGTCGCCGGCCGCGAGGCCCTCGACGTACTCGCTGCGGACGCGCTCGGCGACTTCTTCGAGCAGCGTCGCGGGCGCGGCTGAGGTCGGCACCGGCGTATCCGCAACGCGGTCACCCGAGGCACCCCGTACCAGCATGAGTCCCGCCCCGAGCGCGGCTCCCGCCGCAACGGCAACGATCGTACGAACAGCCCCGGACACGATGCCCCCGACGGTTGAAGCGGGGGTCAGATAGTAGCGCCTAGCAGGGCCCCGATCACGTCGTTCATCGGGGCAGGTCGCGCGATCGCGAAGCCCTGACCGAACTCGACGCCGAGCTCACGCGTGATCCGTAGGATTTCCTCGCTTTCGACGCACTCGGCGACAGTCGAGAGGCTCATGGCGCGCGCCAGGCCGACGATCGCGCTCAGCATGGCCTGCGAGCGCTCGTCTTCGACGACATCCCGCACGAGGCTGCCGTCGATCTTGAGACAGGTAACCGGCAGGGCCTTGAGGTAACCGAGCGAGCTAAGGCCTCTCCCGAAGTCGTCGAGCGCGACCTCGTGGCCGAGCTCGCGCAGCCGGCGCATGAGCGTTTCGGCGCGCACGATGTTCGCAACCGCCGCGGTCTCGGTGAGCTCGAAGGAGAGCAGCTGTGACGGCAGGCGGCTGTCGCGCAGTGCCCCCTCGAGGAAAGTGCAGAACTCCGTGTCGCCCAGCGACTGGCCGGAGATGTTGACCGCGAAGCTCGCACGGCGCGCCGACAGCTGCGCCGCGTGCGGGCCGAGCGTCTCGAGCACGTGCTTCACCACCCAGCGATCGATGGCGGGTGCGAGCTGGTAGCGTTCGGCCGCCGACAGGAATCGGTCCGGCGCGAGGGTCTTGCCATTGTCGTCGGTCATTCGCAGCAGCAGTTCGAATCGCGGACCGGATTCCGTTCGCGACAGAGCCACGACGGGCTGCGCTTCGAGCCGGAAGCAGTCAGCAGTCAGCGCGTGCCGCAGCGTTCCCACCATCGTAACGTCCGTGTAGCGACGTACGATGCTCTGGTCCGCGTCCTGGTAAGTCTCCACCCGGTCGCGACCACGATCCTTGGCAGCCTTGCAGGCGATTTCTGCTGCTGCGAGCGCGTGCGCCAGCGGGTGCTTTCCTTCCGCGACTCGGGCGACGCCGAAGCTCGCCGTGACATCGACCGGACGGCCACCGGCTGCGTAGCCGAGGCGAACGAGAGCCTCGCGCATGTTCTCGCCCACGCGCTCCGCGTTCTCGATGGAGCAATCGGGCAGGAATGCGGCGAAGCGGTCGCCCGAGATGCGCGCCGACAGCATGCGGGGCCCGAGGCAGCGTCGGATCACCTCGGCGACACGCACTATCACCTCGTCGCCGACGTGCATGCCGAGGTTCTCGTTCAGCACGTGCAGTCGGTCTACGTCCACGTAGATGATGCAGTGGTTGCCCGAGGGCGCGTGCTCGAGAGAGCTGCGGGCGCGCAGCTCGAAGGCTGGGCGCGTCAGGAGCCCCGTCGCCGGGTCGTAGGCGTTCAGCAGGATGTGCGAAACGCGGCGCACGAGCAGCTCGACGATGCGTACCTGACGCAGGTCGAAGTCTGGTTCGGTGACGGGTTTGAAAAGCGCCAGCAGGCCGAGCACCCGGTGCCCGCCATGCATCACGGGACACGAGAGCACCTTGTATGGCACGCCCGCGAGCGGCCCGTTCGTTGCGGGACGGTTCGAAGTGAGTGCCTGGCGGTGCAGTTGCGTCCACGCGAGCAAGTGCCGGTGGCAGCGTGTCAGCAGCGCCGCACCCTCGCGCGGCGCCGTGCCATGGCCGGTGCGACAAACCGCGATGTTCTTGTCGGGAATCAGCAGTGCGCCCACGGCGCAGCCCAGGTGATCCACGCAGCCCTGCACGAGCTGCGCGAGTTCGTCGGCCGAGTCGCCGCCTGCGGTGCCATCCGGCGAGGCGCCGAGCAGCAACTCGAGGTCGCGATCACGCACACTCAGGTTCCGCTGCAGGTCACCGATGCTGTACTGGGCCGCGAGCTCTCGGCGCAGGCACTCGAGCGCGGGCCGTAGCAGGCCCTCGACCAGCGCGAACGGTCGAGCGCCGTCGGCGCGTCCAGCCTCGCGCAGCACGATTCCGACGGCACCGAGCAACTGGTCCTCGATATCGCGCAGCAGGAACACATACGCCGTGTGCTCACGATCGACCGGCTCGGATAGCCCCGAACCGGCTGCCGTGGACTGCAGATCGTCGCTCAGCGCCTGCTGCAGAAGTCTGTGAAGCTCGGGAGCGTCCTGTCCCTCATTGAGCCAGATCGGCAGACCCATGCGATCGTAGACGGCGATCGACTGCGCGCGTGGCAGCAGCATCTTGACGATCTGGCCGTACGGATCGAGGGAGGTCGTCGTGACCGGCGTCGGGCCGTGATCCATCACCTCTGCAAATTGCATCCGCGAGTTCATCCACATCGTGGGCAGTGACTGCGAGGGCAGGATGATCACCGATCCCCCGCGTGTCATTCCTCGACGCGCGGCACAGTCTGCCGCCGACCGGCTGAGCCGCTCCTGCGCATGACCAGTGGCGATGCAACATAAAGCGGAGCTCAGCGCCGCTGCAGCCAGATCTCGGGATTGACGGGCTCACGGCCGCGGCGCACCTCGAAATAGAGGGCGGCCTGGTCGTTACCGCCGGAGTCGCCGACAGCGGCGATCACGTCTCCGGCGGCGACGGATTCTCCGACCTTGCGGAACAACTCGTCGTTGTGACCATAGAGGCTCAGATACCCTCCACCGTGGTCGAGCACGACCATGAGACCCATGCCGGGCAGCCAGTCGGCATAGGCGACGCGGCCGGCATAGGGCGCGCGTACCCGTGCGCCACGCGCGGTGCCGATCAGCATGCCCTGCCAGCGCAGCGAACCACCGGCGCGCGGCTGGCCGAAGCGTGCGAGAACCTTACCCTGCTGCACGGGCCACGGAAGCTTGCCCTTGAGCGGCTCGAACGGCGCCTGCTTCGCGACCGGCGGGTTGGCCAATGCCTTGCGCAGCTCGGCGACCAGCTTCTCGAGGCTGCGCGCCTGTGACTCGAGACGCTTCAGCTTACCGCCCTGCGACTTGATCTGAGCGTCGATCGCGGCGACTGCTTTGACTCGGTTCTGCTGAGCGCCGCGCAAGGCCTCGAATTCCTGCTCCTGCCGGGACTCGAGTTGCGCCAGTCGACGGTGCTCAGCGTCGATCTTCTCGCGCACCAGCACGAGGTGCTCGAGCTGGTCACTGATGCTCGCGATGCGCTCCGCGCGTGCGCGGCCGAAATAGCCGTAGTACGCGAACATGCGGCCGGCGCTGGCGGGATCCTGCTGGTTGAGCAGCAGCTTCAACTGCTCCTCCCGGCCGTTCACGTAGGCCGCTCGCAGCTCGCCGGACAGCGCGCCGCGCTCGGATGCCAGATCGGCCTCGCGGCGGGATTGCTCGCGCTCGAATTCCTTCAGTCGCGCCTCGCTCGCGATTCGCTGCGCACGCACCGCCTCGAGATTGCGCCGCGCCTCCTGCGCGCCGAGCTCGGCGTCCCGCAGCTGTGCACTCAGCTTGTCGCGCTTCTGGACGTCGGCGTTGACTGACTTGCGCACCTGCTCGATGCGGGCATTGACGCGCCTTAGCTCGGACTCCTTCTGCTTCTGGCTTGTCTTCTTCGAGTTCGTGGAGCCACGCTCGGACTGGGCGAGGACTGGCGGCGCAGCAGCCCCCATCGCGAGCGCCAGGCACAGCAGCACCGAGAGCCGGAAGCTGGAGCGAGCCAGCGGGATCTGGTGTGCGGACTGCGCAACGGGGTCTGGCATCTGCGTTTCGAGCCTGAGTACGGTCGGGGCCCTGTCACCGCAACCGCGGTGGACCTCGAGCCGGGGCGACGGTGGCGCGGCAAACCCGTGAGTTTAGCGCGTCAGCCGGGCTGCTATACTCCGCGGCCGTTTCAGATCCCGAAACTACTCCGTCGAACCCCATGGAGCGTCTGCTCGAGTACATCATGCGTCACCCGTTGCTTGCGGGAGGCACCCTGGCGCTTGCCGTGGCGGTGCTCGCCTACGAGGCCAGCCGTGCCCGCAGCGGCGGCCAGTCGGTCGGCCCGATGGACGCCGTGCGGCTCATGAACCAGGGCGCGATCCTGCTCGACGTACGTTCACAGGGCGAGTTCGACGCGGGGCACATTCGTGATGCCCGCCACCTGCCGCAGGAGCAGGTCTCCGGCGCCGCCGAATCGCTCAAGAAGTACAAGGACAAGATCGTCATAGCCTGCTGCGAGAGCGGCATGCGCTCCGGCGCCGCGTCGCGCGTGCTCCGTGCGCAGGGCTTCAGCAAGATCGTCAACCTGCGTGGTGGCATTCAAGCCTGGCGCGCGGAAAACCTGCCGCTGGTGAAGTCCGGCGAGAAGGGCAAGTGAGGCCGTCTCTATGAGTTCGACCGAGATTCTCATGTACTCGACCGCCTGGTGCCCGTACTGCGTCCGGGCCAAGTCGCTGCTCGATCGAAAGGGCCTCGCGTTCCGCGAGATCCGCGTGGACGAGAATCCGGCAGAGCGCGACATCATGCTGGCGCGCAGCGGCGGACGCCGCACTGTCCCGCAGATATTCATTGGCGACCGCCATGTCGGCGGTTTCGACGAACTCTACGCCCTCGACAAATCGGGCGAGCTCGACACTCTGGCTTCACCGGCCTGAACTCCGGGCGCAACCCGCGGCCGGATTGCACAACAAACACCGCGAGATTGAGTACGAGGACACCATGACCGAACAGACTCCGCTGAACCCGCAGGCCTCCGATCCGAACGCGCCTGTCGTGAACCCGCAGGCCGTCTACATCAAGGACTGCTCCTTCGAGTCGCCGAACGGCCCGTTCGTGGCTGGCTTCCAGGGCCAGCCGACCGTCAACCTCAACATTGGCACGCGCGCCACGGCGCTCGCGCAGGACATGCACGAGATAGTCCTGCAGGTGAATCTCGAGGCCAAGGCCGGTGACAAGGTGGTGTGGCTGCTGGAGCTGCAGCAGGCCGGTGCCTTCATGATCCGCAACCTCTCCGCGAGCGACCTTGCGCAGGTGCTGTCGATCGTGGCTCCGAACTACCTGCTGGCTTTCGCGCGCGCCACCATCACCGAACTGGTCAGCAAGGGCGGCTTTCCGCCGTTCCTGCTGCCGCTGGTGACCTTCGAGGCGCTGCACGCCCGCGCCCAGCAGCAGCAGGCGACCGCCGAAGCCGCCGGCGGCACCGTGAACTGACGTAATGGCCGGCGTGCCCGCGACGGGATCCCAGGCGAGCCCGGCGTCGGTCGGGTCCGCTCCGAAGCCGTCCGTCGCGGTGCTCGGTTCCGGCTCCTGGGGCACGGCGCTGGCCGTGCATCTCGCTCGCACCGGTCACCGCACCATCCTGTGGGGCATCGAGACCGCCGAACTCGAGGCCATGGCGCGCGGTCGCGTCAACCAGCGCTACCTTCCCGGCGTGAAGCTGCCCGCGGGCCTCGAGATCGAGCACGACTTCGCGCGTGCCGTCCATGACGCGGAGCAGCTGCTCGTGGTCGTGCCCAGCCACGCCTTCCGCGAGGTGCTCGAAAAGGCGAAGCCGCTTCTTCGTCCCGGGCAGCGCGTTGCCTGGGCCACGAAGGGCTTCGAGCTCGCAACCGGCAAGCTGCCGCATCAGGTGGCCGACGAGGTGCTCGGCCGCGGCGTCCCCACCGCGGTGCTCTCCGGGCCGACGTTCGCCAAGGAAGTGGGCGAGGGCCTGCCGAGCGCCATGACCGTGGCCTCGCGCGACGAGGAATACGCGCTCGCGCTGGCCCGCAGCATCTCCGGAGCGAGCTTCCGCGCATACGCCTCGGGCGACATGACGGGCGTCGAGGTGGGCGGCGCCGTCAAGAACGTGATCGCGATCGGCGCTGGCATCTCCGACGGCCTCGGCTACGGGGCCAACACTCGCGTCGCGCTCATCACGCGCGGGCTCGCCGAGTTGATGCGGCTCGGCGTGGCACTCGGCGCCGAGCGCGAGACCTTCATGGGCCTCGCGGGCCTCGGCGACCTCGTGCTCACCTGCACCGACGACCAGTCGCGCAACCGTCGCTGCGGACTCGCACTCGCCGCCGGCAAGTCGGCGGCACAGGCCCAGGCCGAGATCGGGCAGGTGGTCGAGGGCGTGCTCGCCGCGCGCGCCGTGCGCGAGGTGGCGCAACGACTTGGCGTGGACATGCCGATCAGCGAGCAGGTCTATCGCGTGCTTTACGAGGGTGCACCGGTGAAACAGGCCGTGGCGGCCCTCATGGGCCGCACCGTGAAGTCCGAGACGGACTAGCCTCGGCGCCTCGAGCTGAGTCGAACCCGCGCTGCCGCCAGGCCTCGTATACGCCCACCGCGACGGCGTTCGAGAGATTGAGGCTTCGCGCGCCGGCGCGCATCGGGATGCGTAACCGTCGCTCGGGCGGGCAGCCCGCCAGTACCTCCTCCGGCAGCCCGCGCGTCTCCGGGCCGAATACCAGGGCGTCGCCATCCGCGTAGTGCGGTTCGTCATGACGCAGGTCGCCCTTGGTCGTGAACGCGAACCAGCGCGGTGACCCAAGACTCGCGAGGCAGTCCTCGAGGCTCGCGTGCTCACGGACGTCGGCGAGTTCGCGGTAGTCGAGACCGGCGCGGCGCAACGCCTTCGCGTCCAGCCGGAACCCGAGCGGCCGCACGAGGTGCAGGCGCGCCCCGGTGTTGGCGCACAGCCGAATGATGTTGCCGGTGTTGGGCGGAATCTCGGGCTGGAACAGGACGACGTTCAGTGGCATAGAATCCGACGGACCCGCCGCACGCACGGAACCAAGGGGAGATCCTCAATGCTGCTCGTCAAGCACCTGCTCGGCCGCAAGGGCCGGGAGATCTGGTCGGTGGATTCGGCGGAGCCGGTGCTCACGGCGATCCGCATGATGGCCGAGCACGGCATCGGCGCGCTACCCGTGATGCGCGACGGCAAACTCGCCGGCATCGTTTCCGAGCGCGACTACGCACGCAAGGTGATCCTGATGGGACGCGCCTCGGCCGACACGCCCGTGGCGCAGATCATGAGCGCGCCGGTGGTCACCATCGGGACCGAGGACCGCGTGCACCGCTGCATGGAACTCATGACCGAGAAGCGCATCCGTCACCTGCCGGTGGTGGACGCCAGCGGCACGATGGTCGGCATGGTGTCCATCGGCGACCTCGTCCGCGCGGTGATCGAGGAGCAGAAGGAGACGATCGAGCAGCTGGAGAAGTTCATCGCGGGGTGATGCAGGTAGGTCATGGTCCGACACCGACACCACCCTCCGTGCGCCGCGACTGCTCCAATTCGTGATGACGTTACCGGCCCCGCTGACCTGCTCCGGCTAGGGTTGGCTGGGCGACGGCACCGGGCCGACTGGTCCGTCGCGCGGTTTCACGGCGACGGAGATTCCATGAACGCCACGACTGCCGGGCTCGCACTCGCGCTGCTTCTGCTGACGGGCTGCTCCAGCACCACCCTGACCAAGGACGAGTGCCGCACCGTCGACTGGCGGATAGTGGGCTACGAGGACGGCGTCGCCGGGCGCCCCGCCGACCAGATCGGCCTGCATCGGCAGGCCTGCGCCGAGTACGGCGTGACCCCCAACCTCGACGCCTACCTCGCCGGACGCACCGCGGGCCTCCGCGAGTTCTGCCAGCCCTACAACGGCTACCGGGCAGGGGCAAGCGGACTGGAGTACTACGACAGCTGCCCGCCGGAGCTCGCGCCCGCTTTCGAGGAAGCCTACGAGTCCGGCCGCCAGCTCCACGTCCGCGAGCAACGCGTCGCGGATGCCGACAATGCCATCGCCGCGCGCCGCGCCGAGATCCTGCGTCTCGAGGACGCGATTCTGCGTCGCGGCTTCCAGGTAGTCGACGCCACAGCCAGTCCCGAACAGCGCACCCAGGCGGTGCTCGACACCAAGCAGTTCGCCGAGCGCATCGGCCGACTGAAGTCGGAGATTGAAGAACTCGAGAAGGACCGTGCGCGCTACGCGCAGGAACTGGAGACGTATCGGAGCACCGTCGCGTCGACGAAGTGACCCGGGCGCCGAACACGCCGCGCGCGAGTAACCGGCACCGCGGATCCCGTACAATTCGGCCATGGACGCCGCCGCCCCGGCCCCGCTGCCGCACTCGCTCGCCGTCGACTTCTGCGGCCTGAAGCTCGCCTCGCCGATCGTGCTGCTGTCGGGCTGCGTGGGCTTCGGCGAGGAGTACACGCGGGTCGAGGGCTTCTCGAACACCGATGTGGGCGCGATCGTGCTCAAGGGCACGACCCGCGAGCCGCGGCTCGGCAACCCGCCGCACCGTGTCTGCGAGACCCCGATGGGCATGCTGAACGCCATCGGGCTGCAGAACCCGGGCGTGGACAAGGTGGTGGACGAGATCCTCCCTTCGCTCGACTTCTCCGAGACGCGCTTCTTCGCCAACGTCTGCGGCTCGACCATCGAGGACTATGTCGAGACCACGCGACGCTTCGACGACTCGCCCATCGACGCCATCGAGATCAACATCTCCTGCCCGAACATCAAGGAAGGCGGCGTGCAGTTCGGCAACGTGCCGGAGATGTCAGCGCGCGTCGTCGCCGCCTGCCGCGCGGTGACGAGCAAGCCGCTGATCACCAAGCTCTCGCCCAACCAGACGGACATCAAGGAAAACGCGCGCCGCTGCATCGAGGCGGGCAGCGACGGGCTCGCCGTGATCAACACGATCATGGGCATGGCGATCGACGTCAAGACGCGCCGTCCCGTCATCGGCAACGTGCAGGGCGGGCTGTCGGGCCCGGCGATCAAGCCGATCGCGCTGCTCAAGGTGATGCAGGTGGCGGAGGTCGCCCGCCCTCTCGGCGTGCCGATCATCGGCCAGGGCGGCATCTACACCGCCGACGACGCGCTCGAGTTCATCATCGCCGGCGCCACGACCGTGGGCGTCGGCACCTCGCTGTTCTACGACCCGCTGGTGTGCCGCAAGATCAACGCTGGCATCGGCGACTACCTCGCCACGAACGGCATGGCGAGCGTGCACGAGCTGGTCGGTACGCTCGACTCGCCGAAGAAGACGCTCGCAGCCTGCGCCTGCTGAATCCCGGTTCCCGGGGGGAGCACAAATGAAGTTGAAACGCGTGATCGCGTGGATCGCTCTGGCGATTCCACTGGCGGCGGTACTGGCCCTGGCCGTGGGCTACTGGCGCTCGGACAACGATTGCGGCAAGACCGCAGCTCCTGCCCGGCCCATGAAAGCCATCGTCTACTGCGACTACGGCACCGCCGACGTGCTCCGGCTCGCGGACGTCGAGACGCCGGTGCCCGGTGACGACGAACTCCTGGTCCGGGTGCACGCAGCGGGCGTGAACCCGCTCGACTGGCACTACGTGCGCGGCACGCCCTACGTGATGCGCCTCGACAGCGGGCTGCGCAAGCCGAAGGACACGCGGATCGGCGTGGACTACGCGGGCACGGTCGAGGCGGTGGGCCGCAACGTCACGCACTTCAAGCCCGGCGACGCCGTGTTCGGCGGCCGCTCCGGCTCGCTCGCTCAGTATCTGGTCGTCCGGCAGGACCGCGCGGTGGCGCTGAAACCCGCCAACGTGAGCTTCGAGCAGGCGGGAGTCGTCGGCATCGCCGGCACCACCGCGCTGCAGGCCCTGCGCGACGCGGGCGCGTTGCAGCCGGGCCAGAAGGTGCTGATCAACGGCGCCTCGGGGGGCGTCGGGACCTTCGCCGTGCAGATCGCGAAATCGATGGGCGCGCAGGTGACCGGCGTCAGCAGCACGCGCAACCTCGAGCTGGTGCGCTCGCTCGGCGCCGATCACGTCATCGACTATACGAAGCAGGACTACACCGCCGGCGCGCAGCGCTACGACGTAATCCTCGACAACGTCGGCAATCGCACGCTTTCGGAGAACCGGCGCGTGCTCGCGCCGACGGGTCGCTACGTACTGGTCGGCGGCGGCGGGCCGGACGCGGGCAACTGGATTGCTCCAATGGTGAAGCCGCTGCAGGCGATTCTGATCTCACCGTTCGTGAGCCAGGACATGGGCATGTTCCTCGCCAAGCTCACGAACGAGGACACCGAGCGTCTCGCCGAGCTGATGAGTTCCGGGGCCGTCACGCCGGTCATCGACCGTCGCTACGCCTTGAGCGAGGCCGCCGAGGCGATCCGCTATCTCGAGGGTGGCCGCGCGCGCGGCAAGGTGGTCGTCACGGTGGAGTGAGGGGAATGTCCCCTGCCTTCCTCAGGCGTCCTCCATCCCGAGTTCCTTGAGCTTGCGGGTGAGCGTGTTGCGCCCCCAGCCGAGCAGCTTCGCCGCTTCCTGTCGTCCGCCGTGCGTGGCCTTGAGCGCCTCGCGGATCACGGTGCGTTCGAATTCGGGCATCGCGTCGTCGAGCAGCGGCGCGCCGCCGGTGGCGAAGCGCGCCTGGGCCCAACTCGCGAGCGCCTGCGCCCAGTCGGGGCCACCGGGGCCCGCGGACGTCGTGCCGCCGAGGTCGGCGGGAATGTCGGCACGCGCAATCTCGCGACCCGCCGCGAGCACGGTGAGTCGGCGGCAGGCATTGACGAGCTGGCGCACGTTGCCGGGCCACTGAAAGCTTACGAGTGCCGCCTCGGCCTCGGGTGCGAGCACCTTTGGCGCGACGCCGAGCTCGATCGCCGCGACGTCGAGATAGTGGCGCAGCAGCTCGGGAATGTCCTCGCGGCGATTGCGCAACGGCGGCACCTCGATGCGGATCACGTTCAGTCGGTGCAGCAGGTCCTCGCGGAACAGGCCGTCCTTCACCCGCGTCTCGAGATCCTGGTGCGTGGCGGCGATCACGCGCACGTCCACCTTGACCGGCAGCTGGCCACCGACGCGGTAGAACTCGCCCTCGGCGAGCACTCGCAGCAGCCGCGTCTGAAGCGCCGGCGACATGTCGCCGATCTCGTCGAGGAACAGCGTGCCGCCGTCGGCCTGCTCGAAGCGGCCGCGGCGCAGCTCGGCGGCGCCGGTAAAGGCGCCTTTTTCGTGGCCGAACAGCTCCGACTCGAGCAGGTCCGCGGTGAACGCCGAGGTGTTGAGCGCGATGAAGGGCTTCGCCGCGCGCGGGCTGTGACGGTGAAGAGCACGTGCCACGAGTTCCTTGCCGGTGCCCGACTCCCCGGTGATCAGCACGGTCATGCTCGAGCGCGACAGTCGCCCGATCGCGCGGAACATGTCCTGCATCGAGGGGGCGTGGCCAAGCATCTCCGGGATGCGCCGCGACTCGGTGGCCGTGGTCTCCGAACGCTGGCCCTGCAGGGCGGCGCGTCGTACCAGCTCCACCGCCTGGTCGATGTCGAAGGGCTTCGGCAGGTACTCGAAGGCGCCGCCCTGGTAGGCGGCAACCGCGCTCTCGAGGTCGGAGTGCGCGGTCATCACGATCACGGGCAGTCGCGGTCGCTTGGCGCGGATCTCCTCGAGCATCTCCAGGCCGCTGCGGCCCGGCATGCGGATGTCGGTGACCAGCACGTCGGGCACGCCCTGCCGCAGCGCCGAGAGCACGGCGTCGGCGTTGTCGAAGGACTTCGTCTCCACGCCGGCCTGCCGCAGCGCTCGCTCCAGCACCCAGCGGATCGACGCATCGTCGTCGACGACCCAGACGTCAAGCGTTTTCGCTGAGTTCATGATTGTCGAACGGAAGCAACAGGGTGAATACGGTGCGTCCCGGACGGCTGTCGAACTCGATCAGGCCGTCGTGGCGGCCGATCAGGTCCTGGGCGACTGCAAGGCCGAGCCCCGTGCCGCCCTGGCGTCCCGTGACCAGCGGATAGAAGACTGTGTCCTTGAGCTCGGCGGGCACGCCGGGCCCGTCGTCCTCGATCTGTATGCAGGCGACGACGCGGTAGCGGCGGCTACCGATGCTCGCATTGGTGAGCGCCCGGGTGCGCAGCACTATGCGTCCGCGCGGGCCAACGGCCTGGATCGCGTTGCGCCCGAGGTTGAGCAGCGCCTGGATGATCTGGTTGCGGTCGAGCCGCAGGCGCGGGAGGCTGGGGTCGTAGTCGCGCTCGATCACGACGCCGGTCGGCGCCTCGGCGGCGAGCAGGTGCCCGACATGCTGCACCAGCTCGTGGATGTTCGCCGGCTCCTTGCGCGGCGGCTGGCCGGGTCCGAGCAGGGCGTCCACCAGCGCGGCGAGGCGGTCGGCCTCCGCGATGATCACGCTGGTGTACTCGTGCAGCGTCGGGTCCTTGAGCTGACGCTCGAGCAGCTGCGCTGCGCCGCGCAGCCCGCCCAGCGGATTCTTGATTTCGTGCGCGAGCTGCCGAACCATCGCCCGGCTGCCACCCAGCTGAGTCAGCAGTGCGTTCTCGCGCAGGATGCGCTGGTGCTGCGTGACGTCCGCGATCTCGATCAGCACACCTCCGGGCTGTCCCGGAGCGTCATAGGGCGTGACCGTGAGATCCACGAGGCGCGGCGGCGAGGAAGGGCTGGTCTCGAAAGGCAGTTCGCGCCGCGAGTACTGCGCGCCCGCGGCGCGCGCACGATCAATCACGGCGTTCAGCTCGGAATTGCCGCGCAGCACCTCGCCGATTCCGCGGCCGACGGCATGGTTCCGGCTGGCCTCCAGCAGGTCCTCGGCGGGCTCATTCAGGTGCAGCACGACGCCGCCGACGTCCAGCCAGATCACGCAGGTGGCGAGCCCGTCGAGCAGAGGCGCGACTTCGGCGGCGCCCGGGCGATGAATGCTGCGGGGATCGGCTGCCACGTCACGCCACCTCGCGGCGACGCGGCGGCGCCGCGATTACTTTGGCGAACGCGGCGTCGGCGCGGGCAGTGGCGTCGGCTTGGGCCTGAGCGACGGCCCCACAGCGGCCGGGCTGTTCACGCTGGGCTGCTGCACGTAGATCGTGCGCGTCGCACTGCGCAACAGCTCCGTACCGTCGTCGTCCTTGATCGCCGCGACCAGCGTGTGCGCGCCGCGCGCGAGGTTGCCGATGGAGTCGCCCTGCATGGGCTTGCCGTCGAAATAGATCACGACGCGGTGCCCCTGGGCCAGCTGCGGATCCGTCTCGATCGCGACGTTCACCGCGGCGTCGGCGCCGAAGTACGAGGCACCTTCCTCCGGCTGAGTAATTTCGATTGACCGATAGTCGACGACCCGCGCCTCGCGTGACGAGGCGGGCCGGGCGGCCGACGAAGGCGCGTCGGCTGTCGGTGCCGGCGCAGGTGCGCCGTAACCCGAAAGCTGGATCTTTTTCGCTCCCTGGACCGGAGTGTCCGAATAGTGGGTGATGCCGTTCGAGTCGGTCCACGTCCACATCTCGCGCGTCGAGGACTGCGCGGTCATGGTCAAGGCGCAGAGAACGCCGGCGAGCAGCAAAGCGCGCTTCTTCATGACGTCGGAGCATAGTCCCGGACTCGGCGACTGACAAAGACACGGTTTCCGTTCCGCGAAGTGCGTCAAGAGTCGGGAAGGATCGGTGCCGGGCAAACCCTGCCGCCCGGCACCATCCTCCCCTTCCCGGAGGTCTCAGACGCTGTAGTAAAGCTCGAGCTCGACCGGGTGCGTCGACATGCGCAGCCTGGTGACCTCCTGCATCTTGAGACCGATGTAGGCGTCGATCACGTCGTCTGTGAACACGCCACCCTCCTTGAGGAAGCCGCGGTCCTTGTCGAGCGCCTCGAGTGCCATGTCGAGCGAGTGGCAGACGGTCGGGATGTTCTTCGCCTCCTCCGGCTCGAGGTCGTAGAGATCCTTGTCCGCCGGCTCGCCCGGGTGGATCTTGTTCCTGATGCCGTCGAGGCCGGCCATCAGCATCGCCGCGAAGCACAGGTACGGGTTCGCCGTGGAGTCCGGGAAGCGCACCTCGATGCGGCGTCCCTTGGGGTTCATGACGTGCGGGATGCGGATCGACGCCGAGCGGTTGCGCGCGGAGTAAGCCAGCATCACCGGCGCCTCGAAGCCCGGCACCAGCCGCTTGTAGCTGTTGGTCGAGGCGTTGCAGATCGCGTTCAGCGCCTTGGCGTGCTTGATGATGCCGCCGATGTAGTAGATCGCGATCTCGGAGAGGCCGCCGTACTTGTCGCCTCCGAACAGGTTCTTGCCATCCTTCGCGAGCGACTGGTTGACGTGCATGCCGTTGCCGTTGTCGCCGACGAGCGGCTTGGGCATGAAGGTCGCCGACTTGCCGTAGCTGGCCGCCACGTTGTGGATCGCGTACTTGAGGATCTGCACCTCATCGCCCTTCTTGACCAGCGTGTTCGCGGCGACGTTGATCTCAGCCTGGCCACCGGTAGCGACCTCGCTGTGGTGCACCTCGACCTTGAGGCCCATCTCTTCCATCGCGAGACACATGGCGGTACGCAGGTCCTGGTAGGCGTCGACCGGCGGCACGGGGAAATAGCCGCCCTTGATGCCGGGGCGGTGACCGAGGTTGCCACCGTCGAAGGAACGACCGGCGTTCCAGGCGCCCTGTATCGAGTCCAGCTCGTAGAAGCAGCCGTTCATCGACGCGCCGTGGCGGACGTTGTCGAAGATGAAGAACTCGTTCTCCGGGCCCCAGACGGAGCTGTCGGCGATGCCGGTCGACTTGAGGTATGCCTCGGCACGTTTAGCGAGTGAGCGCGGGCAACGCTCGTAGCCCTGCATGTTCGACGGCTCGATGATGTCGCAGCGCAGGTCGAGGGTGGTCTCCTCGAAGAACGGATCGATGATCGCGGTCGACGGATCCGGCATCAGGATCATGTCGGACTCCTGGATCCCCTTCCAACCAGCGATGGACGAGCCATCGAAGCCCTTGCCGTCCTCGAAAAAGGACTCGTCCACGACGCGCGTCGGGACGGTCACGTGCTGTTCCTTACCCTTGGTGTCCGTGAAGCGGAGGTCCACGAACCGGACCTCTTTTTCCTTGATGAGCTTCAGAACGTCGGCAGCGGTCGTCATGGGATCTCCTTGGCTGTGCAGCGAACTGGGGTGCCTCGAGCCGCTCGCCGCGACGACCCGGGAGGCAGTGGATTGGGATCCAACGGGATGCATCTAGTATGCCAGCGCACTAGATTTGCGCAAAGACGCGAGGTGAAAGGGGTGATCGAACGATCCAACCTGCGGCATGCACCAACTAGCGGCGATGACCTGCCCATCGCGCCTTATCTTGGTGCGGCAATGTCGGCTCGCTTCGCACTAGGCTCTTTCGAGTGCCGTCCGGGACGCCGCGACGTCGCGGCCAAGGGCCCGACGGAGGTGTGTCGCTCGGGCGCTGGGAGCCGTGCTAGATTTCCAGGTTGGGGAGGTGAGGCGCTTGCCGGCGTCGGCCGAAGGGTGGTCGGCTGGAGCGGCGGCGCGTTCATGGCTGGTCGAATTCCCGCGCTGTGCGCGGGGGGAGTTCAAGAATGACGATCCACACCGCGGGTCCAAGGGCCCTGGTGCTCTGCGCCGCGCTCGGCGCCCTGCTTTCGTTTTCCGGCTGCGGCTCCAAGGAGACCCCGGCGCCCGCGGCACCCGCAGCGCCCGCGCCCGCAGCCGATGCGACGGGCGCACCGGTCGCTGCGCCCGTGACCGCTACCGAGGTCACGCGCAGCTGGACGCCCGAGGCACTCGAGGAGCTGCTCGCGCCCATCGCGCTCTACCCGGATCCGGTGCTGTCGCAGGTCCTGATCGCGTCGACCAACCCCCAGGAAGTGCTCGACGCCGGCAACTGGCTGATCGCGAACCCGGGCCTGAAGGGCACGGCGCTCGACGACGGCGCGGCTCAGGCGGGCTTCACGCCGCCGATCCGCGCGCTCGTGCAGTTCCCCGAGACCGTGGACATGATGTGCCTCGAGCTCGGCTGGACCACAGAGCTGGGCGAGGCCTTCGTCGCCGACCAGGCCGGTGTGCTCGGCGCCGTGCAGCGCTTGCGCCGGCAGGCCATGGACGTCGGCAACCTGCAGAGTTCGGCGCAGATGAAGGTCGAGACGCAGCGGCAGGAGGGCCAGGAAGTCGTCGTGCTGAAGCCGGCGCAGCCCGAAGTGGTCTACGTGCCGCAGTACGACCCGGTGGCCGCCTATGCGCCGCCGCCTGCGGCCGACCTGGCTGCGGCACCGGCCGCAGCCACCACGCCCGCCACGACGACGACCACGACGGTCGAGCAGAAGTCGGGCTACTCGACGGGCGCGATGGTGACCACGGGTGTGCTTGCCTTCGGCGCCGGCATCCTCGTCAACGAGCTGTTCGACGACGATGACCATCATCACAAGAACGACTACTACTACCCGAACTACGGCTACGGCGGCATGCCGTACTACCCGCCGTACCCGTACCGGCCCTCCTACGGCGGCGGGTACTACCCGAGCAACGGCTACAACCGCCCGCCCGGCTACAACAGCGGGTTCGTCAACACCGGCAACATCATCGTCACCAACCCCGGTGGCAACAACCGCCCGGGCAACGGCTACTGGGACCGCTACGAGAGCAAGCCCGGCCGCGGCAACTACCAGCGCCCGAACACGGTCAAGAGCCCTATTACGGCGGCAAAGCCCAACCGGCCGGAACTGAACGATCTCAACAAGCGCCAGCCTCGAGCGATGCCGGCGGACGTCAAGCGCCCGTCGGCCGATGCGACCGCGAAGAACTGGAAGGGCCAGAGCGGCTACGCCGGCGCGAAGGACCGCGACAAGATGAGTTCGCAGGAGCGCATCGCGAATGCGCAGCCGGGCTACTCCAAGCCGGCCGCAAAGCCGGCCACGGGTAAGCCCGGCTCCCGCGAGCTGCCGAAGGCGCAGCCCAAGGTGCAGGGCAGCTACGCCGGTGCCAAGCCCGATCGCCCGCAGACGGCGAACGCGGGCAAGCCGGGAAGCCGCGAGCTGCCGAAGGCGAAGCCGCAGACCCGCGACGTGGCGAAGCCGGCGCCGTCGACCAAGAACGTGCAGCGTCCCAGCTCGGGCCAGGTCGACCGCGGCTACGGCAAGACGCCCGCCAATGCGAAGCCGGCGGCCCGGCCGCAGCAGGTGGACCGTCCGAAGCCCGCCAATGCGAAGCCGATGCCCACGTCGCGTCCGGCGCCATCCGGTGGCAATCACGGCACGGCCATGTCGGGCTCGAAGTCCGGCAAGTCGCAGAAGGCCGCAAGCCAGCGTGGCAAGCAGAGCATGCCGCAGGGCGCCCGCAGCAAGGGCGGCGGTGGCGGCGGTGGCAAGAAGAAGCAGCGCTGAGCGCCGGGAGACACGTCACATGAACACACTCAATACCCTGCGCGCGCCGCGTCTGCACGCTGCCGCCCTGCTCCTCGGCCTCGCGATCGTGGCCGGTTGCGCGAAGCAGAAGGCTCCCGAAGCGGCCGGCGTCTTCAAGACACCGGAGGAGGCCGTGGCTGCCTTCGTCACCAGGCTCGAACAGAACGATGTCGCCGGCCTGACAGGGCTGCTCGGACCGGAAAGCGAAGACCTGTTCGTTTCCGGCGACGCCGTCCAGGACGCCGGCGACCGCGCCGAGTTCCTCGAGGCCTACAAGGCCAGGCATGCCCTCATCGACGAGGGTACCGACCGCAAGATCCTCGTCATCGGCGACGAGGACTGGCCGATGCCGATCCCGCTCGTCAAGGCCGACGGCGGCTGGCGCCTTGACGGCGCCGCGGGCGTGGACGAGCTGATCTACCGCCGGGTCGGTGCCAACGAACTCGGCGCGATTGCCGTCGCCCGAGGCTTCGTCGATGCGCAGATCGAGTACGCCTCCGAGGGGCGCGACGGCGACCCGGCCGGCATCTACGCGCTCAAGCTCGTGAGCGACCCGGGCCTGCACAATGGCCTCTACTGGGAGGCCGGGGAAGGCGAGGCCGAGAGTCCCGCCGGCCCGTTCGTCGCGGAGGCGGCGGCCGAGGGCTATCGCCGCGTCGAGGGCGAGCGCAGGCCGTACCACGGCTACTACTACCGCATGCTCTACGCGCAGGGGCCGAATGCCAATGGCGGCTTACGCGACTACTTCAAGGACGGATTGCTGACCGAGGGCTTCGCGCTGGTCGCATGGCCCGCCGAGTACGGCTCGAGCGGAGTCATGACCTTCATCGTCAACTCTGATGGCGTGGTCTTCCAGAAGGACCTCGGCGAGGACACCGCGACCGCAGTCGAAGCCATCCAGAGCTTCGACCCGGACAGTTCATGGGTCGCGATCGCGCCGGACGCGGAGGACGTGCCCGCGGCCTGATCGGGAGCACCTGCTCCGACTGCATGCGATGGACGGGCCGGTAACCGCCGGCTATCGTTAAACGGATGGATGCGTCGCCGGTTGCCCGGCGACGCATCCGCATCGGATGCAGGGAGAGAGGGCATGGGGGGCGAAGACCCGTCTGTGGATGCGGGTACAGGGATTGCGGCGCGCGGGGAGACAGGCCACCTCCGGCCCGCCAACGGCATCCCGTCCACGCCGTCCATCGTTGGCGGCACGCTCGTGTCGCGCACCCACGCCGGCCTCGCCGCCGAGGCCGTGCTCGACAAGCTCAATCGTGGCGTCGTGATCTTCGATGCCGACGCACGCGTCCATTTCGTCAACGATTCGGCGCTGCGCATGCTGCGCCGAGCGACCGCGCTTGCCATCACCGAGGGACGCCTCTGCTTCGGCGCTGCAGCCACGCAGGCCAGGCTCGAGACGTTCCTGCTGCGCTCCCGCGAACTCGCGGATAACGTTACCGGGCAGGCGTCCGTGGCGATGCGCGTGGATACCGATGACGGGCGCGCACCTTGGCGAGTGCTGTTGAGCCCGGTGGCGGTGCCCTTCGATCCTGTCGCCGGTCGCCGCGATCGCCTGCACGTGCTCATGATCTACGAGCCGCATGCGGGACAGCACGTTCCGAAGCGCATCCTCCAGGAGCTCTATGGCCTGAGCGATGCGGAAGCGGACCTCGTCGTGCACCTGTTCGAGGGCGAGTCGCTCGAGGCCGCCGCAGGTCGCGCCCACATTTCGCTGAACACGGCGAAGACGCACCTGCAGCACGTATTCCGCAAGTGCGACGTGCACTCGCAGGGCGAGCTGCTGCAGCTGCTGTCGCTGGGACCGCGGACACTGTAGCCGTCTCGCCCAGCGCTTCGGTGCGCGGCGCGCGCCGACGGCACCTCAACCCTGAACCTCGAAGTAGAGCAGCGCGTGGTCGGAGTAGCGGCCGATCCAGGCGTCCTTGCCGGCGTCGGTCGGCTCGTCGACCCAGCCCCGCACGGCGACCTCGGCCGAGCCCCCGCCCGGACGGCGAAAGCTGCGGAAGGCCAGGTTGCCGCTGGCGTAGACGTGGTCGAGGTTCGACGGCGGAAGCGAAGACTGGCTGCCATTGAACCAGCTCGCGTCGTGGGTCTTCGCGAGGCGACGCATGCCGATCGATCTACGGGCGGCGTAGCGGTCCCACTTCTTC
>Ga0114939_10000540_pt1 | contig 31532 bp, 36 predicted proteins | sample AshMeaCrysSpring_FD_87196 | JGI IMG/M metagenome (GOLD analysis project Ga0114939, IMG submission 87196) | Groundwater microbial communities from Big Spring, Nevada to study Microbial Dark Matter (Phase II) - Ash Meadows Crystal Spring | ecosystem: Environmental > Aquatic > Deep subsurface >...
CCGCCAAGCCATTTACCTGAACCCGTTAAGTCGGCACCCATAGCGCTACGGGTCGAGGTACCCGTCGCCGGGTCAATGATCAGGATGTCGGTAGCATCGCGCGGAATACCGTAGATCTTGCCGTCGGGGCCAAGTACGCCGCCGCTCCATTTATTTGTGCCTGTCAGGGAGGCGCCCATATTGCTGCGGGTCGCAGTATTCGTTGCCGGGTCAATGATCAAGATGTCCGTGGAAGACAACGGCACGCCGTAGATCTTGCCGTCTGGGCCAAGTACACCGCCAATCCATTTACTTGTGCCTGTCAGGGAGGCGCCCATATTGCTGCGGGTCGCAGTCGCCGTACCATCCGGAACAGCATCAATCTCATGTTGTAGCAGTGACTGAAATTCATCCCACGGCAACAGGAAAAAAGCGCTCAGAATGCGGCTTCCGGCTTTTACGTACAAATGCGCGCCTACGCGTTGAACCAGCGCTTTAAACGGGCCGTTGTGCCGCATAAAAAGCGGGTTAATTCGTTGCTGGCGACTTTTCATAAATATGAACGGAAACGCTTAGCATAGAATGATCGGCTTCCGGGGTAAAAGTAACAATGCCGCCTTGATAGCTTGCCACAACACCAGGGACGGACCAGTTCGTGGCTACTGCTACCGCTATCTCCTCCTCTTGCCAAGTCGGAAGAAGCCGCGTTTCTGTATTGACTATGTGCTCATGATATGACGGAAGTCATACGCGCATAAACATTGCAGCCGCCAGGCATATGTCACTCCGATTTCGACGAGACTGCAACGCGAGGGAGCCCGCGAAGGCCCTCCGCGCAGTCGTCGTCGGAGTCCCCCGCCAGCCAGGTGTCATAGCCTTCATCCCAAGCCATCTCTTCGGGGGAACCTTCGCGAAACGGCATAGCGGTATCCGGCAGCCCTATTGACGCCGCACGTTTACCCTCGCAGCGAGCCTTGGCCAGACGAATGCGGTTGTACGAATGCTTTGGCATCAGGAGGTCCTCGGGGAGAAAAGAACCCACTCGGGATGATGGCGAGCGATAAAGGCCGCAGCGCGCTCCCGAGGGATCGCGTCGCGGCCCTTGAGGTCGGCGTAAACGTCGGGATGATCCCGGCAGAATTTACGCCAAAGGTTAGGCTCGACCTGAAAACCGTAGACATAGCGCGCCCCGTCAGGAGCGAGGCGCGCTTTGTCCCCGGTGCGAAGAACTTCAGACTGACGAAGTGCTTGCGTCTTGCTTCGGATAGATGAATCGTTTACTCGGTGTTGAACCAACAGACGTTGATCCTCCACCTTTGACAGAACTTCGTGGTTCCACCCCCGGTCGATGAGGTTCCACATTGCCGTCATCCTCAGGTAACAAGGCAGGGGGAGTTTCGGGCGGTTCCGGGGGTCGATCCCCCGGGTCTGGTGTCCAGTAATACTTGGCCGTCTTGCCCGACGGATCGGGGATCATTTCCCACGGCATTACGCGGTCACCGCCAAGGCCGGGTTGATGCCGCATATGACGCCGGACGATTTCTGGGCCATGCACATCAGGGTGTAATCCACCGTGATCTGGCGCCGTTCGGCCGAGCCCTCGCGAGCCAGGGGATGGGTTTCGATACCCTGAAGATAGCTCACCGCCCAGTACCGCGGGTCGAACAGGAACACATCAACGTTAGGGGTTCCGGCGTTGCTGTAGCTCTGCTGGAAGCGGTTTGGAACCAACTCCAGAGTGGAGTAGTCCGACGTGAAGATGTTGACGGCGCCGATAGCCGTAACCCCTTGCTTGCCGTATTTACCGTCGCGGTTGTTCGCGTCGGACATCAGAGTGGCAATACGGGCCGAGGCCGTGAACAGGTACTCGGAAATGCCCCGGATCATCTTCGGCGTGCTCATCAGGATGGTCGGCTCGCCGCCGGCCGTATAGCACGTCTCATCCATGTTGCGGATCAGGGTTTCCGTCAGTGCGCGGGACGCCGCCAAGCCGGACACGTCGGGGAAAATGCCGTTGGCGAAGTTGCCCGTCGTGGCGCCGTCGGAATTGTTGTCGTGGATCATGGCAGGGGCGCCGGCCGTTTCGCCCGCCACCGCCGCGCCTAATGATGCCGAGGTAACCATCTCGACGCTGCCCTTCGGGCTAAGAAGGATAGCTTCCATGTCGCGCTTCAATTCCTTTTGCCTGACCATCAGCTCGTGGGCCAGGCGCTCACCGTAGCCGATGTTGTCAACCGCGTTGGCGCGGTCAGACACCATGACAACCTTCTCCGAAATTTGGTGATGGTTGCCGATGCGCTTCATGTCGAAGGCCGCCGGGTCGCCGGCTTTTGCGCCCTCGACGATCATGTTGTTGATATTCGGCGGGGCCAGCCACTCCTGGACCCAGGACTTGTACGGGTTGGAACTGGACTCTCTCCCGCACATATCCATGAACGGAAGATCCACGGGATCGATGTTGAACAGGTCGTCCATCACGTCTTCGTGAATGACGCCCTGAAAGTCGAAAGACTTCAGCTCAAAAGCCGATGTGTACGCTGTAGTGTATGCCATGACGAAGGCTCCGAAACGAGTTGATACAGGGGTGAACCGGCCGCGCGCGCGCCTCGTTATTGACTCTCGCCAAAGGCTGCGCAGACGATCTACCGCGTACCAGCTTGGAGCCCTCTCGGGACAAGGCTTCGCGCGGGGTTGCCCGGCTCTCGCCGGGCGTTTAGTTAAGTCTAGCGCTTGTTTGCCGCGCGTTGCAACACTGCCGCAGCGGCCGCCGCTTTGTCGGCACGATTGCCGGTCTCGCGCGCCTTCTTGATCAGGGCCGAGGTATGCGCCTGCGCTGCGGCACCTTTCAGCCCGGCGCCGCCAGGACGCACTACCGGCTTCGGGGCGGATCTTACTTTGTCGGCTGTTTCTTTCATTTTGGCCTGCCCTTTGTCGTACAACATGGCTTTGCGGGCGACACTAATAGCCCGGTAATCGTAGATGGTGCCCAACTCATCGGGCCGGAAACCCTGTCCGACCAGGTAGTCTTGCAAGTCGGAATACTCCTGCTGAATTCGGGCCGGGTCGCGCCATTCCGGGACAACTTCAAGTAGCGCTTTGGCGTGCTGCGCCCGGGTTTGCTCCACCCACTGTTGGACTGCCTGTTGCTCCCGCTCCGCGGCGTTTTGCAGATCTTGTTTGGCGTTGGCGTAGTCCACCGCGATCTGCTGCTGCAAGTAGGCCGCCCGCCCGGGGTCGGCCTTGGCGAGTTGATCCCAGTCCACCCCGTTGTACCTGGCCTCGACCAGCATAACGTTCTCGCGAGCCGCTCGGATTGCATCGCTTTCCGCGGCGCGCTGCTGGAAATACTGCTGCGCCTGCCCTTGCAGTTGCGCAGCATACTCTTGCAGCCGCTGCGTCTGTTGCTGCACCGCGCCGCGCTCGCGGGAGTAGTTTTGCAGCGCGTCCTTGACTTCGCCAAGCGATAGGGCCTCGCCCGTGTCCAAGTTGATCTTGAGCTTGTACACGTCCTCCGGGTCCCAGCCGGCCGCTGCGGCGAAGTCCAGGAGAGTTTCTACCTCCTCTTCAGGCGAGGGGCCTTCCTCGCCTTCCTGTGCGGGCTCAGGGGCCTCAAGCCCCCGCTCTTCGGCTTCATCCGGCGCCGGCTCCTGCGCTGCTTCGCGGGCCGCCATGCGAGTTTCAAGTTGCTCCAGGATGCTATCTGGCATTGTCGTCTCCGGCTAAAGCCCTGAAATCGTGCTCTACGTCTGCAATAGCGGCCAATTTAAAGCGAAGCAAGCGCATTGTCTCCAGGTCGCTCGGGTCAGTCGCCTCGAACCTGCCGAGGTAGGACTTACGCAGTTCTTCGATCATGTGCGCCCAAACAGGGGAGTCAAGTATGTCTCTTGCGCCGATCATCTTCCTGCCGCCGACAAAGTTCCTTCAAGCGCTTGTAAAGAAGGTCCCTCGCTCCCGCCGGGATCAAGGTTGACTTGGGTTCGGGCTGGTCGTCAGGGTTGGCCCCCTCCCAAAGTTCGTTCAGGAACGCTTGATGGTCTTCTGAGTGAGTCATGATACGCCTTTATCTTGTCAACAGCCGGGGTAAGGTCTCGTAAAGCCGCTCGGGCTTCCATTTGCCTATCAGGCGATAGGCTGTTTATCAAACTTTCGTATTCCGAATTATCAAAATAGCCTGAGTCAGCTTTCCCCCACTTAGCAGTGGGCGCCTCTACGTTATCATAACCCAGGCGCTTAGTCTCCTGCGCGAGTACGCCGCGCATCATGTTTTGGAACTCCGCCGGAGCCACTTTGCTGTTTACATTGAAAACCAGCACTCCAGGACCACCGTTTGGGTTGGGAACGATTACAAAGGAATCCGCCATAGTTTCTGTTGGGTCGTTCGGATTCTGCCGATACTTGCCGAGCGGTATCTTTTCGATCTTATCAGCGACGGAACGCAAGCCGGACAGCCCATAAGTGGGACTTTCGAGCAAAACCGCAAAGTCATCTTTGGCCGGCTCTATCTTGAGGTCGTAAGGCCGGGACCATGCCGCAGCGTCTTGATCCCGTAGCAAGCCCTCCACAACCGCGACAGCATTCATCCGCTCGATCTCTTCAGGCTTCAAGGGCCTCGTGGCGTCGTCGTGAACCACCCTGGCGCCGGACACTGGATTGCGCTGCCCCTTGTAGTAGCCCTGCCCTTGGTACACAGGGGCCGGCGTCTTGAAGTATCCCGCCACCACCGAAGTTGTGTCAGGGTTGCGCAACAGGCGCTCATAGTCCCGGTGAAGTAGCCACGCGGCGCCTTCGTCGTTGTAGTTCTGGTACCGATGGGGTGCCAAGCTCTTGCCCGGCTGGGATTCGGTCGTAACCGCGGCGATGTCGGCGTCATCGATTGGGAACAACCCCTTGCCGGGCTCGTTTGGCAGCCCGAGGTCTTGCCGCAACTGCGCGATGTTGGGGTAGTTGCCAGGCGCGCGCGAGTCGATGATGTCAAACATCATGGCCTCGCCGCCGTGTGGCCCGTTTGGGCGATAGAAGCCCGTGTAGCCGCGTTGCTGTACTTCGCGAGCTATAGCTTGGGGTAGCGCTGAAGGTAAGACCGGAGACGATGCGCCCCCGTGCTCGGCAACCACCTTGGCCCGGGCCGCCTCGATCAAGCCGTCGGGGTCCGCATCCAGGTTGTACATGCCCGGCAACCCACCTTCGATGCGCGTAGGGTTGGGACCAAAGATCCGCTCATTTGTGTAGCCATAGTCCGGCAAGTACGCCATAGAGGGGCGCACGTCAGGGGCGCCTCGCACCCAGGATGCTTCCGCGTTTTTCCTCCCATGAAGGCCAGACCGCGAGCCCCACGTTGACGGGTCGATAACCTCCAGGCCCGGAACAGGAGTGAAATGGTGCATCTGCACCACGTCGCCCGGCGGCAGCGCGCCGTACCCCGGGACCGTCTCGGGTAGGGGGAGCCCGCGCCGCGACAGCTTGGCCAGAAGCTCCCCGATGCCCCCTAGCAATAGCCCTGTAACCGCGACCTGGGGATCGCGCGGTGGGCGCGGCGGTTGGGACTTGCGCTTGCGCTCTAACTCGCCAATAGCCGAATAGCTGGATGCAATCATTGGTACTGATCCTCACGATTAGAGCGGTACAAAGCCCTCAGACACAGGCTTTGCGGCGTTGACCCGGGGAATGCCGCTCATCGAAGCCAGTTCGGCCAGGTTGGGCTGGGCCGCCGAGGCGAGCACAGGGTAGCCCGGGGTCTGAGCCCGGATACCATGGTCGCGCTGTTGCGCGGGACAGTGCGCGATACCCGGACATCAGTTCCCCTTCCAGCCGGCTTCACGCCAACGCTTGCGCAGCTCAAGCTCCGATAGCTGCTCCGCCTGCTCTGCTGCGCTCTTAATTTGCCAAGACCACGGGTCCCCCGGGTTACCGGCCTGGATTGCGCGCAGAAGCTCGTCGTTGGAAACGCGCTGCCCGTTGAGGAAATGCCCCTGCGTGCCTGGCGGGGTGAACGATTCCGTTGCCTGCGCGGGGGGTACAGCCGGCTTCTGTGTCCGAGGGGCCAGCGGTACTGGCAGCGGCGAAAGCCACTCGCCACGCAGCATGGCGCCGGCCTCGTCTGACGATAGCGCCCGCCCGTGGAGCCATGCATTGGGTTTGGGGTTAAACGCCCCGGCTTGCGTTAAGCTTGGCGGAACCGGGGTAATGGCTTCCAGGCCCGCTCGCTTGACCGCAGCGCCGACCGAAGGACTGGCCGCGCCCAACATAACCAAGTCAAAGACACGGGGGTCCAGGGCCGATTGGCGCCCCGACAGGGGCATCCCGTAGCTCATGTCATCGAGCAAGGCCGGCGACTCGCCCAACGCCAGGTCGCCAAGACCAAGACCGCCGACCAGCGGGACCTGCTCAGGGACCCTGCCGGGCGCGTTGAGCCCTCCCTTGACGGCCCCCAGGGCATCCGCCACGGCGCCAAGCAAGCCGCCGCGCGGGGCCGCTTGCGCGTACCCGGGAGCGGGCGCGAGGTCATCAAGCGTAGGCCGCGCGAGACGCTGCTCCCGCAAGATCGCCTGGACCGCCGCTTGCGGGTCTTGCAGGTAGTCTTGGCGCCGCTTGGCGGTGCCCAGCGCGGCATAGCCCGCGGCGTCCGAGGTATCGGGAACCAAGGCCCCGGCCGCCCCGACGGCGCCGGCGGCACCCAAAAGGCGCCCCTGCTGTTTAAGCCACGCTTCATGCGCCTCAGCGGCATCTATTTTGGTCTTGGGGGCGCCTCCTCGGCGCGCGGCCGCGATCCAAGCATCCTTTGGCTCTTTCGAGGAACTTTCGCGCACGGCCGACACCCAGGCTTGCTTGGCGGCAAGGTCCGCCACCGGCTTTGGTACCAGCTCCCGGATACGATGCAGATATTCGCCGGTGTCCATCCATGGCGGTTTGCCGCTTTTGATAGCCTCTTCAACGGCAGGTAGTGGCAGGTAATCTTGACGGGCCACCCTATCAGGGCGGATAACCTGACTGTAGGTTAAAGCAAGCGCTTTGGCGCTATCTTGCAGCGCGGCTCCCTCCGCTTTGGTCAGTGCCCGCGTGTTGGGGGCCGGCATTTTGAAGCCGGGCGCATCGCGAAGGCCGCTAAAGGTGCGCCCTTTCAAGACAGAATAGCCGGCCATTACTCCCCCGCTCGCAGAAGCAATTCCAGTCGCGCCAGGGCGTTCCATGCAACGTGGGCGGCGTGCAAGCTTTTGGACTCTGGGTCCCGCTCTTCGCGGCACCCCGCCAGCCAGTGCCGCAGCATGGCGTCCGTGTAGCGCGCTTTGCCCTCCGGCACCGCCAGCCAGTTGCTATCCGCATACTTGACGGCCCCGTCGGTGCCGACCCGGGCGACGGCCTCCAGGGCGAGCGCGAAGTCGCCCAATACCAGCCCAGCACGGATCTTGCCGGCATCCTCCTTGCGCCCCTCAGACATAACCGTCGCCCTGTAGCGCGTCGATACCAGACGCCGCGTCGCTGGGGGCCACCCTGGTTTCAATGTCCAACAGCTTGATTCTCGCGTCCAGCTCCTTGGTCTGTTGTTCCATCAGCATCTTCATCGTCTCCACAGCAGATTGCATCTCCTGTATCTGCGCCCGGCTTTGCGCCTTGATCTGCTCCACTTGCGGCAAAATCTGGTATTGCATCAAAGCAAGCTGCTGTTGCTGCTGCTCCGACTCGTCTTGGGCCTGCTGGGCCTGCTGCGCCGCCTGCTGCGCGTCGGGTGACTGCGGGTCGATCCAGTATTGCTCCGGCGATGGTAGGTCGGCCATGCGCCCTTGATCCACCAAGGCGCGGTGCACTTGTTGGAGCCCGACAAGTTGCCCGGCCAGGCCATTTTCCATGGCCTGAACCTGCTTGGCAATGACACTCTCCAGCGCCCCTGCTCGCCGCTGCCGCTCCGCCGTAGACATGCCAAGGGCTATGATCATGTCCTCGCGCTCCCGCCACATGGCAGGCGCGGTAGCCTCCCAGCCGGAAGCGTTTGGGACTTGAATGCTGCCCTCAGTGTGTTGGCGTAGCAGATCGTGCATAAGCCGGTAAGTCGGCTTTACCAGCGTCTCGGCAAGCGTCCGGGCCACCATGGCGTTGATCTGCTCAACGGCCGACATGACGCGCTCGACTCCGTGCGCCGAATCCCCGCCAACCTCGCGCGCCTGCCGTGCAACGTCGATTGCCCCACCGCCTTTGTCTTGGCGCACCTTGTCCATGTAGCCCAACAGATCGAAGCTCCCGGCCGGCAGGGAAGCTTCCTGGATGGGGAAAACCCCTTGTGGCGTTTTGCACCGAATCACACCGCCGCGGGAGGATGTCAGCACATCGTCCAGAGTGCCATCACGTTCTACCACGCCAACACGCTGCCGCGCAGCCCGGCGAAACAAGTCGGACAAGTCGCGCAGCATCTCTGTCTTGAAGATCTGCACCTCCGCAAGCTTGTCGGCGAGGCTTACGCCGTCCCAGGTAAACAGGCCCAGATAGGCCAGCCCGACGGCAAAGGGCGCCGTGCGCACCGGCTCATCGAAGAGCAAAACGTCGTACCCATCAGGGCCGCCTGCTGTAATGCACCGGCGCAGCTCCGCAATGCCGTCGCCATCGGCGTCAACGCGCAAATAAGCGTCAACGCACATGATCTTGTCCGCCGACTTGTGCGCTGCCGGATCCGTGACGTGCCGGTCACCCCGGCGCGTCCGCTCTATTCGCGGCATCAATTCGTACTCATCAAGGTTGTCTACAACCTCGGGGTCGAAGCCAAGGGCCACAAGGTCCGCCCGCAGTAGCACCCGCTGCTGGGCCACAAGCCGGGCCTCGTCCATCCGCCCGGGCATAGCGTCCGGCGAAATCAGGAACTCATCCAGCGGCACCGCGTCCACCCGGGGGCGCCGGACAACCTCATAGGCCCGAGTCATGCCCGACACCGCATCTTCGTCGTCGGCTTCGGCCGCCACCAACTCAGCCCCGGCGTCCAAAGACGGCAACAAAGCCTCAAGCGGCGCGCGATCAAACAGCTCGTAGCGCGGGACCTTGCGTACATCCCAGTACACCTTGACCACACCAGCACGGTGCAACAGGGCCGATTTGATCGCCTGCGCAAAGGCCAGGTAACCGCCGGCCAAGGTGACGTAATGGTGCACCGCCCGGGACTCCAAGTCGGCCGCTTGATCATCTTGCGGGCCAAGGGGGCTAAAGGTGCACGGGCCGCTGGTCAAGGTGGGCAGGATCTCCGCCATAACCGCTTCGACCGCATCGGCCACATCGGTAGACACCAGGTCGGCGTAGCCGACAGACGCGGGATCGTCGGGCGCCGGGGGTAGCTCGCCGAAGAACAGGTCAGTCGCGCGCTCGCGCATCGCCTCGCGCGAGGCATCTTTGCGCGCGGCATCAACCTCCTCGCGGATAACCCTAAGCAGATCGTCTACGGTAACGGCCGTCGGCATGATTGAGTCTCTGAGGTACGTTGGGCGAGCGGTGGCGGTAGGGGTCTTCAACGGCACCATGCCGCCCCATAGCCCAGGTCCGCAGGGCATCGGCCCCGTGCGAAGACCAGTCGTGGAGCGGCGCTGCCGACAGGGCCGACAGTTTCTCATCCCACTTTTGGCGGTACTGCCGTAAACACTCGATACCGCGGGCGCAGCGCTTGGCGTCGAACCGCATCCGCGGGATCATGTCGCGCACAGCGGATATACCGTCCGCGATAGCATGCTGCCCGGCCACATCAAAAGCAATGCCGAGGTCCGCGGCTACATCCCGACGGCTCCGCCCGGTGCCCAACTCAGTAACCATGATGTCGTGCGGGCCGATGTGTTGGTTGTAATGGTAGCCGCGAGCTTTTAGCTCGTTGGCATACCAGTCAAGCCCGACACCGTGAGACTCAATGTAGTCAATGGCGTGGTACCAAGGACCGCTTTGCTGGATAACCCAGATAGCGGTAGCGTCTCGCACGCCGAGGTCCCACCCGGTCATGGTCCAGGCCCCGGACAAGGTAGGTAGCTCAGTGATCCGCCCCTCGCTTTCCGCCTGCTCGATCAGCCGGCCATAAAAAGCCCCACGGATAGCCGCGGACCAGGACAGCTCGAACTCCTGCGCATAGGCTTCCTCAGACATGTCCCGGCGCGCTGCCGCCAGCTCGTCAGCATCCACCAACCCAGTGGCCGAGGCCGGGAGATACATCCGCCCCCAACCTGGCTCAGACCCGGCTTGATCGTAGAGCGTGGCGAACGTGTTGCGCCCCGCCGGAGTGCCGATGAACACGGCCCATCCTTTGCGGTCGGACAGCATCGGCCGCAACACTTGGTACCACGTCGTCGGGTCCATCATCCCGAACTCATCCAAGGCCACCCCATCGAAGTAGGCCCCGCGCAAAGAATCGGGGTTATCGGCCCCGTAGAGTTGGATGCGCGCCCCATTCCACAAATCGATGCGCAATTCCGCCTCGTTGATCTGGGTGCCTGGAAAGCCAATGGTCATGCGCTTGGCGTAGTCCCAAGCCGCGGATTTGGCCTGATGTCTGAAAGGCGCTACGAAGCCAAACCTCGGGTTTGGTTGCGTGCAAGACAGGGCCGCATGGACCAGGAGCTGCAACGCGCAGGTAGTTTTGCCGATGCGCCGATGCCCGACCACAACCCAAAACCGGGGCGCATCGGGCTCGAACAGCGGCCGGAATACATCGCGGATCTCAAACCTGGCGGTCAGGCGCGGCATGCGGGGCTATCACGATCTCAAGGTCAAGCGGCGCACCTTCGACACCGGACAACTCCACCGCTTTACGCTTGGGATACATGTACTGCGCAATCTCCTTATGCGCGTTAAAGCGAAGCTGATCGTCTTTGGTCGGATCATTAGCAAGGCGCACCATGGCAACCAAAGGATCATAGTCTGGGAAAGCTTCCCGAATAGCCGCATTGGCTAGGTACGAACGTTTGTTGGGCGAACCGGCACGGCTTGGCACACTTTGTTCCTAACTGTTTGACAGGTTTAACGGCGACTATCCGCGAGCATTTCCGCGTAACAGGCCGCCAACTCTGATGAACATACCACCGACTTGTCTCCCTCGCAATACCGTTTCACGGCTAAACCGGGATCAAAGCCAGAAAGCTGGCATGCCGCCAGAAGCCGAAGCGCTCCTGCGCCTCGGCCTCGGACAAGACCTGGATGTTAGCCGAAGAGTAGCTACTTGCCGTCGTCGGAAGCCCAGGCATCGTAAGCCATGAGGACCCGGGCATACTCGGGCCGCCGGCGGGGAGGCGTCGGGTAAGTGTCCAAAAACGCCGCAACAGACTCGGAAGGCATCTCGTTGTGCGCGCGAGCTTCCGCGGCGGTGTCGAACTCGGTGCCGTCATCGGCGATAAACTTGCGAGGTATCTTAGCCATCATCGTCTCCGTCTATGTTAGGGACTCAAAGTCTAGCACAAAATCGATTCGCCGCAACGACATTTAACCCCTACTATATATCTGCACGGCAAAAAACAGGAGACAAAGGCATGAAAGACAGCAAGTACTACCGGCTACGGGCCAACATGCACCAGCAACTGGCCGAGGATGCGTCCCAACCAGACTGGGTAAGAGCATCGAACAAGCGCGCCGCCCTTGACTACCGTATCAAGGCGGTAGACGCGGAAATCGTGGAAGACGAACAGGCCATGACTGGATTGCTCGTTCTACCAGGGGATGATGCCAGCAAAGAAGATCTGGACGCCCATCTTGCACGGGTCATGGAGGGGTTCTGGAAGCTCGTAGAAGCCCGCTCCGAACTGGTCAGGAGGATCAATGAGATCGCTTAGCTCACTGCTCAATCTCCCCTCGGACGACGCAACGGACGAAGCCATCCGGGATCACATCGACCTCCTGGTGCAAGCCATCGGCGAACTGGACGCCGCCGAGGTGGAGCTAGAAAACCGGCTCGCGGCCCGCCGGGCCAAGAAGCTCCTCAACAGCGCCGGGTGGGGCCGGCAGGACTAAACCAGATGGAGCCCTTCGGGGCTCCTCGCCGTTGGGGCCTACACCAAAAGAGCGGATCTGACCCCCTTACGGGGGTCCGAACCAGGGGGCGCCCACCGTCACCGCCAGGGGCTTGGCTCTCCTGACTATGCAAAAAAGGCCCTTTATATTCTTTCCTTTTATTACCCCTACTCCCTTATATACTATTCATTTTACTCTTTGTTATAAAGTATGCGTAGTCAGGGTAGCCACCTCAAAACTCCTCTTGGTTATCAAGGCCTTGCGGTTGAATACTCTGACCGTTTCGATGCGTAGCCCCCCGTAGCCGGCTACGCATGCAACCTGACATTTTGTCACCCAGCATTTTACTGGGAGAAAATATCTTGCGTAAAAGAGCTGTGCCCACACCTTTTTGTATGCGTAGTCGTGTGGGGCGCTTTTGCGTAAATAGCGGCCCCATGATTACGCATACATTGTCACGCGTCCAGGCGCGCCAGGACCCCGGCGATCAGCGCGGCCACTTCCTCCTGACTCGTCGCTTCCGCGACTGGACGGCGCCCTTCCAGGGCCTTAAACGGCATGGCCCAGCACTTCTGCGCCTTCCACTTGTTCCCGTTGCCGTCGCGCCCACGAAGGCATGTTTGGCGAGGATGCCAGTTCCGCCGCAGCCATTCGGCCATGGTCCCGTTGGTCTTGGGGTCTCCACTGCGCAGCCCCATCTCGTCCTGGATCGTGCTCAGCCCACACAGGGACCACTCGGCAGGCGGTAACAGACGTGCCCGGTAGGACAGTTGCTCGCGCAACAGGTCGATCCCCGGGGCCTCAACGGCGTAGGTCTCCGCGCGAGTTTGCCGCTCCGCGTCCAGATCAGCCGTCAGGTGGCACGGCTCGCCGTGTTGGACTTGCACCCACAACTCAGCCCAAAGCTGTTGCAGCTCCTCCTCGGGCCAGTCCATCCGCTCAATTGACTCGACCTCGACCGGCAGGAACCGCCTGGACCCACTGCCGTCGTGTAGTAGCTCCATCGTGTTCGCTGTGCCGAAGAAGCAAGTCGTTCGGGGCCGCTTGGTCGCGAACTTCTGGTAAGGGAGCCTGTCCGAGTCGTAAACCGCGCTCAGGAACGCCTTGATAGCCTCGATGTCCGAGCGCTTGTACAGGACCTCCACCTCGCCGAGCTCACTGATCGGCTGGGCCAGGGCCTGTCTGTTGACGTCACCCATGCCGGTCCCGGAGCGCCACCCGCCAAGTTGCAGCGTCTGGCCGTCCCGTGCCCACCCGCGAGGTAGCAGGCCCCTCACCCACGAAGTCTTGCCACACCCCTGCGGCCCTACCAGGATCACTACCAGCTCCAGGGCCACCGGGTTCCGCCACCCGCAAATGCCCCTGGCAACCTGTCTAAGGGCCGTGGTCAGCACGCGGTCCCGGTGACCCTTGTCAGGTCCCTTCAGGGACCCCAGAAAAGCTCCCAGGCGGGTCCTGCCGTCCCACTGCGCCGACTTGATCCAGTCCTCCGCGGGGTGATAGGCGCGACCCTCGTCAAACATCAGAAGATCAAGTATCCCCCGCACATCGCCCGTGTTGGTTATCCCGTGCAAGGTCTGGCACTCGTCAACAACATGCTGCACCGCTATCCGCGCCAGCGGCGCATCCCCGTGCCACAACTCGCCCTCGCCGGTGCACAGGTTCCACCGAGGGCGAACCCCCATGGCGTCCATGACCGCGACCACGTTGCGCAGCGTAGCAGGCTGCCTGCGGCCCTGTAGCCGGTCCGGGAGCAACGCCCCTGCCGAGGTACCCCTGCGGTCCTCCCCGGTCCCCACGGCCGTCCCACGAAGCCTCACGGGTGGTAACGGCGACGTGTCCTCTCCGATCAAGTCGCGCAGCTCCGCGAACATATCGCTGGGGGCTTCCATGTGCGAAATCTGGGATGCAAAGTCGTAAACGAGCAGGGCCTCGTCGAGCATCGATGCAATGCCTGTGGTAAGAGACTCCGCCCCCGGGCGCACAGGAGACATGCAAACCCGTATTGGGCCAGACGCACAGTATTGTTTAAGCGCTGGGGTCGGGAGAGACAGTCCGCATTGCGTTGACCAAATCATCTCCTCGGTTATGTCGTGCAGCGTAGTGCCCTCGCTCTCCTGCTTTACACGAGCGAATCCGGCATCGCGTATATACTCCTCGACCGTCGCGATGAACCGGGTGAAATCGTCGCACGGTGTCAATTCCGAAACCGGCGGTAGCTCTCTATCCCATCCATACTCGACCCCGCGACTATGCGGGCCGTCTACCGCCAACGTGCACCCTTGCCCGCGGATCTCGACCACGGCCGTCTCCTCGCCGCGCACAAAGGGCCCGATGAAGACCTTGGGGCTACGCCCCCGGTAGAGCAGCGCCTTGCGACTGCCGCGACTTGTCCTTACTGGCGAGGGGCCAATGGCCCCCAGGGCGGCTTGCGTGATCTGGTCGGCCAGCTCGGCATCGTCAATGTCGATGTCCACGGCCACCACGTTGTCACACCGAACGGATGTCGTCCTGGCCGCGGGAAATTCCCGCTCCCACTCGACGATGCAAGCCTCATCCACGTTGATAGTCGGCCAGCCCTTGAGTACCGGCCGCTTGTATTGCGCGGGTAATGGGATGTAGCCCTTGCGGAGTAGCGCTACGCGCAGCAACGTGCTAAGATTCATATGTAACCTTGTGAAGTACCAACGTCGAAGCCCTGTGGGTCTCTTCCCCTTCAGGGCTCATTTTTTGCCATAGCGCTCGGCGATCTCAACTTCCGCCCGCAATGGCAGCCCTTCCGCCCAGATCGGCGGCGACTCCATTATGCGTTGCAACGCCTTGGCCCTGTCTTGAGCCTCGTCATAGCTCGTTTCGACGATAATCTCGTCGTGGACATGCCCAACAGCGCCTGGAACCCTAGTCAAAGCGTCGCGCAGAAGATCTGCTGCGGTTGCTTGCGTCAAATTCTCGCTCAGGAGCCCGCCGTATAGCACACCCCTGGCGTAACGCCAAACCGGCCGCCTGCGCCCCCACTGGTCTTCTTCCACGCTCCGGTGCAGTCCGCGGTAGACGATGTTCCTCCCGCTCGGCAAGGCGCATAGCAGGTCGTTGCCGGCCTTGGTGAACACCACCCTCCCCACGGCCTGCTCCGAACCCGGGGCGGCCCAGGCGACCGCCATAGCGGCCTCCAGGGCCGACCAGAACCATACCGCCCATGGGTTGGCCTCGCGCCAGAGCTGAACGATCTCCTGCGCCCTGTCCTCCGCGATCTCGACGCCGTAGGCCCGGGCCATCCTCATGTAGGCCCTCCACCCTCCCCCGTAACCGCACGCCAGGACGGCGACCTTACCGACGAAGCGCTGCTCTTTCGTCACCTCGCCGGTAATGCCGTAAATTTGCTGCGCTGCGGCCACGTAGAGGTCTTCGCCACGCCGGAATCGTGCCAGCACCTCCTCCGCGTGCCGCCCGGCGGTGCGCCGGCCTCCAGGATTGTAGGCCAGCCACGGCAAGGCCCGGGCCTCAATAGCGGCCCAGTCTCCCCAGACCAAGGTCTTACCCGGCCCCGCCTCAAAGCAACCGCGCAGCTCGCCACCGCGAGGGAAGTTGTGCACCTGGACCCCGCGCGAGGAATACCGCCCCGTCAGTGCCCCGTGGAAAACGTAGGCCCCGTGTACGCGCCCGAGCACGGCATAACGCAAGATCGCCCCGGTCTTTGCCGCCCTCGGGTTCTTGGCCCCCTCCAGCGCCTCAAGCACCTCGCGCACCATCGGCGGCAGGTCGGAGCCCAGCAATTGGGGTAAGACCGTTTTGCTGTTGAGACTCCGGCGCCCCTCGACCACCATCAGCTCTTGACTTGCTTCTGGCAATCTATCCCACACCCACCTGATCAATTCTTTGCTTTGGTTGATACCCAAGCCGCACAGATCGAGCATCTTGCTATTGTTCTTTTCGTCTTCCTGCTTCGCTTGCTCGTGTAAGCGTGCGGTTGTCTCAAGGTTTACCGGAAGCCCTCTATCGTTTATGCGCTCCGACGCAAACCATTGCAGCCATTCCGGCTTCCGCACCACCCGGGTACGAAGCCAAATAGGCCACAAAAGGGCGGTGTCTTGCTTACCGTATTCCACAAACTCCCGCCAAATAGCGCTATCCCGTGGCGGTAGCGGCTTATTTGCGTCGGCTATGCGTAACATCGCGCCTTTTGCTTTCTTGTCTTCGAGCCCCAGTTCCCGAGCCACTCGGTCTAAGCCGTCGGGCAGCCCAGACGCGCGGCATTTAACCGCCAGATCCAATACCTGTTCAACGTCCAAATGGCCCAGCTTTTTGTTCCAACACAGGCGATCAAAGCGAGCGTTGTAGGCCACCCATATAGCGTCGCTGAAGTGTGGGCGAGGCTCATAGAGAGGCTCCCACACCTTAACCTCGCTGATATGCTTGGTATCCGTATTCACATCTTGCCACGTCACCAGGGTTACCGCTGTCAGCTCCTCTACGTATCGCTGTAGTCCGTGCTCTTTCAGATCGCCGTACCCACGGGTCTCAAGGTCAAAAAAGCGTAAGATCATAAAAAAGCCCCCTTTTTCGGGGGGCCTCCTGTGCGTTGAACCTGGGCTAATTCACTTCGGTCGGAAAGCCGCTTGCGCGTATCTCACGGGAAGTCATGCAACGCCTCCGCGGGATCATCCTCCTGGTGCACCCACCCCACCACGGAAATATCGGGCTTGTAAATCTTTCCGTACTTCTTGTGCACGTAATGTGTCGTTCCGAGCTTGATCAGCGGAATCATAGGGCGGTTGCCGCGTATCTGCTGGATGATAGCCTTGGTCATCTTCCCGAAAACGTCGATCAGGCCGCTGCTCGTGCCGATGTACTGTACCAGCTCGCCAGTGTCGGGGCCTTTGACGCCTGATAACTGCACGGAGTATTGCCGTTGCCACGCACCGCCCGCGGTCTGGGGCAGGTCCTCTTGAGGCGGGCTTTTCTGGGTGATTGGGACCATGATCTCCCCTTCTCTGCCGCCATCGCCCCACGAAACCCAGCCGTGTTGCATAGACGTTGGGACCCACGCCCAATAGCTTGCGTCGTCAACTCCGATGCTCTCCTTGCCGTACTCCCATTGTCCACTCCGAGACAGTTTGAGGATGGGGAGTTGGTGCGCGGCAACCAACTCGGTCGCGGCGGTCTGCTCCAGTGCCGTACAAAAGTCGTCCAAGACAGTCAGATCGTTGCTCATCATGTACCTCGTCACAAAGATTTTGCTATGTCTAGCAAGACGTTGAAGAACTCATCGTCGAAGTCGTCGCCTTCGTTGTAACGCCCTTCGTCGTACAACCGCAATATGTCGTGCTTGTTCAGGCCGGATGCCTTGGCCCTCAAGACTCCCCAGATCTCCCTATCAGCGTCCGCGAACAATATCGTCCCATCGCTCAGCATACCTGCTGCTATCCTTTGCCCGTGAACGCCGTAATCGCGCCAGGTATTCCAAGCGCGTACTTCGTTGAACATGTTACCCCCGTTGCTTCGTGTTGTTGCAGGGCCAAGTATACATGCTATTACGCCAAAAGCGAGCCTAGGATTTCGGTGTCTAAAGGTGCTGGGCATTGCCCGGCGTCGCCCACCGGGCACCACCGGCACCAGTCCCCGCGCTCGAAAGTGTTGCGGGCCAGGGCCTGCCGGTACCGTTCCAGCCATATATCGACGGCTTCTACCGGCACGGTGCACGCGGACAAGTCGCCTTGGATGATAGCCAGCTCGACCGTCGGGCGCCTGAGCCGGGGGTAGGTATGCATTGAGGCCGCCGCGTAGTACAGGAGCTGATCGTTGCCCTCTACTTCGACCCGGACCCCGGCGCCGAACTTCCAGTCCGCGACTACCAGCCGGTCCTCCAACACAATCAACAGGTCCGCGGTGCCAAACGCGCCCGGCACCGGCAGGATTACCTCGCGCTCTACCAGCGTCTCCAGCCGCGCGTCCCAGGGCCATTGCTTGTCGGCCACCTCCAGGGCAGCTTTCACCTTGGGCTCGTCGCACGGCGAGCGAAGGTCGGGTGGCACGTCGGCCCACCTGGCGATGCTTTCGTGCAACCGCGTGCCCTCTTCCGCGGCCGGCGACGGTGGCGACCGAGGTACCTTCGCTATCAGCGTCCTCCACCCGGGACAGTTGATAGTGCGCTTGGCTACACTGCCACCTAAGCCGTCTGCTGCGTGTCGCGCCACGTTGCCACCATTGAGTCGATAAGTTCGCCGAGGCTCACGTCCTGCTCTTTCTTGGTCTGCATCAGCCACGCCAAGGTCTCAGGCGACACTACCGCGTGTAAACGCTTGCGCGTCTGCTTTTTCGTAATCTTTAGCTCCACCTTTTTAACTCCACTTGTTGAGGTGACAAAAGTATGCTAGAAAGCACCCTCGAAAACAAGTGCCGCTTGCTTGCCAAGAAAGAGGGCGCCCTCTTCTACAAGTGGGTCTCGCCGGGACAAGCCGGGGTGCCAGACCGTATCCTGATTCATAAGGGCCAGGTTGTTTTTGTCGAGTTAAAAGCGAGTAAAAGCAATGGGTTATCCCCGATACAGCAGTTGCAACATAACCGACTCCGTAACAATGGGGTCAGACCCCTTGTTGTGTCCGACCTCGACACCTTCGCTGCGGTCTTATCAGCTTGCGGCAGTGGAATGGCTACAGACTCACCAGCAGGGAATCCTGACCTGCCCGATGGGAGCGGGTAAGACCGCCATCGTCTGTCGCGCCCTCCCGGCCGAGGGGCGCGTCGTGATCGTGGCCCCGCTGCGCGTCGCTGCGACCGTCTGGCCTGCGGAGTTGGACTTGTGGACCCCCGAGGCAACCTACGAAGTTCTCGCCGGCAAAGACCAGGCGCAGCGCAGCGCGTCTACCGCACGGATACAGATCGTCAACTTCGAGCTAATTCCGTGGGCGGTCCGCTCCGGCGTTTTTGACGGGTGTCAGTGTGTTGTCCTGGATGAACTGTCCCGGCTTAAGGACCGCTCCGGGGTGTACGTCAAGACGCTCCGAAAGGTGCTACCGAAGATTCCCGTTCGCTGGGGCCTCACCGGGACCTTCGTCTCCCAAGGCATCATAGATACTTGGTCGCAGGTATGGTGTATCGACCTTGGCCGCTCGCTCGGACGTACGTTCGCTTCGTTCGCCGCCCGGTACTTGGTCCAGGGCTTCGAGCATTGGGATATAACCCCGCGGGCCGGGGCCGAGGAGGAGATTGCGGAACAGATCAAGCCTCTGGTCTTTAGCATCGAGCCTGCAGATTACGCAGACACGCTGCCGCCCCTGCGCATAACGCCGATCTATGTCACGTTGCCCGATGACGCGCGCGAGGCGTACCAAGCTCTAGCGCGAGACATGGTAATCGACAACATCGCCGCGGAATCCCGTCTGGTCCTAACCGGCAAGTTGCAACAGTTTGCTCAAGGCGCTGTTTATGATGAAGAACGAGAGGCCGTCTGGTTTCACTTTGAGAAAATCGGTGCAGCCGGAAACTTTCTTGACCATGTTCCTGGGCCGTGTCTTGTGGTCTTCCAGTTCATGTTTGAACTAGAGTACTTACGCTACTTTAAACCCGGCCCCGTGCTGGGCGAAGACGACAGCCTTATCGACCTCTGGAACGAGGGCGAGCTTCCTATCTTGTACCTCCACCCCAGGTCTGGCGGGCACGGTCTTAACTTGCAAGCCGGCGGCCGACACATCTTATGGTTAGGGCCGGTCTGGTCCTTGGATCTCTGGCGACAGACTAACGCCAGACTGCACCGCAGCGGGGCCACTGGGCCGACCCACGTCTCTGTGATCGTGGCCCACAACACAGTGGATTACGCCGTCCTCGCGGCCCTGGAAGCTAAGGCCGACGTGGCAGACGCTGTGGACCGCTACTTGAGACAGAATTTTTGCGTCGGGGCTTGACACATAATTTTGGCGTGCTATTCTGTCGATACCTGGACGGGACTGGCCCTCCAGGACCACAACATGCGAGGGCATGAAGATGAACGGTTTGCTTCTCCACTGCGGCGGCCACTCTGTCAACCGCAACCAACTAGCCATGCTTCCGGTCCCGGCCCCCAAAGGGTCCCGGCACGTCTGTCGGCCCTTCATCGAAGACGTGAACATCGTGTCCGACGAACTGGATCGGCTCGGATTCAACATCACGGGCGAGGCGTTTGGCCTGGCACGCGAAGGTCAGCGGTTCTTCGGCACCATGGAAATCGCTCCGCGTGCTTTAGAGGGGGAGTACATCCCGGCCAAGTCATTCGCCCTCACCGTCGGTATCCGGGGGAGTTATGACCAGTCGTTCCCGCGCGGGTTGGCCGTCGGTTCCCGGGTCTTTGTGTGCGACAACCTCGCGTTCAGCGGTGACGTCGTGCTCAAGACCCGCCAGACCACCAACATCTCCAACAGAATCGGTGGGCTTTGGCGCGACGCCGTTGCCCAGATTCCGGAAATGGCCGACCACCAAAACCGGCGCTTTGCGGCTTACCGGGATCTCAGCATTGACCGGCGCGCCGGAGACGCCATGATCGTCGAACTGGTCCGCCGGGCCATCATCACGCCCAGCCAGGTTGGCCGCGTCATTGCCGAGTGGGACACCCCATCGCATGACGAGCATGCCGAAGACGGGTTCACGGCGTGGCGTCTCTATAACGCCGTCACCGAAGCCTGCAAGCCGTCCTCGCAAGAGAGGTTCTCGCTCCCGGCGTTGTGGGAGCGGACCATCGCTCTGACTGAGTATCTCGACAGATCCGTCTAAACCAACTGGCCCCAAGGACGGGGCCTTTTCAGGAGGTTGTCATGCTTGTTACTGACTACAAGCTGTTTCGCGCGATCTCACTCTGCGTCGCGCACAAGACTGACATGCGCGCCGCGCTCCGCGGGATGCTTTTTGAACCACGGCTCGGGCGCGTCACCGCCTCGAACGGACACCGCTTGATGTCTGGTCAAGCCGTTGAAGAGGAAAACCTCGAACCGTTTATCTGGACCACCCAGAACAAGCTGCCCAAGTCCAAGTCACCTTTGGCTCTTTTTGACCCGGCCAGCGGCATTCTCTCGGCCGGTGATAGGCGAGTTGTTGGCAAAATTGGCCCGACGGATGGGTTCCCGCAGTATGAGCGGTTTATCGCCCCGGAAAAAGGCGACCTGCGCATCTCTTTTGACGCCCGTCTGTTGGCCGATGTCCAAGAAGCGCTGAAAGCGGAAACGTGTCTCCTGGTCGCTCAGGACGACAGTTCGCCAATACATGTCCGCTTTTTTGGTAAGGAAGGGTTAAGCTTCACGTTGATGCCTTCCCGCTGGTATCAATGATTGATTTTGCAGCCAGCCGAACAGACGTACCGCCAGAAACACGAAACGAGCTAATGCTTTTTGCGGCTGTTGTGGCCCAGGCGGTATACGATGCCAGTACGAAGATAAAGGAGCCAGGCAAAAGGCCAAACGTTTGGAAACTCAGAGAATCCGCCGTCAAAGACGCTTTGCGTTTTCTGTTTGCCCCCGGCTGTTTGGAGCCCTTTGCCGCCACTATTGGGTTTAATGCCGACAGGTTCCGCCGTTGTTTGGTCAGCGGGCAGGACCTCAAAGGCGTCAACAAAGACCGGATATACATCCGGGCCAGAAAATACGGGTATCTACCATGAACGTGCTAATACATCACGCGGTGAAAGTCGCGAGACTTCATAAGGCGCTTCGTTCCGGCGGCTTCATCCTTGAGCCTTTGCCAGGTAACAAGTTCCTGCTGCGCGAGGCGCGCGCCAGCGGCCCAATATGCGAGTTCGGGACCTGCACCGAGGTTGCTGCGGTGCGAGACGATCATACGTCACTGTGCGCTCGCCATTGGGCTAGCGTGCGGGCCGAAGATTAGCAAGGGGGTTTGACCTCCTGCGTGGAACCGGCGCCGCGGGAGTCGGTACAAAAGCATGGATGGGTGTGTTGGCTTAAACCCTTGCTACCTCTTTCATAAGCCGACACCCCAAAGGTATGTCCAGTCAACCTTAAACTCACGCTGGAATAATCCATGCCCCCCGCACTCTATCCTGACAAGCAAGCCTTGCGTGACGTAGCCCGAAAAAAGCTCACCGGAGACAAAACATGCTGATCGTGTACTGTCTGTTGCTCTGGCTTCTACTCGGCGACTTTGGCCTAGTCATCATCGCCGGCCTGTTTGCTTTTTTTGCGACGGCTTGGTTGGCAGATACGTTTTGGGGGCTGTTTGTCGCCAACGAAAAAGTCAAGCAATGGCTTGCATCCGTCACCGTGCTTGGCGTCACTGGTTTTGCTGTCCTATCTGTTGTGCCGTGGCGCTGATAACCGACGGTAGTAACAAGGAGTAGCGCGCGGCGCTACCGCGGCGCAGCTCCGCCAGCGCTGCCGCAATAGCCGCGCTATCGCCAGCACTAGCCAGGTTAAGCAATCGTTGGGCCGTGCCTTGCGACAGCAAAGGCCTCGTCGGACCCTCGGGCAACAGCGCGTTACGCGCCAGACTGCCCCAATTGCCTTGCAACAAGTTCGATAGCATGTTGGGGTTGCGGTCAATGCTGGCCAGCGCATCATCCATTGCCAGTTGCGAGGCCGTTTTGCTCCCGGAAAAGATCCGGTTGTACGCCTGCGTCCCGGCGCTCAGTCGATCCAGCTCTTCGATCAGTCTCTTCGCCCTGCTCGCCCCCAGCAAAGTGCTCAAGTTTTCCCGCATCGCCTGAGACTTTATGACGTTGCGCGCTTGGTCCGCGGCCTCAGGGCTGCGCCGCGCCATCTCGCTGATGTTTTGCACGATGCCCATGCCGTACACTTCGCGCTCGCGGGGTGACATATTGCGCACGGTTGTCCGCAGCTCGTCAGCCGGTAGCTTTGCAAACTCGTCAGCGCTGTTGAGCGCGTCGATAACCTGTGAGTTGCGCCGGTACGCTTCGCGGGCCGCTTGGTACTGCGGCCCCCATGGGTGCGACTCCATGTTGTCGATAATCTCCCGTTGCCGGGTGAACGCGCTGCCGGCCAAGGGTCCGGACAGCGCTTGATCCGAGGCCATGCGACGCCGGCCGAAGTCCCCGTAGACTTGCTGCGCCGCGTGCCAGAAGTCGAATTCATGGATCACGTCAGCCAGCTCTAAGCTCGGATCTCGCCGTTGCTCGCGGATGACGTTCAAGGCTTCTCGCCCTGCCCGTTGTCCAAGCGGCGTTTCGAGCATCGCCACCATGTCCGCCGTCGGATTCACAGTCTCGCCGGTCAGGGGGCTGAACTGCGCGTTGCCATGCGCTCGCCGGGCGGCCTCCAGTTGAGCTAAAGATTCCGCTCGTCCTTGCGGGGTCACCCCCAGGTGCCGCGCCATAGCATCTTGCACCCGCGCTGGTTGTCCTCGCTGCGTCTGGCGCATCTGTTGGACAAAGGCGTCGGTCCCCTGCGGCTGAACATTTAGCGCAGCTTGAGCCATCTCGGGCCGGACATGCGCGACGCGCGCCCAGGGGGTCCTGGCGCCGAGGTTGAGGTTTGCTACCTCGTTCTGTAGCCCGGTCACCCCGCCGCCGCGCTCCACCGCCGCCGCGATGTTCTGATTCTGGGCTACCCCGGGGTAAAGCCGCTCGACGCGGTGCGCTGCACCCCCCAGGACGGCCCCCAAAGCTCCGCCGGTCGCTGCCGCTACCGGAACACCCGTCATCTCGTCGGCGCCCCCTGCGCCCGCCAAGGAGCCTTCCAAAGCTCCTGTAGCGATTAGCTGCGCCCCGCGCCCCATTTGAGCCACCCGCGGAATCATCGTGAGTCCCTTGAACGCGCCGCCCCCTGAAACAATCGAGCCGCCTAGCTCAAGGCCCAGCTTTTCCATTGGGGCCGCTTCCGCATACTGCTCTTCGCGCGCCCGCAGTTGATCACGCAGCTCCCGGTAGGTCTGGACGGAAAAAGGCGCCCGAATCGCCGCCTCGAGCTCGTCGTTAAAGTTCCAGGTTGCCCCGGCGGCCACCGCCCGTGCCCGGTCGCCCCAGGTCGGGGTAAAAACCGGAGAAGGTTCTGCCTGAGATTGAACGAGAGCCAGAGCCTCTTCCGCCGTACCTTCGCCGGTGACCTTGTATTTCTTGCCGTCTGGCCCCGTGATCATGTAGGTAGGCATGCTACTTGACCTCTTCCACCTGCCACCCAGACCCCTTTGCCGCCGGTGCCTGTTCGCCAGGTAGCTTGATCTCCACCGGGTTGGCGAGATACGCCTCATACCCCTCGGTGTTAATGCGTGTCAGCGCTGTTCGGAGCGCTTGCTCTTTCGCCGCCTGAATCTTTGTCAGTCGCTTCAAAATGGCGATGTTCTGTGGCGCAGTGTAGTCGGGGCTGGGACCCATTTGCACCATCAGGCGAATTTCTTCGTTGCTCACCGGGGCCAGATTGACAGTCTTCAGTTGCTGCATTGCTTGGTTAACAGACGCAGCTTGTACCAGCGCCGTCTCTGGGTTCCATAGCAGCCCCAAGCGCCCCAGCAAAGGCCCTGTTGCGCCCTGGAACTCGCCCGCTTCGAACCGGCGCAAAAGATCTTCCGTTTCCGCCCTGGCTGACGAAACAGCCGCCAGATGCCCGCCAAGCGTCTCCAAGGTCTTGACGCGCCCTTCGCCAAGCTGCGAACCCGCCGCTTTTCCTTCGGCCAGGTCTGATTGATGCGCAACGCTTTGGGTTACCGGAGGGCCGGGCAGGTCCACGTACTTTACCGTGCCATCCTTGCCCATGAATCCTTGCACCCAGCCCCCGTCAGGCTTCTCAAAGGCGTTCAACGCCGTGCCATATTCCGTTTGCTTGGGGCCGCTCAGGTCGATAGTGCCGAGCTTGCCGCCGGCTCGCAGCAATTGAGCTTCCACGGTGCGCCCCTGCGACTCTAAAATCTGAGCTGCTTGTTCCCGTTGCGCCGCCTCTTGCTGCGCGGTGCGCTGTTCAGAGTAGGCTCTGAGCCCGGCCTCGGGGTCGATCCTCATCATGGCGCCGATGTCCTCGCTGCCCGGGATTTTGCCGAAGTAGTCAGCCAGCCGGTCACCGTACTCTCGCCGCTGGCGTTGACGCGCGGCCTCCGCGTTGCGCCGCTTCAACTCCGCCAACTCGTTCTCGACGGTCTGCCGTTGTTGAAGCGCACCCCCGGCCAGCCCGACCCCTGACATGACCCGCTCTAAGCCGCTTCCGCTGCCCATCAAGGCCCCCGCCACCAGGGTGCCCAGTAGCATTGGCAGGGACGCAGTAACGTCCTCTTCGGCCGCTACGGGCGGCATGCCGGGCAGGGGCGGCATGCCGGGCAGGGGCGGCATAGTGGGCATCATCCTCCCGGTTGCCGGGTCCCCGCTTGGGGTTTGCATCATGTCAGTCGTTCCTGGCGGCGCTGTGGCCGCCATGCGCACGTCGGGCAGTCGGGAGGTTACCTGTTGCACGTACTGCGCCGTTGTAGGGTGTCCTGGCGGGTGTTCTCCGCGGCCGTAGTAGCCCGCCGGGCCGACTTGTTTGAGGTAGTCCAGCGCATAACGCCCCTGTTGCACCAGGTCCCCGTTGACCGGGAAATTCGGATGGTAGTACGGCACTACTTGCCACGGACCAATGGCGTTTCCTCGCCCGCGCGATAGCTCAGGCCCCCGAAGGGCGGGGTCCAAGGATCGGTTGGATTCCTGTTCCCAGGTAGACACCGCCAGATCGGGGTCCAGCCCAATAGACTGCGCGTACTGCCGCGCCCAAGCCTCGTACTCGTCGCGGGTCATGATGTCAACGCCCCGTGGCAAAGCCGCCGCCGACGGTTGGAAAGCTCATGTGTGCACCGCCGACTAAGCTGGGGGATGGGGGAGGCCGGTATTGGGCGGCCAGCATCTGAGCTTCTGCCTGCATCCGTTTAGCTTCTGCTTCCATTTCCGCGTATTTTTGATTTTGGCTCATCTGATACATGCTGCCGAAGGTCATCAGCGCATCTTGCGCGTCCTTGGTTTTCTTGGCCTTCTCCACCGATGCCGGTTGGTCCGTACGACTTTGGGGCGCGAAACCGCCGCCGGCACCCGACACTGCGTTGCTCGGGCCGCTACCCGTTGCGAACACGGGGTTGGGGGTCGTGATGGCCCCGGCAGGGACTACCTGAGTACCCCCAGCGGCGCCCCCAGCGGCCGCTCCGCCGATTTGGGACCCTAGCCCGGCCCCGGTTGACGCCGCGCCAAGGATGCCGCCAGCCCCCAGCGCTGGGCCTGCTGCCCAACCCCCGACACCCCCCAGGAGTCCGGCGCCGAGTGCCGTTCTGGTATCGGCCCCGGAAAACTTGGCCGCCGCGAAAGATCCAACGCCCATTGCTATCGGGATTGCTGCTGCGCCCATTATGAATAGCCCCTCCGCGGCTTTGTATCGTAAATAGACTCTTGCGCTTAATATGTTGTGTTACCTTCTCGTATTTTCTTTAATCGCTTAGACAGATCTGAATATAAAACCGGGTTATTGCTGCCGCTGTTGCCAGCCGAATAAGTTGACGTAGCCGCGGTCGAAGCCACCCCCGGTGTCGGCGCGTAAACACCTTCTTTTCCGCTGGCGCTTTTTCCAGAAGCGTTTACCGTGCTAGACAAGGAGCCCAAAGGATTCAGATATTGCTGCGCAGCGCCAAGATTTTGCAGGTATTTCCACTGCGCGTCTTGCTGCGCTTGCTGATACCCTTCTTGACTTTGCCCGATAGACGCCAAGGCCAGCGATGGTGCGAGCTGCGCCGATTGTACCGCCCCCAGTTGCCCCAAAGCATTTTGCTGCGCGGACAACCCCTGCGAATACGCCCCCATCGCCAGCGAATTGTTGGCTTCCAACAAGGAACGCATAGCCCGGTCTATTGCTATGCCTTGCGCGACACCTTGCCGACTGCCGCCCATACCCCCGGCCGCCTGCGCGCTACGGCTAATCGCCGGCAAAAAGTCCTCAGTCAAACTACGTTGCGCTGCGGCTCGGTTGTTCTCCATCATCCCTTGCACGTAAGGGTTGTTGGCGACGTCCGCAGCGCGGGACAGATAGTTGTAGTTTTCCATGCCTGTGTTGGCCAGCGCCCCTAGGCTCATATAAGCCGCATGCCGCCCGCTATCCCACCCCGCCTGCGTATCCGTTGACGGACCCACGTATTGAGGCCCGGCCGCGGCCGCCGCATTCATTTGGGCCGCCATAGCGTCATAGGTAGGTTGCGCCGAGGCCCAGGGGGTGAACTGCTGGTTAGTAGTCGTAGTCGATTCTTGCATCGCGCTGCCGTACTGCGGCCCCTGCTGGACAACAGTAGTTTTTGGTTTCTTTTTGCTTCCCACTGGTTATACCTCCAACTCAAAGACGCGTTTTTCCTTCGCGCCTAGTTTGCGCGCCCACCCGGGCCGGCCTGTGCCAGTGATCTTGGTCGCTCCGATGTTTCGGGCGATGCCCTTCAATTGCTCGAAGCATACCACCCAACCATCTTCTCTGTGCGGGTCGGTGCCCATAAGCAAAACATCCACCACCTTAGACCGCGGATAGACGTTCAACGCCGTCACTGCGCCGCCAAAGATCCCGGCGTCATCCACCAACGCCCAAACATCGACTTCCTTTTTCAGCGCCGCCTCGCGCACGTCTTCGACGCCCCAGTCCGCCTTGGCGCCAGACGCTTCCAGCGCTTGCTCCAGGTACGCCGACAGGACCTGCCATAAAGGCGGGAACGTCACGTCTACGTATACTGCGCGGGTCATTTTAGCAGCTCCCAGTCAACCGAGGTCTTTGCCAACCGTATGTCTACCCCGTACTGATTGCGGGTGAGCGTCACGTTCGGGTCGTACAAGCCAGCGGTCTTGATGCCTTGCGGCGTTGCCCAGCCGTTGACGATTTCGTCTTGCTGTACTGTCCCGCCCAGAAGTTCCATGAAAACGTCGATAACGGTTCCTGCTCGCAACACTTGGTCCAATATGTCCGACTCAACCCAGTCGGACCCGTCGATAGATAGATCGTGCCGTTTTGGCGTTCCGAGAGGGTCGATCACATAGGACAAGGTGACTGGCCCATAGGCCCACCCGCGCAACTTTTCCAGCACCGAGTCCGCCATCAAAGTATAGCGAGCGCCCACCGTCAACGGGCCAGCCATTGAGCTGTTGACCCACCCTGGACTGGTCGGCAAGGTCCAAGTCGGGGCCTCCAAAGGCTTCGCCGTCGTATTGGTAAGAGCCACGAAAAGATACTCTACGTCGTTCACCAAGGCGTTTTTCTGGTAGGTTCCCGCTGACCACACCCCGGCCCAGGCCATCTTGTTTTCTACCCCGTGCGCAGTTTGACTGGCTACGTGCGTCGCCAGGTCTGTTTTGACAACACCAATGCCGTGCGCATTGGTTGTGTTGTTCTCGTGCGCTAATAGACTCGTTTTGATGTCATCTAATTGGTGCGCCGTGGTACTATTTTGGACGTGCGCATTCAGGTTGTTTTCAACCGCGGTTACCTTGGCGCTAAGGGCCGTCGCGTCAAATTCGCCTTCCGCGATGATCTCCGCCGTTACATCGGTAGATTGACTAAGCAGAAGCAGTTGTCGCTGCACCCACTCTGCTACTAGCGGGTCCACGCCGCTCGGGGGCGGGTCAGGGCGGAACTGGATCATTTACGATCCCCTGACTTCTGCACAAGCAAGTTGATTGCTTTGAGCTGCCAAAAGGTCGTCGCAGACACATCCAAGCGGTATGCCAGTTGATAGCCGTTGGCCCGTGCGTCTGTCTTGTAGTCAACCGCGGGATTTACGGCAACGATAGGTTTCCACTCTACTGCCGCGCCAGGAGCAACGTGAGTGCCTAGCTTGAAAGTCCCCGAGGCGCCTGATAGCAGGAGCTTAGTTTGATCTACCTGTACCCAGTCATGGCCTGGCTCTCCGAACATGTGAGTCCGCTCCAGGAAGGCCGGTATTGCCGCCCCGTCGCGAGTCGGATAGCCTTCCAAGTCGTACACTGTCCCCGAGGTTAGCCCCAGAAACCACACTTGCGAAGTGTCCGCGGTTCCCAGCTTCAACGTCTCGTGCGCATGCCGAATAGCCTGTCCGTAGTCGCGGACAAAGAAAGCGTTAGTTTCCATATTCAGCACCAGCGCTTTGTCTGGCCAGTTTGTTGACGCGGCCTTGCTGGCATAAAAGAACAACACCTCGCCTGCTAACGTATCCGCGGCGGCAAAATTATTCCGAGCTTTTAACGGGTCTCGATCATTAAGCCACCATTCCTTTGCTTTACCCCATGCAAGGGATTGCACCGTGTTTCCGTCGGTGACAAATATATCTTCCAGGCCAATGCACCAATGTTTGCCGGCATACTCGACTACAGAATCTCGCGAGTAAATGCCTTTACCTGTTGTTAACCGGCGGAAGGTAAACACTTGATTACCGCCGGCCCACTGACAACTGTAGATTGCGTCTGTCTTGTAAACCAACAAGGAATCTCGCAGCGGTACCATGTCTACAATAGAGCCCGGGGTGTCCGCCAGATCCACGTCGCCGGCATCGTTCGTTTCGCGAGCAATCCAGTCGGTCGGTCTTTGCCCAGGCTCCACCGCGGCCGACCACATAACGCGCGTGTTGAACGCCGTGCCGCTTATTGTCGGCACGCCAACAAAGGCATACTCCCGGAATGGCCGCATCACTCGCGCGGTGTAGCCGAGGCCCTCCCATGTAGTGCCTGCGGTAGCGTCGTACCCCATCGGTGTAGACGCGCTATCCAGCCCCGGGGCAAAGGTCCTGACCTTGCTTTGGTTCGCTAGGATGACTACGCCGGTCAGCCAGCCCCCAGACCACCGCTGTTCCGGTTGCCCGTCCGATACCGCGCTGCCGGTGCGGTCGGCCCAGGCAGCGCCGTCCCACTCGTAGATATGGCCCGCCCCAGCCAGGATGTTGATCCTCGCGGTCGGGTTGCGCCCCCGGAATAGCGTAGTGAACTGTTGCGGCAAGGGCGAAAGCGCAGCGTAGCCCCCGGCACCCGCCAGCGCGGCGCCGACGGGGCGCACGTTCACTGCCAGGTCAAGGATGTTGGGCGCCCGTCCATTGGTTTGATCCGGGGCCATACCGCCACTGCCGAGGTTGTCTAGGCTAGTCCATTCACTCACGGTTTATGCCACGTACTCAAGAGTTATCCCGTTACAACACCACGCGCGGCGCCGGCTTCGCGTCGCAACCATCCCAGTCTGTTGTTACAACCGCGGGGCACCCGCCCCAGCGCTTAATTGGCGGCGCCTCGTCGCCCCATGCTTTGTCCGGCTCTACGTCGCATATCATCAGGATTTCGATCTGCAGCCGGAAATTGTCAGCCATCCCGACCCGCCCGACGGCCACGCGCCGCAAGTCCGGCGACATGATCTCGTACTCTACCCCGTAGCGCTCGCGCTGGATGCGCTCCTTTAGCGCGCCGACATTATCCAGGTAGAAAAGCAAAATATCGCGGCTGTTGTTTGCCGAATCGCGCTTATCGTCCAGGGTCAGCCGAGGCGAGTAGCAATTGGGCAGCTCTGTAAGCGTATACCCCGGAACTGTAGCATCGTACCAACGCAGTTTGGCGACATTGTTTTCAACAAAAGCTATAACCGGCTTCATGTTGGCGTCAAAAGAGCCCGACACTTCTGTAATCTTGACTCCGGAATAGATCAGCTCTTCCGCCCCGCCGGTCTCAGGCCGGACAGCGATGCCGTCCCCTCCGACCAGCGGTATGTAGTTAGTAATCCAAAACACCCAGTTTTGAACTTGGAGCCCCTGTGTCGGATCACTGATAGCAATACCGCCTTGCTCATACGCAACCGTCATGTATTGCCCCACTTCGCGATCATCCGGAGACAGGAACCGCCCCGGTTGATTCGGGCGGGACAATACGTTATCGGGCATCATGGGTATTGAGAAAACCGGGGGGAGGAAAACACCAGCGTCAACGTGTCCAGATCGGTTTTCATGATCGCAGGAGTAAATTGCACTTTATGGCTGCCCGGGTTTGCTGTTGCGCGAAAAGCTTGCAGCCCGTTTGCTGCGTTACTGCTGTTTGGGGGCCATACACATTGCAGTTCCCTGTAATAAGAGCCAGGGTTATACTGTAGCGATGTTTTGTTGGCTTCAGCGTAAGTGGGGATTGTTCCGGTTATGGAAGTAGTATAAGCGCCAAAATTTGTGACGTTTGTATACGAAGACACTGAAGAATACAAAGAGCTTAGTACCGGGTTTGTAGTCCCGGATTGGCTGTTTATGAAACCCGTCGTCCCTGTTACGGAACTCGGGCGCAAAAGTAAATCGTGCGTTACCCCGCTAGAGCCCATTGTCAATTGCCCGGTAACATCAGCGGGCGAGCCATAATATCTGGTTTGATGATCTACTAACAGCGTCTCTCCAGCCACCCAGCCAACGGCTGTTGGCGCCCCGTTAACATCGCGAAACAAAGAGCGAATAAGTAGCTCGCCAATAGTGGTGCCAAAGCGTACCCCAAACTCGGTAATATTGTGCGAAACGCCTTGGGGGCCAAATGTGTATCGTCTTGTTTCGTACCCGTAAAAAGGAGTGCCATCTTTGGGGTCAACTAAATTATATGTCTGTAAAGCTACGGACGTCGTAGATGCGACTGGAGCCTGTAACGCATTATCTGCAACGGTGGGTGTGGAGTTGCCGGTCCCGACTTGGCCGTATAACGTAGTGTTATC
>Ga0114939_10000541_pt1 | contig 31471 bp, 28 predicted proteins | sample AshMeaCrysSpring_FD_87196 | JGI IMG/M metagenome (GOLD analysis project Ga0114939, IMG submission 87196) | Groundwater microbial communities from Big Spring, Nevada to study Microbial Dark Matter (Phase II) - Ash Meadows Crystal Spring | ecosystem: Environmental > Aquatic > Deep subsurface >...
GCAGTGGCTCAAGCGGCTGTTCATTGGCTGGAGAACCTGCCTTTTGCAGATTTCTGTTCTTTGATGGGTATCGATGAGCGCGAGCTCGCATTTGTTAACAAACCTTTTTCATAATGACTTAATCCGTCATTCATCATTCTGCATGGCAGAGAAATCACGAGGGCACTGGTTCACGCAAAGCCCTCGTATCGAGGGGCAAGTGTTCTGATGTCTAAGTATAAAGAAACTATGTCCAATGTTGATACCGCTTGGCTGCAAATGGATCGGCCGACCAATTTGATGATGATCGCCGGTTTCATGACATTTGAAGGCCCTCTCGATTTCGAGCGACTCGTCACGACGATCGAACGCCGTTTATTGATCTTCGATCGCTTTCGCCAGCGAATCGTCCCGCCACGTACACCAATCGGCAGCTACACCTGGGAACTCGACCCATATTTTGATATCCGCGCCCACGTTCATCGCGCCGCGCTGCCGCCTCCCGGGAATAAAATCGTTCTGCAAGAAATCATGAGTGATGTGACCAGCACACCATTGGATCGTTCGCGGCCTTTATGGCAATTCCATGCTTATGAAGGCTATCAAGGCGGGTGGGTACTGGCCAGCCGATTGCATCATGCCATCGCCGATGGAATTGCCCTGATGCGCGTATTACTCTCGCTGACAGACCTATCGCCTGATGCTCCACTGCCGGCTGATCCAACCCCGGAAAACCGGAGCGGCAAGCGGCGTGGGCTGGTTGATACATTTACCAGCCCGGTTAGATCGTTAGCCCGGACGACCGTTCAGGCCGCCGATATAGCCCTTCACCAGAGCATGGAGACTTTTCGCAATCCATCGCGGCTGGTTGACGCGGCCAAGATCGGCACGAGCAACGCGACAACCTTAGCCAAAATGGCCCTCCGCTCGCCGGACCCGGCGACCATTTTCAAGGGCGAGCTTGGCATCACCAAGCGCACTGCCTGGTCCGAGCCTTATTCGCTGTCTGAAATTAAAAGCATGGCCAAGGCACTGGGCGGCACGATTAACGATATCATGCTGGCTGCCGTCAGTGGAGCGCTGCGCCGTTATTTGCAGGATCACAACCAGGAAGTTGATGGCCTCGCCATACGTGCCCTGGTGCCTGTAAATTTGCGTCCCCTGGATGCTCCCCTTGAGTTGGGCAATCGATTTGGACTGGTCTTTCCAACGCTACCGATCGGCGCCGCTGACGTCCACGAACGATTTATCGAGACTCGGCGTTACATGAATGAAATCAAGAATTCACCAGAAGCGGCGGTTGCCTATGGGGTCCTCTATGCACTGGGTATGACGCCTATGGATATCGAGAGCCTATTTCTCGATTTCTTTGGTAGCAAGTCAAGTTCAGTCATGACCAATGTTCCTGGCCCACAGGTACAGCTTTATCTCGCCGGTAGCTCGATCAAGGAGATTATGGCCTGGGTGCCGCAATCCGGGGGCTTGGGGTTAGGCGTCAGTATCATCAGCTATAACGGTGGTATCATGGTTGGGATCAATAGTGATGCCGGCCTGGTACCCGATCCGGAACATATCGTCAATAACCTAGACATCGAAGTCGAAGCGCTGCGGCAACTGGCGGCTGAAGTGCGGTCTCGCGCCAAGGCTGATGGCTAATGATCCCTGTGCGGCCGCTGGTTGGGACCGATCTAAAGCGGTTTGTTAAAGAGTACCGTCGCGCTCACCCAAGCGCTTATGAACTCGTGGCCCTCCTGCAGAGCGTCGAATACCCGGCCAATGTCGGTTCCATTTTTCGTCTGGCTGATGGGGCGGGCGTGAGTGAACTGGTTCTAACCGGTATCACCCCAACCCCACCCAACGCCACCATCGATAAGGTCGGCCGTTTTAAAAGCCTCCGACTTCCCTGGCGATATGAAAGCGATCCACTCGTGGCGATCGACCATTTGAAGACAAAAGGATTTCAAGTCGTCGCCATCGAATTAGCCGACGGCGCTTTGCCTTATCACGACTATGACTATGCAAAGCAAACATGTCTCATTGTTGGTCACGAGGATCACGGCGTCACAAAGGCAACACTCGCCGCCTGCGACGCGGCCGTCTTCATTCCCATGTACGGCAAAGGATTATCTCTGAACGTTCATGTCGCCCTGGCCATCGTACTGTACCATATCCTCCATAGCGGCTCGGCGCGGGCATGATTTTTTGCACTTCGGGTGAATACGGATATACTTGGGGGACATGCGGGATAGTACAACAATTAATGGGGTGCGATGATGAAGGTTTCTTGCTTCCAAGACAATCTGGCCAAAGGTTTGAGCATCGTTGGCCGCGCAGTCAGTCCGCGCTCGACTTTGCCGGTGCTAGGCAACGTGATGCTCGCTGTCGATAATGGCCGTCTGAAACTATCGGCCACGAATCTGGAGATCGTGATCACGTGCTGGATCGGCGCAACAGTACAGGAAAGCGGGGCGACTACGGTCCCGGCCAGAACCTTCAGCGAATTGATCAACACCCTACCTCTGGAAAAAGTCGATCTTTCTCTGAATAAGACTACGGAAACGCTCCACGTTTCATGTGGTCGAATTCAGGCCAACGTCAAAGGCATCAGCACGGAAGAATTTCCCGTTATCCCCAATCCTGATGATGAAAACCGGATTCGCCTGGACCCGTCTGTCCTTAAGCAGGTTATTTCACAGGTAGCATTTGCCGCGGCAACCGACGATTCGCGTCCATCACTGACCGGAGTCGCGACTACATTTGACGGCAACCGCCTGATCATGGCAGCAACAGACGGATTTCGGTTGTCCGTGCGCTCAGCCCATATTGCCGGTTATGTTGAAAAACCTTTCACCACCATCATACCAGCGCGAGCGCTTAATGAAGTCGCCCGAATCATCCATGATGATTTAGAAGCTGTTTACATCTCAATGCCAGCCGGGCGAAACCAGATTATATTCGATCTTGACAACGTCTTGTTGGTCTCGCAACTCATTGACGGCAAATTCCCGGACTATGCACCCATCATACCCAAAGTTCACAATACCCGAACCGTGTTGAACACAGCTGAGTTCAGTAAAGCTTGCCGCACGGCCGATATTTTCGCGCGCGAATCGAGCAATACCGCGCGAGTCAGTGTCGAACCCGGCGACGGTCTTTCCCCGGCGTACGCTGTCATCGCCGCGACAAGCAAGGAGACCGGCGACAATGTGGCCCAGATCGATGCCAGCGTGGAAGGTACTCCCATTGAGATCGCCTTCAACGTCAAGTTTATGTCGGACGCACTCAACGTTATCGATACACCTCAGGTGGCGCTTGAGACGACAAGCGCGAATGAACCGGGAGTGCTAAAACCGGTCGGCGACAATGATTTCGTACACATCATTATGCCGATGAATTTCAACCGGTAATCGATTGATCTGGTTCATAAGAAAATCGCCCCGTTGGTCTTAAGCGGGGCGGTTATTTTTTTGAACAGGAATGGGGTTGCTAATCGAGCGAATCCAAAACGGTACGGTAAAGAGTATCGGCGCGTAGATCCTCAAGGGTGTGACAGGGAGCATCTAATTGGTCGGCCAGAACCTTGGCCAGGCCTTGATCGAAGGCAGCGTGCTCCATATTGATCACCACAGAGCGGACATCCGTCTCGGCGATCAACTGGGCTATCTTGTGCGCCTCTTCTTGCGGAGGTAGATCAGTCATACTGACGTTGCCCGCCCCATCGGTCAACAATATCATCAACGGCAAGACATCGGGATGACTGTAGGCTTCCTGGCGAAAGACCTGGTAAGCCAGGAACAATCCGGCTGAAAGGGGTGTTTTTCCCCCCACGGCAATATCCAATAAAGCTTGCTTGGCCAGCTGAACGGAGTTTGTCGGTGGTAAAACCAGATGGGCATCATTTTTATGAAAGACGATCAGCCCTACCCGATCGCGGCGCTGATAGGCATCGGTCAGTAATGAGAGGATCGCCCCCTTAGTCGCTTCCATTCGTTCGGCGACGGCCATGCTCCAACTGGCATCAACCACGAACAAAATCAGATTAGCAGAACGGCGAACGCGAACTTTTTCACGCAAATCGCCTTTTTCCAACGCCAAAGCCAGGCGCGTGCGATCACGCCGAATTTGATGAGGCGCGGCGGCGCGAAAAGTGGCATCGAAGGCCAGATCACGAACCCGATCCCCTTTGGGTACTCGTGACTGGATATACCGACCGCGCTTGCGTTCCGTCTTGGTGACTGAACGACGGCCGGCTTGTTTGCGGGTCAGGCGATCGAGTTGGGTATCAAGCCGCCGGGTGGTAAATTCCTGACCACTGGCGATTTTCTGCCCGCCCTCCCACCACTGGCCATCCTGAGGCGTCTTGGGGGTAGATTGGGGACCGGCTTCTTGTTGGGAAACCTCAGCCCCGTCAGACACGTCTTCATCCTCGCCTAAGACTTTTTTTTTCCCGTGGCGGCCGTCTCTGACGTCTCCTCCTCGCGTTCACCCATATCGCTGATGCCCATTTCACCCTGCACTTCCGAAAGGCGTTCGGAAAGCTCTTGGGCTGACATAACGGTGTCCTGAAACATTCGGCCGCGAACACGGTGGGGAAGCGCCAGCTCCGCCGCCAGAACGATATCCTCGTCCGTCACCCGGTCACGCCCCTGCAACGCGGCATGGGCTTGTGCCCCACGCAAGATCACCAAATCAGCCCGATGTCCATCCACGTTGAGCGAGGCGACGAGGCCGGCAATCGAGAGGAGATCGCGTCGAGAATAGCGAACCATATTGACCATGTCGCGAGCCTTCGAGATACGTTCTGATAGTTCTCGTTCGTGCTCGGCCCATTGCCGCCGAAAACCATCGGGATCTACCTCAAAACCAACCCGCCGTTCAATGATGGCGACCCGGTCCTGCGGATCTTCCAGCCCTTCGATTTGAACCGAGAAGGCAAAGCGATCAAGTAACTGCGGGCGAAGATCGCCTTCCTCGGGGTTCATCGTGCCAACCAGGATAAATTTAGCCGGGTGGGAAAAGCTGATGCCCTCGCGTTCGACGATATTAACCCCCATGGCCGCCGCGTCCAGCAGGAGGTCGACGACGTGGTCGTCCAATAAATTAACCTCGTCAACATACAAGACGCCTCGATTGGCTGAGGCAAGGATACCCGGTTCGAAGTGTTTCTCACCGGTTTTTATCGCTTTTTCGATGTCGAGGGTGCCCACAACGCGATCTTCGGTCGCGCTTACCGGCAAATCGATAAACGGGGTTTGCCGGATTTCCGTCTCGATGTTGTTGGTTGTGTAGCGCATGCGGCTGTCATCCGCCCATTCATCAGGCCGCTGCGGGTCGCAATTATAACGGCTGCCGGCCAGGACCGGAATATCCGGCAACAGAGCGGCCAGGGCACGAGCAGCCGTTGATTTGGCCGTGCCTCGCTCGCCACGAATGAGAACCCCGCCAATTCGAGGACTGACCGCATTCAGGATCAGAGCGCGTTTCATTCGCTCTTGATCGACAATTGCCGTAAATGGAAATACTGCTCGACGTGCCATTGAGAAAATTGACTCCGCAACGGGCTGAACATGAGAGCGCCCTTATTTGGTGATTTGGATTATAGCCCAAGGATGGTCATGGGCCAAAGAACGGTATAGACAGCCTGTTGTTCAGATAATTATGTCAAATTAACTCGATATAGCAATCCCTTGCCGCTCTGGGCAAGCCAAAGATCGCGCCCCACCCAGCATAATCCGGTAAAGAATTGGTCAACAGGGTAACGGGCGATTTCTCGACCGCTCGCCGGATCGAGAGCAATAATGGCAAATTCTAAATCCTCCGTCGAAGGCTCAAATCTTCCGCTAATGGGATCGAACTTCATAGGAGTCGCGATGCTTGTCCAGATAGCGTCACCATGATAATCGAGATCGCCACAGACGATAGGGATTGGCCGGCTTGTTTGGATTGTGCCTGTTGCTTTTATCAATCCAAGAAGATTTCCTTGTTGCTGGGCGACAACCCACAGCAAATCTTTCCCCCATGCAACTCCCGCCAGCCAACCATGATCCTGAAGAATGATGTGCTGTTCAAAATCATTCGTTACCGGCTCGATCCGGCGGATCATGCCCTCGCTATAGAGGGACTGCCAGAGCGATTGTCCGTCCCATGCCAGACCACTGAGGTTTCCATGGCAGCGGAGGGTATGTTTCACCTCGTGAGACTCCGGGTCAAGACCATAAATCAGACCGTCCTTGTAATCCGAATTCCACAAGGTATAACCATCCCAGGCTAAGCCGGCTGGACCGCGGCCTGGCGCTTTGATGGATTCAACATAGGTAACAGCCATCTCAGCTAAGAATGTCCCGGCCTACCGCCTGGGCAATTGCCCTCATTTCCCGCACCAGGCGGGCGAATTTTTCCGGTTTCAATGACTGGGCGCCGTCAGACATGGCCAATTCAGGATGGAGGTGAACTTCAATAATCAACCCATCCGCCCCGGCGGCTACCCCGGCTTTGGCGGCTGAGGCGACGTACTCCCACTTTCCGGTTCCATGGCTGGGATCGGCCACGACCGGTAGGTGCGAAAGTTGCTTGGCTACCGGGATAGCATTGATGTCGAATGTATTGCGGGTGTAGGTCTCAAAGGTGCGGATCCCGCGCTCGCAGAGCATCACTCTGGTATTGCCATGACTCAAAATGTACTCGGCACACATGAGCCACTCTTCGATGAGGCTGCTCATCCCGCGCTTGAGAAGAACCGGGTATTGTGATTCCCCTACGGCGTGAAGCAGGGCATAATTCTGCATATTGCGCGCTCCGACCTGCAAGATATCGGCATACTCGCAAACCAAGGGAACCATTGCCGGTTCCATCACTTCGGTGATAACCGGCATACCCGTAATCTCCCGTGCCTCGGCCAGATACCGTAATCCTTCTTCACCCAGACCTTGAAAGGCGTATGGTGAGGTTCGCGGTTTGAAAGCGCCGCCACGCAAGATTTGAGCCCCAGCTTCCTTGCAAGCGATGGCCGTCTCGATGATCTGGGTGCGACTTTCTACCGAACAAGGCCCGGCCATGACGATAATCTCGCCGCCGCCAATTACATGATCGCCCAGAGAAAAAGTTGTGTCCTCGGCTTTAAATTCCCGGCTGGCCAGTTTGAAGGGTTTGAGAATCGGTACAACACGCTCGACGCCGGGCATGCGTTCCATTTGCTCCCGGTCGACAACACGACCATTGCCGATTACGCCGATAATCGTTCGCTCTTTTCCTTCTGAAAGGTGGACCTGACAACCAAAATCCTCCGCGCGGGCGATCACCGCCGATTTTTCGCGCATGGTAGCTTCTGCCTTCATAATCACGATCATCATTCAATCCCATCCTTGCTTGTCATGAAGAATATATCGGAATCGTTTATCCGAGGGACATCGCCAGAAATTTAACCGCGGCTTCGATCTGGGACATTTGTCGTGGCCGGATCGGCGGAATATTACTTCTATCCGGTCGAAGCGAGCGGGCTTCACGCAGATAAACGTGGTTGATATCTTTGGCGGCTTTTATAGTGTTCCAGTGAATCAGAACGCGGACACACTTGGCCAACCCGCCCGGAACGTCCATTTCGTGGCCACAGAGCAAGGCCATGTCGTACCACCCCAGTTGACGTGCGGCGTATGCCGGATAGGTGCAATTGAGATCAGATGTCGTTGTGAAATAAATACTGGCGATATCGTCAGCTTCGATGCCATTAGCCTGCACCAATGCCGATAACAATTCCCGGGTTGCCGTGAGGATTTCATCCTCGTTGTTGCTGGATACTGTGATCGCGCCGCGAACGCCGCGGCACTTCATCATGACGATTTGTTGAAGTCTATCGTCCTGACTATCAACGCCGTCGAGACCATTCTGATGTCCATCCATGATTGCTCTGTCTCCTTGCATTCATTATAAAAAATCAACAAAAAACGCGGCCTCTCAGCCGCGTCCTGTTTCATTCTGGGAATTTCCGTCTGGTTTACGCTTTAGAAACCGGTGCGGACTGACCCATGCGTGACGAACGCGGCTGGGTGGCAGCGCCAAAATAAAAGTAAAAATAAAAGCTGTCCAGACGTGAAACCAAATTGCTCATAACGCAAGCATCATAGCATGACCGACATTATCCGTCAAGCAGAAATTAAGGCGATGTCTCTTGCTCAATTGTGACCGGAAAGGCGTAGTTTGGGATCAAATCGATAACCCGGCGGTACGCTTCGCGGAGCGTCGTTTCGGGGTTGAAGTAACCGCTCAACATTTCCTGTAAAACGATCGAAAAAGTCAATTCTTCGTACAGATCAGTCACTAAACTCCCATGACCTTCCCGAATACCCCATCGCGGCGCATCGGCGATACCATCCCGCAGGCGGCCGACGGTCTCTTCACCATAGATATCGACCAGACTGAAGCCATGACTGCCTAATGGTTTCTTGCCCCACTCGTCGACAAATTGCCTTGAACTTTCCTCGGAACCCAGGCGCATGGGCACTTTTCGCTCCGAATCCACGGACAACCATTTTTCATATCCTTCGGTGAACCAATAATCAATAAAGGCCTGGGCGACTTCGCGATCGGCAACGGTCGTAATACCCATGTTTCGAATATTGCCGAACGCGGCGGGCTGAGCATTGATCCCATTCCCCCTGATAGTGGTCAGGATACCCGTGTTGATTGCCAGAGAATTCAGGCCATCATCACCAACATTGCATGTGGGGCAACTTGGTTGGGCTTCGGGGTTCAGTCCAGCCAAATCGGGCAGGATCGCCGGTGAAGTCATGATGATGCCCGTTCTTCCTTCCAGGTAAGCCCTCCGGGCACTGGTATCCGTCTGTACACCCGGCGGGCTGTACTGGTTGATGGTTGAGAAATACTGGCGTAGCGCTTGTTCGCACGCGGGCGTCAGAAGAGTCACTTCCCCCGCCTGATCGATAAGCTGGCAGTTATTGGCCAGCGCCATTTGTTCTAAGGCTTTGTGCGTCGTCACGAGATTGGATTCGGTGGGAATGATCAGCCCGGAGATGACAGCTTCACGGTCGTTAATGCGCGCCGCCGCGGCTTGCATGGCGGTGAAAGTATCAGGCACCAGCAAGCCACGCTCGCGAAACCAATCCGTCCGATAAAGTATGAGCTGATAATATCCATCGACGGGTATTGCCGACAGTCTTTCACCGGAAGAAGCCAGCTCAAGCGCCGCCGGATCAAATGTTTCCCGGCCCAATTGGGCGACGCCCGCCTCGGCCGCAGCCGGATCGAGAATGCCTCGCTCCACCCACCCGGCTGTGTACTCAATGGGATGGAGAATGATGTCGGGCAATGTATCAGATACGACGGCGGTCTGGACCAATTGCGGCAGTGATGCCGGTGACACGAGTTGGATCGAGACATCCACTCCAGACAAGGCGGCAAATTCCGTCGCCATCTCGTCGGCGATCTGGCGATGCTCAGGCGAAACCTCGTTCACCCAGACGGTCAATTGAGGTACCACGCCCCCGGCAATATCGGACTCACCTGCATCGGAAATAGCCGCTACGGGCACATCGATGGGTCCCGGTGTAGATGTCGGTGCGGTCAGGATCAGTGGCGACGGCAGCGGCGTGACGGTCGCTGCGGCCCGGGCGGTAGCCGTAGCCAGGCGCGGCGGATTGGCTAGATCGATCGTACAGGCTGTTGCCAGGAGCAATACGGCTACGATAATCGTCAAATAAATAAATGGCTTCCGGATGAATCCTCTTTGTTCAATTGAGAATGTTGTTCGACGCGGGGTGTTTACCATAAACCCTAACACTTGGCGGATCGAAGCTCGATCGATATGTTGAGCGCCAATTCTAATGAGGCGAGTTGTAATCTGCAAACCGGAAAGCCTCACTCAGAGTGAACGCTTATCTCCTGAAAAGGGTTAACCAGCAAGATTGGAAAGAAACCCTACTCGACTTCCGGATGGGAAATTCTATTACTTGGTAATGTCAGATTAGTTACAACCAAAGAAAGTGAGAGGTTCAAGACTTGATGGTTGATTATTCTTCTTCCTCGTTCATGTCAAGCCCGGCCAGTGGTGGTAATTCATGACTACCTAACAAACGACGGAATTGACGTGACAGACGCGCTCCTGTTTTTTCGCGATAAAGCTTGGCGAGTCTATCGGCCAATTGCTCGAGGCTTTCGTAGTGTCCATACTGCTCTTCCAGGCGCTCGCGGTGAAGGGACATCCAGGCAAATAAATCGGACTCAGTTCGACCGGGGAACGCCTCGAGCAAACCGGAATCTCGGATGACCTGGACAGCCGGTAAATACACAAGATCGTACCAGGCATCAGCCGCTTCCTGATAGGATATTTCCCGGTCATCAATGGCCTGGAGTTTGAGTTGTAATTCCTCTATTTGCGCCTGGAATTCTGAGTATCGGCCGCAGGTGGTAAACGTGATATCGTAGTCGTCACGATTGGATGCCAGACCGGTTTTTTCCAAGAAATCTCGCTCGCGAAAACGCGTTAGGATGTCATCCAGATTATCTTTTTGGCCAATGTGAATCTCATCCGGGAACTCCCAAACGTGGGCTTCGATGGTGCGAAATTTGAGTTGGCGAGCGGCCGAGACCCGGTGATTGCCGTCACGCACAAAATAAGCGTCGCCAACCTTGTAAAGTTCGATCGGCGGCCAACCCGCTGTTTGAGCCATCTCGGCCATCTTGACCCAACGCTCGCGTAGCGCATCATTCAAAGGTAGAAATTGCCGGGTCATTTCGCTATAACGGCCAACGCTGCCCACGATCTGGGTCAATGGTATCTGGTGCAGGCCTCGGTAGAGCGGGCTTTGCTGTCGCAGGTTGCGGCGGATCGTTTCGAATGGCAGCAGGGTCGCATCCCGTCCCCGCAGACGAGCAGAGAGCTGTTCCAGATCGGCCTGGCGACGCGCCCGACTAAATTCGCTATGGGCGGCAACTCTAGCCTCAAAATTATCGTTCATCATTCTTTCAAGTCTACTCAGTAGCGATCGACCGTTCAACATGCGTTTCTGGCAACAACAAGCCCATCCAGTTATGCAGTTTGTCAGATCGATGCCGCCCCAACCGCTAACAAACACCCGATTTGTCTTGAGGGCATGATACAATATGGATCATGAACAAGTTGATTACCCTATCTCCGGAAGTGGAAGGTGCTATTGAAACGAACCAGGCTCTCGTTGCACTGGAAAGCACAGTCATTACGCACGGCCTGCCATACCCCCAAAACGTGGAGACCGCATTGGCGATGGAAGTCGCCGTTCGCTCCGGTGGGGCAATTCCCGCGACGATCGCCATCATCGCCGGTCAAATCAAGGTTGGGTTATCAACTGATCAGATCGAATATCTCGGCCGCCTCGCCGGCAAAGGTTCCGTACGAAAGTGCAGTCGGCGCGATCTGCCGATAACCATCGCTTTGCGTGAGGATGGCGCCACCACCGTCGCCGGGACGATGCTCGTCGCCCACATGGCTGGAATTGATTTATTTGCCACGGGTGGAATCGGGGGCGTTCATCGCGGCCATCCCTTTGACATTAGCGCCGATCTGCGTGAGCTGGGAAAAACCCCGGTAACCGTTGTCAGTAGCGGTGCAAAATCGATCCTGGATCTTCAAGCCACCCGCGAAGTCTTGGAAACCGAAGGCGTGACGATAGTCGGTTATCAGACAGACGAACTACCAGCCTTCTTTGCCAGAAGTTGCGGTTTGCCCGTGGATATTCGCCTCGACTCGCCCCACGCTGTAGCCGATCTCATCCACGCCCACCGGCAATTGGGCTTATCGAACGGCATTCTGGTAGCGGTTCCCGTTCCGGAGGAAGCCTGCATGGATCCGGATGAGGCAGAAGCAGCGGCGGCACAGGCAGCGATTGAAGCAGATGAGCAGGGGATTTATGGCCCCTTGGCGACGCCCTGGCTTCTGCGTCGCGTTGTCGAACTCACCGGTGGCCGGAGTTTGGCCGCCAATACCGCCTTGTTACACAACAACGGCCGGGTTGCGGCTGAGATTTCGGCGGCTTTGAAACAACTAGGCCAATTACGTTGACAGAGGTCGAGATAATGAGCGCCTCGTACTTCAGCTTTACTAGCCGGCCAGCATGTAAACCAAAACGCCGGCGAAGATGGTCAATACACCACCTCCGCCGATACCAAGCGCGAGATGGTTGACGCAGGAGTATCTTGTCGCTGCGGCCGCTGTTTGGTCAATAACCGGCGTTTCCGACCCGGAAAATCGTACCCGATCGTCGCAATCCATCGCGGTTTCACCCATGAATCCATAGGCCGCAAATAGGAGCGCTATAATTCCGGACCCCATGAGGCATAGACCGATCGCCCGGTAGCTCACGAACCCAGTAAGCCAGCAAATGAGGATGCTGACTACGAAAAGAGCAAGAAATGTAAACAAGGCTATCTTGATCGGTGGTTTGGGGAAATCTTGTCTGTTTGTCATTTTCACTGCCCCTAACTCTTTATAACCATCAGTCCAAATCCTATCTCTATATAATAATATACCTCTCCAGAAAAAACAGTGACGAAAATCAAGGCATTTCCGGACAAATGTCAGAAGTCTAGTCTTTTGACAGAGAAAAAACCCAACGCTATAATGCCAATAACATACAGTTAAATTCATTGACGGAGAGAAGTACGCAGGAAAGTGTTTCCAGAGAGCCGGGTTGGCTGCGAACCGGTAGCAACCCCTGCGGAAATCCGCTCCCGAGTTGCTTTCCGGAAATCAGATTATGACCAAAGGAAAGCCGGGTCCGCCCGTTAACGTGGAATTGAGGCTGGTCTTTTCGGCCGGCGAAACCAGGTGGCACCACGGGCCCCCTCGTCCTGGATGACGAGGGGGTTCTTTTTATGGATAGGAGATGGATTTATGATCGACATCAATTTAATACGCGAAAAACCTGAGTGGGTGAAGGAACAAATCGCCAAGCTGAATGATAAAGCACCGATCGATGAAATTGTGACTGCCGATGCCCGCCGCCGGGAGGTCATTCAAGAGGTCGAAGAACTGCGCCGCCAGCGGAACGACAGTTCAAAAGAGATCGGCGTCCAAATGGGGGTGTTGAAAAAGCTCGAAAACGATCTTAAACGAGCTGAGAGCGGCCAGGATGTCGGGCAAGCGCCGGACCTCCTGCGCGCTCAAGTAAACAGCCTCCAGTTTAATGTGGCTGAAGCGAAGGACCAAACCCGCGTGCTGGGCGAGCGCATCAGCGCCTTGGAAGACGAACTGCGTCTCGTTGAGGCTGATGTAGAAGAGAAGATGCTCTGGGTTCCTAACTTGCCGCATGAGTCGGTGCCAGTCGGGCCGGATGATAGCCATAATATCGCCTACCCGCCAAAAGGCGCGCCACTGCCAGAGTTTAATTTTGAGCCTAAAGCGCATTGGGACTTGGGACCGGCATTAGGGATATTGGACTTCGATCGGGGAGTCAAATTGAGCGGATCGCGTTTTTATATCCTGCGCGGTTGGGGCGCTAAGTTGCAACGCGCGGTCATCCAATTCATGCTCGATTATCATGTCAACCACCACGGTTACACAGAAATCTACCCCCCATTTATGGTGCGCTCAGCGATGTTTGTCGGCGCCGGTCAATTGCCGAAATTCATCGACAACATATATCGCGACGCGGAGGAGGATTATATGTGGCTGGGAACGGCTGAAATCGCCCTGACCAACATCCACCGCGATGAAGTCTTGGAAGAAACCGACTTGCCATTGAATTATGTCGCTTATACACCATGTTTCCGCCGGGAAAAAATGAGCGCCGGGAGAGACGTGCGCGGCATTAAACGCGGCCACCAGTTCGACAAGGTGGAAATGTATAAATTTACTACCCCGGAGACCAGCTATGAGCATCTCGACCGGTTAGTTCAGCATGCCAGCGACATTTGTGAGAGCTTGGGTCTCCCCTACCGGATCATCGAGATGGTAACCGGCGATCTCGGTTTCGCCGCCACAAAGAAGTTTGATGTTGAAGTATGGGCGGCGGGTTGCCAAGAATGGCTTGAGGTGAGCTCAGCGAGTAACTGCGAGGCTTTTCAGGCCCGCCGAGCAAATGTTCGCTACCTACCGGCTGATGGGAGCCGGACGCGCCATGTCCACAACCTCAACGCCAGTGGTTTGGCGTTACCGCGAGTGATGATCGCCTTACTGGAAAATAACCAACTTGCCGACGGTCGTATCGTCGTGCCCAAAGCCTTGCGCCCCTATATGGGTGGAGTTGAAATAATCGAATAGGGTAGCCAACCGTTGAAGAATGATTGCAACCCGTCCGGCCATTATGCCGGGCGGGTTTTTATAAATTACGTTTCAATCTCCCCCGCAAGCCGGATCGGTTGTGCAGCCGATGCTCCCCCCACCACAGCTGTAGTTCAACGGCATATTGAAATATGGAGAGGGATCGAGCGTGTTTTCGAAATCCAATTCATTGAGATAGCGACCTTGGCCGTCATCAAGAATGATCGAGAAATGAAGATGAACCCAAATGGAGCGTGCTGAATTCCCATTGTAATCGCCGGTATAACCTAAAAATGTGCCTCGCTCGACAAATTTTTCGCGTGTGCCCGGCGGGAAAGCTGCCTCGATGAAGCTGTTGCCTTCCCGATCAGCCATGTGGGTATAATATAGCCAGATCTGCCTGCCGGGTTGGAGGGGATCATCCGGTATGCGTTGAATCAAAGCGCTGCGCCATGTGTCCTCGCGAGTGATGTAGCCGTCATAAGCGGCATACACCGGCGTCTCTCCTGGCATACTATTGCTGAAAATATCGATCCCCTGATGTGGAGCCGAGCTCGAATAAGGTCCGCGCGGATCGCCATAATGCAAGCCAATATAGCCTTCGCTTGGGAGAAGAAACGGCGCACCGGGACAAGTCTCCTTCTCGCTGACAATTATCACCGATCGGGTCGCTTCGCTGCCTCTACCCCAATCCAGGAACTGGCGGTTACGTGGGTCAGTAAGCCCTCTCACGCCCCAGCCGATGAGAACCACCACGACGAGAAATGAGATGATCAGAGCTAGTAAAACAATTCTACGCTCGGACATTTATAATGAGGGAATCAAAAATCCCGGTCAGCCGCAGGATTCGGTTAAGGCCGGGATTCGTCTTGCCCTTAGGAGATCGAAGGATCAATTTAGCGTTGCCGGATCGATACCGGCCGCTTTAAGTGCTTTGTTATAGGCTGATTGCGCCTTGGCATTGGCTACCCGCGCCTGCCGTACTTCTTCCGGGGACATGGCGTCGGTGATATCAATCAATTGTGGCGGCTCGATCCCTGTCGGGACGGCCGCTGGTTGGGCTATCGGTGCGGAGGCGACGGCTTCCGCCTGAGCCATGACCACAGACTCTGACCCGCTCAAGGATGCCGGATCAATACCGGCCGCTTTCAAGGCTTTGTTATAAGCCGACTGAGCCTTGGCATTGGCAACCCGCGCCCGGCGAACTTCTTCCGGCGACATGCTATCTGTTATTTCGATCAGCGCCGGCGGGGCAACACCGGCCACGGCCGCCGGCTGTGCGGTTGCCTGTGGTGCGACCGCCTCGGCGACCGGCATAGACACAACCCCTTCAACCGCCTCGCCGGTAACACCAGCCGCTTTCAAGGCTTTATTGTAAGTTGATTGTGCCTTGGCGTTGGCGACCCGCGCTTTGCGAACATCCTCCGGCGACATATCAGGGGTGATTTCGATTAACTTGGGTGGTTCCAAACCAACAGCAACCGGTGCTGCGGCCACCACGGGCGCTCCCGCCACTGGAACAGTTGCCCCCGAAACAACAACCGGTGCGCCAGACGCCGCGCCTTTGAGGGCTTTGTTATAGGCGGCTTCGGCCTTCGAGTTAGCTATTCGAGCTTTGCGAACCTCTTCCGGTGACATTTCCGGCGTAATGGCGATTAAATTAGGCGGCGCGATTGCGGCGTTGGCCGCTGGCGCGGTGGCGACCTTGGTTGGCGCGGCGGCGACAGCGCCGGCCACAGCTGCAGGCGCAGCTACTTGAATACCCGTCCTGGCGCCATCCCAGCCGTGAAAGCGTGCAATTCGCACAGCTGTCAAGGGGTCGTTAGCAGTATTCTTGCTGGCCGTCATCAGCGTTGACTCGCCTGCACGACCTATCCGGCTGTTAGCACCGCGAGGCGTTTCTGCGGCCTTCTTGGCCGCTTCTCGACGCGCCTGGATCAGCTGATCATCATATTCAGCCTGATACTTTATTCGATGTCCAAGCGTGAGGCCGGGATTGAATGATTTTTCCTCAAGGGCCATTTCGGCATGAGTATGGCTTACGGCACGATCCGCCCGCGAAAATAGAAAAGCAAGCAGCAAGCCCACGAGAACGACCAAGAAGATGATTCCGACGATCAGGAGCAAGACCATTTCAACAATACCTCAGACAATTACCCTTATGAATTGGCGCCCATTATAGCCTTTGGCCAGCACTTCTCAAAAAAAGAAGCGGTCGGAACCATACTTGTTCCGACCGCCGGGGTAAAACGAATCGATATGGTGCCGAAGGTGGGATTCGAACCCACATGAGGGAACCCTCACTACGCCCTGAACGTAGCGCGTCTGCCAGTTTCGCCACTTCGGCCGGGTGAAGACGTATTCTAGCAGACGCGCAAGGTTTGTCAAACATGATCGCTAACCTACGCTAACCCACATCCGCGGCCAATCGCCCTGCCAGGTCAAGCCCTTCAAGCCGCTGGCCTTTGGCATTTACCCAGATCAGATCATACTCGCGAGCTAATTTCGCCAGTTTTCGCCATAAATCGGCATTCGCAACCGGCTGTCCATCCTTTTTTTTCCAATCATTCGCTTGCCAGCTCTGGAGCCAGCGCGTCATTCCTTGATAGAGGTAATCAGATGTCGTGAATATTTGTAATCGACTTTCCGGCGGGACCAACTTGAGTCCCTCAATCGCAGCAGTCAATTCCATGCGATTATTGGTCGTCGAGGTTTCAGAACCATTCCGCTCATCCCAACTCCCTTGCCACTCCAACGCAGCCCCCCATGCGCCAGGCCCTGGATTCCCGCGGCATGAAGCCCGCACATAGAGGCGCGGGATATCCACCTCCAAATCAATTTTAGGTGTAATCGCCAAACGCGCTTCCCGGGCCAATCGATCGACTCGTTCATTGTTCGGGTCTCCACTGTGGCCGCGCACCCAGTGCCATTGGATAGAATGAGAGTCCGTAAGCTTGATCAATTCTTGCCAGAGTTCAGCATTGGGAATCGGCCTCCCAGCCTTCGTGTACCAGCCGGCTTCCGCCCATTTGCCCACCCCTTCCGTAATCCCCCGCCGGAGATATTCCGAGTCGGTGTGAAATTCAACCTCGCAGGGCCTTTTGAGCGCGCGCAGGGCATGGATCGCCGCCTGCAATTCCATGCGATTATTGGTCGCCTTGGGATCATTCCCTTTTAGAATTTTCTCGTGCTCCCCAAAACGCAGGATTGCCGCCCATCCACCAATGCCGGGGTTGGGATCAGCTCCCCCGTCGCTGTAAATGATCACCGTACCGGTCATCAATTCATCAAGGCAACAGAGACCGGCATGAATCAGCGTTCCAAAGCAGCCAACATGTCGGCCACGCGAGTAAACTTAAGCCGCGGCCGGCCCAATTCCTTGCCCCTATTCAACTCGATCGCGTCCAGCTTCAGCCAATCCTGATAGGAGACATATTGTGGCTGGCGACGGCGGACGAATGACTCAACCTCTGCAGAGTTTGGATGAGTAGCATGTAATATCCGATTCTCACGGGCGTCGGCGATCATCATCTCAACCGTCTCGGCCGCGTCGGGTTTGTTGGTGCCAATCACGCCGGTGGGGCCGCGCTTAATCCAACCGGCCGTATATTGGCCAACAACCGGTTCGTGACTTTCCTGATCGATCACCCGTCCGTTATTATTTGGAATCACCCCCCAGCTATCATGGAAAGGCACGCCAGGGAGCGGCACTCCACGATAACCGATAGATCGAAAGACCAGGCCTACATCCAGTGTTTCGAACTGATCGATCGCCCGCGACCTTAAAGATCCCGCAGCCGTCGCGTAAAGCTCGTTTTTCACCAACTTCATGCTAATCACCCGACCCTGATCATCACCGATCAGCTCCACAGGCGAGACTAAAAATCGGAGGGTGAGCCGCTTGGATTTTCCGGTTGGTTGGCGGTGGGCCAACTCCTGGATGATTTCGACCTTGCGCACATCGGCACGATCCGCGCCGGCCAGTGAATCTTGGCTCAAGGGATCTAATTCCGCTTCCTCTGGTAAAACGAAGGTGTCGCAATCAGCCAATTCACCCAACTCTTTGGCTTCCGGCGCGGTGAAGGCTGCTTGAGCCGGGCCACGACGACCAAGGATGAAAACTTCTTTCACGCGGCTATGGCGGAGCGCTTCAAGAGCGTAGTCCGCAATATCAGTTTTGACGAGTTCCTCCGGTGTGCGGCACAGAATCCGGGCGACATCAACGGCTACATTGCCGACGCCGACGACGGCAACTCGCTCCTGGCTCAAATCAAACTGGCAATCGCGATAGTCGGGATGGCCATTATACCAGGCGACGAATTCTGTCGCTGGATGGCTGCCAAGTAGATCGTCACCGGGAATACCAAGCGGCCGGTCTGTTTGCGCGCCGGTTGAGTAGAGAAGCTGGTGATAGAAGTCTTTCAGATCATCCACCGTAACATCACGACCCAGCTCAACATTTCCGAAAAAGCGGAAACGGGGATTGGTAGCGATCCGGTCAAACGCCGCCGTGACGGATTTGATCTTTTGATGATCGGGGGCAACGCCGTTCCGGACAAGGCCGAAAGGTGTCGGCAATCGATCGTACATATCAATTTCGTAGACCGGGTCGGATTCTTTAAGTAGCCGCTCAGCAGCATAAAATCCGGCGGGGCCGGCACCGACAATAGCGACGCGAATGGGTTGCGCCGCGGTTCCTAGTGGGGACATCGAACTAATCCTCTCCTTGGGCAATGATTTGGGTCTCTAGTGTCTCAACTTCGCCTTTGTAGGCATCCCGTTGGGTCTTCAACACATCTCCAATCGATATAATTCCGACCAGCTTCTCTTCTTCCATAATAGGCAGGTGGCGGAACCGGCGCTCCAACATCGTGTGGGCAACAGAAATAACATCGTCCTGCGGCATGCCAATGACAACCTGCCGGGTCATGATATCGCGTACCGGCCGGTCGAAGAGTAGCTCATCCTGAACCGCCGCCCGAATTACGTCGCGCTCGCTGACTATTCCGACCAGTCGCTCTGCCTCATCAAGGACAACCAACGCGCCAATCCGATGTTCAACAAATAGCGACACAGCGCGACGCACCGGCTCATCCGGGGAAATGGTGATGATCCGCCCTTTTTTAGTTGCCAGGATATTTCTTACTTTCATCGGACTCCTCTCCTGTCAGGTGTGGGATCTGCTAGCCTTAACCATGCGTAGTATAAATGAAAAAGGCGCAAAGGGGGTAACCTTTGCGCCATGAACGTTTTTATGAACGTTAACGAACTAACGAAATGCTTCGCACGCCGGGCAGGTGCCGTCGGGCCGGATCATTGCGTAACCCGCTTGTGGGTCTCCGGCCGGATCAAAGGCAGTAAAATCCACATTATAAACGATCATCATCTTTACTCGACCGCTGCTGGTCGATAGATCACGAGCCTCGCGTAACCACTGGGCGTGTTCCTGCACCGATGTTCCAAATGCCCAGGAGAAGTTCGGCGGCAAGCCGGGGAACCCGTCGCCAGACAAGTAGCCTAGTTCCGTAAAGCAGACCTGTCGCGCGCCGCCGAAGGTATTGTAGTAAAGGTCCAGGGTCGGTTTGAAGTACCAGCTATAGTGAGAGCCACCAGGATGCCCTGTCGTGGCGCTGGGAGAGGTCGCCCCAGCGTTGTGATGGGCGCCGATGCAATCCGCATAGTTGGCGGCACCGGCGGCGCGCATCCCGGCTATATAGCGATTATCGGCCCAGGCATTGGTGCCGTTATCGAAACCGGTCGGAGCCGGGGCACCCGATATAACCATGATGTTCGGATTGACGCTCTTGATCGCCTGGTACGCGGGAGCCAACATGCTATTGACATAAACAGCTGGATCGATTTGACCGGCCGGCCATTCAAAGTCGATGTTCTGTTCATTCCAAACCTCAATTGCATCCGGCCCGAGAGCGGCTAACCCACGCATGAATTCCGTGAAAGCCGCGAAGTCGATACTATTGGCTGCAGGGTAAGGCGTAGCGCCGGTCACTGAGATCAAGACTTTAAATCCGCCGGCTTTGGCTTCCTGAATACGACCGGCGACCAAATCGGGGCTATCCCCGGCAGCCCATTTATGTTGAAACTTCACCCAACCCATTCCGGAATCCTTCATGGCTTGTTGGTTAGCGAATGTTTGTGTCTGACCACCGAATTCCAACGCTCCACTGGGAGGCGGAGGAGGCGCGGTTGGGTCAACCGGCGGTGGAACGGAACCGGTCGGAATGGTCAATACTTGGCCAACGAATATCAGATTAGGATTCGCAATGTTGTTTGCCTGAACGATAGCCTGAACCGTCGTATTGAATTGACGTGCGATCTTAGATAACGTGTCCCCCGGTTGGACGACATACGTTACCGTTCCGGTTGGAGGGCCGGGTGGTTGTGGAGTCGGTGTTGGGCCGGGTGGAACTGTCGGGCCAGTCGGAATCTCCAGAACTTGCCCCACGTAAATCAGGTTAGGATTAGGTATGTTGTTCGCCTGTACAATGGCATCAACAGTAGTGCTAAATTGTCGCGAAATCGCCCAAAGAGTATCTCCAGGGCGGACGACGTAGGTAGCAGCCGTGACGACTACAGCTGTAACCAGAAATAGGACAATGACCGTGAAGGTGGCGGTCCAACGCGACCGTTTCATAATTTCTCTCCTTGTGTGACTGTTAATGCATTCTTGGCCATTATAGACATAATATCGGCGAACTGCAACGTATTTTTACATAACTTGCACATGCATAATGCCATATTACCTGATAGCATTGCATAAATCCCACGTGAAATTATCGTCAAGATGATTGCTGCTATCGCCAAACGCCTGCGGGAAAATATCCAGAAAGTTATCGTCGGAAAATCGGTGGTAATTGATCTGGCCCTGGTCGCCATTTTATGTGAGGGCCACATTCTACTTGAAGACGTACCCGGCACAGGTAAGACGACGCTGGCTAAATCGATCGCTGCTTCCCTCGGTTGTACGTTTCGCCGCCTGCAATTCACACCCGACCTGCTTCCGTCGGACGTGACCGGTATCTATTACTTCAACCAACAAACCCAGCAATTTGAATATCGCCCCGGACCGATCATGGCCCAAATTTTATTGGCCGATGAAATCAATCGCGCCACGCCCCGTACCCAATCCGCGTTACTGGAAGCCATGCAAGAACGGCAAGTGACAGTAGACATTGCCACCCATCTGCTTCCGCGGCCGTTCCTTGTGATGGCTACCCAGAATCCGGTCGAACTGGAAGGGACGTTCCCGCTGCCGGAAGCGCAATTGGATCGATTCCTGGTTAAGGTCGCGCTTGGCTACCCCGATGAGGCCGATGAGAATCAAATGCTCATCCGATTCGAAAAGAACGATCCATTGGAGACATTGGAAAACGCCATCACATCAGACGCCATCATTCATTTACAACATCAGGTTCGGGATATTCACGTAGAGGAATCCGTGCGTCGCTATGTGGTAAACATTTGTCGGGCAACTCGAATCCATGATGATATTTTGCTGGGAGCCAGCCCACGGGCCACAATGGCGTTATATCGCACCTGCCAAGCGTGGGCAGCGATCAATGGACGTGAATTCGTGATTCCCGATGATGTAAAGAGCATGGCTCCGCCGGTTCTGACCCACCGCTTGATGGTAAATCCCCAAACTCGATTGCGCGGCCGCACTCCCGACGATATTGTCCGGGATGTCGTGCGCACCGTGCCGGTACCTGTCGATCTCCCCGGTTCCTGATCGTTCGCTTGTTATCATGCCCGAGAGCTTACCCGATCTTCAATTGGTTGTTCGCGAGAATAAGCGCGAGACCAGGCGGCTGGCTCGACAAAACCTGATGCTGGCGGCATTGAATGGCCGGACCGCCAATCCGGCCGATGTTGCCCAAGCCCGCGGGTTGGTCCTGCGCGAACGCGAGAACAGTATCTTTAGCGATGCCTGGATACCGCTCGCGCTCCTCTTTCTCTTGGGTGGTCTTTTAGCCGGGCGAAACAGTGGACTCATTGCCCTCGGCTTAGTCTTGCTTATCGTTGTCAGCGTCAGCACCGTTTGGAAAAATTTGTCTCTTTTTGGTGTTACCTACCAACGATATTTCGACCGTACGCGTGTTTTTCCCGGCGAACGCATTGAATTGACCGTGGTTGTCCAAAACAACAAGCCACTGCCTCTCACATGGTTGCGATTTCGTGATGAACTGCCCGTTTATCCGGATACAGGGGACGAGACCCACACAATGGTCGGGGAGCTAACCGGTCGCTTCACACTGCAAAATATCTATAGTATGCAAAGTCGCGAACGGGTCGAACGGAAGGCTATCCTTCGTTTCCTTTCCCGGGGTTATTACAAAATCGGTCCGGTCAGCTATGAATCCGGCGATATATTCACCCTCTTCACTCGCGAGCGTGAGCACCGATACCTCGATAAGCTGGTTGTCTATCCACAAATCTATCCATTGGATGAGTTGGGTTTGCCGCCGAAAGAACCCTTCGGCGAGATCAAGGTTCGTCACAGTCTGTTTTCCGATCCGATCCGCACCCGAGGAATTCGAGACTATCGTCCTGAGGATCGTTTCCGCGATGTGCATTGGAAAGCAACTGCTCGTCGGGGGCAATTACAAACGAAGGTATTCGATCCATCAACTGGCATGACGATGAGTGTCTTCTTGAACGTTTCAACTTTTGCCCGCCATTGGATGGGCTATGACCCTGATTTACTGGAGAGAGCGATCAGCGTCGCCGCCTCTGTCGCCAACTATGGCATCCAGCAGGGCTGGGGAGTCGGCCTTTACGCCAACGGCTCCGTTCCCGACTCGGATCAACCCCTGCGAGTCCCACCCAGCCGTTCACCCGACCAACTGGCTAATGTTTTAGAAGCCCTGGCCACCGTGACAGAATTTGCCACAGGCTCGATCGAGAAGATGTTATTACGCGAAAGCCCACCATTACCCTGGGTTTCGACCATCGTTTTAACCACGGCTGTCGTTACTGAAGAAATCATGCTGGCACTGATCAGGCTTAAAGAAGCCGGCCGGCGCGTGGTTCTCATTTCCCTGAGTGAACAACCGCCTCTACGATCGGCCGTCGGCCTTCGGGCCGAATCAATCGTCATCTATCACATACCCACGAGTGCGCCGGCCTTCACTCGAAAGGGAGACATCGATCGTGCCCGCTATCGATCCGCGACGGAAGCGGCTCTCAGTCAAATTCCGACCCCGGAACCGGTTCAACTCGAGCTGGAGACAGTTGATGAGGAACCGGGTTTCTCCATGCAAAGTAGTTGATAGCGATGACTCTGCCGCCACCCGTAACATCACCACGACGAGCGCTGGTCGCTCCCGTTAACACTGCCTGGGCATACCTTCGCCACGAGTTGCTCTTTTTATGCTTTGCCCTCATGGAGGTTTCCTTGATCACTCCGGTGGCAATGGTGATCATGGGGTGGGCTCGCTATTGGCCGCCGTGGCTGGTCACTCTTTGGCTTCTCATCCTGATGCTACTCCCGCTGAACCTGATCCGGTTGATGAGCCTGCTACAGGTTGACACCAAGCAACAACGATGGATTATGTTCTTCGCCTTGCTGATGACCGTGATCGTTAGTTGGCGCGTATTGCTCTATCCTGCGAACGGTTTCCTGGATTTGAGTTGGATTCGACAGTTTACCGGAAGTCTGGCTGAGGGCGGCAATTTACTTTGGACGCGTGACCTTTCGTTGTTTATATGCACTCTCGTCGTCTGGTGGCGTGGCATCCGGCTGGCAGGGCGCACACCAGAAATCAACAACACCGGCTTACGCCTGCGATTAGGCGGGTTGATTTTTTTACCGTTGATCATCTGGTTCAGTTCGCTATATCTTGATCATTCCATTGTTCCGTTTGTCTTGCTGTTTTTCTTTGCTGGATTGAATGCGGTTGCTCTCGTGCGAGCCGAGCAGATCGAACAAGAACAAAGAGGCACTGCCGCGACCCTGAACGCCTGGTGGTTTGCCGTGGTTGCCGCGGTCGCCGCGATCATACCAATTTTGGGCGGTGCAATTTCCGCATTTATCAGTGGCGAGTCCTTGTTTTTGGTTATCAGCTGGTTGTCACCTCTCTGGCGGGCCATTCAATTTGGAGCATTGGTAGGCGGAACCGTGTTTCTGAAGTTAACTTCGCCTTTATTAAATGTATTCGCGTTTTTCGTCCAATGGTTATCCGTCGGATTAAGTCGATTGATAGTGATGCTATCAAGGGGATTGCGCGAGACTGATATCCTGGAAGGCTTAGCGCTGCCGATCACCATTACAACGGTTGAGACAGTCGATGCAACCGGAGGAGGTTTCGGCGATAGATTGTTGGTTACCTTTTTTATGCTGGTAATGATAGCCGCGGTGAGCCTGACCCTTGTCCAGGCTTATCGTCGGGCGATGTTTGCCGCCCGTGAAAGCACTCGCGGCCAACCAAATCAAACAGATACGGACGAAGAGAAACCTGGGCTAGGCCGCCGTCTGCTTGAACGCTTGGGGCTAACGCGCCAATGGCGGGTCGCCGCGTCCATTAAACGTATCTACAAACAAATGTGCGAACTCGCAGCCGCGTATGGTTTCCCGCGTCTGGAATCGGAAACGCCCTACGAGTATCTCCTAACGCTTGCCGAGATTTGGCCCAACCACATTCAGGATTTCACCCTCATTACGGAAGCGTTCGTTCTGGCACGCTATGGTGAAGTGCCTGAGACGCAAGCTGAATTTGACCGAATCAGGCAAGCCTGGAATCGTCTGGAAGAGACCGAGCCGGCGCGGCAGGCGACCGACAGCGAGACGATGCCGATCCTTGCTAAGCGGGAATGAAAGCGACCATTAATCCGAGGACATGCGCTCGCCGGCCGGCAGCCCATTGGACTTGCTGACAGGGTGATCCGGTTCTTGTTGCTGACGCTGGTGTTCAACAGCCGCGGCCAGGAAAGCGTTAAAGAGCGGGTGCGGCCGGTTGGGTCGACTTTTGAATTCCGGGTGAAATTGCGATCCGAGCATGAAAGGATGATCCTTTAACTCAGCAATCTCTACCAAGCGTCCGTTGGGTGAAAGCCCGCTAAAGACCATGCCGGCTTTATTCAGGACATCCCGATAGGCGTTGTTGAACTCCCAGCGGTGCCGGTGGCGTTCAGAAATCGTCTCGGTTTCATAAGCCGCGAAGGCTTTCGAACCATGAACGAGATGAGCCGGGTAAGCGCCCAGGCGCATGGTGCCACCCATCTCTGTCAGTTCATGTTGATCGGGCATGAGACTGATGACAGGATGCTCGCAGTTACGGTCGAATTCAGTGCTGTTCGGCTCGTCGCTTCCAAGGGCATAGCGCGCCAATTCAATGCACATGACTTGCATACCTAGGCAAAGGCCGAGGTATGGTACATAGTTTTCACGTGCCCAGCGGGCGGTCATGATCTTGCCTTCGATCCCGCGCTCGCCAAATCCTCCGGGAACCACAACACCATTAGCACCTTCAAGCATGTCCCAACTCCGACCTTTCTCCAGATCACCGGAATGAATCCAGATTACCTCAACCTGCCGATTGTGGTTGGTTCCAGCGTGGTAAAGAGCCTCGCGGACGCTCATGTAGGCATCATGCAGCTCCACGTACTTGCCGACAATGGCGATTTTGATCAGTGGCTTGGATCGGCGCATTTCGGCGATCATAGTTTCCCACTCGGTCATGTCAGGCTGTCGTTTTTGGTGCAGGTTGAGACGCTCCATGACAAAGTCTGCCAGATGAGTGTCCTCCAATAGGAGAGGAATATTGTAAAGAATATCGCTGGTAACGGCGGGGATGACCGCTTCGCGAGGTACATCTGTAAACAAGGATATTTTATTTAGATGCTCTTCCGGAATCGGGTAATCAGCACGGGCAATAATGACGTCGGGCTGGATACCGATGCCACGCAGTTCGCGTACGCTATGTTGCGTCGGCTTGGTTTTTAACTCTTCGCTGGCCGAGATGTAAGGTAGGTAAGTCACATGAACGTAGAGGGTGTTTTCGCGGCCGATATCCGAGCGCATTTGCCGGAGCGCTTCCAGGAATGGAAGGCTCTCAATATCACCTACCGTGCCGCCAACTTCAACCAAAACGATCTCAGCCTGGCTTTTTTCAACCACCAGATGGATGCAGCGCTTGATCTCGTTGGTGATATGGGGAATAACCTGAATGGTTCCACCAAGGTAATCACCACGCCGTTCGCGGGCGATCACCTCGGCATAAACCCGTCCGGTCGTGACATTCGACGCCTGATTCAAACTGATATCGATGAACCGCTCGTAATGTCCTAAATCCAGATCGGTTTCTGCGCCATCGTCCGTCACAAACACTTCTCCATGCTGGTAAGGCGACATCGTGCCGGGATCGACGTTAATGTAAGGGTCCAATTTTTGGGCTGTGACGGAAAACCCGCGCGCCTTCAACAGCCGACCCAGCGCAGCGGCAGTGACTCCCTTGCCGACTGAACTTACAACTCCGCCCGTAAAAAAAATGAATTTCGTCATCGATACCACCTAAAAAGAGAGGTGGGGCATGTCATCCTGGGTGACATGCCCCACTAAAGTTATTGCCGGATCGGTCTAATATATGCCTATTCTTGTTTAGAGGATTGCTTCGGTGCATTCCGCCCTCACAATGGTGCAGAGAATATCATAGGGTCTGCCGGCAAGCAACTCACCCAGGTCGATTGAAAAATTAATTTTCCCTCCTGGATCGGTTGGCAAGGGGGACACCTGAACCGATAATTAATATAGGACATAGGAGGCCGAAACACTATGATGAATTTTCCCGATAAGATTGTGCTCATCACCGGGTCCTCCCGGGGTATCGGTCGGGCAATCGCCCGATTGTTTGCCGCTCGCGGAGCGAAGGTTGTGGTCCACTACCACACAAACCGAAAGGCGGCGGAGGAAACCCTCGCCGATCTACCCGGCGGCCCGCACATGATTGCCCAAGCTGATATCGCGATCCCGGTTGAAATATCGGGATTGGTCGATCAGGTTGTCGATCAAATGGGTAGAATAGACATACTTGTGAATAATGCCGGCATTTACGAAGCACACCCGTTGGCGGATGTTGATTACGAGAGTTGGCAAACCAGTTGGCGACGGGTGCTGGATACGAATTTGGTCGGCGCGGCGAATGTCAGTTATTGCGTGGCTCATCAGATGATCCGGCAGGGCGGCGGTCGAATTGTGAATGTTTCTTCTCGAGGCGCATTTCGCGGCGAACCGGACAGCCCGGCTTATGGAGCCAGCAAAGCGGGTCTGAATGCCATGAGCCAATCATTAGCCCGATACTTGGCGCCTTACGATGTATTTGTCGGCGTCGTCGCCCCAGGATTTGTTGAAACAGAAATGGCCAGAACTGACCTTGAGGGAGAGAGAGGTGACGCTATTCGCCGGCAAAGTCCCTTTAATCGGGTAGCGCGTCCGGAAGAAGTTGCTTATGCCGTGCTCTTTTTGGCTTCCGAAGGGGCCGAGTTCATGACCGGGGCCATTATCGATGTAAATGGCGCGTCTTATTTGCGAACTTGACCGGCGCTACTCGATAGGCGCGACCTTATCACCGATAGCGATCGGACCTGGAACCAGGACGCGGGCATAGGCTCGCGCCCAACCAGGATTTGTCTTCGCGGATATACGGCCATAGCCTTGACCGGCAAAAGAGTCTTGTATGGTGCGGCACGGGGCGGCATAGCCGGTGATCTCTATCGTCACCTGGTCACCTAGACGAAATTGGGTTCCCGGCACAACGATTGACCAATCCAGTCCAACGATGGTCAAGTTTTCGCCGGTTGAACCCGGATAGATCGGATGGCCTTCCTCTTGCAACCAGAGAATATGGTCAAGCGAGTAAAGGCATAGTGCGCGGTCTCGGCCGCCGTGATGTTCCGTGTCCCGTTGCCAGTCACCCCGCAAGCCGAAGGTTGTTACCTCGGCGGTCGGCTGCGACCTTTTCGGCACGCCACCATCCGAGATGTTAATCTGGAAGATGTGAGCTTCCGCTTGTTTCATGAGCCAGGTTCCTCTGAACGGAGAGTTTATCGGTCGCCTTCCGTCGCGTCAATTGGCCTTCAGCGCGGTTGACCTCGGCCGCGACCCTGATGGCTCCCAGCGTCACCCCCGCCGTGGATTGGCCAGGGAATATCGAATCTCCGACTAACCAGAGATTGGGGATGCCTGTCTGCGGACCTCGCGCGTTGAATATCGACAGTTGCGGAAAACCACCGACCATACCCTGCGGGCGGCCTGTATAATATTCAAAGGTTACCGGCGTGCCCGGCAGGCAAAGGCGAATTGCCTGTTTAATTCCCGGTATCGCAACTTCGGCGGCGGTCAGCAAGCGCTCACTATACATCTCCCGCCGTTCGAGGTAGGCAGCTTCATCCGATCCGTCGCGCAGCCGCCACCAGTCCTTGATATCGGTGTGAGTCGATAATGTTGCGGCACGCATACCAGCAGGCGCTCGTTCGGGATCATCGACGTCGCTGAGGGAAATGAAAACAGAGTTACCTTCCCCCAAAGGCTTGGTGTGATCGACGATGACCTGATGATGATCCGCCAAACCTGCCGGCAATCGGTCAGATTCTAACCCCAGGTAGAGCGTGAAAGCTCCCCAGGTGGGGGCGCGACGATAGATCTCTTTTCGCAAACCAGAGGGCGTAGCATCGCCAAGTAAATCGCCTAATGCCCAAGGGGTCAAGTTAGCCAGAAAAAAATCTCCGGATAAACTGAGTCCTCTCGTCGTGTGAACTCTTAAAGCCTGCCCGGATGAGTTCACTTCTATTTTTTCCACGCGCTGGCGATAATGGACCTCGCCGCCATTGGCACGAATCCAACCGACGAGCGTTTTGGCCAAGGAACCGATTCCACCTCGAACATGGTTAACACCTCGTCGCGGTAGATCGAGGGCAGCGCTACCATAGAGCGCATTTGTGAAAGCCGCGGTTGTCTGCGCGGCGATTAATAATTGACCGTCGAGAAATGCCTGAAACATCGGATCGGCCGCCCGCGACAGCTGATCAACGGTTTGATATAAGTACGGCAGAGATAGCAGCGTTTTCGGACGCAGCCCCAGACCTAATGTCATCAAGTCAGAAGCTGAACGAGGCGGCCATGGAAACGGCCGCGACGATACATCCCAGGCGATATCTGCCAAACGCTCCTGCAAGCGCCAGAATGATTCCGTTCCCGGAAAAGCGTTCCGGCGTTCCTCGTTCCACGCGGCAGGGTCGGCCCATTGGGTTACCGAATGGCCATCCGGTAGATGCACGATCCAGGCTGGATCTACCGGCTGGATCGGCCAATCTAATTCCAGGATTTCGGCTACCCGTGCGTGGGGACCGCCAGGGGCAAAGCCCCCGGCCAGAGTGGCACCAGCATCGAAGCGGAATTTTTTATGGTAAAACGTTCCGGCGCTTCCACCGGGGTAGACATGACCTTCCAAAACGGTCACCTGATGTCCCGCAAGAAGTAGAAGCGCCGCCGCCGTCAGTCCACCTACACCGGCACCAATAATAACAGTATGCGGGGTGTTAGGCATAGCCGTTAACCGATATTCCCGGCCCGCTCGGCTGTCAGCAATCGTGCCACACCTCGCCTTGTCAGGAACTTACGGGCGGTGAAAAGGAAAAACAAACCTGGTCGAGCAAAGAGCATGCGGCTGAATAGGCCTCGCATCCCGGTATCATGTTCATAAACGATGTGTTCGCTTATGCGTGTGATGTCCTTATCAACAGCAAAAAAGCGATGCTGATGGCGCCAGGATTTGAGCGGTCCGCTGACCTGTGTGTCGGTAAATCCATTACTACTCACTTCACTGTGAATGGCATGCCAACGAACCGGGATCGGGCCGAACCAAAGGGTAAACTTGGCCTCTGAACCATCGGCTAGTGGTTCGTATTCCTGAATCTGGGCAAAAATTGGAAACGGAGTCAATTGCTTGAGAACACGGGTGTCGTGGTGAAAAGCGGCGACCAGTTCGATTGGCGCTTGAACAGTGAAGTCGTAATCAAAGGTAGGCATCTGATACCCCCATCATACAAGATCGAGCAAGCCGGTGTGACCCGCTTCGTAAGCGGCCAGTATACGCCCGGCCACCTTGGCCGCCGGAGGCGAATCCTTCGGCAAGCGCATCGGTACTTTTTCCCAAAGAGGTGTATCAACAGCGATCGGCCGCACAATCGTCACCTTTCGTTTTCGTTGCTCCTTACGTAATGCCTCGCCAAATGCTTCGAGGCCGGCTTTTGCCGCGGCGTAGGCAGACAAACCAGGCAGGCGTAGTCGCTCATTGATCGCCCCAACGTATACGAGATGAGCATCCGAAGCCAGCAACGGCATGCTGTAGCGAGTTGCCAGATAGGCGCCGTTCAAATTAGCATCCATGATTCGCTGCCAGACATCGGGATTCATGTCTTCAACCGGTGTAGAGGTTATATCCCCGGCTGTGTAAATCCACAGGTCAACCTCGGATACATCGTAGGCAGCAGCCTGGATTGCTTTTTGAATACTGAAAGGATCGGCGACATCGGCGAAAATACTGTAGCTAGCCAGGTCCTTCAGTGCTTCGTCGTGGCGGCTAAGTGCCACTGTGGTCCAACCTTGCCCGCTTAAGACCTCGAGCAAAGCCCGCCCAATACCGCCGTTAGCTCCAATAATCATTGATGTTTTCATAATAGATTACCGTTATTGCCTGTTTAATCTTTTGCTATATGGATGATATTATAGTATTGTCAATATTTTGTCAATATATTATCAGATATTCGTGGTGGCCGTTGGGTCAGAGGTTTATAAGAAATCCGTCTTCTCCTGGGGAGTTAATAGCCATATCACACTATAATCTGGTTTATGAGTTTTTTGTGGAAAAGAGGTTGCTTGGGCTTAATCGCCATCGCCATCGTTATCTCACTGACCCCCCTACTATGGCGAAATGCCATCAGGCTCTATTACAGTCGAGCGATCTTTCTGCCGGAAGAAGTGCCGACCCAACCAACAGCTATCGTCTTTGGGGCGGCCGTTTATGCTAACGGCCGTTTAAGCCCCGTTTTGGTTGATAGAGTGGACACGGCAGTCGCGATGTATCATGCCGGCCAAGTCAACCAAATAATTGTCAGCGGTGACAATCGGACTGAACATTACGATGAGCCGGGAGCGATGATGGATTACGCCATCAAGGAAGGCGTCGATCCGGACGATATCATCGCTGACCGGGCAGGCCATCGCACCTACGA